>ENA-OWPL01000027-OWPL01000027.1-human-gut-metagenome-genome-assembly--contig:-NODE-27-length-131673-cov-4.080901_pt1 | contig 131673 bp, 121 predicted proteins | sample MGYA00248263_ERZ651844 | MGnify/ENA primary metagenome ERZ651844 (study PRJEB26924, sample SAMEA4378256) | human gut metagenome | biome: human gut; feature: human-associated habitat; material: faeces...
GGCTAAGATGCTCGAATTTGAGCACGCCGCATTCCTGAGAGATAAGATAAAAGAACTTAGTGATGAGGATTGAATATGAAAAAAAACATAATAGTAAAGGGCGCAAGAGAACATAATCTAAAAAATATAGATATAGAAATTCCCAGAGACAAACTTGTTGTTTTTACCGGTCTTTCAGGATCGGGCAAATCTTCTCTTGCTTTTGATACGATATATGCCGAGGGTCAGAGAAGATATGTCGAGTCTCTTTCATCTTATGCAAGAATGTTTTTGGGACAGATGGACAAACCCGATGTAGATTATATTGAGGGACTTTCTCCGGCTATTTCAATAGACCAGAAAACCACCTCTAAAAATCCACGTTCAACAGTTGGAACCGTTACAGAAATTTATGATTATCTGCGTCTGCTTTGGGCAAGAATAGGTATTGCTCATTGTCCGATATGCGGCAAAAAGATAGAAAAACAAACGGTTGATCAAATAACGGATAAAATTCTTAAACTTGACGAGGGTACAAAAATACAAATTCTGGCACCGATTGCAAGAAGAAAGAAAGGCGAGTTTGTTAAAGAACTGAAAGATATAAAAAAGCAGGGCTTTGTTCGCTGTCGCATTGACGGAGAAATCATAGACCTTTCCGAAAGCGACGATATTAAACTCTCAAAAAACAAAAAACATAATATAGAAGTAATCATTGACAGATTGATTGTTAAAGAAAGCATAAAGTCCAGACTTACCGACAGCGTTGAAACTGCTACAAAGTTAAGTGACGGCTTGCTTTTACTTGATGTTATCGGCTGCGGCGAAGAACTTTTTTCGCTTAATTACGCTTGTCCCGACCACGGCATTTCGATAGAAGAAATGAGTCCCAGAATGTTTTCATTCAACAATCCTTTCGGTGCTTGCAAAAAATGCGACGGCTTGGGCAAATTTAAGGAAATTGACCCTGATTTGATTATCCCCGACAAAAAAATGTCGATTAACCAAGGTGCAATTAAAGCAAGCGGATGGAATGTCGCAGAGGGAAGTTCCATAGCAAGAATGTACCTTGAGGGTCTTGCAAAAGAATATAATTTTTCTCTTGATATGCCGATAGAAATGCTCAGCGATGAGGCAATTAACGCCATACTTTACGGAACAAACGGCAAAAAACTGAAGATGACAAGGGTAACTTCATACGGCAGCGGAACATATATGAGTGAGTTTGAGGGTATAGTAAACAATCTTCAGCGAAGATACAAAGAGACAGGCTCCGATTACTCCCGTGCCGCCATTGAAGAAGTTATGCAGGACTGTGAATGTTCCGAATGTAAAGGTTCAAGGCTCAAAGCAGAAGCAATGTCCGTAACCGTTGGCGGTAAGAACATTTATGAATTTTGCTGTTTACCTATTTCCGATGAACTTAAATTCATTAATTCTCTTAAACTGACCGAAAAAGAAAAGTTGATAGGAAATCTTGTAATAAAAGAAATAAGAGAGAGACTTACATTCCTTAATTCCGTAGGTCTTGATTATCTCAGTCTTGCAAGAGAATCCGCAACACTGTCGGGCGGTGAAGCGCAGAGAATAAGGCTGGCTACGCAAATAGGTTCTTCTCTTATGGGTGTGCTTTATATACTCGATGAACCGTCGATAGGCTTACACCAAAGAGATAATGACAAACTGCTTGATACGCTGAGACATTTAAGAGATATAGGAAATACGCTCATAGTTGTTGAGCACGATGAGGACACTATGAGAGCGGCGGATTTCTTGGTGGATATAGGACCGGGGGCAGGTATTCACGGCGGTGAACTCATTGCCGCAGGCACTCCCGAAGAAGTAATGGCTAATCCGAACAGCATTACAGGTCAGTACCTTTCAGGTAAAAGAAGCATTCCCGTACCCGAGAAAAGACGAAAGGGCAATTCAAAGAAAATCACCGTATACGGTGCTAAGGAAAATAATCTTAAAAATATCGATGTTGATATTCCGCTTGGAAAATTTGTCTCCGTGACAGGCGTTTCCGGCTCGGGTAAATCATCATTTGTAAACGAAATAGTTTATAAACATCTGTGTAATGTGCTCAATCATGCGAAAAAACACACAGGCAAATTTTCCTCAATAAAAGGAATTGACGCTCTCGACAAGGTGATTAACATAGACCAATCACCAATAGGCAGAACACCACGCTCAAATCCTGCAACATATACCGGCGTATTTAACGATATAAGGGAACTTTATGCATCCACCTCTGATGCAAAAGCAAAAGGCTATGGTCCGAACAGATTTTCGTTCAATGTAAAAGGCGGAAGATGTGAAGCATGTCAGGGTGACGGTATAGTTAAGATTGAAATGCATTTTCTTGCCGATGTTTATGTACCTTGCGAAGTTTGCTCGGGAATGAGATATAACAGAGAAACCCTTGAAGTTAAATTCAAAGGTAAAAATATTTATGATGTTCTTGAAATGACGGTTGATGAAGCACTCGAATTTTTTGAGACACATCAGAAAATTGCACGAAAACTTCAAACTTTGTCCGATGTAGGTCTCGGTTATGTTAAACTCGGACAGCCTGCAACAACGCTTTCGGGCGGTGAAGCGCAGAGAGTAAAACTCGCAACGGAACTTGCAAAGCGTTCGACAGGTAAAACAATATATATTCTCGATGAACCCACAACAGGTCTGCATACAGCCGATGTATCAAAACTTCTTGATGTGCTCAATAAGCTTGTTGATTTAGGAAACACGGTTCTCGTTATCGAGCACAATCTGGATGTAATTAAATGTTCCGATTATATAATCGACCTTGGCCCCGAGGGCGGAATAGGCGGTGGTAATGTCGTTGCGACCGGAACTCCCGAAGAAGTTGCAAAAGTCAAAGAATCATATACGGGACAATATCTTAAAAAGGTTTTATATAAATAAATTATATCTTATTTTATTACAATTGTGTAATTAATGTTGATATGAACCTCTGTTTTTGATATTATGTTGGTAATTGAATAATTTTGTCTAAGGAGAATAAAAAATGGACAGAAAAGTTGTGGTTTTTGACCATCCGTTAATTCAGCACAAACTCAGCATTCTTCGCAATGAGCAAACAAGTACAAAAGATTTCAGAGAACTCGTAAACGAAATTTCAATGTTTATGATGTACGAGGCAACAAGAGATTTGCCGACAGAAACCGTTGATGTAAAGACACCGTGCGGTATTGCACATTGTCAACAACTTGCAGGCAGAAAACTTGCTTTCGTTCCGATTCTTCGTGCAGGTCTCGGTATGGGTGACGGTTGCCTGAAAATGGTACCCAGCGCAAGAGTAGGTCATATCGGATTATATCGTGACGAGAAGACTCATGCTCCGGTTGAATATTATTGTAAGCTCCCTAAGGATATTGATAAAAGAGATGTTTATGTAGTTGATCCGATGCTTGCAACAGGCGGATCTGCCATTGACGCTATTTCACAGATTAAACTCAGAAATCCACGCAAGATTTACTTTATGTGTATGATTGCCGCTCCGGAGGGTCTCGAGGCTCTCAAAGCCGCACATCCCGATGTTGATATTTATTGCGCAGGTCTTGATGAAAAACTTAATGACGACTGCTATATCATTCCGGGTCTTGGTGACGCAGGTGACAGAATATTCGGCACAAAGTAAATAATTTGCAATTTTATTAAGAGGAGAAATAAACCAATGGCAAATACTAAAATCAAAATCGGTAAAGACGGAATTTACGATGCCAGACAGCTCGGCACTCCAAAGATGATTGTGCTCGGCTTTCAGCATATGTTTGCAATGTTTGGTGCAACCGTAACGGTTCCGCTTCTTACAGGTCTTTCAATTTCTACAACACTTTTATTTGCAGGTCTCGGAACACTTTTGTTCCACTGCCTTACTAAGTTTAAGGTGCCAGCATTTCTCGGTTCATCATTTGCTTTCATCGGTGGTTATCTCGCTGTTGCTCCGCTTAATGCCGACGGCTCCGGAAACAAAGAACTTCTGCCGTATGCATGCCTGGGCGTCGCCTGTGCGGGTCTTTTGTATGTAGTCGTAGCTGCTTTTATCAGAGCAGTAGGTGTTAATAAGGTTATGAAACTGTTTCCGCCGGTAGTAACAGGTCCAATCATTATGGCTATCGGTCTCGGCCTTGCACCGTCTGCCGTTAACAACTGTAAGAGTAACTGGTGGCTTGCGCTTGTTGCACTCGGACTGGTTATTTTGTTCAACATTTTCGGCAAGGGCATGATTAAGATTGTTCCTATTCTTCTTGGCATTATCGGTGCATATCTCGTTGCTGTAATTGTAGGTAACGGATTTGGAATAGAATCGTTTTCAATCGATTTTTCGGGAATCAAAGCCGCTCCTTGGATCGGCAATCCGATTGAATGGTCATCTACTGTATTCGGCGGAGTACACGATAAATCACTTGCTATTTCAGCAATTATTACCATTGTTCCGATTGCCATCGCTACTATGATGGAACATATCGGCGACATTTCCGCTATTTCGGCAACATGTAACAAAAACTATATAAATGACCCCGGTCTTAACAGAACTCTTCTCGGTGACGGACTTGCCACATCTATTGCATCACTTTTCGGTGCACCGGCTAATACTACTTACGGCGAAAACACAGGCGTACTTGCTCTTTCAAAAGTTTATGATCCGAGAGTTATAAGAATTGCGGCTTACTTTGCAATTTTCTTCAGCCTTTCACCTAAGTTTGCAGCACTTATCGAGTCTATTCCGACAGCAGTTGTAGGCGGTATTTCGTTTGTACTTTACGGTATGATTTCCGCTATCGGTGTTCGTAATGTAGTTGAGGCGAAGGTAGATTTTTCAAAAGCCCGCAACACTATCATAGCAGCGGTAATTCTCGTAGTTGCACTCGGCGTTTCAAACGGCGTAACATTTAATGTCGGCGCAACAAAAATTAATCTCTCTGCCCTCGCTTGCGCTTCTATCGCAGGTATTGTGCTCAATCTTATTTTCCCTGAAAAGGACTTTGATCCTGAACAGGCATTTAAGGCAGACAGCGAAAGCAAACAGATTAACCTTAAATCTGATTACAGCAAAGATGTTGAGTCTGCAGAGTAAAATATTTTTTATCTGAGTATCTTTAACAGCAGTAATTCAAATAATATATTATTACTGCTGTTATTTTTTGGTATAAGAAAAATGTTTATTTTGTCATAATCGAGGTGATTCATTTCTTGAAAAAACTTTTTCATAAGTATAAGGAAATTATAACCTATGTGTTTTTCGGCGTACTTTCAACCATAGTAAGCTGGGGTTCATATATTATATTTATCAAACTGTTTAATTCGGCTGACTTGGCTTCAAAGGATGCCAGAGTATTTACGGCAAACTGTCTCAGTTGGCTTTGTGCCGTTATATTTGCTTTTGTAACAAACAAGCTCTGGGTATTTGAATCCAAATCTTGGAAGCCTGATATTTTTCTTAAAGAACTTACTTCGTTCTTTTCATCAAGAATCGTAACGGGTATAGTTGAAATTATCGGAGTCCCCGTGTTGTCAAAACTCGGAACTGACGACGTATGCTTTGCCGTGTTGAAAAGAACTCCGCTCAAATCTGTTGATTTCCTGTTTTCAGACGGATTTTATTCAAAAATATTAATATCCGTTGTTGTTATTATCCTTAATTATATTTTTTCAAAACTGTTTGTTTTCAAAAATGATGACGATAAAAGTATTACAGTAGGGGATTGCTTTACCGCAATGGCTGCTTTTGTAAGAAAGCATAAGACGGCTTTTGCTTTTATCGGTGCTTTTATAACAACCGGTGCATTTTATCTGAACCTCGGAATCAGTACTTTGCCAAAGGACGTTTCACAGTATAAATTGTTCTCGATTCCGCTTTACAGAATGATTATTCATTTTATATATGCTGTAAAGGACTTTAATATTTACGCTGTTTTCATTTTTGTTGCAATATTCTACTTTTACAATAAGAGAGAATATTTCAAGGCAAAAAGAGGAGAAAAAATTGCTTTGTTCATCTTCTCTCAGTTTGCAGTATTTATGCTGATGCTTTGCGACAGTTATCGTGCGGTATCAAGTTGGGACCTTGTCTTTGGAGGCGAATGTGCCGTTGCTGTTGCCGTAGCAAAGATATTCGGTATGGGAATACTTCTTTATACTGTTTTGGCATTTATTTTGAATTATATCAATTCGCCGAAATTCTCTCTTACAACAAACGGATTGGCAAAAAAGAATTATAAAAAAGACTTCTTTGTTTTTCTTTTGATTATTCTGATTTGCTGGCTGCCGTATATTATTCTGCTTTATCCCGGTACAATTACTCACGACGCTATTGACGAAATTGCCCAAATTTACGGCAATAAGAGTATGTGCTGGACGCAAGATACGATTGTTTTAATCAATCCCGATATGATTATAAACAATCATCATCCTGTGTTTTATACCGAAATACTCGGATTGTTCTGTAAACTCGGTAAAGCTATCGGCTCATACGAGACGGCATTCTATATTTACACCGTTCTTCAGTGCATTTTTCTTGCCGCAGTTTTTTCTTATACGATTGTCTTTACCAAAAAGCGTAAAGCGAAGAAAGGCTTTATTGTATTTGAAGTTCTGTTTTTTGCGCTCAATCCGCTTCTTGCCGATTTTGCGTGCACAATAGTTAAGGATGTACCGTTTACGGCTGTTACGCTGCTTGCTATGCTCAGTCTATATGAAGTTCTTGACAGTGCTAAATCAAAGCCGAGTTCATATATTCTTCTTTTTGTTGAATGTATGCTGATGATGCTTCTGAGAAATAACGGAATATATATTCTTGCAATTCTTATTGTTGTTGCTGTCATATTTCTTGCAAAATCCGACAAAAAGAAATTTGCAAAGATGGCGTCAACCGTAGTTGTTGCAGTACTTGTATTTCAAATCGGATTTATCAACATTATCTGTCCTCATTTTCAAATTACTCCGGGAAGCAGGCGAGAACTTCTTTCAGTTCCTTTTCAACAGACTGCAAGATATGTCAAAGAATATCCCGACGATGTTTCAAAGGAAGATGAAGAAGCAATATTGGATGTTCTTTCGTTTGACTCTCTGGAGGATATGGCGAAAGCATATGACCCGACAGTTGCCGATTCCGTTAAGAATGAGTATAATAAATATTCAACAAACGAGGACTTGGCAAAATATTTTAAGGTTTGGTTTAAGCAGTTAAAAACTCATCCCGATTCATATTTTGAAGCATATCTTAATTTGCATTATTCGTGGTTCTCGTTTAATTCGGTAGACACCTTTACCGTTTATTCCTCACAAAAGAGGGGACAGTTGAGGCTCGATAAAGTATTGCCGAAATGGAATACAAAGGCAGGTGTTGCTTCGGGAAGACGACTTGTTTCCACCGTAACGGAAGCGTTTAAGTCTAATCCCGTATCAGATGTTTTTGTAGAAATGGGCAGTTATACTTGGCTTTACCTGTTTATGCTAATCTACGGTATAGCAAAGAGAAAGAAGAAATCACTTGTTGTAAACACCGTTATGTTTGCGAACTATTTGATTTGCTTTGTTTCTCCGGTTGCTTACACACGATATGCTTTGCCAATGATTGCCGCTACTGTTTTCTCTTTGTTTATTACAATGACAGAGGAAAGCAGTCCCAAGCGTAATAAGAAAAAACTCAAAAAGGAGAATAAATAATGGATAAAATAGCTGTTTTAATCCCTTGCTATAACGAGGCTGTCACCATAAAAAAGGTAGTAGAGGACTTTAAGACCACTCTGCCCGAGGCTGTTATTTATGTTTATGATAATAATTCAAGCGACGATACCGCAAAGATTGCAAAAGAGGCAGGTGCTGTCGTAAGACATGAATATAAGCAGGGTAAGGGTAATGTTATCAGAAGAATGTTCAGAGAAATAGACGCCGAGTGTTATATTATGACAGACGGTGACGATACTTATCCGGCTGAATCAGCACCGGAAATGGTGGATATGGTTCTTAATAAAGGCTGTGATATGGTTGTAGGAGACAGACTCTCCTCAACATACTTTGAGGAAAACAAGAGACCGTTTCACAACTTCGGCAACGACATTGTAAGAAAAAGCATTAATTTCCTCTTCAAGAGCGAGATTAAGGATATTATGACAGGATACCGTGCATTTTCCTACCAGTTTGTAAAAACATTTCCTGTTCTGTCAAAAGGTTTTGAAATCGAGACCGAGATGACGATTCATGCAGTTGACAAGAATATGTCAGTGGGTAATGTTGTCATTCAATACAGAGACAGGCCACAGGGAAGCGAGTCAAAGCTAAACACAGTTTCAGACGGAATCAAGGTGCTCAAAACAATCGCAAGACTCTTTAAGTCATATAAGCCGTTCCAGTTTTTCGGCATTATTTCGCTTTTGCTTCTTATAATCGCACTTGCATTCTTTATTCCGATTTTGGTAACATATTCAAAAACAGGATTGGTTCCTAAGATTCCGACACTTTTAAGTTGCGGATTTCTTTCTGTGGTTGCAATTCAGACTTTCTTCTCGGGAACAATTCTTCAATCTCTCAGACAAAAAGAGAAGCAAGACTTTGAAATGAACCTTAATAATGTTTATTTCAAAATGCAACAACTCTTAAAAAAATAAAAATTGCATAATTAAAAGCGGCAGATTATCAAAAAATCTGCCGCTTTTATACTTTTGTTATTTTTGAAATTCAATTTGAATTGTCGTTCCGACATCTTCCACGCTGTAAAGATTAATTGTTGCGTTATGTGTTTGGACTATGTGTTTTACTATCGCAAGACCGAGTCCCGTGCCTCCGGTTTCTTTGCTTCTGGATTTATCAACTCTGAAAAAGCGTTCAAATATCCTGGATTGGTATTTTTTAGGTATTCCGATACCGGTATCTTCTACTGTTAAAAACGCCTTATTTTCACTTGTAGCAGTTGATACGGTAACTTCGCCGTTTTCTTTATTATATCTTATTGCGTTGTCTATAAGGTTGTAAACCATTTCTTCCAAAAGCGACGGATTGCCGTAAACTCTGCAAGGGGCGCATTTTTGAATAAGTTTTACATTTTTAGACCTTGCGTTCATTTCAAGAGCTTGAACACATCTCTCTGCAATATCCGATAATTCGACACTTTCAAAGGCGTCCTCGTCATCTTTCATTTCGTCAAGTTGTGAGAGCTGAATAATATCCTCCGTGAGCGATACGAGGCGGAGTGCTTGCTTTCTTATTGTTCCTGCAAACGGCTTTACATCCTCGGGCTTTGCAATTCCGTTTTCTATCAGTTCGGCATAGCCTGCGATAGAGGTGAGGGGAGTTTTAAGTTCGTGTGAGATATTTGCCGTAAATTCTTTCTTTTGCTTATCTAGTTGTTTCTTTCTTTCGTTTTGCTTTTTTATCGAATCAACAAACGGCTGAAGCTCATCATATGTCTTAAAGTTATCTATATTATCAAGATTTTGACCGAGTTCAACAACAGGTTTAACTATACTTTTTGTTATAACGAAACTCATCGCTAGCGAAATCAGCATAACTGCGAGCATAATTACAGCAATAAAAATCAATGCTTTGTAAAACGCATAATATACGCTGTCACTGGAAGAGGCGATTCTCATAACATTTCCGTTATCCAGCATAATGGCATAATAAAATGTGGTTTTATCTACGGTGGAGGACTTTCTTATTACAGAACCTTCTCCGGTTTCAAGAGCCTCTTTGAACTCCGGTCTGTCGGCGTGAGATTCCATCTTTTCGGCGTTCTCCAGACTGTCTGAGAGAACTTTGCCGTTGTGGTCAATCAGAGTTATTCTTATGTTCTTTTCGTTAAGGTTTGAAATATAGGAATAGTCATCATTGCTATCCATTTCTGAGGCTACTATCTGCGCCGTTGACTGTAAATTCTTTTTTTCCTGCTGCTCATAATTTTTATAGAACACAAACGTGGTAAGCACGCTTGTTATAAGTACAATGCTCAAACCAAAATTGCCGCTCCGTAGATAAATACTACAGAGAACATAAGTAAAAGTTCATTAATCATATCAGTCACCCACCTTATATCCGACATTTCTAATCGTTTTAATATGGACACCTGCACTCTTTACTTTTTTTCTGAGGGATTGGATATGAACATCAACTGTTCTGTTTCCTTGCTCAAAATCATAGCCCCAAATACTTTCCATAATTTTATCACGGGTAAGGACAATGCCTTTATTGATAATGAGTAATTTGAGCACCTCGTATTCCTTATATGTGAGTTCAATTTCCTCGTCGTCAACAAAAACCTTATGCTGTGCTTCATCAATTACAATATTTTTGTAAATCAAAATTTGCTGATGCTCCGCCTTCTGAGTTCTTCTTAGTACCGCTTTAACTCTGCTGACAAGTTCCATAACGCCAAACGGCTTTGTTATATAATCATCAGCCCCCATATCAAGACCCTTTACGGCGTCTATTTCCGTGGTTTTAGCCGTTACCATAATAACCGGTATATCCCTGTATGCCATTGTGCTTCTTATCTTTTTAAGTATATGTATGCCGTCCTCATCGGGGAGCATTATGTCAAGCAGAATCAGCGCAGGGATTCTCATAGTCAAAGCGTCAAAAAGTTCTTTTTCTCTCTCGAAACCCTCCACAGAAAATTCAGAATTAATCAGGGCATAACATTCGAGTTCTTTAATTGCTGTGTCATCTTCAACTATATAAATCAATCTATTCATTTTAATTCACCTTATATTTATGCAAATATTCCTCAAACAGTTCCATAAATGATTTATTATTACTGCTCTTAACGCTCTTAAGATATGCGTGTGTTTGATAGCTGCCTTTAGAAAGTTCAATTATACATACCGCCAAATTTGAGCAATGGTCAGCGATTCTTTCGTATGAATTGATTATATCAAAAAATATCATTCCGTTTTCTATTGTGCATTCATTGTTTTGAAGTCTCTTTGCGTGCTTTGCTCTGAGTTCGTTTTTAAGGTTATCTATTACTTGCTCGAGCGGTTCTATTTCCCGTGCCGCATCTATATCGTCCGTTATGAAAGCGTTGATTGATTTTTCAACGATTTCCTTTACTGCTCTGCCCATAACATTAAGTTCGTCATTTGCGTCTCTTGTAAAATGAATATCCTTATCGTGCATTCTTCTTTTTATCTTAAGAATATTTGCACCGTAATCACCGATACGTTCAAAATTACTGATTGAGTGACTGAGTTTTGAAAGTCTGATTGAATCATAATTACTCATATCCATTGAGTTTATTTTTACAAGATAGGTTTCGAGTTCGTCTTCGTACTTATCGAGTTTCTTCTCGTTTTTACTTATTATCTCATCTTTATTATGCGAATATTTTTTCAGTATGTCAAGGCAAAGTTCCACATTTGTCTGAGCAAGCATACCCATTTTGTCGCATTTTTCCTTTACCTTGTCGAGTGCATAAGACGGAGTCATAAGAAATTTTTCATCAACAAGACCATTCTCTTTTTCTTTTTTTGAATCCGGCACAATTAAGCAGGCAAGCTTTTCTATCTGTGTGGCAAAAGGGAAGAGAACAACGGTCGCAAACACATTAAATAAAGTATGCATAATAGCGATGTTTGCAGCATTTGCCGTATCATTATAGAAAGAAAATTTGAATATTGCATTCGCACCGTAAAACAGTATCATAGCCAAACCGACGCCGATTACATTAAATAATAGGTGAACGGTTGCTGTTCTCTTTGCATTCTTGTTTGCACCGATAGATGAGAGAATAGCGGTAATACAGGTTCCGATATTTTGTCCCAGAATAATCGGAAATGCGGTTGATACGCTTATGCTTCCGGTAATCGCAAGTGCTTGGAGTATACCTACCGATGCAGACGAAGACTGAATAATCGCAGTAAGTACAGCACCGAATAATACGCCGAGCAAAGGATTTGAAAACATAGTAAGTAAATCGGTAAAAGCCTTTACTTCTTTGAGCGGCTCTACGGCAGTTGTCATAGTTGTCATACCGAAAATCAAAACCGAGAAACCGAGGAGTATTGAGCCTATATCTTTTACTTTATCCTTTTTACTCGCCATAAACATTATAACTCCGATAACCGCAAGAATCGGTGTAAATGATGTTGGCTTAAACATACTTATTATAATGTTTGTTGAACTGATGTTTGTAAGTGATAAAATCCAAGCTGTAATCGTTGTGCCGATATTAGCGCCCATTATAATTCCGATTACCTGGTGCAATCCCATAATTCCCGAATTAACGAAACCGACAGCCATAACCGTAACGGCACTGGAAGACTGAATTATTGCGGTAATTCCCGCACCGAGCAAAACGCCTTTTATTCTGTTATTCGTCATTTTTTCCAGAACGCTTTCAAATTTTCCGCCGCCGATCTTTTCAAGACTTGTTCCCATATAACTCATTCCGAACAGGAACATTGCAAGACCGCCTATAAATGTCAATAAATTAAAAATAGTCATATATTATTCACCTCGTGTTAAATATACGACCATATAATTTGACAAATATTCAGTTTGTGTTAAATCTGTGTAAAATAAAAAATAAACCGTCAATAAATGACGGCTTTACTTTCATAATTACGCTCTTTCAACCTTACCTGAACGAAGGCATCTTGTGCAAACATATACTCTCTTAGGAGAGCCATTTACTACAGCCTTAACTCTTTTGATGTTAGGTTTCCAAGTTCTGTTTGATCTTCTGTGTGAGTGTGATACCTTAATACCGAAGGACATTTCCTTACCACAGTATTCACATTTAGCCATTTGCGAACACCTCCTTAATTATTTACAACGCAAATATAATAACAGAAAGTAACACAAAATGCAAGCATTTTTTTCAGTTTTTTCAAAAGAGGGGCAAAACAGTCTGATTTATGGTATAATTTGCGACTTTTTCTTGATTTATCATACAGTATTTAGTATAATATTTCAGTAATATATATAAGTAAATACAAAAAATTAAGGAGAAAAGTTATGGCTGTTGATAAAAAAATTAACGATAAAAAAACAGCTCTTGAGTCTGCTCTTAAACAGATTGAAAAGCAGTACGGACAGGGCGCAATTATGCGTTTGGGCGAAAATTCGGCTCTTAATGTAGATGCCGTTTCAACCGGCTCGTTGACGCTTGATCTTGCGACCGGAATCGGCGGACTTCCGAGAGGCAGAATAATTGAGATTTACGGTCCCGAGTCTTCGGGTAAAACAACACTTGCCCTTCACTGCGTTGCAGAGGCACAAAAGCAGGGAGGCGAGGCTGCGTTCATCGATGCGGAACACGCCCTCGACCCGACTTATGCAAAGGCTCTTGGCGTTGATGTTGATTCGCTTTTGGTTGCTCAACCGGACAACGGCGAACAGGCTCTCGAAATTACGGAACAGTTGGTCAGAAGCGGTGCTATTGATATAATTGTAGTTGACTCTGTTGCCGCTCTTGTTCCAAGAAGCGAAATTGAAGGTGATATGGGTGACTCTCACGTTGGTTTACACGCAAGACTTATGTCGCAGGCACTTCGTAAACTCACAGGTGCTATTAATAAATCAAATTGTATCATAATCTTTATTAACCAACTTCGTGAGAAGGTTGGCGTTATTTACGGCAATCCCGAGGTTACAACAGGCGGTCGTGCACTTAAGTTCTATTCCTCAATGCGTATTGATGTAAGAAAGATTGAACAGTTAAAAGCACCGGGAAATGAATTCATCGGCTCCAGAACAAGAGCAAAGATTGTAAAAAATAAAGTTGCTCCTCCGTTCAAAACTGCCGAATTTGATATTCTTTACGGAACAGGTATTGACAAAGTAGGCGAAATTGCCGATATGGCAGTTATGCTTGGAATAGTAAGTAAGAGCGGATCATGGTTTACCTACGGAGAAGAAAGATTCCAGGGCAAGGATAAACTTAAGGATTTAATCAAGAACAATCCCGATATACAGGCAACTCTTGAAAAGCAGATTAAAGAAATGCTCGCAAATAAAAACAACGATGAGGCTGAGGAAGTTAAAGCACAACCTGCCGTTCAAAAGGCTCCCGTAACTCAAACAAGAGCAGCCGCAAGAGCAAAGCTTGACATCGCCATTGATGATGAAGATTGATGAAAATTTCTCACACTAAAGGCAGAGGAAAAAAGATTCATCTTCTGATTAATGAGGAGTACCAAATTACAACGGATATAGACTTTTGGGCAGAAAATTACTTTAAGGACGGTCAGGAAATTACAGAAGAGCAGTGGCAGGAGTTAACGGATAAAATCAATTATAAGAAAGCCATTGACAAATGCTATGACCTTCTCTCACGCCGTGACCATTCCGTTAAGGAACTGAGAACAAAACTTCTTCGTACAGTGGACGAAAAAAACACCGACAGGGCAATCGAGAAAATGATTGACTACGGTTATCTTGACGATGAGAAGTACGCAAGAAATTTAGTAAAGTACCTCAGTGAAAGTCGCAAAATGTCAAAAAGTTTTATTAAGCAAGAGATGTATAAACGGGGAATCGCCCCCGACATTATCTCTGATACTTTAGAGGAAACCGAAATTGACAACACAGACACCTTGGTAGATTTGATACTTACAAAATACAGAAATAAATTAAAAGCTGAGGACGGATATAAAAAGGTCACTTCCTCATTAATGAGAAAAGGTTTTTCTTATTATGATATTAAAAGTGCTTTTAATCGAATAGAAAACGGAGAATACTAATTAATGATAAGCAGAAAGGTCGGAATGATATCGCTTGGCTGTCCAAAAAATCAGGTGGACGGCGAAGCACTCCTTGCAAAGCTACAAAAAGCCGGATATGAAATAGTAAATAACATAGAAGATTCCGATGTTATGATTGTAAACACCTGCGGCTTTATAGAACAGGCAAAGAAAGAAGCCATTGATACAATTTTGGAGGTTGCGGAATATAAAAATGCAGGACTAATATCCGCCATTGTTGTAACAGGCTGTCTTGCCGAAAGGTATCAGGATGAGATAATTAAAGAAATGCCTGAGGTTGACGCAGTTCTAGGAATAGGCGCAAACAGCGATATAGTAAAGACCTGCGATAAGGCTATTTGCGGAATCGTTACAACCTCGTTTCCGAATAAATGCTATCTCTCAATTAATGACGAAAGAATTATTTCTACACCGTCACACTGGGCTTATCTCAAAATTGCAGAAGGATGCGACAACCGTTGTTCCTATTGTGCAATACCGGGAATACGAGGCGGCTTTCGCTCACGCACTATTGAGTCCTGTGTTGACGAAGCAAAGGCACTCGCCGAAAGCGGTGTAAAGGAACTTATACTTATCGCTCAGGATACGACAAAATACGGACAGGATTTGTACGGTAAATACAGTCTTGATATTCTGCTTAAAGAGTTGGTTAAGATTGACGGAATAGAATGGATAAGACTATTTTATTGCTATCCGCAGAGAATTACCGACAGTCTTATAAATGTAATAGCAAATGAAGAAAAGGTTTGCAGTTATATTGATATACCGCTTCAGCATTCCGATAAGACAGTTCTTAAAAATATGAACAGAGTAGGGGACGGCGATGATTATAGGGCTCTCATTTCTAAGATGAGAAAAGCAATACCCGACCTTGCACTTCGCACTACCTTTATGGTAGGTTTCCCGGGTGAGACAGATGAACAGTTTGAAAACCTTTGCAAATTTACCGAAGATGTAAAATTTGACAAAATGGGTTGTTTTACATTCTCACCCGAAGAAGATACCCCGGCTTACGATATGCAAAATCAAATTGACGATGATGTAAAAGTTCGCAGGCAGGAGGTACTGATGAATAAACAGTATTCCATTACCGAAGAATTAAATAAACAGCGTATCGGCAGAATATATAAGGTTATAATCGATACCTTTGACGGAGAAAAATATGTAGGACGCTCATATATGGATTCTCCCGAGATTGACAGCGGAATTATATTTACCTGTGACAATAACTTAAATATCGGAGACTTTGTCAATGTTGAGATAACCGATTATAACGGATATGATTTAATTGGAAAGGCGATTTTATAATGAATTTACCTAATAAAATTACTGTATTTAGATTTTTATGCATACCCGTATTATGGCTCTTTGCTTTGTGGCAGTTCAGATACCATTGGGTAGCGACTCTTTTGGTATACTTTATTGCCTGTGTAAGTGATACTGTTGACGGCAATATTGCGAGAAAAGAAAAGCTTGTTACTGATTTCGGAAAACTTATGGACCCGCTTTCGGATAAGGCACTTGTTCTTGCGGCTTTTTTAATTCAAATCAATTTAGGCGTCAGAACAGATCTTGTTATTATGATAATGATGGCAAGAGAATTCCTTGTTGCGGGTATGAGAATGGCTGCTACCGTTGAAGGAGAAGTTATTGCCGCAAATGTATTTGGTAAAGCAAAAACCTTTATTCAAATGTCTACAACGGGTATGACTTTTTTAATCCTTGCAATTCTTGAAAAAGATCAAGAAATTATTATTGCCACAAACGGCTTTAATGCGCCGCAGTGGTTGAATATTTACTGCACAATAGCATTTTGGATTGCAGCCGTTGTAACACTTTTAAGCGGTATAAAGTATGCTCTTGACGGTTGGCATTATATAAAAACAAAATAAATATTACTTGCATTTTTTTCTAAAATGAATATAATGTACTTAAAGACAGTGATTGGGAGAAGTAGCAACTCGGATTTATTCAGAGAGCAAACGGTCGGTGAAAGTTTGTATAAATTGTTTTGTGAAATGCACCCATGAGTTTCACGGAGGAAACGAGTATTCCGTGACGGCTGCTCCGTTATCGGCGAGGCTATGTAGGTAGTCAAAGTATAAATCAGAGTGGAACCGCAGTTACAACTGCCTCTGTTAATCAGAGGCGGTTTATTTTTTTGAAAGGTGATTATAAATTAATGTTTAAGCAATATAAAGAGGACATTCAAAGTTTTATCGACCATGATCCGGCGGCAGGCAATCCGCTTGAAATCGTTTTACTTTACCCGGGATTTAAGGCTTTGAGGTCGCACAAGAGGGCTAATTGGTTTTTAAGACACAATATGCCTTTTATAGCAAGAGCAATAAGCCAAAGATGTGCCCACAAAACCGGAATAGAAATTCATCCGGGAGCAACTATCGGAAAGAGAGTTGTTATAGACCACGGAAACGGAATTGTAATCGGTGAGACCGCAGAAGTCGGCGATGATGTTATGATATATCAGGGCGTTACTCTCGGCGGAACAGGTAAAGATATCGGAAAAAGACATCCCACCATCGAAAGCGGCGTTATGATTGGTGCAGGTGCGAAAGTGCTCGGACCAATTACAATCGGCAAAAACGCAAAAGTAGCGGCAGGAGCCGTTGTGGTAAAGGATGTTGAACCTAACTGTACTGTTGTCGGAGTTCCGGGCGAGGTGGTAAAGATTGACGGAGTGAGAGTAGACGACCTTGACCAAATCAACATTCCCGACCCCGTAATGAACGCAATAAGAGAAAACGAATGTAAAATAGAAAAATTACAAAAAGAAATCGAGCAGCTTAAGGAGATACAAAAATGAAGATTTTTAACACAATGACAAGAAGAAAAGAGGAGTTCGTTCCTCTTGATAAGAACGAGGTAAAAATTTACGCCTGCGGTCCTACTGTATATAACTATATTCATATAGGCAACGCAAGACCGCTTTGTGTATTTGATGTATTGAGAAGATATCTTGAATACAGAGGCTACAATGTAAGATTTGTTCAAAACTTCACAGATGTTGACGATAAAATTATCAAAAGGGCAAACGAAGAGGGATTATCCTTTGAAGAGGTATCTAAGAAATATATCAAAGAATTTTGGACAGATGCTCACGGGCTTAATTTTAAGGACGCAACCGTTCACCCAAAGGCTACCGAAAACATTGACGAAATAATCAATATTATTAAAACGCTTGAGGAAAAGGGCTACGCTTATGCGGTTGACGGTGATGTATATTACAGAACGCTGAAATTTAAGGATTACGGCAAATTGTCTCATCAGCCTATTGAAGATTTACAGTCGGGTGCAAGAATTGCAATAGGCGAGAAAAAAGAAAATCCGCTTGATTTTGCTCTTTGGAAAGCCGCAAAAGAGGGTGAGCCGTATTGGGACTCACCGTGGGGAAACGGCAGACCCGGCTGGCATATCGAATGTTCTGCCATGAATAAGCGTTATCTCGGCGATTCTATTGACATTCACTGCGGCGGAAAGGATCTTGTATTTCCGCACCACGAAAATGAAATAGCGCAGTCCGAAGCAGCAAATGACGCACCGTTTGCAAAATATTGGATGCACAACGGCTATATTAATGTAGATAACGTAAAAATGAGCAAGTCTCTCGGCAACTTTAAGACAGTAAGAGAAATCGCAAATGTATACGGCTATGAGGTTATAAGATATTTTCTTATTTCCTCACACTATCGTTCACCCATTAATTACAGCATTGATATTATAGAGCAGTGCCAATCTGCATTAGACAGGCTTTACACCTGCCGTGAAAGTCTTGACTTTGCAATTAAAAATGCAAAGTCGGATATTGACGACGATGAGGAAATTCTTAAACTTATCGCATCTGCTAAAGATGAATTTATCAAGGCTATGGACGATGACCTCAATACAGCCGACGGTATCGCCGCAGTTTTTAATTTGGTAAGCACTATTAATACCGAGATTATAAACAAAGAGGTTTCTCTTAATGTTTGCAAAAAAGCTGCTGAAATGTTTGATGAACTTACCGACGTTTTAGGTTTACTTTATAACAGAAAATCAAATGATATAGACGACGATATAGAAAAACTTATAGAGCAGAGACAGACCGCAAGAGCAAACAAAGACTGGGCAACAGCAGATAAAATCCGTGATGAATTAAAGGCAAAAGGAATTATTCTAAAAGATACACCGCAAGGAGTAACTTGGACTAAAGAGTAATACTATGGTAGACAGAGTTAAATTTAAGAATACGGAGGTTTCAAGGCTTGGTCTCGGCACAATGAGACTGCCTTGCAAAACCCCTCTTAAAAGGGAAGCAAACCCATTAATTGATTATACCAAAGGTCAACAACTTGTTGATATGGCATACCGAAACGGTGTTAATTATTTTGACACTGCCTATATGTATCATCAGGGCAAAAGCGAAAAGTTTATCGGTACTGCGTTAAAAAAATACCCGAGAGACACATATTTTTTAGCGGATAAACTGCCTATATGGCTTTGCAAATCGCCAAAGGATATGCAAAAAATATTTGACAAACAACTTGAAAGAACAGGCATCGACTGTTTTGATTTTTATTTGTTACATTCTTTGGATAAAGAGAATTTTGAAAAATGCGAGCAATACAAAGCCTATGATTTTGTAAAGAAAAAGCAGGCACAGGGTTTGGTTAAAAATATCGGATTTTCGTTTCACGGAACTGTTGACGACCTAAAGGAAATTATTGCTTCGCACGAATGGGATTTTGCCCAAATTCAAATGAACTATCTTGACTGGGAAAATCAAGACGCAAAAACTCAATATGAACTTTTAACTCAGGCAGGCATTCCCATTATTGTAATGGAGCCTGTTCGAGGAGGAAAGCTTGCAAACGATGTTCCTAAAAATGCTGTCGAGCAAATGAAAAATCATTCTCCCCAAAGCAGTATTGCATCATGGGCAATTAAATTCGTTGCGAGCTATAAAAATGTTATTACAATTCTAAGCGGTATGAATTCAACCGAGCAGATGCAAGATAATTTGAATACTCTTACCGATTTTCAGCCAATGAATGATGTAGAGTTTCAAATCTGTAAAAACACAGCGGATTTAATCAATAAGTCAGATATTATACCTTGCACCGGCTGCGATTATTGTGCAGATTGTCCCAAAGGCGTAAAAATGAGTACAATTTTCAGCGTTTATAACAGATACAAAAACGGTGAACTTTCCCTTAACGAAAGCAGGGAAGAGTATCGCAAAATTGATGTTAATGCAAATGCATGCGTTTCGTGCGGAAAATGTAGATCTCATTGCCCTCAAAGCATTGATATACCCAAAATGCTATCTAAAATTAAAGAATTATATTCTTAAAGAAAAAATCAATACTAAAAAAGGCTTTGGAAAAATCCAAAGCCTTTAATAATTATATCATGTTTATTAATCAAGCAGGTCACTCATTTGGTACATTCCGACACCCTTGCCGTTCATAAATACTGCGGCATTAACTGCGCCGACAGCAAATATTTCCTTTGACCTTGCTGAATGCGAAAGAGTAATTATCTCGTCTCTGCCGGCAAACATAATCTCATGTTCGCCTACGATAGTGCCGCCTCTTACTGCGTGAATTCCGATTTCGTTCTTGCTTCTTTTCTCACGCTTTGAGTGACGGTCGTACTCGTATTTCATCTTATTATCGAGTTCTTCGTTAATAGCATCCGCAAGCATAAGAGCAGTACCGGACGGAGCGTCGATTTTTTGATTATGATGTTTTTCTATAATCTCTATATCAAAATCCGAACCGAGAATATTAACAGCCTTCTTTGCAAGACTTGCAAGAAGATTTACGCCGAGGCTGTAATTATAAGTAAAGAATACAGGACACTCTTTTGATGCTTCTTCAATCTGCTTTTTTTGGCAGGAATCATATCCTGTTGTTGCAATAACAAGAGGAGTCTTTGTTTTCTTTCCGTATTCCAGCATTGAGTCAAGCAACGCCGGATTTGAAAAATCAATTACTGCGTCAGCCTTTTCTTTAATATCCGATATTGAAGAATAAACAGGAAAGTCTGAGTCGCCCGTATCATGAATGTCAACACCGGCAACAATTCTGCAATCGTCTCTTGATGATACGATACTTTGGATTACATGACCCATTTTTCCGCAACATCCGTTTAATATAATATCTGTCATTTTATTATCCTCTGAAAATCACTTACTTGATAAGTCCGTACTTTTGTAAAACACTCTTAACATATTCTGTATGTTCCTCTGTCATTTCACAAAGAGGCATCTTGCAAGGACCTGCGTTCCAGCCAATCATATTACAAGCAGCCTTTACCGGGATAGGATTAACCTCAACGAACATTGCATTTGCAAGTTCAAGGTACTTTGCCATCATATCGGTGCACTTATTTGCGTCACCGTCAAGATAAGCCTGAACCATATCGTGGGTTTCCTGAGGGCAAATATTTGAAAGAACAGAGATAACACCCTTACCGCCGCAAGCCATAACAGCAGGAATCTGGTCATCGTTACCGCTCCAAATGTTAAGTTCATCACCGCAAAGTGCTCTGATTTTCATAACCTGGCTGATATTTCCCGAAGCTTCCTTTACACCGTTAATTCTGGGAAGTTTTGAAAGTTCCTTGAGAGTTTCGGGAGTAATGTTAACACCTGTTCTTGACGGAACATTATAAAGAATAATAGGCACATTAGTTGCGTCATGGTACATCGTGTAGTGTTTAATGAGACCCTTTTGTGTGCACTTATTATAATAAGGAGTTACAAGTAAAAGCGCATCAACACCGTATTCACAAGCCTTTGTAGCAATTTCAAGTCCGCACTCGGTATTGTTTGAACCTGCGCCTGCGATAACGGGAACTCTGCCGTTTACATAATCAACGCAGAACTTAATTGCCTCAAGGTGATGAACAGTTTTAAGAGTTGAACTCTCACCTGTGGTACCGCAGATAACAATGGCGTCAGTGCCGTTATCAATCTGAAAATCTATAAACTTCTTAAATTCGTCATAGTTAATGCTGAAATCATCATTCATAGGAGTAATGATAGCAACAGCAGCTCCTGTAAAAACCGGATTCTTCATATTAAATATTCTCCTTTAATCAGTCAAGATAGCCTTCTGCCGCAAGCAGTTCTGCAAGCAATACAGCACCGCCTGCCGCACCTCTGAGGGTGTTGTGAGAAAGGCAAACAAATTTATATTGATACTGTGTATCTTCTCTGAGTCTGCCGATAGAAACAGCCATACCGTTTTCAAGCATACGCTCGGAATGAATCTGCGGTCTGTCGGGCTCTGTGAAATAGTGAAGGAATTGTTTTGGTGCAGACGGAAGATCAAGTTCCTGTGCTCTGCCCTTAAAGTTCTTCCAAACTTCAATCATTTCTTCCTTTGTAGGCTTCTTCTCGAAGTTTACAAATACTGCTCCGAGGTGTCCGTTAGATACAGGAACACGGATACATTGAGCGGTAAAGTTAGGCTTATCTGCCTTAACAATTTTATCGCCCTCGATTTTGCCCCAAAGTTTAAGCGGCTCATGTTCGCTCTTTTCTTCCTCTCCGCCGATATACGGAATAACATTATCAATCATCTCCGGCCAAGTCTCAAAAGTTTTACCTGCGCCTGAAATTGCCTGATATGTGCAAACCAAAACATCCTTAACTCCAAACTTCTCATGAAGAGGGAAGAGAGCGGGAACATAAGACTGAAGAGAACAGTTTGACTTAACCGCAATAAAACCTCTCTTTGTGCCGAGACGCTTACGCTGTGCAGGGATAATGTTAATATGCTCTGCATTAAGTTCCGGTACAACCATAGGAACATCGTCTGTAAATCTGTTAGCGGAGTTATTTGAAACAACAGGGCACTCGTGTTTTGCATATGCTTCCTCGAGAGCCTTAATCTCATCTTTCTTCATATTAACCGCACAGAATACGAAGTCTACCATTGATGTGATTTTGTCAATATCTCCGGTTGCATCCATAACAACCATATCTTTATATTTATCGGCAAGAGGAGTATCCATACACCATTTATTTCCGATAACCTCGCCGTAAGGCTTACCTGCCGATCTTGACGAAGCCGCAAGAACGGTTACATTAAACCACGGATGATTTTCCAGAAGGGTCATAAATCTCTGACCGACCATGCCCGTAGCACCTACGATGCCGACATTAAACTTTTTCATAAATATTTTCTCCTTAGAACTTGTAATATTTTATGTTTTGCAATATAATATACGAAGTGTTTTGAACTTCACATAATTTAGTATATATAATATCACTAATTATATATAGTTGTCAATTAATAATTAATAATAAATCGGAGAATGTTAATGAAAACATCGGACTTTTACTATGATTTACCCGAGGAGCTCATCGCTCAAACTCCCGCCGAGCCGAGAGATTCCTCAAGACTTATGGTAATCGACAAAAACACAGGCGAGACGGAGCACAGAATTTTCAGAGATTTACCCGACTATCTAAGGGCAGGGGACTGCTTAATTCTTAATGATACAAGAGTTATTCCGGCAAGAATTTACGGAGTAAAAAAAGAAACCGGCGCCGTAGTGGAATTTCTGCTGCTGAAACAAAACGAAAATAATGTATGGGAATGTCTTTGCAAGCCCGGAAAGAGAGCAAAAATAGGTACTCATTTTGAATTCGGCGAAGGACTTGTAGACTGCGAAGTTATGGACATAACCGATGACGGTAACAGAAAAATCCGTTTTAACTGCGACTCAAAGGAAATATATACCATTTTAGACAAAATAGGCAAAATGCCCCTTCCTCCTTATATTACACAGGAACTCAAAAACGGTGAAAGATACCAAACCGTTTATTCCCGTGAACTCGGTTCAGCGGCAGCACCGACAGCAGGACTGCATTTCACCAAAGAAATGCTGAAAAAAATAGAAGAAATGGGCGTTAAAATAGGATATGTCACACTCCATGTAGGACTCGGAACATTCAGACCGGTAAAAGTTGACGATGTAACCAAACACAAAATGCACACCGAGCATTATCACATCAGCAAAGAAACAGCAGATTTGATTAATGAAACAAAGAGAAACGGCGGCAGAGTAATCAGCGTGGGTACAACAAGCACAAGAACGCTCGAATCGGTTGCAACAAAGAACGGCTGTATTTGTGAGGACGAGGACGACACATCTATCTTTATTTATCCCGGCTATGAGTTTAAGTGCATTGACGGACTCGTAACAAATTTCCATTTACCCGAAAGCACGCTCATTATGCTGATTTCGGCTTTTGCAGGATATGATAATGTTATGAATGCTTATAAAATTGCCGTAAAAGAGAAATACAGGTTTTTCTCGTTCGGCGACGCCTGCTTATTCATTGATACAAAATAGGAGAAATTATGGCATATAAACTGTTAAAAAAAGAAGGACACGCACGCAGAGGCGAATTTCAAACTGTTCACGGTACAGTACAGACACCTTGTTTTATGAATGTTGCAACCGTTGCGGCAATAAAGGGCGGCTTATCAACCGTAGACCTTAAAGAAGTCGGTGCTCAGGTAATGCTTTGCAACACCTATCACCTCCATGTAAGACCGGGCGATGATAAAGTTTTTGAACTCGGCGGACTCCACAAATTCACTAATTGGGACAGACCTATTTTGACCGACTCGGGCGGATTTCAGGTATTTTCTTTGGCGAAGTTAAACAAAATTACCGAAGAGGGAGTTACTTTTAATTCTCATGTAGACGGCAGAAAAATATTTATGGGACCCGAGGAAAGTATGCAAATCCAGTCCCACCTTGCTTCAACTATTGCAATGGCTTTTGACGAATGTGTAGAAAATCCCGCTAAATATCAATATGCAAAAGATTCCTGCGCAAGAACTCTAAGATGGCTTGAACGCTCAAAAAAAGAGATGGAAAGACTTAATTCTTTACCTGAAACCATAAACAAACATCAAATGCTTTTCGGCATCAATCAGGGCTGCACCTTTGACGATTTAAGAATCGAGCATATGAAAGAAATCGCAAAACTTGATTTAGACGGATATGCAATCGGCGGACTTGCAGTCGGCGAACCTAAAGAGGATATGTATAGAATTATATCGGCAGTTGAACCATATGCTCCGGAAAACAAACCGAGATACCTGATGGGCGTCGGCACTCCGGGAAACATTATTGAGGGGGTTAGCAGAGGAGTCGATCTTTTTGACTGTGTAATGCCTGCAAGAAACGCAAGACACGGACAATTATTTACAAAAAAGGGTATAATTAATATCAACAACGCAAAGTATACGCTTGATGAACACCCTATTGATGACGAATGCAATTGTCCTACTTGTAAAAATTTCTCAAGAGCATATGTAAGGCATCTGCTCAAAGCAGGGGAAATGCTCGGAATGAGACTTGCTGTTATGCATAATTTATACTTCTATAATAATCTTATGACCGAGATCAGAAGCAACATAGAAAATAACAGTTTTGAAGACTATAAAAATGAATATTGTGTAAAACTTGACACAAGAATATAAATTTAACTTGCATTTCACTAAAGTGTATTATATAATTAGATGAATAAATCATAAGGAGAAAAATTATGGATTTTATATTACTTTCAAATTCTGCCGCTGCCGCAGCTGGCGGAAAAAACGGTACAACATCTTACATCATACTTATGGTGCTCTTGGTTGCCACAATGTATTTTATGATGATAAGACCCCAAAAAAAACGCCAAAAGGAAGAGCAGGAAATGCGTTCTTCGCTTGAAATCGGTGACGAAATCGTTACAATCGGCGGCATTGTGGGCAAAGTTGTTACAATTCGTGAGGAAGACCTCATTATCGAGACCGGCGCCGACAGAAATAAAATGAAGATACAGCGCTGGGCAATTAACACAAATATCACCAAAACAGAGCAGCACAAAAAAGAGGTTGAAAAAGCCAGAGAGGCTGCCGCTCAAAAGAAAAACGAGAAAAAGAAAAAAGATAAAAAAGACTGATTTATCTGTAATAAAAAATCAATCCTCCGAATATCCTTTAATGGATAGAATCGGAGGATTTTTTTATGAGCAAAAAAATAATTAAAAGCAACAATCTGTTGACAGCTTACATAGTAAAATCAGTAATATCTTCTATTGCTGTCTCGGCTTTATTTCTGTTGATATTTTCTGAAATAATTATAAAACTCGATTTGGGAGATACATACTATAATATATTTTCTGTTGCTGTTTTAGTTGTTTCTTCATTGCTTACACCGTTAATATCGACAGGAAAAATAAAGAACAATATACTGATTATGTCTTTAATATCAAATTCACTGTTGATTATCGTCACACTTATAAATGCTTTTACAATAAAAAATATTATACTGACAGTATCGGAATTTGCAGCAATTCTTCTGTCATCATTTATTGCCTCACTTATTATATCAAAAAGAAAAGCTAAATTTAAGGTGTAATATCAAATGGATAATATTAAAATTAAAAAGCATACGGATTATTCAAAACTGATTGAAGAAAATAAGCACTATATACTCATTACTGCAATATATATTTTAGGTTTAATTGCAGGTACCTTGATTTATAAAAACCTTGATACAGACGCTTTGAACAAAACTCTTGAAAAGATACTTATATCAAATGATAATACTTTTTTATCAATTTTTATTCAAAAAATCATTACATATTTGTGTGTATATATTTTAGCCGTTGTGTTTGCTTTGAGCGTCATAGGCTATCCTGCCGTTAATATAATTCCGTTTCTTTGCGGATTTGAAATTGCTGTAAAACTGTCATATTATTACACATTGTATAATGTTAAAGGCTTAGGATATTCGCTTTTACTTAATGCACCCGAAATTTCTGCCTTTATGCTGATTATGATTTTTACGGTAAATCAGGCAGGGGAGTTGAGTAAAAAAATATTTCGCTCAACATTTATGAAAGAGTCGAGTGAAATTAACAACGCCTCATATTATTTGAAAAAATTTTGTGTCTATGTATTGGGAATCATATGCATTGCGACTGTAAACAGTTTGATTGAATTTCTGCTGAGTTCAATCATCACTCTTTGAAATCCGATTTACTGCTTGCAAGCGGATTTGAATCAATGGCTTGTTTGGCTGCATCATTTTGAATGTGAGTGTAAATTTCGGTTGTGCCCAAATTTTCGTGACCCAAAATTTCTTTAAGTACAAGGACATCTACATTTCCGTACTGATACATTAAAGTAGCCGCTGTATGTCTTAACTTATGCACGGACAAGCCACGATCTCCAAGACCGGCTTCTTTAAGATATTTTTCAACCATATCCTGTACTGTTCTTTTATTAATTCGCTTGTATCTGCCACTCAAAAACAAGGCTCTGTCTTTAACTTTGTCATTAGGACGTACCTTCATATAATCAGTGATAGCATCAATGCACGCCTGATTAAGATAGACGGTTCTTTCTTTATTTCCTTTACCGGTTATAACGAGAGTACCGTCTGATTTTATATCAGTATAATCAATGGAAACAAGTTCCGCAAGCCTCATACCGCAATTCAAAAACAGAGTAATTATAGCATAGTCCCGTTCTTTATTCTTACCGTGAATAACCGAAAGCAACTTTTGAGATTCATCAAGTGTTAAATATTTCGGCAAAGACTTTTTTATTTTAGGCGCATCAAGGTTTTTCATAGGATTTACGCTGAGCAGTCCCAAATTATCAGTTAAGTACGCAAAAAATCTTCGTATGGAAATGACACGTCTTGCTCTGGTAGCCTCGTTATTTTGTCTTATATTCTTGCAATAAATAAGAAATGTATATGCATCATTAAGAGTGATTGATTTAATAACATCGATATCTATAAGGGAAAGGTCAATATCTTCGTCATCGATATCGTTGCTTGATAGTTTTTTTTCTTTTGCTATATATCTGAAAAAGGTTCTCAAATCTCCGGCATATTCCAGTACAGATTGCGAACTGTGACCTTTTATTGCCTCAATATATATAAGATAATCCTGTACCAACTTCGGAAGCTTATTTATATCTTCACGCTTTATAATAATCACCTCATCTTAATTGCACAAAACTTTTTAGCTACTTTATAATAATATCAAAGGGAATAAAAATAATCAATAGGAATTAGAAAATAATTTTATAACAAATCTATTTGATATGTAGGTTTTAAGGAATAATCATTACCGGGAAAGAGTTAAATTTTACTGTCTCTTTGATATGTTCATATAATTAGTTTTGTAAATCAAGCGTAAGGCATCTTAAGAAGAGGTTTATTACTTAGATGCCGTTTTCTGTGAATACATTAACTTTACAAATTACAATTACCATAGGCTTTTAATTATTGTGGTTAAGTGCTACAAAGAAAAAGTAATATAAATATATGTAAATGTGTTAAGCTAATGAACTAAATTCATTTGTATATGATAATTTTAATATTAATTAAATAAACGAAAAAATTATGATGCAATTAAAAACGAGGATACAAAAACCGACTTTGCACCATAAATACAGCATTTTCCACATTTACGACTTCCCCATATTGCACAAAATATTAAGTTAACAGAGGCTAGAAAAAGGCTAGGGGACACCCTAGCCTTTGTTCATTTTATCATTATCTTTTTTTAATTCTTCATTGATTAAATAACTTATCAATTCTCCTTCGTTCCGGTATCCTTTGATAAGAGCATATGCTTTTAGTTGTTGACGTGCTCCTTTCGGCACAATAACTTGTATTAATTCGTGAAATTTAGGATTGTAATTTTCAATGCCTTGCTTTTTTCTAGATATTTTTAGCATTATTGGTATTAATATTAACCATAAGATTAATATAATAATGCTTTTAATTAATAATTCTTCAGCACTTATCATATTATTTCTCCTTAATTCCTAATATGTAATCAGATGATACATTGTAGTAAAGAGCCAGTGTCTTAAGATGTCTTATCGGAAGTTCTCTTTTTCCGTTTTCATATTGACTGTAATATTGCTGTGATATTTGTAAAATATTTGCTACATCTTTTTGTAATAAATCATTGTCAATTCTTAAGTCGTAAAGCCTTTTAGATACTATGTTCATATTCACACCCCATAATGAATATAACATACATACAAAATTATGTATTGACATACATAAGATATTGTGTATAATGATAATTAGATACACAATTATTTATGTATGGTATGACCCGGTAGCTTAACGGAAAAGCAGCGTTGCAACATAAAACAAAGAAAGCAAGTTGAGGGTTCGAGTCCTTCCCGGGTCAACAAAATATAAACCCATTTAAGAAGAAAGGAAAAAAAGAAAGATGAATGGTAAATTCGTATGTTGTAAATCTTATGATTTCGTGGACAATCAAAACAATAGAGTACAGGGCGCAAACGCTTATGTATTTCTACCGGATAATAACGACTGTGTTAAAGCAAGTATCGAGGGTGATAGCAAACGCTTTGAGAATATGCAATTCGGACAGCCGGTTAATCTTGAGGTTAAGGTATCTGGCAGATATGCTAAGTACATTCTTAAATAAGGTGTTTTGATATGCGACAGTTTTTAGTTATATCAATCAATTCTAAAAATGAATATATTTTAAGAATTGTTCCTGCCGATAATATGGCACAGGTTATTAACAGCGAAGTTAATAAATCTGAATATGTTATCGAAATAACCGAACTTACAATGAGGTGTTAATATGGATTTATTCGATACTGCACTTCAAATTCAGATAGTAATAATTTGGACTTGCTGTCTGTTAGGTTTAACATTCGGTGCTCTGATTTCAAAAAGCTTTAACTTTTGGAAGTGGTGAGGTGATGTCAGATGCCCGAATTAATGCAATTAGTGTTTACAGCTGATTTCTCAACTGATTTGATTCAATACTCATCAATTGCAATAGCAATTGGTATAGCGCTGGAGATTGGATTAAGTCTTTTGGGAAACAGTTTGTATAAAATGTTTAATTTTATAGAAAGGAGTTAACCTTATGCTTCAGACTATCGCTGCAGAAGCTGCTACATTGCCTACAGATGTTTCTACTGCTATTTCTAGCGGTCTCAGCACAACTAAGGATTACGCTATAGGCGTAATTTCTACAGCCCTTCCGATTGTTCTCGGTGTTGTAGGTCTCAGTGTTGCAGCTGTAATGGTTGTAAAATGGGTAAAGAAAATTAAGGGTTAATCTCTTTCTTTTCTCCATACAAAAAAACGGCGCTTTCGGCTTTTTATGCCGGAGCGTTGTTTTTTTGTAATAATAAAAAGAAAGGAAGTATCACGTGAAATTTTATGAGTTCATATTATACTGGGTTAGTGTGGCTCGTGGTTATATATGTCGCACTCCGAATAATTTGCAAGCTTGTCCATGTCAAGGTACAGCGTCATCAGGTTCGCAAGGCTGTGCAACGGCAGTTAAAGAAAATGCAGGAAAAGAAAGAAAAATCAAAGTCAGATACAGAAGCTTAAAGATAGCATTTTTAATCATAATAGTATTAATGTGTATGCTTATGGCTGTTGCTCAACCGCTTAGGGTTTATGCTTTAGGTTTTGCTTCAGAAACTATATTAGAATTGATATTATCATCTCTAGCCGGTACTGCTGCTTATGCTTTTCTTGCTGCTGGCGGTGCTGAGCTTATAGTTTGTATTCTTGTCGGAATGGGTGTTAGCTTAACAGTATCAATGATTGCCGGAGCAATTAACGCTGCTGTTGAAAACGGTTCTTGGATTGATTTCGTTAATAATTGTCAAGGTAAATTTACTACTAAAAAAGCTGGTCCCGGAGTTCTTACTTTAGCAATGGCAGCTGCTCCGTTATTAGGTGCTTACAATTGGATTAAGGAGCATATTTTAGGCATTAAGTCAGATTCATCTGGCGGTGGTACGGTCGAAGAATGGCAAGAACTTACAACCGGAACAGTTCTAAGTAACTCTACTCAATCTTTTAATGAATATCCGGAAAATTTAATTCCGTCTATGAATGTAGGTTATCGACGCAGCATATTCTACGGTCAAAAACTTTTTGATAGTTCTAATCACGATAACAGTAATTCATTTACTTTTTATTTTCCGATTGATGGCAGCAAACTATCTTGGCATATTAGCGATTATTATTTACGAAGTGAACTTAATTTTTCGATGTACACTTTTCAATTTATCTTGAATGATGATGGTGTTTGCACCGGTGTTAAATCACTTTTTAAGGGCACTCAAGGAAGTAATAGTATTAATTCTGAAATTGAATGTAATAATATTAATTTTTATCCCGGTACTAAAGGTTGGACTAATGGTAACTTACGGCTTTTATCTGATGGGGCGATTTGCTCCGGTGATTCAAGTCACTTATTACAACTGATAGACAAACAAGGAAATGTAATTAATAAATTTAATTCGATTTATGATTTTACATATAAAGCTTTTTTTGAATCAAGTAAAATAATGGGATATTATGCAGGTGAAACAAGAATTGATACTGTTCCTGCTTTTGCTGAATCATACAAAAATTTAGACAAGCCATCACAGAGTTATGAAAACTATTACGATGCTGCTAAAGACTTATTAAGCACTACAGCAGATAGTGTTAACAAAAAAGTAGCGGCAGGGGAGATAACAGATGAAACAGAAGGCGTTATAGGTGTCAGTGTTGGCAGCATAGCAAGTTCCGGAGCAACAGAAGTATCCGGGTCTACTTCTATCAGTTCATCTGTAGGTGTTACAGATATAAGCAGCACGGTTGAGGGAGTTAATACTATGAATATGAGTAATGCTACCGTTATCGGCTCTAACGCAATGAAAAGCAGTTTTTCATCTATCGGTGATAAACTTCCTTTTAGTGCTCTTAAAAGTATCAGTTCATTTTTTAATAATACATTTTCTTCTAAGTATTCTGATTCTGAAGTTCCGGTTCCGGTTATTCCTATAAAAATTGATTTGCCGTTTTTGGATAAGGAATTTAGTTTTAATATTGATTTCACTCCTATTAAGCCTTATATCGGTTTAATTCGTGCTTCTATAGCCGTTGAGTTTATCATAGCAATGTATCTTTTTTATAAGAAGTGGCTCATTAATAAGAATTCTGACGGGTGATTAATATGTTGATTAATATGCTTACTTGGGCAGATGTAGACAATAAATTTTCTAATTTTTTCTTAAACTGCCTTCAAAAAATCGCTGAATTGTTCAATAAAGTACTTTTTCTCTTACCTGATGACCCGGGCTTACTTAACGAAATAGATGTATCTAAGATTGTAGAATATAAAGAAACGATACACTACTTTGTACCGTTGGGTTTAATTATAAGTGTTCTGGTTCTCTCTGTTTCGATTTTTCTAACTATTGAAATCGGAATGCTTATATATAAGATACTGCTTAAAATCGGTGAAAAAGTCGCTTCTGCTTGGACTAGCTTTATTCCTTAATTGATAAATCCCCTAGTGTCTAGGGGTGCCTTTCTGTCTGAACGAGCGATAGCGAAGTGAGTTGTAGTCGGCGGGGTAAGTCGACTCAGCTCCGTTCCGGGGAATATTTTTTAGCCTCGACCGAAAAAGTAGTAAAAGGAGGTAGAACAGTATGCTTTATACTCTTTCCGGTACTCCCGGCGCAGGGAAGTCATATAACACTGTTAAGAATATAATTAAGTATCTTAAAAAAGGGCATTATGTAATTACTAATATTCCGCTGTCGTATAGCGAAATTGCTAAGTTCACACATAAAACAACTTCAGAAGTAATGCAGCTGCTTTATATTTTTGATAACGAGGAAATAACGCCTAGGTTTTTATTTACCTTTTATAATCTTAATTCTAAAAAGGTAACAACTGAACTTATCATTGACGAAGCGGCGGACTTGTTCAATTCCAGAAGTTGGAACGATAAAGAACGCCCGGATTGGCTTAGGTTCTTCCGTATGCATAGGCACATGTATTTTAATGTATGTTTAATAAGTCAGAGCCGTAAAGACCTTGATAGTCAGATACAAAGGCTTTTTGATGTTGATTTCAATTATATTAAACCTACTGAATGCGGAGTTATCGGCTTAATTCTTTGGCTGTTTTCAAAGCCATTTGGAGAACTTAGAGCGTGTAGGGAATTATATATTCCTACTCGTGGTACTTCTTCATTTAAGTTTTTTATGCTAAGTAAAAGGTATTTCAAATCATATGACAGCTATACAATGAATAACTACCGTAATGATTTCATGGTTGATGATTACGCTTCAGATATATCAGAAAGCGAACATCTGAGCGCTCATCAGCGTACAGTAGTTATACCATTGCCGGGTTTTGACCGGGATAAATTTTTAGAATACAAACAACATTTTATAAAATGGTAGGGTAGTTGTAAATTTAAGGTTAAAAGAATCTCCTGCGGAAAGAAAATTTTCATCAAGGAATTTATTTCTACCCGACCGAAAATAAAAGAAAGTATCAGCAGCGCTGATTGCCCCCGAGGACTTAACAAGGGGGCAGAGATTACAACACTATGAGTTCAAATGTTCGCATAAACAGAATAATAATTGACTGGTGTGCATTTACTGTACATCAATTAACTGTAGATGAAGTCTTTATACTACTAGGCTTAGAGGACTCTTTAGGTTCATTTCAAAATATGAACGGTCACGACGGATATAAAGACAGGTTGTTTTTTAATGGAATTTCGGTTTTTTTCAACGGTCACGATAATCAAGGAATACATGTAAGTATGTCCGGTCAAGGTTGTAGAGCTTTTGAAACATATTCAGATTACGGTGATTTTCACGATTTATTATTATCTGTACTCAGCTTAGAAAAATCTAAAATAAGCCGTCTTGATGTAGCATATGACGATTTTAACGGCTGTTTACCTATTAATACTATAGCGGATTGTGTCCGTTTAGGTAATTGGACAAGTCCTGCCGGATGTCGTTGGTGGGAAGTAAACTTTTCATCTGTAGGTACATCAGTATATTTAGGCAGCCCTCAAAGTAGGCTTAGGATACGCTTTTATGATAAAGCAGCTGAACAAAAAGTTGAGTACATGTGGAATCGTTGCGAAATTCAGCTAAGAGATGAACAAGCTACACAATTTACAAAAGAATTTATAATTAATTCTGATATATCAAGTCTATATTTTGGCGTAATTAATAATTATGTACGCTTTATAGACCGTTCTACAGATAGTAATGTTTCACGTTGTAAAATGTATGAATGGTGGCAAGAGTTTTTACAAACTACCGATAAAGTTAAGTTATGGTCTCCGGGTGTTACTTATAATATCGGCAGACTTAAACAAAATGTTGAGGAACGCTGGGGTAATGCTATACAAACATATATATCACTTTTTGGCGTTTTCTCATTACAACAGAGCTTAAACACTCTTAAGCCTGTTTCAGATTTACCGGTTCAGTATAAGAAAATGCTTATTGAATACATAGATAATTTTAGAACAAATGAGAGAATACAAGAGGTCAATTTAGGTGATTTTGTAATTGAGGAAGTCAAAGATTTACCTAAGAAGTTTGAAAATGTTATGTCAGAGCTAGAGGGCTTAAAATGAAAAAAAGCGATATAAATATTAAGGATATAAGAAAGCTGATTAATTCGTTGTCTGATGAGGATGTAGATATATCATTTATAGAATTTACCGGGAATAATTCAATCAAGCTGCATATGTCTAAAACAATTTCTACAGTACATACCATAGATAAAAAAGCCTCTTTGAATGAGTTAATGAGCTTAATTGAACAAATGAAAAATTATGACGCAATTAAAAATGAGGATATAAAAACCGACTTTACACCGTAAATACGGCATTTTCCACATTTATGGCTTCCCTATATTGCACAAAATATTAATTTTGTGCAATTAGAACAAAAATTATAAGGGCGGTGTTATCCGCCCTTTTTGCTTTGAAACGGTGGCAAATCAAGAAGTCTAAATACTTCTAACATAACCTCGTCAAATGTTTTCTTGCGTACAATAGATATAATACTCTCCAAATGGTCTACCTCGTCTGTACTTCGTACTTGATACCGATTTTCATATGTAACTAAATCATCATAAAGCCGCATATCCTTATTTACATAGTAAGCGTATAATTTTGTTTTTTCTTTCTGTGTCATATCAATCTTCCCTTCATAAATAAATAAGTAGATTATAACAAATTACACAACTAAAAAACAGTCGCACCGTAATGCGACTGTTTTTTAACATTATATTGTATTTATTATTCCTCTGTTATTGCATCAAACGCCGTGCGTATCGTTCTTACCGGAACAATATCCATAGAAATTTTCGTTTCTTTTGAAAGCGATTTATAATTATGAAACGGAATTATACATTTTGTAAATCCCAATCTACCTGCTTCGTTAATTCTTTGCTCACAGTTATTTACAGCTCTGATTTCCCCTGCAAGTCCTATTTCGCCGAAAGCTAAGGTGTTTTCATTAAGCACTTTATCTCGCAAAGACGAAACAAGTGCCATTGCAACGCTCAAATCTGCTGCCGGCTCAAACAGTTTCAAACCGCCTATAACATTCAAGTAAGCGTCCATACCGCCGAACATATAACCCGCTCTTTTTTCAAGAACGGCAATTATCATACTCATTCTGTTATAATCAAAACCTGTGCACATTCGTCTCGGAGTACCGAATCCCGAAGAAGTAACCAGCCCCTGCACTTCGGCAAGAATAGGCCGAGAACCCTCCATAGTGCATGCTACACAGGTTCCGCTTGTGTTTTTCGGTCTGCCGGAAAGCATCATCAATGATGGATTTTCGACCTCTTTCATACCGTTTTGTGCCATTTCAAATACGCCGATTTCGTTAGTAGAGCCGAATCTGTTTTTCGCACTTCTCAAAATTCTGTATGAGTAATTGCGTTCACCTTCAAAATACAAAACGGTATCCACTATATGTTCTAGTACCTTTGGTCCGGCAATGGCTCCGTCCTTATTAACATGGCCCACTACAAAAATCGGAATGCCCAAAGATTTTGCAAGATGCATAAAAATATTAGTGCATTCTCTGACCTGTGTAATGCTGCCTGCCGATGAAGAAATATCATCAATCATCATAGTTTGAATCGAATCAATTATTACAATATTCGGTTTTTCCGTTTTGATAGTTTCAACAATAGAAGCAACATCAGTTTGTGCCAGAACAAAAAGATTATCTGTATCTACATCCAACCTGTTCGCTCTGAGTTTAATCTGTCTGGTCGATTCTTCACCGCTTATGTAAAGAACAGTTCTGCTTTTTCCTATGAATTGGCACATTTGAAGCAGTATGGTAGATTTACCTATTCCCGGGTCACCGGAAAGCAAAACAAGGCTCCCCTCGACAATTCCGCCGCCGAGCACTCTGTCAAATTCTTCCATACCTGTCGAAATTCTTTTTTCTATTGTACTGTCAATTTCGTTAAGTTTAAGAGGTATCTGTATGCTTGCTCTGCTTTTAATTCCCGATTTGCCTGAAACAACCGGAGCTTGCTCCTCCATTGTGTTCCATTCGCCGCAATTAGGACACTTGCCGTACCATTTAACACTTTCATATCCGCACTCACTGCATACAAACAGCGATTTAACCTTAGATGCCATTATACTTCCTCACTTACTCCGAATAATATCGAATATGCCATATCCTTTTGATATTCCGAATTTTGCAATTTTTTGTTTTCTTCTGTGTTACTCATAAAACCGCACTCGATCATAAACGACGGATTTTTTGCTTTGTAAAGCAGATAATAACTGTCGTCCGATTGTTTATTTTCCCTTGTGTTATCGACTTGTAAATTTTTCTTTACGCTCGATAACACGCTGTTTGCAATATCTTTACTTTTGCTGTCGTTAGGTGAATACCAAATTTGAGTTCCGTGTTCGCTCTCATTTTCAAAATGATTTTGATGAACGGAAATAAGAATGCACGGAGAAAAGGAATTTATATAATCCATTCTGTTATATAAATCGGATTTTGTTCTTTCTTCATTATCTGCAAAGACTTCATAGTCCCCTGCCCTAGTTAGTTTACAATCGTATCCGCAAACAGACAGAAAATCATATAAATCAAGTGCAATAGAAAGATTAATTTCCTTTTCGGCGCAGCCGTCTATACCCACAGTTCCGACATCAACACCGCCATGACCTGCATCTATCACTATAACAGGTCTGTTGTGGTTATATCCCACAACATATGAGATACTCTCATCGGCTTTGTCGCAAAGATAAAACGCACCTGCAAAAGCGAGTATAGAACATATAAATACTATCAGCAGTTTTTTCATAACATCACCACTAATAATATGATATAATTATACTATATATATCAGTTACTTTCAATAAACTGATTGATTTTATTTATTAATAGGGTTATAATTTGTACTGTACGGAGGTAATATATAATGAAAATAGTTAATTTAGACGCACATACAACAAATCTCGGTGATTTAAGTTGGGAGCCGTTTAAGAAATACGGCGAGGTTACAATATACGAAAGAACCGAGCAAAATCAAATTATAGAAAGAGCAAAAGATGCGGATATTCTTTTTATTAATAAATGTATAATAACAGCAGACATATTGGAGAAACTTCCAAAGTTGAAATATGTTGGCTTACAGTCAACAGGTTACAATGTAATTGATTGCGATTCGGCGAAAAAAAGAGGTATCGTAATATCAAATATTCCCGCATATTCTACGGCTGCCGTTGCTCAACTTACATTTTCATTCATTCTTCAATTTACGAACAAAGTGTCGCTTCACAGTGATGCGGTTCACAACGGTGAATGGTGCGAATGCCCCGATTTTTGCTTTTGGAAAGCTCCTTTGAGTGAACTGGACGGTAAGACACTTGGCATCATCGGATACGGCTCAATCGGACAAAGAGTATCAAATATAGCAAAAGCATTCGGTATGAAAGTTTTGGTAAATACTCCTCACCCCAATCCTGATAAATTCAAAGATGTTAACTTCGTTGATTTTGACACGCTGTGCAAAGAGAGCGATTTCATCACATGCCACTGTCCTTTAACCTCAAAAACAGAGGGAATAATTAACAAAGACGCTATATCAAAAATGAAAAGCAGTACTGTTATTATCAATACTTCGAGAGGTCCCGTTGTTAACGAAACGGATTTAGCCGAGGCATTGAACAGCGAAAGAATCGGCGGAGCAGGTGTTGACGTATTAAGTGTAGAACCGCCTAGAAATGACAATCCGCTGCTTAGTGCAAAGAACTGTATTATAACTCCGCATATTGCTTGGGCAGCGTTTGAAACAAGAGAAAGACTCTTGAAAATACTCGAAGAAAATCTTAAAGCGTTTATAGAGGGTCATCCTCAAAATGTGGTTAATAAATAAACAAAGTAAAAGACAGTAATGAAAATCGTTACTGTCTTTTTTGGTGCCGGCGGCGGGGGTCGAACCCGCACCCTGTTGCCAGGACTGGATTTTGAGTCCAGCACGTCTGCCAATTCCATCACGCCGGCAAATGTTTAATTTTATGTATGTTGTGCGAATGGTGCTGGTGACCGGACTTGAACCGGTACGATATTTCTATCGAGGGATTTTAAGTCCCTTGCGTCTGCCTATTTCGCCACACCAGCACAACACAAATATTTTAATTGATTTTTTGCTTATTGTCAAGATATATTTTAATATTATCTTTATAATATTAAGTTTCACTTATTTTATATTTTACATATTCATAAAATTCAACAATTTTAAATCGAGGTACAAATTTTGAAGAAGTGATAAATTCCTTTTCTTCTTCGGTTAAAACAGAATCAAAATCGTCGGTACAACCAGAGAGGCAAACACTCGGATACATAACACACCACCAATTATGACCCTTTCCCTCTCCTATAATAATTTTAAGACAGTTATATAAGCCTGCCGGCATATAGAAATTATCGTATGTTCTTGTATCAAAATATTCTTTATCAACCTTTACGCTGACAGGATAATCATAACCTAACTTTTCTATCGCTTGCTTTGCGTATTTTTCAAATTCATCTATATTGCTGTTTGCTTTTTCAATTGCCTGTTCCAAAGAATACGCATTTTCAAATATAGAGGCGCTTTTTTGTAATACATAATCTCTTACACCCAGTTTCAGATTTTGGTCTTCTGCGGAATCGCTGTTTGCCAGTATATGAAGTCTGAACACCTTTTGGCTTATATTCTCACTCGTTACAATCATAGGCGATAAAAATGAAAATAAAATGCAGAAAACCAAAAAAATAGGTACAAATAAATAAATTCTTTTTGACATAAAAATACCTGCCTTTCATCAAAATGATTGACAGGTATTTAATGTTTTATTCAGAAATTTTCTTAAACTTACATCCTTTATTTACAGGAACACAGACGCAAATATCTTTTGCGTATACTTTCAACTCTTCGGCTGCTTTCTCTGCATCGTTCTTGTTTTCAAATATACCAAAGACAGTCGGACCGGAACCGCTCATACAAGTACCCAAAGCATTGTTATTTCTCATAATCTGCTTCATATCGATTCTGTTAGGCACTTCAATGAACTGTTCAAAAACATTTTCCATTTTAGAGCAAATTAAGGCTAAATCTCTCGACTGTATGGCACAGAGCATACCGAGTTTGTCCGGTGTGTGCACCTTGCCCTCATTATCAAACTGTTTATAAGCATAGCCGGTATTAACTCCGAAATCCGGTTTTGCCAAAACAATAAAGCATCTTCTGAGCGGCTTAACAGGAGTGAGCACCTCGCCGATACCCTGCGACAGCAAAGTACCGCCTGTAATACAAAACGGAACATCTGCACCGACTTTAACGCCGATTTTGCAAAGTTCTTTATCACTCAAATTTGTTTTATAAATTTCATTAAGAGCTTTTATAACGGCTGCTCCGTCGGCGCTTCCCCCCGCAAGACCTGCGGCATGAGGAATTCTCTTAACTATATCTATATGAATTCCCGTGTCTTTAATTTTGCAGGCATCAAAAAAAGCAACTGCAGCCTTATATGCAATATTTTTTTCGTCAACAGGAATAGAATCCAGATTACACGAAAGGGTTATTTTTCTTCCCTTTTGTTTTGACACGGTAACGGTATCATATATTCCGACGGACTGCATAATCATAAACAAGTCATGATAACCGTCTTTTCTGGTTGCAACAATATCGAGTAATAAATTTATTTTTGCGTACGCTTTAACCTCTGTTTTCATCTTTTAATTCCTTAACAAACTCACCTATTCTTGAAATTGCCTCTTTAATATTATCGATAGAATAGCAATATGATGCTCTGATATAGCCCTCTCCACAATCACCGAAAGCACTTCCGGGAACAACCGCTACTCTTTTTTCTCTGATCAGTCTTTCGCAAAATTCCTCACTGCTTAAACCCGTAGATTTAATACACGGGAAAACATAGAACGCTCCCTTAGGTTCAAAGCAAGAAAGTCCGATTTTATTAAATGCATCAACCGTGAATCGTCTTCTCATATCATAATCGCTGACCATTTTTGAAATATCAAAATCTCCGTTTTTAAGAGCCTCAACAGCTGCTCTTTGTGAAGTTGTGGGAGCAGACATAATGGCAAATTGATGGAGTTTTGTCATTTGCTTTATTACAGGTGCAGGACCTAAAGCATAACCGAGTCTCCAACCGGTCATTGAATAAGATTTTGAAAAGCCATTGATAACTATGGTTCTCTCCTGCATTCCGTCAATTGAAGCTATTGTTGTATGACCCTCGGGAATGTAAGTAAGTTCCGAATATATTTCATCCGAAATAACAAAAAGATTATTATCAATAACTATATCGGCAATTTCTTTAAGTTGTTCCCTTGTCATAATAGAGCCGGTAGGATTATTCGGATATGGAAAAACAAGAGCCTTTGTTTTTGGAGTAATTGCGGCTTTAAGCACTTCGGGGTCAAGTGTAAAATCGTCCTTTTGATATGTCGGAAGCGGTACTGCCTTGCCTCCCGAAACCTCGATTATCGGCTTATAGCAAACAAAGGACGGCTCAATAACAAGCACTTCATCACCCGGAGTAATAATTGAGCGAATAGCCATATCAATGCCTTCGCTTCCTCCGACTGTAACAAGTATCTCATCAGTCGGGTCATATTTAACAAGAAACTTTCTAGCATAATATCTTGAAATTTCTTCTCTTAATTCTGCCAGTCCCGCATTTGCCGTGTATCTTGTTGCTCCTTTTGCAAGATTATCGATACCTGCCTGTCTGATATGCCACGGAGTTAAAAAATCCGGCTCACCGACACCGAGCGAGATAACATTTTGCATTTCCTCTGCAATGGCAAAGAATTTTCGTATTCCGGAAGGTTGAACATCAACAAGCGTCGGGTTCAAAAATTCATCATAATTAATCATAACGAATATGTCCCCCTGTCGTCAACATATTTATCAGAAAAGCTGACGCCCTGTTCCTTATACTTCTTCAAAATAAAGTTTGTAGTAGTAGAAACAACACCCTCAAGAGGAGATAAACGCTTTACAACAAACATAGCAATTTCCTCAAAAGACTTGTTCTCAACGATGCAACAAAGGTCATATCCGCCGCTGATAAGATAAATACTGTTTACTTCCTCGAGATTTGCGATTCTCTCTGCAACGTCGTCAAAACCGTTGCCGTATTTAGGTTGAACCTTAATTTCAATAAGAGCGGTACATTCGGGAGCCATAACTTTTTCTTTATCGATAATGGCACGATAGCCTTTAATAACTCCGCTCTGTTCATATAATCTGATTTGTTCTTCAACATCCTTTTCACTTACGCCGAGCATCACTGCAAGTTCTGCATTTGTAAGTCGAGGATTTGTTTCAAGCAAATATAATAATTTATCCATAATAATACACCTCAAATAATTTTTATACATTTCGGCCTTCTGTTTTCAAATACAGTAAAGGAGTCAAAGCCGCACTCCTTTAGTATGTCATATCCCGTATCAACATTTACGGCTATTTTATCCTTATAATGAGAATCCGAACCGACTGTAACATATTTGCCGCCCATATCGTGATACATTTTAATATATCTTTTTGAGGGTAATGTGTCATGCATAGTCATATTAAGACCCGATACATTAAGTTCTATTGCCTTACCGTTTTCGATAACAACGGCGAATATTTCTTTAATCACATCGTCACAGCATGAAATATTGTCGGGCATAAAACCTCTGTCGATTAAATATCTGAAAGGATATGTAATATGAGCGAGTGAATCCGTCATATTCCATTTAGCCGTTTCAAGCACTGCGTCAAAATATTTTTTCAGCAGTTCTTCAACATTATATTTTGAATAATCAAGAAAATAAAAATCCTCTGTGTTTTTAAGATTATGAACCGAACCCAATACAAAATCAAAATCATATGACGATAAAAATTTTTCGGACAATTCTTTTTCGTAGATGCCCTGACCCAGTTCAACTCCGTGATAAATCTTAATCTTATCACCAAAAATGCTTCTCGCTCGTTCAACTTCGCTAAACTGTTTGTCCTGAAAATCAAAGCATGTATCGACCATACCGTCTATATCACAATGGTCTGTAAGTGCAATTCCTTTACATCCCAAATCAATAGCAGATTCAATCATTTCGTCTACCGTATGATTACCGTCAAAGGAATTAATCGAATGCGTATGAGTATCAAAAATTTGCGTATATTTCATGCTAATTCACCTATGCAATATATTTTAACATACATTTCGTTAAAATCAACCGAAAATAATAAGAAATAGCAATTTATACAAAAAAGTAAGGTTGACATAAAGAAGTATTAATTCTATAATATTATAAAACATTTGGAGGTATTATGTATGAGGTGTGTAATCACAGTAATCGGCAAGGATATGGTAGGCATTTTAGCCGATGTTTCAAATATTTGTAAGGAATACAATGTTAATATCGTTGATGTTACACAGTCTATTTTGCAGGATATGTTTTGCATGATTATGATGGCTGATGTTACAAACTCAACAGTTGACTTCAGCACTCTCTCCGACAAACTCAGCGAATACGGAAAGGAAAACGCTCTTTCCGTACACGCAATGCATGAGGATATTTTCAACTCAATGCACAGAATATAGGAGGACGGCGTTTTGATTAATTCATATGATATATTAGAAACCATCAGAATGATACAGGACGAATGCCTTGATATCAGAACAACTACGATGGGTATTTCTCTTCTTGACTGCGGTGACAGCGATATAGACAAATCCTGTGCCAAGGTCTATGACAAGATATGCAAAAAGGCAGAAAATCTGGTTAAAACCGGTGAGGATATCGAAAAAGAATACGGTATTCCGATTATAAACAAAAGAGTCAGCGTTACTCCTATATCTATTTTAGCAGGCATCAGCGGCGGTGATCCCGTAAAATATGCCCTAACGCTGGAAAGAGCGGCGCAGACAATCGGAGTAAACTTTATCGGCGGATATTCTGCACTCGTTCAAAAAGGCTTTGCAAGCGGTGATTTGGAACTTATTAATTCAATTCCGCAGGCACTTGCACAAACTGAACATCTCTGCTCATCGGTAAACATTGGTTCAACAAAAGCAGGAATTAATATGGACGCCGTAAAAATAATGGGCGAAAAGGTTAAAGAAGCGGCTGAACTTACAAAGGACAATGACTGTATCGGTGCCGGAAAACTTGTTGTATTTTGCAATGCACCGGAAGACAATCCGTTTATGGCAGGTGCTTTCCACGGAATTTCGGAGCCCGACTGTGTAATTAATGTCGGCGTTTCGGGTCCGGGTGTTGTCAGAGCGGCTGTTGCAAAATATCCCGATTATTCAATTAATGAAATTGCAGAACTTATTAAGAAAACAGCATTTAAGATTACAAGAATGGGTCAACTTGTCGGCTCTCTTGCAAGCGAAAGACTCGGAGTACCATTCGGAATCGTAGATTTATCCCTTGCACCAACTCCGGCTGTAGGTGACTCCGTAGCTCACATTTTGGAAGAAATAGGGCTTGAAAAATGCGGTGGTGCAGGAACAACAGCTTGTCTTGCAATGCTTAACGACGCAGTTAAAAAAGGAGGAGTTATGGCTTCTTCAAGCGTCGGCGGTCTGTCGGGTGCTTTCATACCGGTGTCCGAGGACGCAGGTATGATTAATGCCGCAAGAAGCGGCGCATTAACTATTGAAAAACTTGAGGCTATGACGGCTGTTTGCTCGGTAGGTCTTGATATGATAGTTATACCGGGTGACACAACGGCAGAAGTTATAAGCGGAATTATCGCAGACGAAGCGGCAATCGGTATGGTAAATTGCAAAACTACTGCCGTAAGAGTAATTCCCGCAATCGGCAAAAAAGTCGGAGACGAACTTGAATTCGGCGGTCTCCTCGGCTCAGGTCCGGTAATGCCTGTAAATACAAATTCACCGCATAAATTTATCTCTCGTGGCGGCAAAATCCCGGCACCGATGCACTCTCTTAAAAACTAAAAAAAGAAAGCCAAACTCCTCAATTCTTTTTGGAATTGAGGAGTTTTTTAGATAAAAAATATAAAAACACCGAACAGAAACGCTCGGTGTTTAATAATATTTTTTGTAATCAGAACATCAAATATTCTGTCTCGTGGAATGTAACAGGCTTATAGCCGTCATTAGTCTTTTCGTAAACAGCCGACAGATTCATGGCAACAGCATATGATTTACCGCTTGCGGTAAAGCCGTAGCACTGTGCACCGTTAACTGTTGTATTGCCGGAAGTGTTAATTGACGATGACGACGGGTCTGAAGAATAACCCAATGTCTTCCAGTTATCATGAAGAACCTGCTTCAAAAGTGCTTTTGCTTCAGAAACCGAATAGGTCTTTGTTGTTGTAATTTCGTGAGGATTTGAATATCTTTCGTACTCTGTTGCTACAGTCTCCGTATTGTCTTCCTCTTCTCCCTTTGCAGGAGCAACATATGTAAACCACATAACTAAGAAATAAACTAAAAGCCAAATTATAAGAAGTAAGATTATCAACTTAACAATTTGCTTACCCTTTCTCTGTCCTACGGCAGCAAATGCTTCCTCTTGGGTAGGAATCGGTACCGGTACGAAAGGCTTACCTTTCTTAGCGGCTTTCTTTTCAGCCTTTGCGTTTTTCTTATTAATAGAAGCTACGAGTTTAGCGTAGTCCTTAGTCTGCTTTTTTTCAAGCTTAGCAGCTTTCTTCGCAGCTTTTTGTTCTTTTTTTGCGATTTTGGTTTCTTTACTCAAAGCAGTCCCCTCCTTACAAGTATAGATAGAGTATACCATTTATCGGAATAAAATTCAACAATAATTTTTAATTTTATAGTCACATTTTATGAATAATTTGTAAACAATATTAAAAACCCACACCAAAATATCCATTATATTGTATAATTTTATAGAAAACTACACTGTTGTTACAAAAAACAATCTAAATTATGAATTAAAAAAGACCGTTTCAAGGAGTCAAAAAACCATGGACTTAAAAAATCTGGAAATATTTATATATGTTGCGGAGCAAAACAGTTTTACAAAAGCGGCGCAAAAACTCGGCTATACCCAGGCGGCAATTTCCTTTCAGATAAAACAACTTGAGGAATCGCTCGGAGTAATGCTTTTTGAGAGAATCAACCATTCCATCAAACTTACGCCCAAAGGCAAGGAACTGCTTATTTTGGCGCACAAAATACTTGACTTGAGCGAGGATATGATTAAAACCGCAAAGAGCGAAGAAAACGAAATCAAAGGCAATGTTAACATTGCAATGGCTGACTCTCTGTGTCATTGGCTCTTTTGGGATAATTACAGTACATTTCACAATATGTTTCCAGATGTGTCGTTGAAAATAATATCGGGCAGCACAGAAGAAATGTTCCGTCTTGCAAAACAGAATGATGTTGATTTCATCTTCACTCTTGAAAAGCATCTTTACGATTCCGCATATATCACGGTAAAAGAACACCCCGTTGACATACACTTTGTCACCTCGAGCAAAAATAAAAAATATAACGATTCGTTATATTCCCTTTCGGATATTATAAATGAAAATTTCATTTTAACGGAAAAAGGAATGAGCTACCGACAGCCGCTTGATGAAAAACTTGCGAAAGATTCGTGCGAAATAAATTCTATGTTTGAAATCGGCGATACGGATTTAATATGCAGGCTTGTTGAACAAAATATGGGTATATCATATCTGCCTGATTTTGTAACTAAACCGTTTGTCGCTGAAGGCAAAATAAAGTATATAAATGTTAACGATGTAAAATCGGACATTTGGATACAAATGCTTTATCACAGAAACAAGGTAATCACACCCACAATTCAGGCAGTTATGGATTATCTGTGTAAATGCTTATAAAAAATTAAAGGTGCAAAGATTAGATTCTTTGCACCTTTTTCTTTAGAACCATTTTGTAATATCGTCTACGTTCTTACGCTTCGGCATTATAGGCTGTTCAGCCGAATAACCGACGGCAATAACCGATACGATAATTTCATTTTCGGGAACAGAAAGTACATTTCTGAGAGCCTCACCGTCTCTAATACCCATAATTAAAGTACCGAGTCCCATTTCTTCTGCTTTGAGTACAAGGTTTTGAGTTGCGATACCAAGGTCATAATATCCCCAGCCGTTACCGCATTCGTTGTCCGGATTTCCCTCTCGGTCAAATCCGGAGCGATTTTTAACAAAGGTTGTAACGATTAAAGCGGCACCCTCTGTTTTGTCTTTATTTGTTCCCTGCAAACAGTTTGCAACTGCCTCCCTGCCCTTTCCGTCAAGTGCGCAGTAATAGCGGGCTGTTTGCGAATTTTTCCAAGTAGGGGCATATATCGCATACCGGATAAGTTCCTCTACCTGTTCTCCGGTTACTTTTTTATCGGTATCGTATTTTCTGATGCTTCTTCTGTTTTTTACTACTTCGTTAAATTCCATTATTCCTTACCATCCCAGCAATATGTGCAAAGTTTATCGGAGTCAATTCCCACCGAAGCAATCATATCATCCAATCTGTGATACCTAAGAGTAGTAAAGTGAAGTTCTTTTCTGATTTCTTCAATCATTGCGGCATACTTCTCTCCGTCCGGGTCAACATATTCCTTGATTATTTCATCGGTCGGCTCGACACCTTCAAGTTTTTTAATTACTCTTCTTGTGATTAAATCCATTTCACTCGTTGAGCGAGAGAAGTTAAGATATTTACAGCCGTAGAAAAGCGGCGGACAAGCAGGTCTTATATGTACCTCTTTTGCTCCGGACTCAAAAAGATACTCCGTAGTTTCTCTGAGTTGTGTACCTCTTACTATCGAATCGTCAATCAAAAGTAAACTCTTTCCGTCAATTAAATCGTGAATAGGAATAAGTTTCATCTTTGCGATTAGATTTCTCTTTGTCTGATTAGTCGGCATAAAAGAACGTGGCCAAGTAGGAGTGTACTTTATAAACGGACGTGAATACGGAATACCTGCCTCGTTTGAATATCCTATTGCGTGCGCAATACCGCTGTCCGGTACTCCTGCAACAAGATCCGGCTTAACATTATCTCTTTTAGCAAGAGCTTTGCCGCAATTATATCTCATTTTTTCTACGCTTATGCCCTCATATGATGCTGACGGATAGCCGTAATAAATCCAAAGGAAGGTGCAAATACGCATCTTGTCTCCGGCGGGAATAAGCGTCTTTACTCCGTCAGGAGTGAGTACAACCGCCTCGCCGGGTCCGAGTTCTTTATACTCTTTATATCCAAGATTTAGATATGCAAAACTTTCAAAAGAAGCACAATATCCGTCCTCCTTTTGACCGATACTAATCGGCGTTCTGCCAAGCTTATCACGAACGGCATAAACACCCTTAGGTGTTAAGATTAAAATTGAAATTGAGCCGTCAACAATCTCTTGAACATATCTTATGCCCTCTATAAAATTTTCCTTTTGATTAATAATGGCGGCAACAAGTTCTGTTTGATTTATACCACCGCCGTGCATTTCAAAAAAGTGAGTATTTGTTTTAATAATTTCGTCTGCAATTTCATCAATGTTGTTGATTTTGCCGACGGTTGAAATAGCATATGTACCATGATGAGACCTGATTAAAATAGGCTGAGCCTCAAAATCGCTGATACAACCTATACCCATCTGACCGTGCATAGAATTTGATTCCTTGGTAAACTTTGTACGAAACGGAGCATTTTCGATATTATGAATAGCCTTGTCAAAACCACTCTCGCTGTCGTAAACAGCCATACCCGCTCTTCTTGTTCCGAGGTGAGAATGATAGTCTACACCGAAAAACAAATCGAAAACACAATCTTCTTTTGATACTGCACCGAAAAATCCACCCATAGTTTTACATAGCAAGCAATGCTTGCCCCTCCCCGATTAATTTGTGGGTTTATTATATCAAATGAAAAAAACAATTACAAGAGAATAGCATAACATTTTGCAAAAATAAAGCAAAAAGGATTGGTTCAACCGCCTTGTCGCTCGTATCAGGCAGGCAATGGATAAGGTTAAAAAATATGTTACCGAAAATAAAAAAAGCCACAAAGTAGGTCGGTCAGATAGGCTTCCACCAAAACGGTGTACCTATTGAGCTCCAACAATGTGGCAATATTGGTAATATATCATATTCAGTTCGTTCTGTCAACATTCAAGGAAACCCTTTTTCATCGGAAAATACGAGAGCGCAAACAAAAAAGACAGTCATATGACTGTCTTTTTATGGAGGCACCACCCAGACTTGAACTGGGGATAAAGGTGTTGCAGACCTCTGCCTTACCTCTTGGCTATGGTGCCATAAAATTAATAGAAAACACCAAGTGTGTTTTCTATTTTGTGGAGCGGATTACGAGACTCGAACTCGCTACCTTCACCTTGGCAAGGTGACGCTCTACCGGATGAGCTAAATCCGCATATTGGTGCTTCCGGACGGAATCGAACCATCGACACGAGGATTTTCAGTCCTCTGCTCTACCGACTGAGCTACAGAAGCAAATAAATGGCGACCCGGAACGGGCTCGAACCGTCGACCTCCAGCGTGACAGGCTGGCGTTCTAACCAACTGAACTACCGGGCCATTTCTCACCTGCCTAAGTATTATAACGAATTAGGCAGGTTATGTCAAGAAATATTTACTAACTTATTAAAATTTACAATGCAATAGTTTCGCAGTAAATACATCTGTATGTGCCGTTTGTATCGGTAAGTTTGAAAATATGGTCGATATTTTCGTTATTACAGATACAGTGCGGATTGGCACACTTTACGACATTTTTAATTTCAAGAGGGAGAATAAGTTTTCTCTTTTCCACTCTCTTACTGTCTTTAATAATATTAACGGTAGCGTTTGGGGCAAGGAAAGCGATAATATCAAAATCAAGGTCGATAAGAGAATTAATCTTGATTATATCCTTTACCTCGTTTTTTTTGCTCTTTGCGTTAGTAATAATAGCTACCTGACAATCGAGTTTATTAAGCGAAAGATGGTTATAAATTTTCATACCGACGCCTGCGGGAATGTGATCTATAACATATCCGTTTTCAATAGAATCAATATTCAAGATTTCCACCCCATTTCAAGAGATTAATGATTAATGCCATACGCATATATTTTCCGTTAAGAGCCTGCTCAAAATATTTTGCTCGGGGGTCATCGTCAACATCGGTTGAAATTTCGTTAATCCTCGGAAGCGGATGCATAATTGTCAAATTTTCCTTAGCATCCTTGAGTTTTGCTCGATCAAGAATAAATGCATCCTTATGTTTAAGATATTCCTCTTCAGAAAAAAATCTTTCTCTTTGAATTCTTGTCATATAAAGAACATCAAGCTCGCTCATTACATCTTCGAGCTTTTCTACCTGCTTATATTCGGCACCGCTCGGTATAAGCACATCTTTGATGATATAATCGGGAACCCTTAGTTCATCGGGTGCAATAAGGACAAATCGAACATTTTTATATCTGCTCATCGCCTTAATGAGAGAATGAACCGTTCTGCCGAATTTCAAATCACCGCAAAGACCGATTGTCACATCATTTAACTTTCCTTTTTCTCTGTAAATGGTGAGCAAATCAGCAAGAGTCTGTGTAGGATGAGCATGTCCGCCGTCACCTGCGTTGATAATCGGAACAAGCGATTTATTAACAGCGACTCTTGGTGCGCCTTCAAGCGGATGACGCATAGCGATAATATCTGCATAATTAGATACTATACGAACAGTATCCTCTACCGTTTCGCCCTTGGAGGCAGAAGAGGAAGAAGCCTCGGAAAATCCTAACACATTTCCCCCTAGTTCGTACATAGCCGCCTCAAAGGAAAGGCGTGTTCTTGTACTCGGCTCAAAGAACAAAGTCGCAAGTTTTTTACCCTCACAAATATGAGCGTACTTCTTTTTATTGGCGATAATATCATTTGCAAGTTCAATCATATCGTCAATTTCTTTAAGTGATAAATCTGTGGTATCCAGTAAATGCCGCATAAAATCTCCTCCTGAAAAAAATTTATTAATCCTTAGCACCGTTAACGGCAAGATAATCCTTTATACGCTGAACATTCTCAGCATTCTTTTCGTCCTCTTCAAGATACTCTATAATATCGTAAACATCAACAACAGAGTAAACAGGAAAGCCGTACTCTTCGCCAACCTCAGCCATAGCGGATTTTTCGCCCTGACCCTTTTCCTTACGGTCAACCATTACAAAAGTTGCCGCAACCTTAGTACCCTCAAGTTTTGAGAGAATCGACATACTTTCACGGATTGCTGTTCCGGCGGTAATAACATCCTCAACAATAACTATTTCTTCACCGCTGTGTGGCTTATAGCCTACGAACACACCGCCTTCGCCGTGGTCCTTTTCTTCTTTTCTGTTAAAGAAGAACGGAACATCAAGACCCTTATCTGCAAGTGCAACGCTTACAGAAACGGCAATCGGAATACCTTTATATGCCGGACCGTAAAGAACGGTTTTTTTATTTCCCATTTTTTCAAAATAAGCCTTTGCATAATAACGGCCGAGAGTCTTTATCTGCTCGCCTGTTTTAATCTCGCCTGCGTTAATAAAATATGGGATTTTTCTACCGCTTTTAGCAGTGAAATCTCCGAATTTAAGTACGCCTGCACCCTCTAAAAATTCAATAAAATCTCTCTTATATGATTCCATATTTTTCTCCTTATCTATATCAGCCGATAAATTCCTTACAACATCTTCTGTAAGCAGCAACAGGGTCATCTGCCTGAGTGATAGGTCTGCCGACAACTATATAATCAGAGCCAATCTCCCTTGCTTTTTCGGGAGTGGTAACTCTAACCTGATCGCCAACCTCACCGTCTGCAAAACGAACACCCGGGGTAACGGTGATAAAATCCTTTGAGCACGCCTGTTTTACCATACCTGCCTCAAGCGGTGAGCAAACAACACCGTCAAGTCCCGCAATCTTAGCGTTTTGAGCATATTTAACGATAGTATCGTTAATAGAGGCGTTAATGAGAAGTTCTTTTTGCATACGCTCCTCACTTGTTGAAGTTAGCTGAGTAACGGCAATCAAAATCGGTCTTGTGCCGTCCTCTCTTGTAAGTCCCTCAAGAGCCGCTTTCATCATATCTATTGTACCTGCGGCATGAAGATTAGTCATATCTACATCGAGTTTTGAAAGCACAGCCATTGATTTTTTTACGGTATTTGGGATATCATGAAGTTTCAAATCAAGAAAAATCTTATGACCTCTGCGTTTAATTTCTCTTACAATCGACGGACCCTCTGCGTAAAAAAGTTCCATACCGATTTTAACAAAAGGTTTTTCCTCGGTAAATTTATCAAGGAACTTAAATGTATCATCTGCACTCGCAAAATCGCAAGCAATAATTACGTCCTTTCCCATTAATCAACCACTCCTATAATATCACTTATTTTTTCAATACCGAGCTTTTCGCATTCAGCGGGAAGTTGCTCGATAATGTCTTTACATACATACGGATTGACAAGGTTAGCCGCACCGACCTGAACGGCGGTTGCGCCTGCCATCATCATCTCTATTACATCCTTTGCCGTACTAACGCCGCCGCAACCCATAACAGGTATATTACAAGCCTTTGAAACCTGATACACCATTCTGACGGCAACGGGAAAAATTGCATCACCGCTGAAACCGCCCATTTTATTTGCTATAACAGGCTGTCTGCGTTTAATATCAACACGCATACCAAGTAGTGTATTCACCAAACAAATACCGTCTGCTCCTGCCTCTTCACAAGCCTTTGCGATAGATACAATATCGGTTACATTAGGTGAAAGTTTAATAAACACGGGCTTTGTTGTAATTGCCTTAACCGCTCTCGTTACCTCTGCCGCCGCTTCGGGGGATGTTCCGAAAGACATTCCGCCGCCGTGAACATTGGGGCAGGAAACATTAACCTCAAGTATTCCCACCTGCTCCTCTCTGTCGAGGAGTTCGCAGGTATAAGCATAATCATCAACGCTAAAGCCCGAAACATTTGCTATAACCTTTTTATGAAAATACTTTTTCATCTCGGGCAGTTCGTGTTCAATTACATGATGAACGCCCGGATTTTGAAGCCCTACGGCATTAATCATTCCGTTTTTGCATTCAGCAATTCTCGGAGTCGGATTGCCGAAGCGTGCGTCCTTTGTAGTTCCCTTAAAAGAAAAGGAACCGAGAATGTTTATATCGTAAAAATCCTTAAATTCATTTCCAAAGCCAAAAGTGCCTGAGGCGGGGACTATCGGATTATCCATTTGCATTCCCGCAAGATTTACGGACAAATCTACCATATAATCTCCTCCTTTACCAAAACAGGACCGTCCTTACAGATTCGCTTATTGCCGTACTTTGTTTTACAAGAGCAACCCATACAGGCACCGAATCCGCAGCCCATTCTTTCCTCAAAGCTGAACTGTCCCGAAGTACTTGTGGCGTTGTAAACTGCCTTAAACATAGGAAGAGGTCCGCAAGTGTAAAAATAATCGTAATCCAAATCGGTCATAGCGTCGGTTACAAAACCCTTTATTCCGTAACTTCCATCAGCGGTTGTTACCAAAGTATTACAACCGAGAGCCTTAAACTCGTCCTCATAAAAAATTTCGCTTTTTGTATTAAATCCGAGGACGACAGTCGGCTTTTGACCGTCTGCTAAAAGAGCCTTTGCGAGATTATACATAGGCGGAACACCGACTCCGCCGCCTATAAGAAGCGGCTTAGTCGATTTTGTTATATCATAACCGTTGCCGAGTCCTGTCAGAACATCGAGAACTTCACCGCTCTCCAGTTTTGAGAGTTGCTCTGTTCCCTCTCCGACAATTTTATATATAATAGTTATACTTTTATCGTCATAATCGCACACAGAAATAGGTCGACGAAGAAATTTGCCATCAAGGCGAATATTGATAAACTGTCCCGGAGCGGTTATATACCGAGTATCACCGTCGAGAACCATTTTATACACATCGTTCGTCAATGCGACATTTGATAAAATTTGATAATTATTTTGCTTATACATAAATCATTCCTTATCCGCGTCAATGGTGGAAACGCCGAGTGTGATTTCCTCAAGGACATCAAGAAGAACATTAACAGTATCAAGGGAAGTAAACATAGTTACATTATTATCAACTGCCGCACGGCGGATTTCAGAGCCGTCAGAGTGGCTGTCGCCTGCGTTAATATCAATAGTGTTAATAACATAAGCAATATGTCCCTGTCGCAAAGCCATAAGAATTTCATCACTGTCATCCGCTGTCAACTTGCGGCGAACTCTTGTTCTGATATTATGCTCCTTAAGATACTTTGCCGTGCCCTCGGTAGCCTCAATATTAAATCCGAGGTCATAAAATCTCTTAATGAGAGGAAGTGCTCTGGGCTTATCTTGGTCGGCTACGGTTACGAGAACAGTGCCGTAGTTTGCAACATTCATACCCGAAGCCTGAATAGCCTTATAGAGTGCACGGGTAAGCGATTTATCATATCCGATTGCCTCACCCGTTGACTTCATTTCAGGTGAAAGGTAGGTATCCATGCCTTTAAGTTTGCTGAACGAAAAAGCAGGAGCTTTTACATACCAGCGCTTCATCTCAGGCTGATATACCTGAGTAATGCCCTGCTCTTTAAGGCTGTGGCCGAGAATAACCTGAGTTGCGATATGAGCCATAGGTACATTGGTAGCCTTTGAGAGGAACGGCACGGTACGTGACGAGCGTGGATTAACCTCGATAACATAAACATCATCGTTTTCGTCGGCAATGAATTGGATATTATAAAGACCTACAATTCCGATTGCTTTACCGAGTCTTACGGTATAATCAATAATTTGGTCTTTTACATGCTGTGATACAGAGAATGTTGGATATACGGAAATACTGTCGCCCGAGTGAACGCCTGTTCTCTCTACATGCTCCATAATACCCGGAATATATACATCCTCACCGTCACAAATTGCGTCAATTTCAAGTTCCTTGCCCATAATGTACTTATCGACAAGAACAGGTTGCTCTGTGTTGACCTCAACCGCTGTTTGAAGATAATGTCTGAGTGACTCCTCATTTGCGACAATCTGCATTGCTCTGCCGCCGAGAACAAATGACGGACGAACAAGCACCGGATAACCGATTTCTTCGGCGACCTTAACGCCTTCCTCTATATCGGTTACAGCCTCACCTCTCGGCTGAGGAATGCCGAGTTTAATCATAACCTTTTCAAATGAATCTCTGTTTTCCGCTCTGTCAATAGCGTCAACATCAGTACCGATAATCGGAACACCGAGAGCGTCAAGCGGAGCGGCAAGGTTAATGGCAGTCTGTCCACCGAGGGAAACAACGATTCCGAGCGGATGTTCAAGTTCGATTACATTCATAACATCCTCAACGGTCAACGGCTCAAAATAAAGTTTGTCCGAAGTGGTATAGTCGGTTGAAACGGTCTCGGGGTTATTATTGATAACAATAGCCTCATATCCTGCCTCACGGATAGACCAAATCGCATGAACCGTAGAATAGTCAAATTCAACGCCCTGACCTATACGGATAGGACCCGAGCCGAGCACGATAATCTTTTTCTTATCACTGACAACTGATTCGTTTTCCTGCTCATAAGTTGAATAGAAATAAGGAACATAGGAATCAAACTCGCTGGCGCAGGTATCAATCATCTTATATACCGGGAACAGTTTATTTTCCTTACGGATATTATATACATCTCTTTCGCTAATCTTCCAAAGGCGAGCGATATATTTATCGGAAATGCCCATTCTCTTAGCTTCTCTGAGGGTAGGAAGATCACCGACATTTGCTTTTATTTCTTCTTCAAAGTCAACAATATGCTTAATCTTTTCGAGGAAGAACATATCAATCTTTGTATTATCGTAAATCATATTGATGTCGGCACCGTGATAGAGAAGTTCCGCAATGGCAAAGAGTCTGTCATCGGTTCCGATTTTAATATATTCCATAAGTTCGTCATAGGTGTAGGTGTCGAACTTTTTATCGTAAAGGTGATTTACGCCTGTTTCGAGAGAACGCACAGCTTTAAGCAGTGACTCCTCAAATGTTCTGCCGATAGCCATAACCTCGCCCGTTGCTTTCATCTGAGTGTTAAGCGAATTATTGGCATCGGTGAACTTATCAAACGGAAAACGTGGAATTTTAGTAACAACATAGTCGAGTGTCGGCTCAAAAGATGCAGGAGTATTCGCAATTTGAATTTCGTCAAGGTGCATACCTACACTGATTTTTGCAGAAACTCTGGCGATAGGATAACCTGATGCTTTTGAAGCAAGAGCAGACGATCTCGAAACACGAGGATTAACCTCGATAAGATAATATTGGAATGAAAGAGGGTCAAGAGCAAACTGAACATTACAGCCGCCCTCAATTTTAAGTTCACGAATAATCTTGAGTGCGCTGTCACGAAGCATTTGATACTCTTTATTTGTGAGAGTTTGAGACGGAGCAACTACAACGCTGTCGCCGGTATGAATACCGACAGGGTCAAGATTTTCCATATTACAAATAGTAATGGCTGTATCGTTAGCATCACGCATTACCTCGTATTCTATTTCCTTATAGCCCTTAATCGACTTTTCAACAAGAACCTGATGAACCGGAGAAAGCGCAAGTGCATTCTTTAGCATGATTCTGCATTCATCTTCATCATCTGCAAAACCGCCGCCTGTACCACCGAGAGTAAATGCAGGACGAAGAACAACGGGATAGCCTATATCCGAAGCGGCTTTTAAGCCTTCTTCCAGAGTATTTGCAATTTCGGACGGCAAAACGGGCTCGCCGAGACTTTCGCACAAGTCCTTAAACAGTTCTCTGTCCTCCGCCTTTTCGATAGCCTCAAACGAAGTGCCGAGAATCTCTACATCACACTCTTCAAGGACACCTTTCTTTGCGAGTTGAACAGCAAGGTTAAGTCCTGTCTGTCCGCCGAGTGACGGAAGAATGGCATCGGGTCTTTCGTGGCGGATAATTCTTGCAACATATTCGAGTGTAAGAGGCTCCATATACACCTTGTCGGCAATATCTGTATCTGTCATTATGGTTGCGGGGTTTGAGTTAATGAGTACAACCTCATAGCCCTCCTCACGCAGTGCAAGGCAAGCCTGAGTACCGCTGTAATCAAACTCGGCAGCCTGACCGATAACGATAGGACCTGAACCGATTACGAGTACCTTATGTATATCTGTACGCTTAGGCATATTATTCAGCCTCCTTTTTCATCATATTAATAAATTTATCAAAGAGATAAGCACTGTCTTGCGGGCCGGGTGCGGATTCGGGATGATACTGAACTGAAAACAGCTTTTTCTCCTTACACTCGACACCCTCTGCTGTATCGTCAAGCAAATTCTTATGTGTGAGAGTAAGCGGAGTATCTTTAAGAGAATCAATGCTTACGGCATAGGAATGGTTTTGGGAAGTAATTTCAATCTTGCCCGTTTCAAGATTCATAACCGGGTGGTTACCGCCTCTGTGGCCGAACTTCATCTTAAACGTTTTAGCTCCGTGAGCAAGAGAAATCATCTGATGTCCGAGGCATATACCGAAAATGGGAAGTTGTCCGCTGAGAGATTTAACGAGTTCGATAACCGGAGTAACATATTCCGGGTCACCGGGTCCGTTTGAAAGAAAGAGTCCGTCCGGCTTAAGTTTAAGAACTTCCTCGGCTGTTGTATTATACGGAACTACCGTAACATTACAGCCCTTTTCGTTAAGTTTTCTGATAATATTGAGTTTAATGCCGCAGTCCACCGCAACAACGTCAAACTTATGATTTGGGGTACGGGAGTACCAGCGTGACTTGCAGGAAACTCGGGATACCATATCGGTCGGAATAACATATTCCCTAACCTCTTTAAGTGCTTCTTCATAGGGTTTATCTGCATCGCAAATCATAACCTTTTGGCTGCCCTCATTACGGATAATTCGGGTAATCATTCTGGTATCAACACCGCTGATACCGGGTATATCGTACTCTGCGAGAATTTCCGACAGAGTCTTTGTATATCTGAAATTAGACGGAAGGTCATTATATTCCCTTACGATAAGACCGCCCATAGTGGGAACTCGGGTTTCAAAATCCTCGTCATTAATTCCGTAGTTGCCGATAAGAGGATATGTCATACATACCATTTGGTCGGTATATGACGGGTCGGAAATGATTTCCTGATAGCCCACCATAGAGGTATTAAACACAATTTCGTTTACGGCGATGACATCGGCACCGAAGCCGTAGCCGTAAAATTCTTTACCGTTTTCAAGAACGATTTTTTTATCATAAGGCTTCATATACAATTTCTCCTTTACATACAGTTAATACATTTTTTCCGCAAAGCTGCCAGCCCTCAAACGGAGTGGCACGACCCATAGAAAGAAATTCATCGGGGTTAACGCTCCATTTTTTATCAAGGTCAAGAAGTGCCAAATCGGCAACTTCGCCCTCTGCGATTTTACCGCCCGGCAAATCAAAAATTTGCCTCGGCTTAACGCTCATCATTTCAATGAGCTTTGTAAGAGGAATAAATCCCGTTTTAACAAGTTTTGTATAAAGAACGCCAAAGGCCGTTTCAAGTCCTACAACGCCCATTGCCGAGCCTGCAAGTCCCTTTGACTTTTCTTCCTGTGAGTGAGGTGCATGGTCGGTTGCTATAACATCTATCGTACCGTCCAGCACACCCTGCAAAAGTGCCTGCTTGTCCTGCTCGGATCTCAGCGGCGGATTCATCTTAAAACGTCCGTCCTCTTGTAAGTCCTTGTCGCACATAGTGAGATAATGCGGTCCTGTCTCGCAGGTTACATTAACGCCGCTAGCCTTTGCTTTTCTGATAATATCAACGCTTTCTTTAGTTGAAATGTGACAGACATGGTAATGCACGCCTGTTTTCTTTGCAAGGCGGCAATCACGCTCAATCTGTTCATATTCCGATGCGGAGCAAATACCCTTATGGTGATGCTCTTTGCAATATTCGCCGTCATGAATATAACCGCCGTGAAGCAGAGAATTAACTTCGCAGTGAGCGGAAATTATCTTACCAGCCCTTTCACATTCGGTCATAGCTTTAAGCATAACATCATCGTCTTGAACGCCTGTGCCGTCATCACTGAAGCCGACAGCAATATCTTTGAGTGCGTTAAAATCAACCGTTTCTCCTTTGCCCTGTCTGCCCTTCGTGATAGATGCGAAAGGATAGACATTTATTACGGCATCTCTGTCGATTATATCGGTTTGAGCCTTTATACCCTCGAGGCTGTCGGGCACAGGATTGACATTAGGCATGGAACAAACGGCTGTATATCCCCCTGCCGCAGCAGCCAGAGTGCCTGTTTTTATCGTCTCTTTATAAGAAAAACCGGGCTGTCTAAGATGTACATGAACATCTACAAAGCCCGGTACTAAATACTTATCCTGTGCAATAATAACAGCGTCAACTCCATTTTTGGAAATGGAGGTACTAAGGGTATCGATTTTGCCGTCTTTTATAAGAACATCAATTTGTTGAAAACCGTCTCCGATATAACAGAGAGCGCCCTTGATTAGTGTAGTCATATTGCACCTCTTTCGTTTGAATTATTATAATTCAAAACGCTGAAATAGTCAATATAAAATTATACTTTTTATATAAAAATAAGCCAAGAAAAAACTCTCGGCTTATTTTATCTTAAAAATGTTTATTCGTTTTTGTTTTCCTCATTTGAATTATCCGGAACGTCAACCGAAGAATCCGTTTCATTCTCTGTTACGGTATCGAGAGCATTCTCTGATTCATTGGCGGCTGTCTCATCTTTGGGAGCCTCCAAAGTACCGTATTTCATAAGGTTTTCAAATTCTTCGCCGTTAATCTTTTCTTTTTTAAGAAGAGCATTTGCGACAAGTTCGAGTTTATCATAATGCTCTTTAAGAATTTCAACGGTTTTGTCGTATGCCTGACGCATAATTTTTTCAACTTCGGCATCAATCCTTGCGGATGTTTCTTCGGAATAGTTATTTACATGACCGTAGTCCTTACCGAGGAAAACTTCGCCGTTTCCGCTGTCATAAACAACAGGTCCGATTGAATCGCTCATACCGTATTTAATTACCATATCACGAACAATCTCGGTAGCACGCTGTAAATCGTTTGACGCACCGGTAGAAATATCATCAAGTGCAAGAGCCTCTGCTACCCTGCCGCCGAACATGGAAACAAGGTTATCAAGCATTTCCTTACGGGAATTATAATTTTCTTCCTGCGGAGTATACCAAGTATAACCGCCTGCTCCGAGACCTCTTGGAATGATGGAAATTTCCTTAACCGGGTCATGACCCTCGGTATAATAAGCCGACACGGCATGTCCTGCCTCATGAAAAGCGGTAAGTTTCTTTGCTTTATCGGAGAATTTATGCGATTTCTTTTCCGTTCCGAGTTCTACACGTGACGAAGCATCCATAATATCCTGAAGTACTATAGCCTTTCTGCCGTTTCTTACAGCAAGAAGAGCCGCCTCGTTCATAAGATTTTCAAGATCTGCACCGGTAAAACCGATAGTAAGTTTTGCAATTTCGTGTAAATCAACATCGGGAGCAAGCGGCTTATTCTTTGAGTGAACCTTAAGAATATCTTCTCTGCCCTGAGCGTCGGGACGGTTAACCGTAATCTGTCTGTCAAATCTGCCCGGTCTTAAAAGAGCCGGGTCGAGAACATCGGGTCTGTTTGTTGCGGCGATTACGATAACTCCTGTATTGGAGCCAAAACCGTCCATTTCAACAAGAAGTTGATTAAGCGTCTGTTCTCTTTCATCATTTCCGCCGCCCATACCGGTACCACGGTGACGACCGACAGCATCAATCTCATCAATGAAAACTATGCAAGGACTCTTTTTCTTTGCCTGCTCGAACAAATCCCTTACACGGGATGCACCGACTCCGACATACATCTCTACAAAATCAGAACCGGAAATGCTGAGAAACGGAACTCCTGCCTCGCCGGCAACAGCTTTTGCAAGAAGGGTTTTACCTGTACCCGGAGGGCCTACAAGAAGAACGCCCTTTGGAATTCTTGCACCGAGTTCGGTATATTTCTCTCCGTTTTTAAGGAAATCAACGAGTTCGGCAAGTTCTGCTTTTTCCTCGTCACAACCTGCAACATCCTCGAATTTTTTATCGGATTCCTCTCCTGAAGAATTCTTAGATTTAATTTTACCGAAGCCGAGCGTTCTGTTTGTTTCGTTACCGATAGAACTGCTCATTCTTCGCATAAGCCAAACAAACATCAGTATAATGATTACCGTAAATATAAAAGTGGGCAGCATACTCATCCACCAAGAATTTGACGAGCCCTTTTTGTAGTTATAAGTAATCTGCGAATCCTGATGACTGTCGTTATATCTGTCGACATATTCGCTTATATCATCTATAAAATAAGATACGCTGGGAACGCTGTATTTATTAACGGTCTTATCATCATCCCTGAGTTTATAGTTAAGTTCGCCTGTACTCAAATCAAGTTCAAAGCTCTCAACTTTATCGTTACGAAAGAGGTTAACTATTTCGCTGTAATTAGTCGTAACGGTATTTTTATTTTGATAAGAAAGCAAAAATATCGAGCCAATAAGCAAAACAGGAATTAATATATAAAATATTACGGCTTTCCAGTTTTGAGACATATTTTTTCTCATTAATTATTATCCTCCAAATGAATGTTAAAAAGCAAAACACGAGAGGTATCGTCTTTTACTCTCACTCTCTCGTCTACGCAGTAACCGTATACTCCGATTACTCCGACATCATCGCACAAAACGGGAACTGTCGCTCTTTTTTCAACATCTATCTTCAGTTCGTTGAAAAGTTTTTTGAGCGATTTTGTGCAATTTCTTTTTGCAGGAGAAATCGTATCTCCGCTTTGCCTGCTTCTGACACAAATGTTACCACTTATTTTATCACAGTCGCAATAAAATGCAAATTGTTTAAGCAATAATTCACCGTTTGTTAAAAATTCGGACTTAGATATTACCTTTTTATTAACAATTTCAGCCTTAAGCGGCATATCATTCTCAATTAAAGCAATCCTGATACTGTTCTTATCCGACACAGCAAAACATTTTCCTTTAATCTGAACCTTGCCGTTCTTGAACAAAAGGCTGTAAACTTCGCCGATATGCACTCTGTCAATAGGCAGAGAATTAATTTCAAACAGTTTTACCAAAACCCGCTTTACAATCGAGGGATGATAAAGTCTGAGCTTTGATTTATCAAGAACGCCGTTACTATATAAGTCGCAGAAACACTCCTCTGACTGACAGTCAAGGCAGTCACAGTCCGAAGAAATCGCCTCAATAAGAGACGAAATATTATTCTCAAAAGAGGGATTGATTGCCCGAAGGGCGGGTACGACGCTGTTTCTTATACTGTTTCTTGCGTAAATGTTGCATAGATTTGTGCTGTCAATTTTGTATTTAATACCATTTTGATTACAAAAATCACGAATCTCGGCAGACGAAATTTCTATAAGCGGTCTTATTATATTGTCCCTCACCGGAGAAATAGAGACGAGCCCTCTGGGTGAAGTTCCTCTGACTGCTCTGAAAATAAAAGTTTCGACATTGTCGGACAGGTTATGTGCGGTCGCAATTTTGTCGGGAGAAAAGGAAGAAAAGAATTCGTATCTGATTTTTCTCGAGTATTCCTCAACGCCCATTGAAAGTGCCTTAGCTTCTTTGGGAGCGTTTACGGACAGGGATTTGAACTGAACATTATTCTTTTTGCAGAATTCCTTTACAAATTCGGTATCGGAAAGTGATTCCTCTCCCCTGATTCCGTGCTCGACATTAGCAACCAAAATGCGAAGATTGTACTGCTTTTGCCTTTTTAGCAGATACCACAGCAACAACATTGAATCCGCACCGCCGGACACACCGACAACTACAAAATCGCCCTGTTCGAGCATATCATATTTTTTTACGGTTTCATCAACCCTGGTTATAATCTCTGACATTGTCTATTGCCCTAAAGCGAGTAAACTCTTTATCAAATGTTAGCTGAATCGTGCCGACTCCGCCGTGACGGTTCTTTGCAACGATAAGTTCGGTTAAATTTTCGTCCACCTCGTCTCTTTCCTCTTCGGAAAGTTCGTTACGGTAATAGTCGGGACGATAAAGGAACATAACAATATCCGCATCCTGCTCGATAGAACCCGATTCACGCAGGTCGCTGAGTTGAGGGGTATGCGTTTTGCCCCTGCCTTCTGTTCCACGGGAAAGTTGGGCACAGCAAATAACGGGAATATTCAAATCCTTTGCCATCATCTTTAGGTTTCTGGTAATTTCGGAAACCTCCTGAACTCTGTTTTCCTTATGAACGGCTGACTGAATAAGTCCGAGATAATCTATGAGAATACAGTCAACGCCTTTTAATCTGCGGACAATTGACTTAATTTCAGGCACGGTAATCGCCGCCGTATCGTCAAGATAAAGTTCAACATCATGGAAAGACGAAAGAGCGTTTCCGAGTCTAATCCACTCGTCATCGGTAAGTTCACCGGTTCTGAACTTTTGGGATTCGATACCTGCCTGAGAAGCAAGAAGTCTCTCTGCAAGTTGTTCCTTAGTCATCTCGAGAGAAAAGAATACACAGCGTTTTCTCGCTCCCATTGTAATATTTTGCGCAAGGTTGAGCGCAAACGAAGTTTTACCCATAGCGGGACGAGCGCCGATTAAGATAAAATCGGATTTATTAAGTCCCGTTATGTACTTATCGAGCAGACCGAAACCTGTCGGAATACCGAGATAGTCTTTTCGATTTTCACCGCTTCTGTTTTTAAGTTCGGGGAAAACCTTGTCCATAATTACACTGCTGATAATCTCCGGACCCTTGCCTGTCTTACCCTCACGAATATCATAAATCTTTTGCTCGGCGCTGTCCAATATTGCGCTTGCACTGCCGGCACCTGCGGAAGCGTCATCTATGATGCTCTGCGAAACCTGAATAAGGTTACGAAGATAATACTGTTCTTGAACAATCTTAGCATATTTTTCGATATTTGCGGTTGACGGAACAACATTTGCAAGTTGGAGCAAATACTCCTTACCGCCTGCCAAATCGTACTTGCCGTCTTTTGTAAGCGCATCGGCAATGATAACAGGGTCGATGGCGCCGCCGTTATTCATAAACTGATAATCCATAGCGGCATAGATAGCCTTATGCTGCGGCAGATAAAAATAATCCGCACGCAGATAAAGGTTAGCGTCAGCCATACATTTATTATCAATAAGAATACTTCCAAGAACGCTCTGTTCCGCCTCTAAATTATATGGTAATGTAACATTCAATTCTGCCATTTGAATTATTCCTTATTACGCCTCGATAACCTGAACGCTGATTTGCGCCACAACGCCGTTATAAACCTTTACCTCAGCCTTAACGGTACCGAATGCTTTAATATCCTGCATATTGATTTTTCTCTTATCGACTTCTATGTTAAGCTCGTCGCTGATTTTATTTGCGACATCCTTTGCCGTAACAGAGCCGAAGAGTCTTCCGCCCGTTCCTGCCTTTGCTTTAAGTGTAAAGGTCTTGCCGTCAAGTTGTGCCTTAATACCCTGAGCAGCCTTGAGTTCCTCTGCTTTATGGAATTTCTTAGCTTGCTCCTTATTGTTAAAATCATTCATAGCGGTAGCGTTGGCTTCAACCGCAAGTCCCTTTGGAAAAAGAAAATTGCGTGCATAGCCGTCGCTTGTATTTACAAGGTCGCCCTTTTTTCCGAGGGATTTTACATCCGCTTTTAATATAACCTTCATAAAAAATCCTCCTGTCTTTTATTTGTCGTTTGAGTATACGATAATTTATATCTCCATAAATATCGGAAGTATCATAGGCGAACGCTTTGTTTTTTCGTACATAAGCCTTGACACCTCGTCACGAATCTTAGTCTTTACGCTGTTCCAGTCATTATATCTGCTGTCATACTGCTCATCGATAACACGGCAAGCCAAGTCTCTGGCGGCATTCATAAGTTCCTCGTTATCCTTAACATAAACGAAGCCTCTTGATACAATATCGGGACCCGAAACAACATATCCGTCGTGAGAATCAATCGTTGCAACAACTATAATAATACCGTCCTGAGAAAGACGCTTTCTGTCATTGAGAACAATATTACCGACATCACCTACGCCCAAGCCGTCAACATAAATATCACCTGCGGGAACGGTACCGACCTTTTTGATATAATCCTCGGTGAGTTCCACGGTTTCGGCAATATCGGGAATATAAATATTGTCCTTCGGTATTCCCATCGTTTCGGCAAGTCCGGCGTGCTTTACAAGATGCTTTTGCTCGCCGTGCACGGGAATGAAATATTTTGGATTTACGAGCCCCATCATAAGTTTCAAGTCCTCCTGGCATGCGTGACCCGAAACATGAACCTCGTACATTTTTTCGTATATTACTTCTACCTTACGCTTCATAAGCGCATTAACAACATTGCCTACCATTTTTTCGTTACCCGGAATAGGAGTAGCGGAAATGATAACGTAGTCATTAGGAGTAATAGACACCTTTCTGTGGTCGCCGAAAGCCATCTTTGTAAGAGCGGACATAGGCTCGCCCTGTGAACCCGTAGTAATAATTACAAGTTTATCATCAGCATAACTTCCGATTGAATCAATAGGTATAAGAATATTTTTAGGCACAATCAAATAACCGAGTTCTTCGCCGACCTTAACAAGATTTTCAAGGCTGCGACCGATAACGGCTACCTTTCTGCCCCTGGTCTGGGCAACATCTATAATCTGCTGAACTCTATGGATATTTGACGCAAAGGTAGCGACAATAATACGTTTATGCTTAGCCTTTGCAAACAGTTTTTCAAAACTGTCGCCGACATTTCGCTCGCTCATTGTATAGCCCGGGCGTTCGGCATTTGTGGAATCGGAGAGAAGAGCCAACACGCCTTTTTTTCCGTATTCGGCAAATCTGGGCAAGTCAATCATATCTCCGTCAACGGGAGTAGTATCAATCTTAAAGTCGCCGGTTTGGATAATAATTCCTGCCGGGCATCTGATTGCAAGTCCGACAGCGTCGGGAATAGAATGGTTGACATGAATAAGTTCAATGTTAAACGAACCGAGCGTTATGTTATCTCTCGGTTTTATTTCAACAAGTTTTACGCTTCCGAGAAGTCCGTGTTCCTCAAGTTTGCCTTTAATCAAACCGATTGTAAGTTTTGTTGCGTAAACGGGAATATTAACCTGCTTAAGAAGATAAGCCAATCCGCCTATATGGTCCTCATGACCGTGGGTTATGATAATTCCTCTTATTCTTTCCCTACAATTTTTAATATAGGTAAAATCGGGAATTACGAGGTCAACGCCGGGCAATTCCGCAGTCGGGAAAGCAAGACCGCAGTCTACGATAAACATATCGTTTTTATACTCGTAAACGGTCATATTCTTTCCTATTTCATTAATTCCTCCAAGGAAAGAAATGCGAACTCTCTCCTTCTCCTGCGGAGGCTGAAGAGCCGATTTCTTCGGTGTCTTCTTATAGGTATAGTAGCGGCGCTTAGAATTCCGTTTTCTCTCGCCGTTCTTCTGTGACACCTTATTTGTATTTGTCATTAAATAAATATCCTCCTTAAAAAATTTATTTTTCCGAACTTAAACAATATTATTATTTTAATTTATATTATCATTATTGTCAAGCGATAATTAATTATATACAAATTATATGATATTAATTAATCATATTGATTATTAATAAAATTCGTGCTAAAATAGCCAAGGTGATTTTATGAAACAGATAGAAATTTATACGGACGGAGCTTGCAGCGGAAATCCGGGACCGGGCGGCTGGGGTGCAGTCTTGGTCTATAACGGAAAAGAAAAAGAACTTTCGGGCAGTGAAAAGGAAACAACTAACAACCGAATGGAATTGACTGCCGTTATTATGGCTCTCAATGCGCTCAATCAACCGTGTGAAGTTAAACTTACCACAGACAGCAAATATGTATGCGACACAGTAAACAAAGGCTGGGTTTACTCTTGGAGAAAAAACGGCTGGAAAAAGAGTGATAAAAAGCCTGCACTAAATGTAGATTTATGGAAAGAACTGCTGTCATTACTTGAAAAGCACGAGGTAGAATTCATCTGGGTGAAAGGTCACAATGGGCACAAATACAACGAAATATGCGACGCTCTTGCCGTAAAAGAATATCAAAAATACCTATAACCATAATGAAAAAGCAACCAAGAAATCATTACGATTTCCCGATTGCTTTTCTTTTTACATTCAAAACGGACATTCCGACAACAACAAGCAAGAGTCCGATGATATTAAACAACAAGTTTCCGTTTTCCTCTCCGAGTAGAAGATACGACAAAACAAAGCCGAAAATCGGAGTAAATGAACTGAACACGGTAATAGATGAAACCTCGTTATATTTAAGCAATATACTCCAAAGCGAATACGCAACGGCAGACACGCAGGCAAGATACAAAAGAAGCAATATGCCCCTTAAGTTAAACGAAATTCTGCCTCCCATAAAAAAGCCCACAACGCTCATAACCGCTCCGCCGAGGATAAACTGATAACCCGAAAGAAGAGCCGGATTATCGTTCTTTGCGAATTCTTTCATAAATACGGAGGAAAACGAGTAACCGAGAGCAGAAAAAACGAGCATTAAATCGCCGGAATTAATCGAACTTCCGAACTCACCGCCGAAGAGTCCTCCGGCAACAGCAACGCCAATAAATCCGAAAGTACAGCCCACAAGTTTTTTTACCGTAAATCGTTCCTGCTTAAAGATAAAAGCAGAAATGAGCAGTACAAAAAACACATTTAATCCGTCAATCACGCTTGCTCTTACTCCCGTGGTGTGTGCAAGACCCAGGTAAAAGAAAAGGTACTGAATAACTGTTTGAAAAAGAGACAGCACGCATATTTTACCGTACGACGATTTCTTGGGAAGTAAAAACTTTTTTCCTATTAGTGTAAAAATAAAAACTGTAAATATGCCCGCAAGAAAAAATCTGCACCCTGCAAATAATATAATAGATGCAGTATCGGCTGAATTAATATCTAAGGTTTTATATCCGATTTTAATTACCGGAAAAGCACTTCCCCACAAAAGGCAACACAATATTGCAAGCGGACACAGCACATAAATTTTTTTGAAGAAAGATGACTTGTTTTTCATATAACGTAAAAATAAAGGTAGTGTGAACGGCACACTACCTTTAGTCCTTATTAGGTTTAATTATCTGACGGTTACGCCTTTTTCTGCCATATAAGCAGTGTCAGCCGGGAAGTGGTTCTTATAAACAACGTCAAGCGATGCACTCTTGTCCTTAAGGATAGCAACATTTGCGTGCTTAACATCAATATGAACCTTCATAACATAGTCAGCCTCAACGATTTCCTTATTAGCAACATTAATCTTAATTGTACCGGTACCGCCTGCATAGTTAACTACAAAGTTATCATCAACAGTACCCTGTGAGAATGAAAGAACGCTGATACTGTTTACAACGCTGGAAATATCACCGAGGGAGTTAAAGAACCTACCCTGTGAGTCCTCGCCGGGCATAGAAAGAAGCTGAGCCTTTGGCTGAAGCTGAAGTGTAATTGTACCGTCGCCGTTATCGGTTACATTACAAGCGAGAATATCGTCATTTGTAAGGTGTGATACGGTTCTGTCAACCTTTGAGCCGTCGGAGATAGTCTGAAAATCGTTCTTAGGCTCGAGCGAGTTACCGGGTGAAAGGCTCTTTACACCGCCTGTGAAAAGACCGCCTACGATACCGGGAACGAGTTTATTGATTGTATCATTAGACTGACCCTCAACAAGAAGGTTATTTACATCAATAGATTCATCGCCGAGAAGTTTATACATAGTAATCGGGCTGCCCTCATATGCACCGTCAACCGTCATTGTCTTTGTGTTATTATAGCACTCGACATAGTAATTAACCACATCTTCCTGTGATGAGAAGTTTACTCCGCCGTATGTACCTGCCTTAAACTCATTATCAAGAACAGAAACATCCTCGAAAGCCTTACTGCTCTCATCCTGTGCTACCTTGGGTGACGAAAAAATAACAATTCCGATAGTTGCAACAAGAAGAATAACGACTACAACCGTTAAAAATCTGTTGAACTTTGCAAGACCCGAATTATCCTTAACCTTTACTTTTGCCATAATTTTTCTCCTTAAAGAATATTTCTAATATATAATACATTATATCTCCGACAAATTCAACAATTTTTTCAAAAAATAGTAAAAATATATTAAAAATTATGATATAATGACTGTCAGAAATAAGGAGGCAGAATTATGCAGATCACTCCTATAGCGAAAATTTATAATGATTTTGACAGCAAATTTGCCGTACCGAGACAAAGCGGACTCGTGAATTCTATTAAATCAAAAATAATTTTTGAAAAAGAATACGCATCCGCAGAAGCCTTCAAGGGACTTGAGGGATACAGTCATTTATGGCTTATTTGGGAATTCGACAAAAACGCACACGAATCAAACTCACTGACCGTAAGACCGCCGAGGCTCGGCGGCAACGAAAGAATGGGAGTATTCGCCACACGATCGCCTTACAGACCAAATCCGCTCGGGCTTTCAAGTGTAAAGTTAGAGAAGATAATACGAGAAAACGGCAAAGTCAGCCTGATTGTAAGCGGTGCGGATTTGATAAACGGAACAAAGATTTATGACATTAAACCGTACCTTGCTTACAGCGACTGCCACACAGACGCCGTTTGCGGCTTTGCCGACGAAAAAAAGGACTATAAGCTGAGTGTCATTATTCCCGAGAACGAAGCGTGCAAACTCAGCAAAGAAAAACTCGGCACGCTCAGAGCAATACTTTCGGGCGATCCACGTCCTGCGTATCAAAAGGACAACAGGATATACGGTTTTCGCTTTGCAAAAAAAGAGATTAAATTCAGCGTAAGCAACAACGAATTGACTGTTTTAGGTATAGATGATGAATGACAACGAACTGATTAAAAAAAGGCTTTTTGAACTTTCACGCAGATCATATGAGCGAGGATATACCGTTTATTCCGATTTTTTGAGCATTGACGAGGCGGGGATTTTATTTGAGCAAAAATACGATGCACCGTTTCATCTTTTCGGCGGATATGAAAATGCCGAGAGAACGATTGCGGCTTTTGGCGATGAGGAGGATTGCTACCCTATCGTCTGCATAAAAATCGAACCCGTAAATCAAAAATTTGCAGACAAACTGAGCCACAGGGATTTTCTGGGTTCTTTGATGAATTTAGGCATTGAGAGGAGCACGCTCGGAGATATTGTAATCAATAACAACTGCGCATATCTTTTTTGTCTTGAAAAAATAAGCGATTATATAATAAACGAACTTGACAGAGTAAAGCATACGAGTGTAAAATGCTCAGTCTGCGAAAGCGTACCGCAGTTTTTATCAGAACCTCCCGAAGAAGAAAAAATCACCGTGTCCTCAATAAGAGTTGACACAGTGAGTGCGGCTGTATTCAATCTGTCGAGAAACGCAGTAACTCAACTCGTTAATCAGCAGAAAGTTTTTATCAATTCAAAAACGATATATAAAGACTCGGTGCTCTTAAAAGAAAACGACAGAGTTACGATAAGAGGCTACGGAAAATATATATTCACCTGTATTTACAATGAAACAAAAAAACACAAACAACTGATAGGCGTAAGAGTATACAGATAAAGAAACAACGGACTTGTTAGGCATTAAACAAGTCCGCTTTTTTATTCCGTTTTTTTACTCTTTTTGCCGAAAGAGATTTTATTTTCCGTGCCGTTTAGCAGCCGCTTAATATTATCCCTATGAGCAATCACCACTATAAGAGTAAACACAAGTGCAATTAACACAAGCACTATATCTTTATAGAAGAGCCACATCATAACGGGATAAAGCACAGCCATCAAAATTGAGCCGAGGCTTACATACCGTGTTACAACGAGATTAACTCCGAATACAGCCAGAAGAATAAGTGCTATTTTCGGATTTACAAAAATAACCATACCGCCGCTCGTTGCAACGCCCTTTCCGCCCTTAAATCCAAAAAAGCAAGGAAAGATATGTCCGATTACGGCGAACAAGCCTGCGAATGATTTAAGGCAAATTACGCAATTTGTGTCAAGAGAATCAAGCAATTTCTTTAATTCATAAACAGGTACTATCTTAAACGCAATCCAAATAGCAACCATAACCTTTAATATATCGCCTGCTATTGTAAGAAATCCGTATACCTTACCGTAGGAACGCATCATATTTGTAGTGCCTGCGTTGCCCGAACCTCTGTCTCTTACATCTTCTTTTTTTAGTTTTCTGGAGAGAATTACGCCAAAATTAAGACTTCCGAGAAGATAAGAAATTACGGCAACAAGAAATAATTTTACTATGGTCATTTCTTTCCCTCATTTCTCTCTCTGATCATAAACCTTACCGGAGTTCCGTCAAGACCGAAAATATCACGAATTTGATTTTCCAAATAACGCTGATAGGAAAAATGGAAAAGTTCTTTATTATTTACAAAGAAAACAAATGTGGGCGGTCTTGTGGACGCCTGAGTCATATAATAAATTTTCAATCTCTTGCCCTTATCCGTAGGAGGCTGAACACGAGCGGTCGCAATAGAGAGCACTTCGTTGAGTTTACCCGTTGAGATACGCATGGAGTTTTGAGAATGAACGAAAACAATCATTTCATAAAGTTTATCAATTCTCAAACCTGTCTGAGCAGAAATAAATATGACCGGTGCATAACTCATAAAGGAGAAATCAACGGCAAGTTTATCTCTGAACTCTTTCATTGTTTTTCCGTCTTTCTCGACAGCGTCCCACTTATTAACGGCGATGATGCAAGCCTTTCCCTGCTCGAGAGCAATACCCGCAACCTTACTGTCCTGCTCTGTAAATCCCTCGGTAGCGTCAATCATAATAACGCATACATTTGCTCTTTCAACAGCCATTCTCGCTCTGATAATACTGTACTTTTCAATATTATCATTAACTTTGCTTTTTCTTCTGAGCCCTGCTGTGTCGATAAAATTAAATTTACCGTAATTATTTTCGATATAGGTATCGGTGGTATCTCGGGTTGTGCCTGCAATATTACTGACTATGGCACGATTAGTTCCGCTGATTTTATTAACCAGTGACGATTTACCCACATTCGGCTTTCCGATAATAGCTACGTTTATAACCTCTTCGTCATTTTCCTCATCCTCGTAATCCTCGGGAAAATAGGAAATAACCTCATCGAGCAAATCACCTGTTCCGTGTCCGTGAGTCGAGGAAACCGCTATCGGGTCGCCGAGACCCAAATTATAAAATTCATAAAACTCCGGGTCGGGAGCGCCTACCGTGTCGCACTTATTAACGCAAAGAACGACCGGCTTATTACTCTTTTGGAGCATAGAAGCAACTTCCATATCGGAAGCAAGAACGCCCGAACGAATATCCGTAACAAGGATAATTACATCGGCGGTCTCAATAGCAAGTTCAGCCTGAGTACGCATCTGTTTTAATATTACATCATTGCTGTACGGCTCAATACCTCCGGTATCAACTAGCAAAAAATGATGATTAAGCCATTCGCAGTCACCGTAAATACGGTCACGGGTAACGCCCGGCTTATCATCTACGATAGAGAGTCTTGTGCCGATTAGCTTATTAAACAATGTTGACTTGCCGACATTCGGTCTTCCGACAATGGCAACAACCGGCTTTGCCATACTATCACCCTTTCTTATAATAACAAGAAAATAAAAACAAGAAAGGAGGCTTTAACAAGCCTCCTTGTTCATTATCAGTCTTTAGCGATGACTTCTTTGCCGTTATAGTAACCGCAGCTTGGACATACCTTATGAGGTACTGTGTACTCTGAACAATTAGGGCACTTTACAAGTGTCGGAGCCGTAGCCTTCCAAACGCTTGAGCGTCTCTTATTCTTTCTTGCTTTACCTGTTCTTCTTGCTGGTACTGCCATTTCAAATTCCTCCTTATTATATAAACAAGTTAGTTCTTTAATCAATAAGCAAATCCGACAAAGCTGCCAATCGGGGATCGACCTCTTTTTCACATTCGCATTTTTCATAATTCAAGTTCTTGCCGCAGCCCTGACAGAGTCCCTTGCAGTCCTCTTTGCAAAGCATCTTTATGGGCAAGAAAAGCTGTATCTCCTCATTAATCAAAGCATCTAAATCGAGAACATTATTTTCGACAACTATATAATCGTCATAGTCATCGTTTTCATTTTCCATCTTAGATACAATAATTTTTTTCAAAGAAAAGCCGTATTTTCTTTCGATATCGTCCATACATCTGTCGCAGACACCGAAGAAATCAAAATCAACATCAAGGTCAAGGTGCACAACTCCGACCTTTTGATACGCTCTGCCGTTTACTCTTACACCGTTTTTGAGTGGCTTATAGGTGTCATACATAAAATCATCGGCATTCATAACATAATCGACATTAATCACATCGTCCGACGAATTAAGCAGATTTGTAAAATCGAGTTGCATACAGTTCACCTCAAGTTAGCACTTAGTATTATATATATTAAGTGCCTTTTTGTCAATAGAAAAATAAAAAAAACAGTGCGCCTTAAATAATTAAGACGCACTATACAGTCAAAAATATAAATTCATTATGCCTCTTCGCAATAATCAAAGATTTCTACTGGTAAATCTTCCTTATCACAACTGATTGTGAAATAGAAATCAACATCACTTGCCTCGCTGAGACCTGAAAGCATCTCAAAGAACTGAGGTAATTTGCTGTAATCTCTGCCGACAATCTTAAATGTAGCATCTATAAGAATATCGGTAACATCATAGTTTCCTGCACAGATACCTGCGAGGAAGCCGTAGAAAGCCTTATGACCGTTAATTGCATAGGTCTCTGTCTCGAGGAGTCTTGCCTTTGATGAGATATCATAGGTAAGTTTTGGTTCCTTCTCGATGCAAACTATGTTGCCGTCAGAGTTTTCTACACAAGAATTAACAAGGTCGATGAGTTTCTTTGTCTTTCCTGCGCCTTTGTTGCCAATAATAAGTTTAATCATTTTTATTTCCTCCTGTATAGGTAAATAACTTTCTAACCATATATTAGCATAAACCTAATTGTTTTTCAAGGTTTTCTTTTTCACTTTCATAGCCCGGCTTACCGAGAAGAGCAAACATATTCTTCTTGTAACTTTCAACGCCCGGCTGATTGAACGGATTTACGCCCAAAATATAGCCCGAAATTGCGCAAGCCTTTTCAAGGAAATAAATAAGATAGCCGATATTTGCGGCGTCTTTCTTTTCAACTTCAAGAATAAGATTACCTACTCCGCCCTCTGTGTGAGCAAGGAGTGTGCCCTGTCTTGCTTTATCGTTTACGAGACTCATCTTTTCACCTGAGAGGAAGTTAAGACCGTCAAGGTTGCCCTCCTGCTCGCCGATAACATAATCGTCGTCGCACTCGTTAAACTTAATTACAGTCTCAAACATAAGACCTGCGCCCGATTCCTGAATATACTGGCCGAGTGAATGAAGGTCGGTGGAAAAAATGCAAGAAGTCGGGAAAAGTCCCTTTCCGTCTTTGCCCTCGCTCTCGCCGAAAAGCTGTTTAATCCATTCGTTAAACATAGCCATATCGGGTTCAAACGAAATAAAGTTTTCAAGTTTAAGACCCTTATTATAGAAGCAGTTTCTTACTGCGGCATAATTAAGGCAATCATTCTCGTTAATGTCCTCGCTGCAAAGTTCGTTTTGTGCCTTAGCGGCGCCTGCCATAAGTTCGTCAATATCAACGCCCGAAACAGCGATAGGAAGAAGACCTACTGCCGTAAGAACGGAAAATCTGCCGCCTACATCGTCGGGAACAACAAATGTCTCGTAACCCTCTTCGGTTGCAAGTTCCTTAAGAGTACCCTTATGAGCATCTGTTGTGCAGAAAATTCTCTTTCTTGCTTCATCCTGAGAATACTTGCTGTTTACCAAATCTCTGAAAACTCTGAATGCGATAGCCGGCTCTGTGGTAGTACCGCTCTTTGAAATAACATTTACGCAGATGTCCTTACCCTCACAGAGTTTAACCGTTTCGTTAAGTTTGGCGGGACTGATGGAATTACCGATGAATAAAATCTGCGGTGTGTCCTTTGCAAGAAGATTATAGTTAGACGACTTCACAGCCTCAATAACTGCTCTTGCGCCGAGATACGAGCCGCCGATACCGATAACAACCAAAACATCGGAGTTTTTCTTAATATACTCTGCCGACTTCTTGATTCTTGCAAATTCTTCCTTATCGTAATTTGTAGGCAAATCAATCCAACCCAAAAAATCGTTGCCTTCGCCTGTTTTTGACATAAGGGTATGCATTGCCTCAACAGCCTTTGGTGCCATAGCATCAACATCGGACTGTGAAACAACATTCTTACTGTATGTTGAATTAAATCTAAGTGACATTTAAAAAACCTCTTAATACATAATTTTAGATATAATACAACATATTGCAAAAAAAATCAACAACAAATCAAATATTTCTTACCATATTCCAAAGCACGTCAAAGAAAGTAATTTTATCAATATTCTCCCCCGCCGTTAATGTAACAGAGGCAACGTTTTCACCGTCACAGAGAACCTCGACGGTTCCGAGTTTATCGCCATAGTGCACGGGAGCGGCTATGCTTTTGGAGATATTATATTTGTATTCAACATTGTTATCACCCTTTGGGAGGGTAATTTTTGTCATATCGGGATATATCGGAGTAACAGATTTTTTTATGCCGTTATTTACTTTTACCGGAGTCAACTGTGTTTCGTCTATTTCGGGAGTAAATGATTTATAATTTGCAAAACCGATATCGAGCAGATATGCGGCGGTGTCAAATCTGTGGTCGCTCGTATCCGAACCGAGAACGACTGCCACTAAATTAAGGTTATCTCTGCTTGCGGTTGCGGCAACGCAAAAGCCCGCATTAGAGGTTGTTCCGGTTTTCAGTCCGGTTATGCCGTCATATGTATTAACGAGTTTATTGGTATTATTAAGTTCTGTTTTACCGTCTCTGAGAGAATCGAGCCAAACGGTGGAATATTTTTTTACTATATCGTACTTCATAACCTCGCTTGCGATAACGGCAAGGTCATAGGCGGACGAATAGTGAGCCTTAACGGTATCGTCAAGTCCCGTACAATTTTCAAAATTAGTGTGCTCAAGTCCGAGTTCCTTTGCCTTATCGTTCATCATTTTAACAAAAGCCACACTGCTACCTGCCACATACTCGCCGAGTGCGGTGCAAGCATCATTTGCACTGGCTATAATAACAGCACGCAGGAGTTCGTCAACCGTCATCTTTTCTCCGACTTCGAGCCATATCTGCGAGCCGCCCATTGCCACTGCGTCCTTTGAGGCGGTTACCTCGTCAAGGAGGGTTATTTTTTCGCTGTCAAGTGCCTCGAGGATAATCAGCAACGACATTATTTTTGTAACCGACGCAGGAGAAAGTTCTTCGTTTTCGTTCATTTTATAAAGCACTTCTTTACTGTCAGTATCCATTAAAACAACAGCCTTTGCGTGAATATGCTCATCGGTACTGTTATCCTCGGCGGCATAGGAATAAATCGGACTTAGGAGCAAAAGGCTTACAGATACAAAAATACTTACCAATCTTTTCATAAATATCACCACTTATTTATATTCAAAAAATATTGTAATAATAACGAAAGTTTGTTATAATAATCTAAATTTTTTGGGAGGCGAAAAATGAAGGCAGCATTTTACACACTCGGATGCAAGGTCAATCAGTACGAAACGGAATATATGACCGAACTGCTGAAAAACGCAGGCTTTGAAATCGTCAGCCACAACGAAGAAGCTGATTATTACATAATAAATTCATGCACGGTTACGGCAACAGCAGACCAAAAGACAAGGCAGAATGTAAGAAAATTCAAACGCCAACACCCAAATTCCGCAGTAATACTCACCGGCTGTATGCCGCAGGCGTTTCCCGAACAGGCAAAAGAACTGTTTGATGCGGATATTGTTTTATCAAACAAGAACAACGACGACATACTTAACCTGATAAATGAATATAACATTAATCACAACAGAATAGTTAAAATCAACAAGCACGAAAAAGGTGACGCTTTTCAAAAATGCACCATCAGCGGTTTTAACGAGAGAATAAGAGCCTTTGTAAAAATCGAGGACGGCTGTGACAGATTCTGTTCTTACTGCATTATTCCGACCTCGAGAGGCAGAGTAAGAAGCAAAGCACCCGAAGACTTAAAAAAAGAGGCAGAGTTGCTTGCTTCTCACGGAATAAAAGAGATTGTGCTTGTAGGAATAAATCTTTCGTCCTACGGAAAAGGCGAAGATTTCGATATGGTAGACGCCATCAAAATATGCTGTGAAACCGATGGCATTAAGCGAGTAAGGCTCGGCTCTCTTGAGCCCGATCACATAACCGACGATGTAATCGAAAGAATGGCAAAATGCAAAAAATTATGTCCGCAATTTCATATTTCACTTCAAAGCGGCTGTAACAAAACCCTTAAAGATATGAACAGGCACTACACTGCCGAGGAATACAAGGCTCTGTGCGACAAACTCCGCTCAACATTTAAGGACACAACGATTACAACGGATGTAATGGTTGGCTTTAACGAGGAGAGTGAGGAAGACTTTAACGAGTCGCTTAGATTCGTTAACGGCATAGGCTTTGAAAAAGTTCATGTTTTTCCTTACTCGGAGAGGAAGTCAACCGCCGCTTCAAAGAAGGGAGACAGCGTTTCCAAAAAAGAAAAGGAACGCCGTGCCTCGATTATGATAAAAGAAACGGACAAAACGAGGCACGAATACTTTAACTCTCTTATAGGCAGTGAGCAGGAAGTTCTTTTTGAAAACGAAATCGAACCCGGCATATATCAAGGCTACACGAGAGGTTATGTTCCCGTAAGAATGAAATCCGACAAAAATATTATCGGTAAACAAATAAATGTAATTATAAAGACTGCCGATGCGATAAACGACTGCTGCTTTGCATAAAGCGGCGGCTTAAAATCAATCATTCACAGCATCACGCATTAAGGATACCTCATCTTTAATCTCATCATCGTCAAGGTATGAGTAGGAAAAGATGTAGTATCCTTTTATTTTATCCAGTTTTGAGAGATAAATAATCTGGCGTGAAATAATATCGTGGTTATCGACAAATTCATTTTTGATACTCTCATCTTCCGAGACGGCGTACTCGTCAACTTTGGAGCATTTATAAAGCGGAAGACCGACATACAAATCGACCTTTGAATCACGCATAAGAGCAACCCATTTTTTTGTTGTAAACATAAAAGGCTGTTTTACGTTTCTGAAGCCGAAATAAATCTGAGGGCATACATAATCAACATAGCCGTCCTCGCTTACCCACTTTTCTATATCGGCATAGAGAGAGGTATAGTCATTTTCTATATCCGAAGCGGGGCTGACACCGAAGCGAATATCGGGATTCACTTTTTTAATTGCTTTATAAACGGATTTTATAAGAGACGAGACATTATCACGCCGCCAGTCATCCACAGACAAATCGCCGCTCTTTTTCTTATATTCGTCATAGGCGACACTGTCAAAATCGACATCTGAAGTCGGGTAAAAATAATCATCAAAATGAATGCCGTCAACCGAATAATTTTCGGCTATTTCCTTAACGCCGTTTACAATCAATTCGTTTACTTCTTTATAGGCGGGATTGAAATAAAGTTTATTGCCATACTCCTTGACATATTCCTTTGTCTTCTCGCCGTTATGCCATTTAAGCGCAATATTATTTTCGCAAAGTTTTGAGTAATCGTTATCCTGACTGACTCTGTAAGGGTTTATCCAAGCCTCAATTTTGAGTTTATATTTATCCGAAAGTTCACACATAATTTGCAAAGGGTCATAATTCATCTCCTCGCCCTGAGTGCCGTTAAAATACAGACTGCTCGGGAAATATGATGAAAAATAAAAGGCATCTGCACAGGGTCTGACCTGCACGGTAACGGTATTAAAGCCGAATTTATGCAACTTCTCAAATGCCGCCGACACGGCTTTTTTGAAACTCTGCTCATCATTTCCCTTTGTGAACTCGGAAAGTTCATAATACGCCATCCAGACGGCTTTTACGGTTGAATTTTCATTTTCTTTATCGTGCTTAATATTTTGAGCCGAGCAGGAGCAAAAAACGGCAGATATAATAATTAATGCGATAATTAATTTTTTCACTTGATCACTTCCCGTTAATATTGTATTATATAAAAGAAAGAAAACGAAAGGCTGTGATAAAATGGATTACAGACTCGGCAAAAGTCTGAGAATAATCGAGAGAGGGCAAACCGTTAAACTCGAATGCCCGAAATGTAAAAAGAAAGTTTTATTCTCTGTATTTACCAACAACGATACAAAATTGACAGCCTCACTTCCCTTTATCACGAATGAGGACGTATACTTTTTGGTTTGTCCCGAATGTGCCGCCGTTTTCGGAGTTGACAGTGTAAAGGGCAAAAATTTCAAAAACGGCGAGAAACTTGCAATAGGAAATTTTGACCTGAATGAATTAAAGGAATTTAAGGCAAAGTAACAAATATTATCAAACAGGCAGCAGATATTATGATGTATCCGCTGCCTGTTTTTCATTTACAAAATAATACAAATCAAGCCGCTGCAGCCCTCATTTATAACCCTCTCTATGGTTTCTCTGAACTTATTTCTCGCATCCTCTGGCATACGGTAAAGTTTATTGTTCAGCCCTTCGTTAACCAAAGAATGAAGCGATTTCCCGAATATATTTGTATTCCATATTTCGGACGGATTGTTTTCAAATTCCTTAAGAAGATACATAACGAGTTCTTCACTCTGGCTCTCACTGCCGACAATGGGCGCAACCTCGGTATATGTATTACACTTAATCATATGAATAGAGGGTGCGTGAGCCTTCAGCCTTACGCCGTATTTTCCGCCCTGTTTCATAATCTCGGGTTCTTCGAGAGAAAGTTCGTCAACGCTCGGCATAACTATACCGTAACCTGTTGCCTCTACCTGTTCGAGTGCATCGGAGATACGCATATATCGGCTTTTAATAACGGCAAGTTTATGTATTTCGCTCATAAGTTCACGGTCGTTTGTTATGGTAATGCCGCATTTTTCCGACAAAACGGAGTAAAAATGAGCGTTGTCAATATCGGCTTTGATAAGCACATTACCGCAGGACAAATCAACTTTTGATATGCTCAGCGAATTTATATCGTCCGTTTTTGACATAGCAGTAACAAAATCATTTACGCTCCTTATATTTGTTATACACTTTGAATTTTCCCTGACGGCTGAAACAATCTCGCATCTGAGTTTATCGTTTGCATCAAGGCTTTTGAACCAATCGGGCAAATCAAAGCCTACGGATGCAACCGGAAATTCATGCAAAACAAGGGACATAATTTCCTTAATCTTGCTCTCGTCAAGTTCAAGACAGTTAACGCACATTACGGGCATATTATATTTTTTTCTCATATCTTCGGCAGTTTTCTTGCAAGTTTTAGAGGCAGGGTCGGTACTGTTTAAGAGAATAACGAACGGTTTATTAATCTCTTTAAGTTCGTTAATTACCCTCTCCTCGGCTTCTTCATATTCAGCACGTGGAATTTGGCTGACAGTACCGTCAGTGGTTACAACCAGACCGATGGTGGAATGCTCTTCAATAACCTTTTTTGTTCCGATTTCTGCGGCAAGGTTAAAGGGTATTGCCTCTTCGCTCCAAGGAGTCATCACCATACGTGGCTCGTCGTCCTCTATATACCCCTCGCTGCTCGGAACAATATAGCCGACGCAGTCTATCATTCTGACCTTAAAACTGATATTTCCCTCAAGGTTAAGTTCTATGGCGTCCTCAGGAATGAACTTAGGCTCTGTGGTCATTATCGTTCTGCCTGCCGCAGACTGAGGAAGTTCGTCCTTTGCTCGCTCCTGTCTGAAACTGTCGCTTATATTCGGAATAACGAGAGTGTCCATAAATCTTTTAATAAAAGTAGATTTACCTGTACGAACAGGTCCGACTACCCCAATATAGATATCTCCGCCGGTGCGTTTGGAAATATCTCTGTAAATTTCTGTATCCATAATTACCTCCTACAGCCCCGGAATTACAATAATTTTATTTGACTCGAGTTTATCGTCAGTAAGTTCGTTTTCCTTTTTGATAAGGTCAATATCGGAAGAAAACGACTTTGCTATATCCCAGAGTCTCTCCCCCGTTTTTGCAAAATAGAGAGTAAGTGCGGGGGCTTTTACAACGTTATCGTCGCATAAAATGTCACTGAGCACTCGTATTTCCTCTTGAACTGCCATAGCGGAGATGATTTCATAATTCAAATTTACATCAACGCTGCAATCGGAAACAATATTAAAATCATAACTTTTTATCTCGGCAACGGCACACAATATATCGGAGTTATCAATAGAATGCTCAAGTTCTTTTATTTCCTCGAAAAATTCTGTTTTACCCTCGGCATTTGTATACATAAGCCTAAATGAAATTTGAATGATTATCTTTTTATTTTTGCAAACGCATTCATTAATTTTCAGCGACAAATCAAGCACCGATTTAATTTCAGAATTGATTTTAAGCGTTAATCTTTCATTCTTTTTAACTGTAAGATCATCGCATTTCTTACTGCACACATAAGAAGAATAATTATTTTCGACTTGGTAACCGACAATATAACCGTCGGTTACGATGGTTGAGTCAATCTCGTTTACCACGGTAATGCAAGCATAAATATCGCCGTAAAGTTCAATTCTTCCGCCTGTATCATCCGCAGAGCTTTTCGCCTTAACAAAAAGAGAGCCCTGATTTATTTTAATAAAACATTTTGAATTTTCGTCAATGCCCGATATGTCACAAATCTTTGATACATCAAAGGTATATTTTGCACAGCAGGTTTTATTATCGTTGTCGGTATAAAGAACCTTTGTATCTACCTTGACCTTAATAAAAATCTTATCCTTAATCGCCTTTGAATCGGTGACACAAGGATTAATATCATAGCAGAAAACTCTTTTTATACCGTTTGAGTTATCGGGAATCGGAAACTCCTCGTCAATTTCCAATTTACGCAGAATATAATTTTGAACATTCTGCTCTTTTACGGAATATGAATTGAGGCGAGAACCGTCACATTCGTTTACGCAAGGACAACTTATTTTGTCATAAACTCTGAGGTTAAGACAAAATGATGTATGTATATCTATTCTTCTTTGGTTTATAACTCTGAAATTAGTATATTTATCACTGATGTCGCCGACAACAAAGGCAAACTCGGAAAGCGAATCAAGGGCGGTCTTTTCCGTAAAATCTTCTATAAATTCCGTATAAAGAAGTTCGCCGTCGGCGTTAGTGTATGTAAGGCAAATTTCGCTCTTACCCTCAACAACAGCCGTACTGTCAACTATATCGCAGGAGGTTACATAACTGTGGCATTCGCATCTTATGACCCTGTGCAAATCCTCCAAATAAGCCTCGAGCGTTTCCTGATAATTCTTATCAACATTAACGCTTCGGTTTATAACAAGACGGTTTTTTGTAAGGCATGAATATTTCTTTTCAAGTTCCATAATTTTGCTCCTTTCTTTATTCAGTTAAGGATATGCAAAATCATTACCCGATATTACAACAAAAAACACCGATAAAGGGGCACACTACAAAAGGAATAAATGCTTAAAAACCAAATAGACAGCGAAATACTGCATTAAATTTGCAGTGAAGGCGCAAGTCTGCCCTGCAAATTATGCCTTGTCTTTCATCTGTTTTCTTGGCTTTTTAAGTGCTAAGCAGTTTAAGCAAACTGATTTTGTTCAGTGTGCATTAACAAAATCCCGTTAATACTTGCGTATTAACGGGATTTTTTAATCGTACAATGGGCGAAATTCAGAAAGCTTAAACCAATTACTTTCTTATGCAGTGTGCCCCCAAATCGGTGTTTTTACTTTACTGTTATTATGCGTTTTTTATATCCTTTGCGTGAAGCATAATCGGCTTACGGTTTGGGTCTCTTTTTATGGTAGGCTCTGTTCCGTTTCTTACGCAGTCCTCTGTAACGATAATTTTTTCTATCATACAGTCGGACGGAACGGTGAACATAAGATTACCGAGCACGCTCTCAAACACAGAGCGCAGACCTCTTGCTCCCGTTTTTCTTTCCAGAGTAATATCTGCGATAGCAGTCAATGCTTCAGGCTTAAATTCAAGCTCGACATTATCCATTTCAAAGAGTTTTGTATACTGCTTAACGATTGAATTCTTAGGTTCAGTCATAATTCTGACGAGTGCCTCTTTGTCCAAATCGTCGAGCACGGTAACAACCGGTATACGACCGATAAGTTCCGGAATGAGTCCGTACTTTACCAAATCGTGTTGATTAACTGCTCTGAGAATTTCTGTCTTATTGTCGATATTCTTTGCAAGTTCACTGCCAAAACCGAGAGAACCCTTGCCGAGTCTCTTTTCAACTATCTTATCTATACCGTCAAAAGCGCCGCCGCAGATGAAAAGTATGTTAGTAGTATCAATCTGGATAAATTCCTGTTGAGGATGCTTTCTGCCGCCTCCGGGAGGTACATTTGAAACAGTACCCTCAAGAATTTTAAGCAGTGCCTGCTGTACTCCCTCGCCGCTGACGTCACGGGTAATAGAGCGATTTTCGCTTTTTCGTGAAATCTTGTCAATTTCATCAACATAAATAATTCCACGCTGTGCCTTTTCTATATCGAAGTCGGCAGCCTGAATGAGTCGAAGTAAAATATTTTCTACATCTTCTCCGACATAGCCTGCCTCAGTCAATGTGGTTGCGTCTGCGATGGCAAACGGCACATCAAGAATTTTTGCAAGGGTTTGGGCAAGCATTGTCTTTCCGACACCGGTAGGACCAAGGAGAAGAATATTGCTTTTTTGCAAATCAACATCACCGTTCGAGCCGTAAAAAATTCTCTTGTAATGATTATACACGGCAACGGAAAGATTCTTTTTTGCCTCGTCCTGACCTATTACATACTCATCGAGTTTCTGCTTGATTTCCATAGGTTTCGGGATGACCATATCGGAGTCCTTGGAACTTTGCTTTGAATTTGAGTACATTGATGATTCGTTAATCAATTCATTACAAAGACCGACGCACTCGTCACAAATGAAAACTCCCGGTCCCTCAATGAGCTTATGCACCATTGATTCGCTTTTGCCGCAGAACGAGCATCTTGCAACGCTATTTACATTTGAGTCGTCTTTTGCCAAAACAAGTACCCCTTATCTTTTTTCGATTACCTTATCAACGAGGCCGTATTCAAGAGCCTCCTGAGCAGACATCCAATTATCTCTGTCAGTATCTTTGACAAGAGTTTCAAAATCCTTACCGCAGTTGTCGGCAAGAATTTTATTAAGCTGTTCCTTCTTTTTTACAAGATTCTTAGCGGCAATCTCTACATCGGTAGCCTGACCGGTGATACCGTTTCCGCCGATAAGAGGCTGATGGATAAGAATTTCGCTGTTTGGAAGAGCGATTCTCTTGCCCTTTGCGCCTGAACTGAGAAGAAACGCACCCATACTTGCCGCCATACCTACGCAGATGGTAGATACATCACACTTGATATAATTCATAGTGTCATAGATAGCAAGACCTGCGGTTACCGAACCGCCGGGTGAATTAATATAAAGCGAAATGTCCTTAGTGCTGTCCTGGCTTTCGAGGAAAAGAAGTTGAGCAACAACCAAAGAGGCTGTCTGGTCGTTTACCTCGTCGGAAAGAACTATAATTCTGTCCGAAAGGAGCCTTGAAAAAATATCAACACTGCGTTCGCCCGAGCCGGATTGCTCGATTACATAGGGCATTGATGCCATAATGATCACTTTCCTTTTTGATTTAATATAGGATTATTCCTTTACCGAATTATCTACTACAAAATCAACAGCCTTGCGAGTAACAATGTCGTCTGTAAGTTGTTCCTGCGGAACAGCAGCCTTAATCTTGTCTGCTTCCATATTGTACTGCTCTGCAAGTTTTGCGATTTCTTCGGCAATTTCTTCTTCGGTAGCTTCAATATTTTCAGCCTTTACGATTGCATCAAGAGCAAGTTTAACCTTAACCTGCTGCTTAGCACCGTCCATAAACTGCTCTCTGAACTGTTCCATGGTCTGACCGAGATACTGAAGATATGTATTAAGGTCGAGTCCCTGCATCTGAAGTCTGTATGAGTAATCCTGAATCATCTCGTCGCATTTCTGCTTATTCATACATTCAGGAATCTCAACTTCCATATTTTCTACAACCTGCTCGATGAGTTGGTTTTCGTAGTCTGTCTTAGCGTTTGCTTCTTTTCTCTCGGAAATCTGCTTTTTAAGGTCTGCCTTGAGTTCATCGAGAGTATCGAATTCGGAAACATCCTTTGCAAACTCGTCGTCAAGTTCAGGAAGTTCCTTAGTCTTAATCTCGTTAATCTTGCACTTAAATACAGCGTCTTTACCTGCAAGAGAAGCCTCATACTGCTCGGGGAATGTAACATTTACATCGAATTCTTCGCCTGTCTTATGACCTGCAACCTGCTCCTCAAAACCTGGGATAAAGCTGTTAGAGCCGAGTTCAAGCGGATAATTCTCGCCCTTGCCGCCCTCAAAAGCAACGCCGTCAACAAAGCCTTCAAAGTCAATGTCGCAAGTATCGCCTATCTGAGACTCTCTGTCCTCAACTGTAACAAGGCGTGAATTTCTGTCCTGCATAGACTTGAGTTCGTTCTCAACATCCTCGTCGGTAGCCTCTGTATCGAGCATCTTGCCCTTAAGAGACTTATACTCGCCGAGTTTAACCTCAGGATAAGTAGTAACCTTCATCTTGATTACAACGCCGTCCTGCTTATTCATTACAGGGAATTCAACGTCTGTCGGCTGATCGATAACCTTAAGACCTGCCTCGTCGAATGCTGAACCAACAGCCTCGGGATATACGATTTCAAGTGCTTCCTCATAGAAAGCTCCCTCGCCGTATACTTTTTCAATCATACCCTGAGTAGCCTTGCCCTTACGGAAGCCGGGGATTTGAATTGACTTTCTCTGCTTCATGTAAGCCTTTTTGCAAGCCTCTGTAAAAGTCTCTGCATCAACTGTAATTTCTAACTCATATACATTAGTCTCTACTTTATTAGATGACTTAAGTGCCATAATAATGACCTCCTTAAATAATTTTGAATTAATTACCGAAAAATTATAACATAATAGTAAAAAAAATACAACACTTTTTTTATTATATATAATATATATTAATTTATCTGACAAGTTTAGGTATAAACGAAAGTCTGTCGCATGAAATGAGCTTAAAATCTATCCCGTCGATTGTATCGTCAACGGCGATTTTTGCAGCCTTACCGTGAAGATGCCCATAATAGCACTTTTTTATACCGTATTGTTTAAGAACACTTAAAATTTCATCGCATTTGCTGTCAGTTGTGATTGGCGGATAATGGAGAAAAACTATTTTGTTTTCACTCTCTGCACTGTCGAGTGAGAGTTTGAGTCTGCCGACCTCTCGGCTGAGCACCTTTTCATCGTGTTCGTCTTCGCCCTCAAACATCCATCCCCTGCTTCCGCAAACAGAAATGCCGTCAACGGTATAAGAATTATTAAACAGAATCTTTACGGTATCAAAATGATTTTTGTCAATAAATTCATTCATTTTTTTAAGCGTATTCCACCAATAATCGTGATTTCCCTTAATAATTATCTTTGTGCCGTTGAGATTATTCAAAAATTCAAAATCCGCTTTCAGTTCATCAAAGTTCATAGCCCAACTTATGTCACCCGCAATAACGACAGTATCATCGGCGGTAACGATTTTATTCCAATTTTTTTCAATTCTTTCTACATAATCATTCCAGCCGGGAAAAGAATCCATAGGCTTATTTGTTCCAAAAGACAAATGAGTGTCTGCAATTGCAAAAAGGGACATATTTTCTCCTTGAATAAAGTTAAAAAAATCGTTAATGATAAAAAATGAAGGGAGTGAAAAAGATGAAGGACGAAATCAAAGGAATTTCCTGCGATGCAAAAAACTGCATCCATCACGATGTAACAAATACCTGTATGGCAGGGCATATCAAGGTAGGCACATCAAGCGCAAAATCGGAAACCGAAACGAAATGTGAGACCTTTGAGTGCAATGACAACTGTAACTGCAACTAAAAAGTTACTCAAAAAACGGAATGTCATCAGGCATTCCGTTTTTTCAAATCAAAGCAAATTATAAATTCAACAGCTTAAATACCATTTCGCTCATATTTTCCTTATCGCAAACATCGGTAAAGCGAACCTTTTTATCCTTAAGTGCTTTTAGAGGTTTAGGAACGTCAAAGTCTGATACCTTATTTAGTTCATCAACCATATCGAATTCACTCAGTGACGGAGTATTGCCGCCGAGAAGTGCTGTAAGAACGCTCTTTGAAAATTTATAAGGCGAAGCGGTGGAGTCGATGACAGTTGGAATATCGTCACCCGTCTCCTTTACATAATTTTCGTACACATCAACAGCAACAGCGGTATGAGTATCGCAGAGATATTTATAATCGTCAAAGTTATGCTTAATGGTTTCGTCAACGCATTTTTCGTCGCAATATCCTGCGGAAAATTCCTCTTGAATTTTCTCAATAAGTTGAGTCGATACCCTATACTTACCATCCTTTGAAAGGGCTGACATAAGTTCGTTTACCGTATTGCTGTCCTCACCGCTCATATGGTAAAGAAGTCTCTCAAGATTTGAAGAAATGAGAATATCCATAGACGGAGAGGTGGTAGCATAGAACTTTCTGTTTCTGTTATACTCGCCGGTCTTTAAGAAATCGGTGAGAACATTATTTGTATTTGAGGCACAAACAAGTTTTTTAATCGGAAGTCCCATCTTCTTTGCATAATAGCCTGCAAGGATATTACCGAAGTTACCTGTCGGAACAACTACATTAATTTCGTCTCCCGCTTTAATTCTGCCTTGTTCGATAAGGTCGCAATATGCGGAGAAATAGTAAACAATCTGCGGAACGAGTCTGCCCCAGTTAATGGAGTTTGCGGAAGAAAACATCATATTCTTCTCTGCAAGTTGAGCCTTAATTTCATCGTTTGTAAAGATGGATTTAACTGCGCTCTGTGCATCGTCAAAGTTACCGTTGATTGCACAAACGGCTACATTTTCGCCCTCCTGAGTTGTCATCTGAAGTTTTTGCATGGGCGACACGCCGTCAACAGGATAGAATACGAGAATCTTTGTATTCTCGACATTCTTAAAGCCTTCCAAAGCAGCCTTTCCTGTATCGCCGGAAGTTGCTACAAGAATAACTATTGTCTTTCCGTCAGCGGTCTTTTTAGCCGAAACGGTCATAAGATACGGCAAAAGCTGGAGTGCCATATCCTTAAAAGCGCAGGTGGGTCCGTGCCAAAGTTCGAGAATGTTCTCATTGCCGTGAACATTAACCACGGGAGCGATTTTGGACGAAGAAAATTTTTCTGCGGCATATGCGCCGTTTACGCAGTAATCAAGTTCCTCTTCGGTAAAATCGGTGAGAAACTCTCTTAAAACGGTTTTCGCTCTTTCGATATATGACAATGAGGTCATAGAGGTAATCTTATCAAGGCTGAACTTAGGAAGTTCGCAGGGAACGAAAAGACCGCCCTCCTCGCTGATACCCTGAGCTATGGCCTGAGCAGCCGTTACTCTTATGGAATTATCTCTTGTAGATGTATAAAGCATTTTTTATCCTCCAAAGGTTATTGGTAATATTCTATTACAAACAAAAAGCATTTTCAAGATGTTTGATTGATTTTACCTTATTATTTTGCATATATATTTCAATTACATCAAATCTGGGCTGTAATTCAACATTGTATTTTTGGATATAAAGACCTGCGGTGGCTATGATTTTTGCCTGTTTTTGTTCATCGACAAACTCTCTCGGCAAGGCAATAGTGTTCTCACTCCTTGCCTTTACCTCGACAAAAACGATAAATTCCTTATATTCGCACACAAGGTCAATTTCTCCGAAGCGGGAATGAAAATTATGATCAACCAAGGTATAGCCCTTATTCCTTAAATAATTAGCCGATTTCATTTCGGCAAGCCGTCCTTTGTTATTCATGTTTTGCGTACCATGATTTAAGAAAGGTTTTGCGGTGAATATCGCTTGCGCCGTATTCATCGAGCATTTCATAATGCAGTTTTGTGCCGTAGCCCTTATGCTTTTCAAATTGATACTGCGGATATTTCTCTGCCATTTTAAGCATATATCTGTCCCTTGAAACCTTAGCCAAAATAGAAGCACACGCAATAGAAATACTGTTTGCATCGCCCTTAACAATCGCTTCGGCAGGTATTTCAAGACCGTTTGGAATTTTATTTCCGTCAATCATAACAAAATCGGGCTTTTGTGACAAATTATTTATGGCATCGTTCATAGCCATAAAGGTTGCGTTCAGGATATTAACCTCGTCAATAGTCCTTTCGTCAACCATAGCAATACTGTAACTAACGGCTTCCTCTTTGATTTTTTCAAAAAGTGCTTCCCTTTTCTTTTCGCTGAGTTTTTTAGAATCATTTGCTCCCTCTACTATAAATCCTTTAGGCAAAATTACGGCGGCGGCAAAAACGGGTCCCGCAAGAGGTCCTCTGCCTGCCTCGTCAACTCCGCAAACAGCCTCATATCCGTTATCATATGCCTGATTTTCGTATTTAAGCCAATCTTTATTTTCTTCTGTTCTTTTCATCACGGCAGTTCAAGGGTTATTCGCCCGAGTTTTCCTCCTCTGAATTCGTCGGCAACGATTACCGCACAGCGTTCGAAGTCAATCTCTCCGCCTTTGACGAGAAAGCCTCTTTTTCTTCCTATCATTTCGAGGATTTCCCAACCCTGCAAGCCTTCGGCAAGGTCAATTTTATATCTGTCCTCAATTGCCTTAGGATTGGTTTTAGAAAGACTTTCGAGCAGTCGGCAGGCAATGGTTTCTTTATCCGTAATTTCGTCCTTAACCGAGCCTATAAATGCAAGTTTGTCCCCAACCTCGGGGTCATCAAACTTTGGCCACAGAACGCCCGGGGTATCAAGAAGTTCAATGCCGTTGCCCACAACAAACCATTGATTATGTCGAGTGACTCCTGCCTTATCGGCAACCTTAGCCTTAGCATTTTTTCCCATTCGGTTTATGAACGACGATTTGCCTGTATTGGGAATACCCACAACCATCAGTCTGAGCGGCTTACCGGACATTCCTTTAGACTCATTTTTTTCTATCGTTTCAGACAGAGCCATTTTTACGGTCTCGTCAAATTTATTCAGTCCCCTGCCTGTTTTGCAGTCAACGGGCAGAGCATATGCGCCCTTGCTCTCAAAATATTTAATCCACATATTTGTGGCATTTGCATTTGCGACATCACATTTATTGAGCAAAATTATGCGTGGCTTATTCTTAATTATGCCGTCGAGTTCGGGATTCTGCGAACTGTAAGGAACTCTTGCGTCCAATATTTCAACAACGCCGTCAACAAGATTAAGCGATTCTTTTATAAGTCGTCTGGTCTTTGCCATATGACCCGGGAACCACTGCACATTCTGCTTTATAAACTCTGCCATAATCGCACCTGCCTTTACTGCCATTATATAATATATCTCAATTAATTTCAAATAAAAAACAAGCCGTACCACGAAAACACCGTGATACGACCGATTTAGGTTATTACTTAATAGATTCCTTAACCTTTGCAGCCTTGCCGACTCTGTCACGGAGATAGTAAAGCTTAGCTCTTCTTACCTTACCGTAACGGATAACCTTAACGTCAACAACATTAGGTGAGTGAAGCGGGAATACACGCTCGATACCTACACCGTAAGAAAGTCTGCGTACAGTAAAGGTCTCGGAAACGCCCGAACCTCTCTTAGCGATAACTGTACCCTCAAAGTTCTGAATTCTTTCTCTCTGTCCCTCACGGATGTTTACAGATACTCTTACTGTATCACCGATTGAAAACTGAGGTACTTCCGACTTAATGTTGTCCTGTGCAATAACTTTTAATGCGTCCATTTTATTTCCTCCTTATAATTTATGAGATGTTCATATCACAAAAGATGAAAGCGGACCATCTTCTAAAATGCGAAACGCTACATTTTTACGCGTTGCAAGAGTATGCAACGGATAAATGCTGATATATATTAGCATAAGAAAAGCAAAAAAGCAAGTATTTTATTTAATTTTGAGTCAAAATTTTTCATAAATCAATTATTTATGCTTGCTCCCCATTCTCCGTCATTCTCGTGGGCGTACTCTACCGTCGGCGGTTTGTCATTATCCGAGGGTGAATTTTGACTGTCGCCCGAGTTTGAGGACGAATTTGAATCAGACGAAGACGAACCGTTTTTTGATGCAGCGGCACCGGAATTTGCCGATGCATTGCCGTCGGATGAAGCGTTATTATTTTGAGCAACGCCGTCCTCCGAGTCCTCTTCCTCGCCCGGAGCAAGTGAAGTGTCGGAGCCGTTTGCAAAATCCTGCGACTGAGATGACGAAACGGTATTGTCGTCTGAGTTCTCACTCTTTGAAGTACTGCTCTTACAGCCGTAAAGTGCAGTGCAAAGAAGCACGCAAACAGAAAGTATAACTATAAATCTTTTCATATCAAGTACAGCCGCAATTCACGGCTTTCTCCTTATCTGTTAAATTGAATAATTGAAATTATTTTGGCGGAGATTAATAAAATTCATAAATATTTTATCATAAAGCGTACGAAGATTTTCGTCGCCGACGGTTGAAATCAAAGCATAATCCTTGGCGTTAACAACTCCGTCCTTATTAAGGTCGATTGCTATCATCGGCATATTATATTCAAAATCGTCGCTTAAAGTTATCGTTTGATTTCTGTTAAATGTACCGTTATCGAGAAGAACATTATGCTCTCCCTCTTTAAGCAGACATTTAACCTCACCGTTTTTATCCGTTGTACCGACCAACTCGCCGTCTACATAAACCTTTACGCCCTCAAGAGCTGTTGTTCCCTCGGCTGCGTTTTTACTCTCGAGCACAGTAGCCTTAATAACGGTTTCATAATAACTTGCAGTAAGAACCACCTTATACTCGGGGCTTTGATAACTTTCGAGTCCGTTGCAAACAGCCTTAAATCTTACATTATAGCTGCCTGCTCTTCTTACGGTAAATGTATCGGAAGCCATCTGTATCCAGCCGTCACCTGTATTATAGTAATAGGTAATATCGGAATCCGAGCAGTTCGGAGAAGACAGCTTAAACTGTGCTATCTGTCCCGTCTCGCTGCCGATAGTTCCCGACGGAGTTACATTAAGAACCGGCTTTTCCCGCTGTACGATATTATTAATCGTAATCACCTTAGTTGATGTAAGTCCGTTATTTGCGGTCATAACAACAACATATTTTCCATTCTCGCTGACTTCAAACGAATCTTTACCCGTTACGTCTTCGCCGTTTACGCTGACGCATTTAAGTCCAGAGCGACCGGTATTTACACTAAATGAAACCTTATAAGGAGAAGAGGTCATCTCCTCGGTTTCGAGAGTATAATCAAGAGTCGGAGAAACTGTATCTATCATAACACGGTAACTGTCCGAATAATTACTTTCAACGCCTGCACCGTTTACTGCCTTAAATATATACGAAGCGTCAACATTCTCATCAATAGTGATTACAGAACCCTCCTCGGCAGAAATCCATGTTACTCCGTTATCGGTGCTGTAATAATACGAAACGCCTGAAACAGCCTGATTGAGAATGCTCATACTGAACTTAACGCCGTCGGCACTCCATCTGCCGAATGTACCCTCAAAATCAACTCGAACCACAGGTTCTGTTTTATCTATCTTAACGATGAAATCTTCTGTTGTGACGGTCTCGTTATTTGCATATGACACAGCTTTGAACTTATAATTCCAAACGCCCTGAGTTTTAACAACAAAGGTGTCGGAGTCCATTTCTGTCCAGTCGCCGCCGTTTACGCTGTAATAGTATCTGTAAATGCCCGAATAAGCGGAGGACGAAAGATTGATTGTAACATCGTCAGCCGTCCAAGTATCGCTTTCGTAGGACTTGTCGCCTGCACTTGAGGTAACGACAATATCGCTCGGTGCCTCTTTGTCGATTACATAGCCGTCGGTAAGTTTACTTTCTGAAACATTACCTGCCTTATCTATCGCTCTTGCCTCGGCATAACCCTTAAAATCAGAGTCCTGAGTAGGTTTATTGTTTTCGTCATAAACCGACCAATCAGAGAGCGGAGAGCCGTTTTCATCAACAAAGCGGTACTCTATTCTGTCTATACCTGCTACGCCCTCATCCTCTGCGGTAACGGTTAGTTCGGCTGTCTTATTAAAGAACAGACCGAAAGTAAGTTTATTGAGAAGCCGTGCGAAATCGCCTGTTTCCTTATGAGATACTGAAACGCTTGTAACGGTCGGCTTTTCGGTATCGATATTTTCTATTGTTATACTCTGCTCGCTTTCAAGCAAACTGTTTGAAATAATCTTAACCTTATACTCGCCGTTCTCGCTGACGGTAAATTCGCTTTGACTGTCTATAAGTTTATCGTTAAGATATACCGATTTAACTCCTGAAATGCCGACTTTCAAATCGGAAATCTTAACCGCATATGACTGATTTGTAAGATTAACGGTATCGGGCACAAGGTTGAACTCCGGCACGGTTTTATCTATTTTAACCGAATAAGCCTGGGTCGAATCGCTCTCAATGCCTGCGCTGTTTACAGACTTAAAGGTATATTCGGCATTTGTGTTATCGGACACGGTAAGAGTGTTACCCTCAAGTTGAGTCCACTCGCCGCCGTTTACGCTGTAATAATATTTTACTGAGTCAAGTTGATGCGTGCTGTCGAGAGTAAAAGTAACATCATTATGAGTCCAAGAGCCGTCATAACCCGATGTGTCAACCGAAACAAGCGGCTTACCGTATATAATAATCGGGAATTCAGCCTCGGCTGTTCTGCCGTAATGCTTATAAATTACCTTTACCTTTTGTTCCACGTCAAGTTTATTGTAATCAACGCCGGAATCATCAACTTCATAATCAAAGACTTCCTCTCGGGGTGCGTTGCTGTAATTTGCATAGACACGGAGATTGGTCAAATCAAGTTGCTTTTCGCCCTCAAGATAAGCATATCTGGGAGCGTCAAGGTCAATGGAGTCAACTGCCTTTGAATTAACCTTTACAGGGAAAACAGCACGGAACTGCTCACCTGCTCTGACAAGAGTAACAATAACATACTGTTCTTTATCAATGAGAGTCGGGTCAAATCCGCTGATTTCGTAATCGTTAACCTCTACATTGATGAGAGAATCGCCGTAAGTGTTTGCGTCGGGATAATACTCCTCCAGCTTCGCACGGTCATAGATAGCGTTTACTTTAAGTCCTGTTAAATCAAGGGCGGTATCACCCTCGACATAATCATACTTATCGGGAGCGGTTACAGCGATATTGTTAGGTTGAATTTCTACAACCTCAATCTGTTTCGACGCCTCGGCAAAAGAGCCGTCAAGAGAACTTATACCCTCTCTGCCGAAAAGCCAAAGAGTTGTGGTACCTGCTGCTTTAGCCGTTACCTTACCGCTTGGATCAACAGATGCAACGCTGTTTTCGGTATTGCCTGAGGTACTGCTCCAAGAAGACGACCACGGGCGTTCGCCTTGGTCATCGCTGAGTCCCCAGTGAACATTTTTTACATTAATTCTGGACGGTGAGAAAATAGAGGTATATGTCCTCGGAAAATCCTTAACCACATAATCGTTACCGCTAATTGAAGCATTTACAAGATTATTAACAGAAGCGCCCCTTACATTAAATGTTACGGAAGCGGAAACGCCGCCGACCGTTGCGGTAATGGTAACCGATTTTGAATTATAAATGGTAACGCCGCCCGAATCCAAGCCGAACACCTTACCGTTTGAGTCAACCGAAGCAACTGACGGGTCGGAACTGTGCCATACTACATTATTAAGCAAATCAGGGTCATAATCGGCAGGAAGAATATTTGTAATATTAATTTGTGCGCTCTTTCCCTCTTCAAGGAACGAATCCCGGCTTCCCGTTAAGATATTTGTGGTAAAGCCGTTACCCTTTGAGAGAGAAAAACTTGTGATAGGAACGCCTGATGAAACTGTTTTTTGTGCCTCTATTGAGGTACCGTTATAAGTTACTTTAACATAAATTTTAATTATTCCGACTTCTCTTGCTACGAGATTACCATTTGAATCTATGGAAGCAAAACCGTTATCGGCGGGAGTGTCGGCGGTTGCTATAACCAGTTCGTTCGTCTGTGAATTATATATTCCCCACTCACGGACAACACCGCTGTTTGAATTAAGTCTCGAGGGGGTTACATCGGCGGTATATTTATTTGTTTCGTTAAGTGCAACATTTTCGTAGCCGTTGATTTCTACACTGTTAATGGTTCCGCCGACAACGTTCTTATTTATTTTCAGCGAAACGGTTTTTGACACTCCGTCAACGGTTGCGGTAATACTGATTGTTTTTGAAAGCGAAATGCCCTGGCCTGCGTCAAGAGCAGTAACAGTACCGTCCTGAGTGATAACAGCGGCGGTTTCGTCTGAACTTTCCCATTTTGCATCGCCTGTATATGCGCCTGCCGGAGAGATATTTTCTAGAGAAAGTTTAGTGGTTTCACCCTCTTTAAGTTCCAATTTTCCGCCTATATCAAAGTTTTCAACCGGAAGTTCCTCACGGGGAACTACAGTAAATTCCACTGTATCGGTAACGGAAGCGTAAATGGTACTTTCCGGATTGACACGAATTGTAACCTTACCGGGTGAAGTAAAGGTTACAAGACCGTCGGATGTAATTGTGGCGTGTTTTTTTGACTCGGTATCTATAATATTACCCACACTCCATTTAACGCCCTGCTTAAGTCTTACAGGGGTTACGGCGCCGTAAAGTTGAACCTGCTTTCCGACTGCAACAGTCTTAGGTACGGTCTTTTTATTAGTAATATGCACACCGGTAGGCCATAGATTACCGGCAAAACTTTGGTCTACGGAAATCTCGGCAGTATCGGAAGCGAGAACCTTTCCGCTTTCGTTAACAAGTCGAGCGGTTATTGTGATAGTCATATTGTCAAGCATTTTTTCAAGTGCTTCACCCATAGTCTGGTTAATACCCTTTACAATTGCAACAACCAAATCGGTATTAAGGTTACTGTCGTTAAGGTCAATACCGGCATTGGCAAAGGCTTTTTCGATAGCGTCCGCCGTTGCGTTACCGATAATGGGAGTCGGTCGCACCTCGTTATCAAGCCAATACTTAATTACTGCCGCTTTTGAATAATCATAAGCCGTAACATTACCGTTATCGTCTACATCGGCAAGAAGAGGCATATTGCTTTCCCACTGAACAGACGAGCCGCTTGGAAATTCAGTCGGAGAGTGTGCCGTAAGTTGTGCGGAATTATACTCTGTAATATGCAGCGTTTCCTTAAGCTCAGCATCGTTATAATAAATAGTGATGCTCTCTGCGGCACTAACAGCAGCACTCTGAAACGCAACTGAAAAAGCCAAAGAAAGACTTAATAATATACTTAAAACTTTTTTCATAAGAAATTTCACCTATTTCATATTAATAACTATGTAAATTTTAACATAAATTAAAAATTAATACAATAAATAATATGTAGAATTTACAATTACCGTTTAAGCCCAAAGTTATTAAAACTGAACAAAAAAGTCTGTCAATAATATGTTCGCCGAAACCGCATTTATAACAAAAATAATAAAGCGCCCGCCGATGAAACAACCGACGAGCGCCGCAGATATAAAATTTCATACAGCTGCAACCGGCAAAAAATTTAACTTACTGTTTAGGAAAAATAATTAATCAAGCCGATAACAAACAGGTGTAGAGGATAAAAAATATAGAAAAACCATTTCATAAATTTATTGATTTTCGGATTTTTGCCCCTTTCACCGTTATACATTGCAATGACAGGAATTGAGAGAACAACGCCCATTTGCAAAATGCCGTACGCCTTATCAATGGCGAAGAAATATACCAAAGAATACAAAGCAACATAGAAAATCATCCAAGACATTTGCTTGCGAAAATCGCCTCTGTTTGTACCGATTGCCATAATGCAAAGAGCGGCTATACAACTCCAATCACTCGGCAAAGTAATAATGCAAATCAGAATAACGAGCAAAACTTTATATATTGATTTAATTCTTTTGCTGTCGGCAATTCTGAGCATTAGCAAACCCCAAGCAAGTGACCACATAACGCTCGTTTGATTTAGAAAATTACCATAATAAAACGGGATGAACGACTTAAAATCAACAAAATCGTTAGACGCAAATATATAAGCGAAATGTGAAACAAAGGCAAAAGCAAATAATCTGAAAGTATACTTATTTATATTTCTTGTATAGTGATAGCCCTCTGCAATAAAATAGCACATTATAGGACAGGTAAGCCTGCCGATTATATGCATTACCAAAGGCAACAAGGCAGTCGGATAACCGTCAAACATTGCCCAGGCTATGTGGTCAACAGTCATTGCGATTATAGCAATAAGTTTCAGTTGATTGGAATCAAGTATTTTGCTTTTCGTCATAAACACTCACCCCTATAAGTTTAATCTGTATAATAATTATATCATAAGGAGAAGCAAATTCACAACAGGTTTTAACAAAAAAGAGCGTCCCATATCCTCTTTTCAGTGATTTCAATATACTTTGCATTTTTCGACAAGAAAATTGCATTTTTAACAAAAAAAACAACTGCACTGAAAATTTCAGTGCAGTTGTCTAAAATATATTAGTTTTAATAATTTCTCAATTAAATCTTATTGCAATGATATTATTATTGTCATCCCATTTGAGTATTCCATTTAGATATGTAAACTGTTGGAAATTAGTATTATATGTTCCATGGAGTCCTATAGCTTTATAAGCAGGTTGTGATATATCATCTTCCCATACAATTTCTACACACATCTGTGCATACGCAGTATCATAATAAACTTTTACATATATATTTTTATAAATATATACCATTTTATTGTGAGCTACATATACATCAAGTGAGCCACTATATGTTTCACCAGCAATTGCATCTTTAATTGCTGATATTGAACTAAATTTATCCATTTGAAAATTCCTTTCTTATTATCTTTATAAAGCAGAGTGGTTACCCACTCTGCTCCGTTTTTTGTAAAACAAAGAATTTATTCTCTGCGTTTCCGTGTTCATCATCTTTATGTGTTTTCAAAATATAAAATATTTTCACATACGATTTCCAAAATATTTCGGTCATTCCAGGAATTTTTAAACACAAAGGCTTTTAGGTTCTCATATTCTTTTTCCGAACCATTTCCATTGATAATATCTGATTTTATTTCTTCAAGAGAAATAGATTCATTTAATATAATTACATCACCTATTTCTTCTAATATAGAATTTTTATCCTTTATCATCCAACAGTTTTTCGGAATTAATGTAATTTTTTTACCATTCCATAATCGAACTAAAATAGATATATTATTTTGAGAATATATTATATTCTCAATTATATTATCGTTATTACTGATTTTTTCTATCCATTCCATAATTCTTCTCCTAATTAGAACCTGGATATTTTTCTCCGGGCAAAAATCCTGTGCCTGATCCAGGAGTATATCCATCTGGATAATATTTATTAACATTATTCTTATTATTCCAACTTAATGAAGGATCATTTCTATATTCAACATGATAATGAACTCCGTGATGTCTTGGATTATATGTTTCACCTTCGTATAACGGATGTTCCTCAGCTCTTATACGTAATTTATCACTAGTATAAATTGTTTGACTTGTTGTCCCATTGGCCTTAGTAATCTTATCTCGTTCTATTTCTGGCATAAAATCATCTGGATTTTCAGGGAAAGTATTATTTTTATTAGATGTATTGTTAGAAGATTGATTACTATTGGCAGTATTAGAACCATAAGTAGAATTAATCAACTGAGTTCCGGCACCAGCACCATAGGTAACAACAGTTTCAGTCAAATAATAAAATTCCGGTTCATTTTTAAAGACCGTATCACGAATTGGATTAAATGAAACATAATCACTGTCGTCAGCAAAACCGGATGCAAGGTCCTGTCCTGCTTCAAAAGCATCAGCAGCTCCAAATGCAGTAGCTGTAACACCAGCCGCAAGTGTTCCAATAGTAATAATATCAAATGTTGTTGCTGTGCCTGCAGCCAGTGCAGCAATTGCCGGAGCGGCAGCTCCTCCCGTTGCTGCAATCGCAGTAACTCCAACAACTACTACCGCCGTAGCTGCAACTGCTGTCATTACACCTTTTGCAACTTTATCCCAATCAACATTTGATACAAAATCTTTTGCATCCTTAACAATACGGTCTTTGGTTGTACAGACAAACTTCTTAGCCTCTTCGATGGCTTTCCGCATTTTCGGAGGTACATAGTCATTATAGAACTTATGAACCTTGCCGCCTACATAATTGTTGACTTTGTTATAGGTCTGCTGAATCTTTTATTTTTTTTACGAAGCAGAGTGGTTGCCCACTCTGCTTCGTTGGTTAATACACAGAATCATCCGTGATTTTAAGCAATCATAGAACTGTCCCCTGATTGTCTACAAGAGAATATTTTCTTTGGCTTTTTTATTTGTTAGCATTTATTCTCTTTATTATAAAATCGCAGAAATTCTCTGCATATAAACATTTATTGTTAAATGAATAAATAGGATATTCCCCTTCATTTGATATAGATGAATCAAAATAGTAGATGTCATCATCAGTTTCACATATAGGAATCATATTTTTTGAAAATCCAAAATTTTTCAAGTTTAATTCATACATATAAACTAAGTCTCCACCTACAACAGAATCAAAATCCTGTTCATAAATGCTAAAGATTTCTTCACCATTAATTTCTCCACCACTATAGTTCATTAACCACCATTTATATGATTCTGGCAAAGGTAAATTAATTCTTTCCTCGCATTTCGTAATCCATTCTGCTGAAACACCATTCCCGAAATCAGCAAAGTCAATTATGTCATTGTTTTTTTCAATGGCATTTTTTATTTTTTCGTAATCTATACTCATAAGAGAACCCCCTATTTAAAATCATTTGCTCTATCTGGCCAATATTGTTTTTTCCACGAATTAAATTCATTTCGATTAATTTGTGATGGAGCTTGACCAGTATTTGTGTGCAATTCGGAATATCTAGATTGATGCTCACTTGCGGATATTTCAATTAATCCCCCTGTATCTGTCTGATCAACATGGTGCAAATTTACTGATTTACCATCATATCCAATCGGTGCTCTACCTGATTCCATTCGTTCAATATTTGTTCCTGTTACAACTTTTCCTTTTTCTTTCCATGAGCTAACTTGGTTAGGATCAAATATATCATCGTTTTTTTGAATCGTTTGCCCATTAAAAACAGTTTGCGATTTAGTTGATTTTTTTGCTGTATTATTTGCAGAGTCAGTAGCACTATCTTTAACAGCATTCTTAACAGCTTGGTTATCCGTAGCACCATCAATAAGCTGATTTCTTGCAGTAGAGTTGGTCTTTGCAGCACCGACTAAATCTCCGCCGAAGCTATACGCAATAAAACGCACAGTTCGCCGTCGCCAAACGAAAACTAACAGCCTAAAAGGTAATGCTAATTTGAGCAATGCATTTTTGACAAATTAAAAAATAGCATTACCCTATTTAAGCAAAATATAAAGTTTTCGTTTGGCAATTATAATTTAGCATAATGTATGCAAAAAGGCAAGAAAAAAGAGCATCTCTTTCGAGATGCTCTTAAATGTTTAATTAGCCGTTGATTTGCTTTGCGATTTCTTCTGCGAAGTTTTCTTCTCTCTTCTCAAGACCGTCGCCCTTCATCATACGAATGAAGTTTGTAGCCTTAATCTCTGTACCGAGAGTCTTAGCAACGCTTTCGATATAACCGCCAACCGAACCCTGGAAGAGGTCAGAACGAACGAAATCCTGCTCTAAGAGGCAAATTTCCTTAATCTGCTTAGAAATTCTGCCCTGCACAAGACCTGTGAAAATCTTATTTTCAACAATCTCATCCTTATGAGATACGGCAATGCCTGCAAGAATCTCCAATGCTTCCTTTGAAATGAAGTTTGTGAAATTCTTTCTCTGCTTATTATCAAGACCCTGATAAATTGTGATATCTTCATCGGTCCACTTTTTATCGTTAACAGCCTCGTCGATAAGTTTGCTGAGAATAGGCATAGGAAGTGAATCCGGCTTATTAAGAGCACTGTCTACTGTGATAGAGTGCATCTTTTCTGCCTCTGCATCGGAGATGTCAGCCTTGCTCAAATACTCGGGATTCATAGCTGCGATTTGCATAGCAACATTCTTGCCCATAGCAACGAACTCGGCATCTGCTGCCTTAGACTCGTCTGCTACATCAAAACCTACCATTACGCCTACGCTGCCGCCTGCGTGAATATAAGTTGAAACGATACCTTCCATTCTCTCGAAGCGACGAATCTTCATATTCTCGCCAATTGAAAGAACGAGGTCATTAAGAGTTTCTGTAACTGTTCTGTCTGTACCGTTGAACTTTTCTTCTTTAAGAGTTTCAACATCAGCCGGGTTTGTTGCAAGAATAGTCTTTGCAACGCCCTCAACAAAGTTCATAAACTTTTCATTCTTAGCAACGAAGTCGGTCTCCGAGTTAACCTCGAGAACAACGCCCTGCTTTGTAGCCTCATCATAATAAGGAAGAACTACACCCTCTGCGGCAATTCTTGATGCCTTCTTTTGAGCGGCTGCAAGACCTCTTTCACGAAGAAAGTCAATAGCCTTATCCATATCGCCGTCAGCTTCTACGAGTGCCTTTTTACACTCCATCATACCAACGCCTGTTTTTTCACGAAGCGCTTTTACATCTTGAGCTGTAAATGCCATTTTATTATCCTCCTGTTTTAAGTAATATTCGATAAATTATTCTGCGGTTTCTTCAGCCGGTGCTTCCTCGGAAGCCTCCTGTGCTACATCAGAACCGTCTCTGCCTTCGATAACAGCGTCAGCCATTGCGCCTGCGATAAGTTTTACGGCACGAATAGCGTCGTCGTTACCCGGAATTACATAATCGATTTCGTCAGGATCACAGTTTGTATCAACGATAGCAACGATAGGAAGACCGAGTTTTGTAGCCTCAGATACTGCGATTCTCTCCTTGCGTGGGTCAACGATGAACATAGCGTCCGGAATCTTCTTCATCTCTGTGATACCGCCGAGGTACTTCTCAAGTTTTTCAATCTCGAGTTCAAGACCTGCAACTTCTTTCTTCGGGAGAAGATCGAATGTGCCGTCCTCCTGCATCTTCTTGAGCTGTGCAAGACGGGCAACACGGCCACGGATAGTCTTAAAGTTGGTGAGCATACCGCCGAGCCATCTAGCGTTTACATAAGGCATTGCGCAACGGGTTGCTTCCTCTTTAACGCTCTCCTGAGCCTGCTTCTTTGTGCCGACGAAAATAATGCTGCCGCCGTCTGCTGCGAGATCACGAACATACATATAAGCCTCATCGAGCTTTTTTACTGTCTTCTGAAGGTCAATGATATAAATACCATTTCTCTCTGTGAAGATGTACTCTGCCATTTTAGGGTTCCATCTTCTTGTTTGGTGTCCGAAGTGAACACCTGCTTCTAAAAGCTGTTTCATAGAAACTACATTTGCCATAATTAATTTCCTCCTTTAAGGTTAATCCTCCACGATAAGGTATGGCAGGAGCCGATAAAATCAACCTATGGCTCGACCGTATCGTGTGCGAATTCGCTTTCATATTTACGAATGCTGAAACATTATACCAAAGAAAGGTGCAAAAATCAAGTGTTTTTTTAATAATAATTACTGCTTAATAAATTTAATATTAAGCGAAGCGTCGGGAACGGAGAGAGACAGCAAATTCATATTCTTATCAAGGCTCAACTCATAATTTCCGACGTCGGTTTTTCCCAGGAAAAGTGTATTATCCCCCGCTCTTTTTACCTGTGCATTATATGTATTACAAAAAACGCAGTAGAGAATTTTTGCGGTATTATAATCGGAGACGGACGAATACTCACAGGAGTCGGACATATCACGAAAAGAAAAATTTACATTTTGACCGTCACACGAGACGGTCAGACCTGCGGCGTTACTTGAGGTTGGGGTTATGTAAACGGTGTTATTGTCGAATTTAATTTCTGCGTTATAAGAAAAATCTCCCGACTCGACAACGGCATTTTGAAAAAAAGACGTTTTCAAGGCAGGAGAATTTGCCCGAGTGCAAGCACAAAAAAGAAGCACAAGCAGTACAAACAAAGGTATAATTTTTTTCATAAAACCAACTCGTTATTCATATTCGGACATTAAAGCACCGAGTCGGTCTGTCAAGTCGAAAACGGTAAGACCTCTGAAACTGAGTTCTTTCACAGCCTCATCGGCGCATCTTCCGTGAATAAACACACCTGCCTTTGCCGCATCGAGCGGTGACAGTCCCTGAGCAAGAAGTGAGCCGATAATGCCCGAAAGCATATCGCCTGTACCGCCCATGGCAAGAGACGCATTGCCGGTAAGGTTTGCAAATACCGCATCCCCATCCGTGATAACGGTATCGGCTCCTTTGAGAACAAGAACGATGCCGTATTGACGTGCAAATTCCTTTGCGACATCTATTCGGCTTTCCTGCACCTCGGCAATCGTTTTCGACACGAGCCTCGCCATTTCGCCCGGATGAGGCGTAAGAACAACGGGTGCTTTAACATCCTTTAATATATCTATGCACGAAAGAAGTGAATTTATACCGTCTGCGTCAACAATTACGGGAACTTTTGAATTAAGAAGAACACTTTTAACTATCTCGCAAGTGTTTTCATTTTTGCCCATACCGCAACCGATAACGACAGCAGACGCCTCATTGACATCTAACAGAATATCATCAAGCGCAGAGAGCGAATATATACCGTTTTCATCATCAACAGGTCGAAAGACGGGTTGAACGGGATGGGAAGCGATAATGGGATAAGCACTTTTAGGCACGGTAAGTTTAACAAGACCGGCGCCGCTTTTAACGGCGGCAGTTGCACAAATCACCGCAGCACCCGGCATATTATATGAACCGCAAAGGCACAAAAGCCGTCCGTTACTGCCCTTATTCGCATTAAAACCAATCTTAGGAAATGAGGAGCGAACATCATCAAGTTCAACGGTTTCGGTATAAGGCGGAGTATAGCAAGTATCGGGAATACCGATATTAACCGTAACCGTTTTGCCGCACAGAGCATTTGACGGAGGCAAAATATGACAATATTTAAGAGTAGAAATTGCGACGGTCATATCAGCTTTAATTGCATTTTTGCAAGCCTTGCCCGATGTTGCGTCGGTACCGCTCGGAGTATCTACCGATACAACAAACGAACCGCAGGAGGCAACGGAATTAAACACCTTATCAAACGGTGCCCTCGGTTCGCCCTTAAAGCCGATACCGAAAATACAGTCGATAATAATATCACAGTCATCAAGGCACACATTATCAAAATCGACAACCGACACACCGCTCATCAACGCCTGATTAAAATATTCAAGGGGCTCCGGAATTGTCGGCTTTTTATCGCAGAGAACTATTTTAACATCTATTCCCGCACTGTAAAAAAGGCGTGCCATAACAAAGCCGTCGCCTGCATTTTTTCCGTTACCGCAGAGAACGAAAATCCTTTTTGAAAAAATATCTGTGCCGTAATTTTTCATTACCGCATCATAGCAAGCAGTGCCTGCTTTAAGCATAAGTTGCGCTTCGGTTGAGTAACCGTCAAAGCAATTATTTTCAACCTGTCTTATTTCATCAGCAGTCAAAACATACATAATTTATCACTCCGAAAAAATAATAGCACAAAATCATCAATCGCACAAGAGAAGCAGAAAATTTATAATCCGATTGGTAAAAGAAAAAATAAAATTCGTGTTCGTATTGAAAATATTAAAGCATAATGTTAAAATGAAGTAAGATTTTAGGAGGTAATTATGAACATTTTTTTACTTACGGCAACGCTCGGAGACAAGTTGGACAGCGTATTTTATAACTTTGATATGCTGATTTTCGGATTCTTCGGCGGAATACAGAGCACTTTTATGACAGGCGTGGCAAAATTCTTTACGGCTTTCGGTGACGAGAATTTCATAATCCCGATTTTGATTTTGGGAATAATTCTTTGCTTTTTCAAGAAATCGAGAAAGTACGGATTTTCAATCATTTTTGCGGTAATCATAGGAACACTGTTGACTAATGTAATTTTCAAACCGATGTTTTTAAGAATCAGACCTTACAACACATTACAAAATGTTGGGGATTATATGGCGTGGTATACGGCGGCAGGCAGGCTGAGCGAAAGCGACTATTCTTTCCCGTCGGGTCACACAACGGGAGCGTTTGAACTTGCAACGGCACTTTCGATTTGCTTTGCAAAGGACAAGAAAAAAACACTTTCGATTATTCTTCCGATAATCGCAATAGGAACAATGTGCAGCAGAATATATCTTATGGTACACTATCCGACAGATGTTATCGGCGGTATGCTTATCGGTATTTTTGCCGGCGTTATGGGATATTTGCTTGCAACGGCTGTTTGCAAAATCAAGGTTCTTGACAAAATCGACGCACAAAAACTCTTTAAGAAGATTAATGCAAAAGCAGGCACGGCTGTAATAATCATAGCGGTAATAGGAATTTTCTGTTACAGTTACATACCTGCGATTAACGAGGGCAATGCTCAGGTTTGTGCATACAATGAAGAGTATGACTGCCTCAACGCCGCAAGAGTAAACGATGAAAAATATCCGCCGATTGACGGCAAGGAATACTGCAAAATTCATTGGAAGCAATTAAGCGGCGAATCAAAATAAACACCTTACGCAAAAAAACATCACGGCATCTGAAACTGTCGTGATGTTTTTATTATACGTTTATTTATGAATACAAAGCATTAATTACAATATCGGAAGAGACTGTAAAGGTATCACCCACAGCCTCACCGTCAACGGTAAAGCCGCTTACTTTTCTGAACGCAATATTTTTAGCGGCGAAAGTATAGACAGTGTTGCCGTTTGTAAGGGTCAGAACATTGCCGTTTTTGCTTACGGTATACTCGGCATTTTCTACATAAACGACCTGCGTTACTCTGCCGTTATTATCGGTCAGGGTGATTTTTGATTTTTGTGCGTTTTCGGTTTTATCCGTTTTTATATACGCCACATATTCAACATTATCGGTAATATCAAATGTAAGTGAAGCACCGTCTGCACGGCATTTTTTAATTAAGCCTGTTTCAACAATCATTACCGTCCATTTTTCAACCGTTGCATTTTCCAATGCCGAGGACGGAATGTCGAGAGTCACGGATGTGTTATAGCTTTTTTCAAGTTGACTTACCGTAACGGTCGTTTTATCGTCAATTACATATGTAAATTTAACGGTATAGTATCTCAACGAGCCTATTACGGCAAACACGGCAGCATTAATCTGAGAACTAAGGCTATCGATTTTTTCCTGAGAATCCGCTTTCAAAAACTCCTGCTCCGCTCTGTCAAGTACAACCTGCAATTCATCAAGTTTTTCCTGAGAATACTGTTTGTTATTTGATTTAAGAAGATTTTTCGCAAGTTCAACCGAATCCTCATAATTTTTCGTATTGAGTTTATATGAGCAGATAACGCAAGAATGGGTTTGAGGATTAATAACACAGTTATCGGTCTCGGTATGCGAACTGTCATTTAAGCAATGCTTTGTATGCGTGCCGTCGCCGTTTGAAGTCCACTCACCCCAGTTGTGAATATCGCCCTTGCCTGTCACTTCTGAATACGAATATCCGCAAATACATCTGTGCTCAACTGTCACATCCTCAATACAAGAGCCTGTATGCTCAATATCCGGAGCAATGTAGGTATTAAATGTATGCGGTTTTGTTACACTGCTTTCAACATAGGTTTTATTTTTCGTTACCGTCTTAACGGTTTCCCACCTGTAAATAGTGTGATTGTTTTCGGTATTTACGGTAGCCGTATTGGCAGGAACTGCTATGCTTTCGGGTGCTGTTCCTTCTTTATATGTAAGTTTTCGGCTGACGCCGTTATCAAAGACAAACGTAAGAGTATAGTAATTAACACCTACGTCCGAAGAAAACTTTGCAACGGCTGCATTAATTCTTGACGCAGCCTCGTCGATATTTGACTGAAGTTTATTCTTTTCCTCGTCCTCTGCAAGCTGTTTAGCCTGAGCAACAGCCTGCTCAAACTCTGCAACATAGGCAGAATTATACGCAGAATAATCGGGGTCATTTTTAATTCCGTCTACAACTCCCAGGGCATCGTAATAGCCGCCGAGATTAACGGCATCATATTCTCTCATAGAAAGTATTTCTTCATTACAAATCGGGCAATAGTAAGGAATATAGCCGTTTTCTTCACCTGTCGGAGCAACATATTCGCCTCTGACTGCATTTTCCGTATCGTGTCCCATTGCGGGCAACACGGTATTTTCCTTAACGTCACCGTCAATACGACAAACAACTTTTCTGTAACCGTCCTCGGTACAGGTAGGCGGTTTTGAAACGGTAATATAACTGTGACCTGTTGCCGGTATCTCACTTGTCCAAGAATAACCGCAAGTACAATAATTTGTACTCAAGCCCGACTGAGTACAGGTTGCTTGCTTTTGCACAACCGTTTTGCTTACAAGGTGGTTATTGGCGGTATAGAATGCAGTATAGGTGTTATTTTCCACCGACAAAGGCTTCAACGGCGTCCACGAGGTAAAGGTATAATGTCCGTTCTCGTCAGGTTCACGCTTGGGCGTCTGTCCGTTGTACTGCGGAGTAAAGCCTACATATTCAGAGCCTGAAGCAAGCACCGTACCGTCATAATTTACAAATTTATAAGGAATTTTATTTGTTGTAACGGTAATCCTTTTCGGTGCACTTCTAAGGGTACTGCCGGATGAAGTATAGGTAGCATAAACATTAAATGAGGTATTTGGCGAAATATCGTTAGCCGATTTATTAATCAACAGCTTATTGCCCGAAACGGTTACACCCGGATAATTTGTATCTGTGGTGAGTGCAGCCGATTCCCTCTGCCATTTAACATTATACTGGTCATAAATATTATATCTTAAGGTATACTGATTAACCGTATCCGAATTAATATCAGGGGCAGAAACAGTCAAATCGCTTGCATCGGCAAATGCAACAGATTTAATCTGAGGGTATGTATTTGCTTGGACGGAAAGATTATTAGTAGTATTTGTCGGTGTGGTATATCTTACGGTATCCTTTGCGACAAGAGTAAGATTGTCACTCGGCGAACGGCTGACATACAATCTTTGGTCGATACCGATTCCGTCATTACCCGACCAATTAAAGTACATTTCCACTCTTGTGGGATAACCGTCAACACATCCTGTAAAATCGTTATTTGTTACGGTTGCGACAAAAGCATATCCCTTATATGCATACGATTCGTCAAACAGAAGAACAGACTTCTCCTCACCAGTTCCGTTATTTGTTTTATAATATAATCTGCACGAAACGCCCTGCCAAGAGGAGGGAACATCGTCCCATGTATTCAAATTAAGTCGATAGTAATACTGCCCGCCCTCACTGTTAGGCTGTATCTTTGCGACAAGGTCATTAGCTTTATATATTTTTGAGCACAAATCATCGGTAGCATAGTCAATTACGACAATACCGTAGCACTTATTATTCATCATTTCATAAGTTCTGAAATAACCGTTCATCGTGCCTGCATTGGGTTCAACGCCCGCAATGCCGCCGCCTGTGGTAGACAAGAAATTTACATACCACACACCGTTTGGCTTAGTTTCGTCAAGCATAGGCTTAACGGCATTAGACCACTTAGAGGAAGTGCCCATCTTATACCTGTCCTGAACCTTCATCCAGCCCGAATCGACAGCTCCGCCGTCAGAGCCTTGATCACCCCAACTAAGACTTATGCCTCGTCCGACCTCTCTCATACGGGTCGCAAGCACGCACTTACCTCTAACAGAGCCGAGATTAGGCGTATAAGAGCCTGTAAACCAATAGTTAGAACGAAGGTCAATAAGAGTATTAACATCATTTGCCAAAGCGTTAATATCATTTCCGTAATCCTGCTTAACGCTTACGATGAGAGTTTCGCTCGGATTTGCGTTAAGGAATGCGTACATATCCTCAAGCACTTCATAAAGAGTAAGGTGTCCTCCGTTATCATTCCAGCAGTTTGATGAGCCGTGAACGATTTGTGCATTATAGTACACATCAGAAACATGCTCCAATCTCAAATCAAAATATCTTACACCGATGTTTAACTGCTCGGTTATGGAAAGTGTCTGCGTTTTTGACCAAGCAGGCAGGTCAACGTTTCTTGTGCCCGAATCGTGCGTACCGGGCATAGTAATGTCCGTGAGTGCCGTACTGTCACTGATGCCGCTCATCCAATTATGTCCGCTGACCGAGGTAGTCAAAAGCGAATTGGTAGAAAAGGATTGAGCCGATACAGGCAGAGTCGAGCCAAAAAGAAAAGCCACAACCAGCATAATCGCTAAAATTTTCTTACTGATTTTTTTCATTTTTTACTCCGTTAATCAATCATTTAAGGTTGATATTCCAATAATAAAAACATAAAAATATCTATCATCTATGCTATTATAAACTAATATTGCATTTACTGTCTATTGACAGATTATTCAATATTTCGTCATTTATTTAGTAAAAGATGTCAATAGAAATTGCAAATATAATTGTATATAATATAAAAGAATAAAAGTATCTGTCAGTTTAATATTAAAAATTAACTTCCAAACTCATCAAACGGAGAACTGCAATGAAAAAGACTAAGTTTATCAAATCAATGACTTCTCTCTTTTTGGTTATTGCCATAATTTTGTCCTGCGGCACAACGGGGATTTGCGCCGTTCATGCCGACGACGGCACAGGTATAGGTATGACTAAATCGGGCATAGTCGGCGGAAACATTACAGCCTCAAGATACAACGGTAATACTTTTAACATTATCAACGACGGCTCGGGCGGTAACACGACGGTTGGACTTTGGAGCTATGATATTTCGGATGCGTCTAAAATGACCGGTGCCCAGCTTACTGCCACGGTAACTGATTATGCAAAGCAAAACATTGACGGCTTGGCAATAGACTTCTATTACATAAATCCTTCAAGTGCAAATGCGTATTTGAAAGATATCAATGAATCCGCAAAACACACCAACCTCAGCGGAATAAACACAAACGCAGGAGATGCGAGCATATCGTATATCAAAAGCACATTCAAACTGAGCAACAAAAATCTTCTCGGCTCTCTTGCACACAATTATTCATCGAACGAAAGCAACGAATTTACACTCGACCTCACAACGGCAATTCACGATATGAAAAAGAACAGTTGGAACGGTCTTTGTATTCTTGCAATGTGCAACAAAAACAACGGCGCATCCGAATCAAATCCTAATTGGTCGGACACATGGATTAAACTGAGCAATATCACATACACCGTTTCAAGCACTGCACTTTCAATTTCAAGGTCGGCAGTAATAAGTGCAGGAGAAAGCAACCCAAGATACAACGGCAATTCGTTTAACATAGTTAACGACGGTGCCGCAAGCTGTACAACAATCGGACTGTGGAGTTACGGAATTGGCAGCCTGAAATATGTTGATTCGGCTTCGCTGAATGTATATGTAAACGACTATTACAAAGCAAACATTAATGATTTAAGCATAAACTTTTATTACATAGACCCATCACTTGCATCAAGTTATCTCAAAGATGCAAGCGTAAGCAACAAGACCTCTATCGACAACAACTTGGCAAACAATGTCGGAGACAATGCGGTAGGATGGGCAGAAAACAAATTCGGCTTAACCAATTCTACAAAGATAGGAACAATAAGCCACAACTACGCATCGGCAATAAACAGATACACAACGCTCGACCTGACATCGGCATTTAACAAGGCAAAGCAGGAAAAGTGGAGCGAGATTTGTGTACTTGCCGTTTGCAGTAAAAATAACAACGGTGCAACAACAAACGAGTGGTCGGACTCCTGGATAGAGCCCGAATTCATCAGTTACAACGAATCGAACTCATTTATTCCAATCGGCAAAAGCGGTATTCTCTGCGGACAGGACGGAAGTACAAGATATAACTCAACTGCATTTAATATCGTAAACGACTCACAGCCGGGCAATACAACGGTAGGTCTTTGGAGTTATGATATTACCGACATCAAATCAGGCGACAAAGCAAGCGTTGCGGCAACAAGTTCAAAATGGTCGCAGGATAAAATTGACAACTTTGGCGTTGAACTGTACTGGATTGATTCGGCAAAGGCATCGCAATATCTAAAGCCTCTCAGCCAAACATTAAAACACACCACTCACTCGGGAATTGCAACTAACGCAGGTGCAAACAGCACGGCATACATAAAGCAATTATTCGGACTAAGCGACACAAACAAGATCGGATATATTGACCACGATTACAGAAACGACAACAACAAATATGTTACGCTCGACTTAACTTCAGCGGTAAAGAACGCAAAAGCTGCAGGCATAAATGACATTACTGTCGTTGCTTTTTGTAACAGGAACAACAACGGAACAAATGAAAACGGAAAATGGTCCGACATTTGGCTCGAATTAAACGGAATAAACTACGGTGCAGACTTAGGTATGGCAGAAATACAGCCGCTAAAAACTGCAATGGCAGAGTATGAGGCAAAGATGTCAGGCGGTAAACTCTACACAAATATGGGTACTGCTTACAACGCTTATGTCAATGCACAAAAGGCTATCGACGCTTACCTTTACGGCAATGTAAAATCGCTGAACATTGCTCAATATACAAACACGCTCAAATCGGCGCTTGCTTCCATGAAAGAATGGAGCGCACCGACAGCGAATGCAACACCAAGATTTTCGTCATCGGACAACGGTACAATTCCTGCCAACACAGGATGCTTATGGTACGAGTCTTCTGATGACCCTCTCGTAAGAAGCTATTCGGCAGAGGGTAACAACACCACCGCAAACTTTTACTATCACACAGGTGTATACCTCTACTCGGATTCTTCTCCTAACATTCCGTTTATTGTAGGTTTTTACAGAACGAGCAGTTCTACATTTGCAAGCCCTCAAAGGCCTAGAGTGTTCTATATGGCTTTGAGAGAGCAGAACGGCGGACTGAGAATCAGAAATTCACAATATCAGGGTGATGTTTGTTCAAGAGATTTCAACACCGTAATTAACAGCCCGTATCAAATCAACAGCTCCGAGGAAGGAACGTCATCTAACATTGTTCTTTCCACAGGCGATATGCGATATATGGCAAACTTTTTTAACATAAATTATGATGCCGCATTCGGTGGCGGAGGATACTACACCACTGCTGCTCCGACACAATTCTCTGTCGGTATAGGTACAAGTGATGGCGGTAACAGCGTACAATGGGTTAAGTACATTGACGGAGTAAACACAAAAAACTTCTATATCATTAACTACAAACCGTTACTTGAAAAAATCAACACAGCATCTTACAGAGCAATGGTTAAAAATCCGGCTGCATATAAGCAGGGCGGTTTATCTCAACTTATGAGCGCATACGATGCCGCAACGGCAGTAAATCCGTCATCATATAACTATGCTTCAAGCACGGCAACAAGTGTTGCAAACTGTGCAACGCAAATAAAAAATGCAGTAGATAAATTCAATCAAGTATCTTCAATTACAAAGGACAATACTGCCTACAACACATTGAGAAACGCCCTCACAAACGCTGAAAAAACAGGACAGCAAAACGGAGTTATTTCAAGTTCGAGTGCACAGGCAACACGATATACAAACAGCACTTGGAATGTATATTACTCTGCTCTTACTCAGGGTCAGGGCGCTATGGCATCGGTTATTTCGGCAAGCGGTTACAGCGGTGCTTATAATTCAAAATCCGTTACCGTACTTGCAAATGACATTACAAATGCAATCAGCTCGCTAAAGTACAATTACATTGTGGAGTACATCAGCGCCGGTGGGCAAAATATGGGCTCATTGGTTGTTGAAGAAGGACAAACCGCCGACAGTTCATCTATTGTAAACACCGCTACAATAAAGGGTGTTCAAGAAAGGCAAGCGCACATCATTTATTCTTGGAACGAGGTTACAGCCGACAGAGCAACCTACGGCGACAACGAGGTTATAACAGTAAACGAAACGAGGAGAGAAGAGGCTTGTCAACTGACGCTCGGTGATGTGATCAAAGAGCCGACTTGCAGTGAGCCGGGCATCAGGCAAAGCACTTGTGACATATGCGGTGCCGTTTACGAAACCGAGACAGACAAACTGGAACACACATACAAAAGCGAGGTTGTTCCCTCCTCCTGCACAGAGCGAGGCTATACGCTTCACACCTGCATCCATTGCGGTGAAAGTTACAAGGACAACTACACGGAACTTGCAGACCACACATATGAAAATGTTGTAGTTCCTCCTACTTGCACCGAAAGAGGATATACGGCACAAAAATGTAAGGTTTGCGGACACGAGCAAATTGATGAAAACAGTTATGTTGACGCTCTCGGTCACGAATACGAATACTCGATAATCAGAGAGCCGGACTGCACCTTTAAGGGCGTTGGCGAATATGTATGCGTCAGAGGCGACAGCAGTTACACGGAAGAGATTGCAGAGAATGAAAGCAATCACGGCGAACTTGTATACTCACGAACCGTTCAGCCGACGGCGAGCGAGCAAGGCTACGATATCTACTACTGCAACAACCTATGCGGCTATTGGGAGAAACGAAACTTTACAGAGCCGACAAAAACGGACGCCGAATTTACAGACTGCTTAGAGGCATACAACGCTTCCCTGCTGACGATAGTAAATAATTTTGATGCATACACCGAGGAGTCAAAAACAGCCTATCTGAATGCCATAAACGACGCAAAGGCAAACGGTGAGGCGGCAATAGAAGCCAAAGACGCATCTGCTCTTGACAGAGCGACAGCAAGCATAATTGAAGCGACCGCACTGTTGAGAATTAGAACAATAAGTATAAAACTTATGATATGCAACGCTAACGGTGAAATCGTTGAATCACAAAGCAGAACCGAAAGTGCAAGTTACGGAGACCTTGTTAAATTCGACATCAGCGAAGACATCGGTGATTTGAATGTGCAAAAGTGGACGGTAAAAAAGGACGGTGTTACAAGAAAAGTAAGTCAAGGCGAAGCAACCTGTGAATTAATTGCAAATTCTAACGCTACGGTTTGTGCTTATCTGACCGAAAAAGAGGTTGAACCGTCAACAAATATCAAACTTACTCTGCTTAACAACGACGGCAGAGTTATCGGAACAAAGTACATTACCCCATCAGACAGTCTTGACACAAGTAAGGAAGAGATTGCAGGAATTAGTGCTCCAAAACTGCCGTTTAACACATTTAAGCAATGGAAAACAGTTAATGTAAAAGAAAACGAAATTGTCCTTAGGGCAACATATGAAGTAATTTAAGGAGGGCTGAAAAATGAATATCAAGAAAAAAACCGCAACCCTCCTTTTGAGTGCCGCACTTGCAATATCGGCCGTTACCGCAGGCATAACCGCCTTTGCAAACGCATCTGCTTACAGTTACGACAGCGAAAGCAAGGTGCTTACTATTAAGGCTGACACGGACAATTACACGCAGGAAAATTACGCAGACGCACCGTGGAGCAAATACGCTAACGAAACAGAAAGCATCATCGTTCAAGAGGGCGTTAAATCTATCGGAGACTTTTCATTCTGTTTTGAATCTGCACTTACGAGCGTTACACTTCCGAGCACGCTTACCAACATAGGAACGGCGGCATTTGCAGGAAGTGACACGCTCAAAGAAATCACAATCCCTGATACCGTATCATCAATCGGTGACAATGCATTCGGCTACAACAGCCAAATGAAATTAACCGACGGATTTGTGGCAACCTGTTCTCCTAAAAGTTATGCTCAAAGCTATTGTTTATCGAATTACATTATGTTTAACAGTCCGATAGCAATAGGTGAAAGCACGGCAGAAATTAATACTGCAAACGAACAGCACATTTGGTCTTTTGCACCGAAAACGAACTGCACCGTAACTTTTTCATCAAGTTCAAATGAGGACACATACGCTCTCATTTATGATGCATCAACCTACACATATTCAAATGATTTCAGCGTAATGAAAGACAGTGCAGTTACCGCAAACGACGACAAGGACGATGACAGTCTTGATTTTAACATTACCTACGACCTGACGGCAGGAAAGAGATATTACCTTTCGGCTAAATACAAAAATCCGTCGGAGACAGGAAATTACAAGGTTAATTTCTCATTTGTCTGCAAGGAACACATTTACAAAAAAGAAATTGTATCCGAACCGAGCTGTGAAACGGACGGTCAAAGCCTTTACACCTGCATAGGCTGCGGTCATACATATTATGAAAAAATATATGCAACGGGTCATACATACGAACTCAGCGACTTTGACGGCGAAAATGCAACGGTAAAATGCAAGAACGGCGACAGCGAATTCACACTTAAATTTATGGATTACGTAAACGGACACAACACTTACCTTGATGTTGTAGATGACGGAACCGTAAATGCAAAAGATTACGCAAAATTATTGCACACATACAAAAAATAAAATCACAGATTAAAATAAACCTCAGCTTCGATAAATACCGATGCTGAGGTTTATTTCTGTCCAAAAGGCGAAGAAATCAAACTTTATATACAAGATTGACCGAGCCGCTTATGCGACTCGGTCAGCCTTAACTACCCATATATATTAAGCAAGGTTAAGTTCCGGATAAATGTACGAGCAAGCGTCGATACCGTCGAAACTTTGAATAATCAAATAATCCTTTGCATTAATATAGCCGTCATGATTTAGATCAACATAACTTAGATAAGCGGGGTCTCCCTTTTTACTCGAGACGATAATTCTAAACAAATTTTGGTCTGCGGAGTCAATCTTTTTATCTTTATTAAAATCACACGCCACTATCTTAATCGGTTCACCTATAATCACATCGCCGTCTGAAACCGTCAGCCCGACGGTGCGGGTAAATCCGAAGTTGTAAACGATATCAACCATATAAGAACCGGACTTTATATTAAACGAAAATCTGCCGTACTCATCGGTTCTTGCAACTACATTTCCGTCTATAACGATATTGGCGTTTTCAATACCGAAGTTTTCACCGTAATATGCACTTCGTTTTGTATCTGCCTGAACGATACCGCTTACATTATACACTCCGACGGTGCCGGGTGTAGATGAGGTCGGATTTGTATATGTTGTGCGTGTTTCGCCGCACTCGGTGCATTTAAGAACCCTGATACCTCTTTGAGTAGCGGTTTCCTTAATATATCCGATTTGCTGATATTTATGACCCTTTGCGGTAATATGCTCTTCTTTAAGAATAGTTGAGCAATATTCGCAAACGCCGATTCTGTAACCGTCATTTTCGCAGTCGGGTTCATAAACGGTAAGCCATTCTATATCGCCGTGACCGTCCGTACAATAGCCGAGATAACCCTCAAGAGAATTAACGGCGGCAAAACATTCCTCTGCAAAAACCTCCTCATCGGTATAACCTTTTACATCGTACTTATTATTTCTGGCAAATTCATAAGCAGGTGTGCCGGCAAGGGTATAAATTACAGCCTTATTTGAATTATAGAGCATTCTGTACCCCGAATTTGAATTCCAAATATATATCTTTTCGAGCGAAGTCATATTTGAAAATGCACCGCCGCCGATTTTGGTAACACTGCGAGGAATAACCATACTTACGATGCTCTTACAACCGTTAAAGCACTCGCTTTTAATCTCGCTCAAACCTTCGGGCAAGACCACAGCCGCAAGAGATGTGCAGTTATAAAATGCTCTCTCGCCTATTGAAATAAGCGAATCGGGGATATTGATTGTCTTAATTTTCGGACAAGACGCAAATGCACGGTTGCCGATTTTTTCCACCGTTTTGGGGAATTTAACCGCTTTAAGTGTTGAGGAGTCGGCAAAGGCATCGTCGCCTATTTCTGTTAAACCGTCGGGAAGAACCGCTATACTCAGGCTGTTATATCTGAGAGCGTTTGCGGCAATCTTTTCTGTATCATTTCTTATTTGCAGAGTTTTCACATTCTGCGGAGCAAGCACAAGGGTTTTATCCTTATAAAGGGCGTGCTGATAAGAAGTGTAGCCGTTTACATTGCCGTCATCTACCGTAATATCTCTGAGTTGTGGAACTCTGCCGTAATCAATAAATCCGCTGAAATTCTTTGACAATTTAAGCACGGCGACATTGGTATCGGCAAAACCGTCAAGAGATACCATCATTGCATTATCGAGGAAGTTTACGGTAATACCGGTGGTGGAAAGTCCTGTATTATAAAAGGCATTGTTTTTTATATTTACATTTGAATTAAAATTAATCTCGTCGCAAAACGGAAGATTTGCAAAAGCATATTCATCTATGAGGCGAAGATTTTTTCCGAAAGTAATTTTAACTATCGAATAGCAATTAATAAATGCGTTTGAGTTAATGGTTTTAAGGGTATCTGGAAGATTGAGAGTAACAAGTTTTGAGCAATTTACGAACGCTGCGGAGGATATGCTTACGGTTCCCAAAAGGTTCAAATCCTGTAATGCGATACAATTTTTGAAGCAAAACTGCGGAATGTTTTGAACTCCCTTGCCGACGGTTACGGACTTTAATCCCGTACAACCCTCAAAAGCGTATTCGCCGAGCAAAGTGACAGAATCCGGAATATTGAGTGCAACAAGATTTTTGCATCCTTCAAACGCTGCGTAAGTAATGCTGTTCAATCTGTCGGAGAAGTAAACATGCTTCGGATTAACTGCGTCCCAGCCACGACCGATTGATGTTACATCGTCATAAAACCTGATTGTATCGATATTATCAAATTTAATCGGATTATAATTTTCGTCATAAAATTTGCCGCCGACTACGGAATTACCTGAAATAAGAAGCATATTCTCGTCGGGATAGTAATACCATCGTGCGGTGTTACTGCCGTATTTAATATCGGTAACATAACCTGTGCTCTCATAATTAAGTTTTATACACTCAAAATCAACGAGAGCCTTTACTGCATATTCGTGAGCCTTACTGATGGGGTCGCATTTAATTGTAAGAGAATTATAGCGTGCACCGTTAGCATCATATCCTGCTGAATTTTCCGAGGAAATTATGGACGCAAACAAAAACTGAGTATCAGCGGATTTTACCGTTATCGAGGTTAAATTCTTACAACCTGTAAACGCTGCCCTGCCCACCGATTTAACGGATTCGGGGAGAGTAATCTCCTTAATCGCAGTAGAATAAAAGGCATAATCGCCGACAGCACACGGAGCTGTGCCGACAGTTACTGTCGCAAGTTTATAATCGTTATAAAAAAGTTTTGCGGGTATTTCGCTTACGCCCGACGGAACGGTAAATTCGCTAAGATACTTAATTGCACAAAACGCGCCCTCTGAAAATACTATGTTATCGGATACGCATTTTGAAGTGTCGATTTTGCTCGTCGTAACCTTACAGAAAGCGTATTCGCCTACAAATTCGAGAGACTCCGGCAAAACAACATCAAAACCGACATCTTTTGTATCCTGTCCGGTATTTGAGCGGAGATTATAAAATGCATAATTTCCGATTGACTTAACGGTTGACGGAATATCAAGAGAAGTCATATTCGGCAAAAGCATATTTTCCATAAAATTATCGGGAATTGATGTAATGTTACCGAGAAGCTGAACATTCTTAATATTAAATCTGCTCGCAATGTCATGAAGAGTGGTTGTGGTTTTATCGGAATAATAAAACACATTACCGAGTTCGCCGCTTCCCTCGCCGTAGATGTTAATTGTGCTGTCAACAATCTCCCATCTACCGTTATCAAGCGTACCGTGTTTATAGTCATCAATAGGATGTTCGGAGCTTAAATAATTAACGGGAATATTATTTTTATTTGCATAAGCCTCGGGTGTTGTGCCTTTACCGCAGTAGAACGAGAAGCCATCGGGAATTTCCGTAAAGAAAGAGGTCGGCATAGTATATGTAAAACCTCTGAATTTAAGCCACTTCAAAGAATTACAGCCGTCAAAAACATTCTCGCCGAAAGTGATTGAAGTTGGTGAAAACGTTACATTTTCAAGATTTACGCAATCCTTAAAAGCATTCTCGCCTACTTCGTTTAGATATTCACCTAATTCAATGCTTGTAAGAGAAGAACAACCCTCAAAGGCGTTAGCTCCGATAATCTGTGTACCCGGGAGCGATGAGAAATCGAGAGACGAACAGCCGGAGAATGCTCCGCTTTCTATATCTTCAACCAAACTTAAATCTATATTAACAAGCTTTGAACAGCCCTTAAACGCATTAATGCCGATATAATCAAGATAAGTCTTATTATATTCGACATAACTCAAATTAGGGCACTCAGCAAAGGTATTATCGGGTATTCTTAGCATATCACCAAGACCGACCATATCAAGAGCCGTACAACCCTTAAAGGTATTCGAGCCGATGGAGGTAAGACTTTCGGTAGCGAAAACCTGAAGTGAGGTACAACCGTCAAAAGTATTTGTGCCGAGTTTTTTTACTCCGTAATCGTAAACCTCTTTGAGACTTGTGCAATTTAGGAATGTATTATTGCCGTAAGTTGCATTGGGTTTATAACTCGGAGCAGTGCTGAAATACTGAAGATTGGTACAATCCTTAAATACATCGGCGTACATCTTATCTATCTTTACATCCTCTACAATAGAAATGGAAGAACCCATAAATGCAGAGCCGTTGAGCAAACCAAAATGCACATTTGAAAAATCAATCTCACCCTTGAAATTCATAAAGCCCTTATTTTTTACTTCCTTAATTTCTTTAGGAAGTATGAGCGGTGTTTCATTCGTATATGTCATACCGGCAAAAGCATTACCGGCGACTGTGGACAACTGATTTGTTACAAATGTAAGATTATTAATCTCGGCTCCGGCAAAAGCATAAGCGTATATATTGCGTACATTTGAGTTCAAAGTTACCGTGTCAACCTTTGCATCTCTGAAAAAAGAACCGGTAATATTTACAACATTATTAATAACGACACTGCTTAGATTTTTTGCGTCGTAGAACACACCTCCTCCGAGGTCGGCTGTGCCGTTATAAACAACCGATTTTACCGAGGAGTGTGCAAAGGCATAATCGCCGAGGGACGTTACATTGTTAAACTCTGCATCATTCAGCGACGAAGTACCCTCAAACGCATTATTACCGATTGATATTTTGGCATCTGAATTCCTGACAACTTCACTGAGTGCTGAACAACCGTTAAAGGCATTATCGCCGACGGCTTTTGCGTTATCAATATTAATTGACGAAAGAGAAGTACAATTCTTAAACATACCCGCAGGAACGGTACCTGCTTCGTTTACTTCTGTTTTTGCAAAAGTAACCTTAGACAAATCAACAGTTTCAAGAGCGGCACATTCGGCAAAGACATTATCGCCGAACGCTATTTCGGATTCGCCGAAAGTAACGCTTTTAAGTCCCGAACTCATAAAAGCCTCGTTGCCGATTGACTCAACAGTTGACGGAATATCAATTTTTTCTATATTAAGTTCAAACAATGCGCCTTCATCAATCGTTTTAAGATTATGAGGCAAAATAAGCGATGTAACAGCCGAACTGCAAAGAGCGCCTGTAAGTTCACTAACAGCAGAACGGGACATATCAAAGGTGCGAAGATTAGGATAATTATCGGCATTTGCCGCTGCATAAAACTTATGCACATGCTCTCCGAGAACGAGTGTTTCAAAACCACGGTAAGCATAATGCTTATTACCGTTTTCATCAACTGAATAAGTCGGAAGAAGTTCCGAGTCATCGTCATTCTGTGAGACGATGTTTTCGCCGTCAATGGTCATTGTTTTAGTATCGGCGTCATATGACCATGTGCAAATATCATTTTGACCCGATGCACTCTCATCTCTGCCCAAATCCGCTTTAGACGATACCTCGTCTGCAAGTGCTGTTATCGGACTGACGGACAGCACCATAATAACTGTCAAAAATACAGATATAATCTTTTTCATTGTTTCTCCCTCTCTTTCTAAGGTCTTTGCTCTTCATTTGAAGAAAGAACGCACTTAATATTATTGTCCTTTGCATACTGTACGAGAGCATTATTTTCATCGGCATAAATCGTAAGCCTCTTACTCGGATAAAAAGCACGAGTGCCGATTTCATTTACATTATTTCCGCCTCTTACGGTCTTTAGCGCCGTAGTGTAGAAGGCATATGTTCCTATTTCCTTGAGCGACTCGGGGAGGTTAAGTTCACCTATAAGTGTACTCATAAATGCGTAAGGCTCGATAACCTCTATTCCGTCATCAAGAATCAAATTTTTAATGTGTGTGCCTTGGAATGCGGCATTAGGCACAGTCTTAACATCACCGGTAATATAAACCGAATCAATATTTGAACAATACTGAAATGCCTGAACGCCGATATATGTAAGTCCGTAAAGGTCACCGAAATCGGCAGATTTGCACATTGCAAAGGCACAATGCCCTGCCGAGTGAAGTCGGGTAAGTTCGGTATCAAATTCCATAAGTTCACAGGAATAAAACGCAAACTCGTCAGCCTTTACGATATATCCGGTACCGTTTACATTGAGCAGGCTTTCGCATTCGTTAAATGCGTTCTTGCCTATTTCGGTAACCTTGCCGAGGAAATTAACCTCTGTAAGGTTCTTACATTCGCTGAAAGCAAAATCGGGAATTTTTCTGATACTGTTTGAGAGCGTAACCTCATTAATTCCGCTTTTTTCAAACGAAGCGGTGCCGATTGAATCAAGAACCGGTGCAAGCGTAAAATCACGGAGGTTTTCACAGCCGCCGAAAGCGTATGCTCCGACCTCGGTGCAAGCCTTCATATCGCATTTTGAAAGCGAGGAACAGTTCTTAAATACGCCGTCATAAACTTTTTTAACGGTGGAGGAAGTAAATTCCTTAATGTTTGAGTTCTCAAAGAGATACGGACCGAGGGCATAAACGGTATTTTCGTCAACGGCATCCAGATTAATTACTTTATCGTTTCCCTTATACTTTACGATATAAGCACCCTTATCACACAGAAGATAATCATATTCATCATCAGAGCAAATTGTGCTGTAACGGGTATCTTCATTCGGTCTGACGGTTACGCCGAAACTGAACACAGCCGACTTATACTGAACATTAAGAGTATAGTCGCCGACCTTCGACGTATCAAATGCGGTAGGGTGAGTGCAATCGTCTATGCTAACCTGCTGCCTGAAGCCGTCGGAATAAAGAGCGTATATTTTCATTCCGTCATAACTAAGTGTTTCGCCGATTAAAAGATTACGTTTCATCTCTGCGTACTGAGCCTCGACTCCGATAAACTCGGGGTTCTGTTCTTTATCGCTGTCGGAAGAATTATTATTTTTATTCGGTGCTTTTCCGTTATCGGGTGCCGGGGCATAGGACACACTCGGCTGAGTGATAAGCGGTTTATCATCAATTTTCGTTGAATTATTCTTATTATCGGTATTTTTATTTTGTGTGCCTGATTTAACATCGGGATTTGTTTTATCTTCCGTGCTCTGACTTTCAACATCGGGATTCGATTGTGCTGTTGAATTATCGTCAGCGTTATCATTACTGTTATTATTTTGATTTACATATTCTGAAAGATTATCGTCATCATCGGTTTTTGTAAACACCTGTGCCACTGCTGAGGCAACCTCTTTAATTACATCTACGCCCGTTGCTGATTTTACGGCAGCATTAACGGTAAAGGTACCCGTGGCAATAACTGCGGCTACAATAGCTATACGAAGGGCTCTGTTAAGGCTCTTCCAAGATGTACGGTTTGGGTTAACTATTTTTCTGATACTGTCGGGCGTTAAGGCTATTTTAAGCATGGGTAGTGCTGTATCATTATCTTCAATATCGGCGATAGCGTTAATACATTCGTCGATTAAATCGCAGTCGGGGTTTTCCTTTTTGAGTTCTTCATCAATAACAGCATTCAAAAATGCGATAATATCGTCATTTGATTTCATATCGTTAATGAGGAGAGATAAGGATTTTTCATTTACCGTGATATTCATTCTAGCTGCCTCCTTTCCTGATTTCTTCTAAAGCGGGAATAATAAGTTCCTTTACCTTACTTCGCAGTCGTGACGTTCGCATGGCGACTGCCGTAGGTGCTATATCCAGCGTTTTTGCTATTTCTTTAAGCGAAAGCCGCCGAACATATTTCATTTCATAAAGTTCGAGTTCGTCAACACTGAGCATTGAGAGCAAAATTCTCTTTGCCTCGTCAATATCGACCTCTTCATTTTCAAGCATATCCTCGACCTTTTCTTCTATGTAGACCGGAATGTTGTCCGCTTCGTCGAGGCTTTTGGTGCGGGCGGCATTTTTATAATAATCGTCCTTAGCCTTGAGCACCATATTATTTGCGGTTTTATAGAGGAACGCCCTGGGATTTTCAAATTCTGTGCCGTCAAGCAGCTTTCGATAAAAAACGCAGTAGGTTTCCTGTACGCAATCGTTGGCATAATCTCTCGCTTCGCCGAGACGGACTATGCAAAATTTCTCGATTGCCTTGCTGTAATTTTCAAACGCTTCATTAAGCGCAGCATCGGCTTTACTTTTTCCCACAGCAGCTCCTCCTTTCTGCTTATTTTATTGCCTTTCACTTATTAGTCCGAGAAAATCGGAAATATAACAAAAAAATTCAAAAAATTTTGAAAAAATATTTTTTTGCGTTAATTTTCGGCAATATCCTATTCTATTATATAATATAATAATTTTATTACAATATATATGATTATACAATTGTATAACAAATATATACAAAAGCGTAACAAAAACGCAGGAGAAAAAAATCATCCTGCGTTTTTAATCAATACCACTTATTTATCCATCCGTCGGAGTCGGTAGAAACGATTTCATCAGGAATTGTCTCCCCGTTATTTTCCTCTGTCGAGGGAGTAGGAGGAGCCTCGGCAGAGTCATTATTTTCCGACGAATCAACACCATAAGCGGAATTTTGCAAATTTTCTGTTTCTTTATTGTTTACATCACTGTCTTTTGCACTGTTTTGTTTATCGTTTTTATCTATTCCTTGCGACACATCCGAGACGATCGTTGCAGACTGTTCGCCCGAAACAACATTTGAGGAATTACTCGTTTTCATTTGTGAACATGCCGAAAAGGACAAAAGCAAAAGCAAAAGGCACAAAATCATTACCGCTTTATTATTCATTATGAACCCCACGGAATATCGGTATCGGGCTCGCCGTCGCTTGTAGTTACAACATCTAGCACCTTAAACTCGTCAAGTTTGAGTTGCGGTTTAATATACTTTTCCTTCATTATTGCACCTCCTTCAAAGATAATTTAACACTATCCTTTATCCCCTGTTCAACAGAGTCATCAGCAAGTACCGCCGAAGCAACATCGGCATAGCTGTTCGACACAACAGGAGAATAGATATACATACCGTCTACACAGAAATATCCTCTGATATAAACCTTATCGCTTAGATGATTTGACGGAATAGAAGTAAACACGGCGTTATAATTAAAGTAAAAACCGTTTGAATTATAATTGTTTGCTGTTCTGGTATGAACGCCGCTTGCCCCTGCTCTGAGAATTTGATTTTTCTCGGCTTCGGTTTTGCCGTTTAAGGAATCATAGGTATAAACAAATCCAAACGACGCATCGGTTGCAGATAAAAGAAGACTGAAAAAATCTAATTTTTGCATATCAATTTGGAATCCGAAGCGTAAGCCGTTATCCTTTGTTCGAATTTGTGCACCGAGTGTGTCAATAATGTCGTCGGTTGAGCGATGAATATATGCGTCACTGTCCAAATTTTGAGTATGAAGCCTAACAACCTCATCGCCACCGATTATATTAAGAGTGTATTTATTCGGATTTGATATATCACCGTTTTTCCAATTATCGCCGCAATAAAGTGTCATATTGTGCGTAACATCAAGATTGATTGTATCTGCTCCGGGCAAAAAGAGCATATCAATAGTTTTACTGTCGGAAAAATCAGATGAGTCAAATTTTTTCAGCTTTGAGGCATATACCTTTTGCAAAGCAGTACAACCGCTGAACGCTCCGTTTGCGATACTCTCGAGCGACGACACTTTCACTGTTTTCAATTTTTTACAATCGGTAAATCCGCCGTCTGCACTTTTCAGCTTTGGCATATCAACAGAGGCAATATTACTGCCGTTAAAGGCATTATGCTCAATCTCTGTTTTAGGAAAATCGGCTGATTTAAGGCTGCTCTTTGCAAAACAACTGTCCTGAAGTTCGACAACACCATTTGCGGTGACGGTTTCGACATATGATTTCTTAAACGCATTTTTACCTATAACCGTAACGGAATCGGGGAGAGTAATATTTCTCACAACAACATTATTTTCAAAAGCACCGTCGCCGATTTTTGTCGGAATGATACCGTTAATCGTTTCAGGAACGGTGACGGTGAGTTTATACCCTTTATATGAGGTAATAACTCCGTTTTCGTCAATGATAAATTTAGACTCGTCCGATGCTCTCGAGGCGGAATATGTACTGACAGTTTCGCTTTCTGCCGCCTGTTGAGCCATAACGCCCCGAGACGGAGCAAGAACGGACACGGTCATTATTGCTGACAAGGCAACACTTACAAATTTTTTCATACTGAAATACCTCCTTATTTTGTCTTTCATATATAAGTCCCGAAAAAAAGAAAATATAACAAAAAATTATAAATAAATTTTTATTTGATGTGTTGACATAATAAAAAAGCAAAACTATAATACACTTGAATTTTGAATAACGAGGGAAAGCGATAATTTGTCAAAGACTAAAACAAAGAAAAATAAAACGACAGTACTTATGACCGAGGGCAATATTTGGAAGTTGCTGATTATATTTGCGCTGCCTCTTATTTTAGGCAATTTGCTTCAGCAAATGTATAATACCGCCGATTCCATTATCGTAGGAAATTTTGTCGGAAGCAACGGTCTTGCGGCGGTAGGCTCGGGCTCATCTTTGATTCAACTTATTATAGCGTTCAGCCAAGGTGCGGCAGTCGGTGCAGGCGTAATTGTATCGCAAAGCATAGGCGCAAAAAAAAGCGACACGGTAAAGAAATCGGTGCATACTGCAATTTGCATTTCGGTTATAATGGGCATTATTCTGTCGGTAATAGGAGTTATATTCAGCAGGATTCTTTTGGTTATAATGAAAACTCCGAGCGATGTTCTCGACGATTCGGTACTGTATCTGAGAATTTTCAGTGCAGGACTGATATTTAATGTAATATACAATATGGCAACCGGTATACTCAATGCAGCAGGAAATTCCACAAAGCCGTTACAATACCTCGCAATTGCGTCGGTAACAAACATTATACTCGACCTTTTGTTCATCAGGGTGTTTAAGATGGGCGTTGCCGGCGCCGCCATAGCCACCGACATCAGCCAGGCGTTATCCTGTGTTCTTGCAGTAGGCTATCTGCTAAGGGTAAAAAGCGATTATAAAATCAACATAAAAGAACTGAAGATAGACAAAGCAATAGCCAAAGAAATAATCAGAATCGGACTGCCGACGGCTATACAAAATGCGGTAATATCATTTTCAAATGTTCTCGTTCAGTCAAGCGTAAACGCTTACGGTTCAACCGCAATGGCAGGCTACACAGCTTATCTTAAAATTGACGGATTTAACATTTTGCCTGTACTCAGCATAAGTATGGCTGTAACAACATTTACGGGTCAAAATGTCGGAGCGAAGAATCTAAAAAGAGTTAAAAAAGGCATGTATGACGCACTGATAATGTGCACAATATATACGGTTTTGACAGGAGTATTTCTGCTGTCGCTGTCACATCAAATACTCAGCCTCTTTACAAATGACAGTGCGGTAATAGGATACGGTCAACTTGCGATGAAATACTTTTGTCCGTTTTATTTCCTGCTCGGAATACTCAACACCCTTGCGGGAACGGTAAGAGGTGCCGGAAAAGGCGTTCCGCCTATGCTTATACTTCTGTTTTCTATGTGCATATTCCGCATATTTTGGATTAAGCTTGCGTTACCGTTTTTCTCAACGATTGACGGAATATTTATGCTTTATCCGATTTCGTGGTCTGTCGGTATGATAATGATGATTATTTACACAAGGTACGGAAAATGGCTCCCGCAGGAGAACAAAAGAAAATTAGATTAAAAAAAGGACAACGGTAAAAATAAAATCCGTTGTCCTTTTTTATGTGATATTAAGTTTTAAGCAGGAATTATAAATTCAAAAAATTATCGACTGCTTTATTAAATTCATCAGGTGTTTGATAAACAATTCCGTGAGTGCCTTTAATTACGACAAAGGCAGAATCAGGCAAGGCATTTGCTATGGAGAGCGAGTGCGAATGTTTTATCATATCGGCACTGCCGACAATAACCAATGTGGGTGCAGTAACATTTTTTAGCTCATCAAATGAAATATTCGGCTCATCGGTCATTAGGGATAAGAGTTCGTATTTTTTCAATGCACATTTATTTAAGCGTGAGAATAATTTTGTAATCTTACAATTTATAATAATAGGAATTCTGCAATATGCCTTTAGTCCTTTAGGGAACAAATTAGCACCGTTTAATATCAACTTTTCAACATATTCGCCATATTTAAGTGCAAAGGTCAAAGCGATATTTCCGCCGTCGGAAAAGCCGAGCAAAATTGCCCTTTTAATTCCGAGTTCATCAAAAAAATCCTTTAAGTCATCTGCAAACTGTTTTATTGTAAACGGCTTATCACCTCGTGGAGATTTTCCGTGACCTCTGGTATCGAGAGCAATCACACGATATTTTTTAGAAAAATATTCAATTTGACTTCTGAAACATTCAAGGCTTCCGCTGTTTCCGTGAAGCAAAACAAGCGGTGTCCCCTTACCTTTTTCGATATAATTAAGCTTAATATCCATATCATAACTCCAAAAGATTATATGAATATAATAGCACAATAAAGCAACTTAATCAATGAACACAAATACTATTCGCCCTTAATATGCTTGAGGGCATTTTTTTCAAGGCGTGAAACCTGTGCCTGTGATATGCCTATTTCCTCGGCTGTTTCCATTTGGGTTTTGCCGAGCATAAAACGCATATACAAAATTTTATGCTCTCTGTCATCAAGATTGCTCAACTTATCCTTAATCATAATTTCGTCCACCCAATCGGAATCGGAGGAATTATCCCCTATCTGATCCATAACAAAAATTGTATCGCCGCCGTCATTATAAACAGGCTCGTAAAGGCTGACGGGGTCAACGATGGATTCGAGAGCGATAACCACATCGGCTTTTTTCATTTTGAGTTCTTCGGCGATTTCATCCACGGTGGGTTCTTTATTATATTTATTTGTAAGTTTTTCTTTAACCTGCATAGCCTTATATGCTGTATCACGCAGAGAACGGCTGACACGAATACTGTTATTATCTCTCAAAAAGCGGCGTATTTCGCCTATAATCATCGGCACTGTATAGGTGGAGAAGCGAACATTAAGAGAAGTATCAAAGTTATCAATAGCCTTTATAAGACCGATAACGCCCACCTGAAAGAGGTCATCGGGATTTTCACCTCTGTTTGAAAAGCGTTGAACAACAGAGAGAACAAGTCGAAGATTGCCGTTTATCAATTTTTCTCTTGCTTTTTCGTCACCGGCGTGTGCTTTTTTGAGAAGTTCAATTTTTTCGCTTTCTTTAAGCAACTTTAGTTCACAGGTATTTATTCCGCAAATTTCGACTTTATTATACTGCACAATAATACATCCTTTATTTTAATATGTACCTAAGCAAGCCGATTAAATGTGAACGATATGAACATCTCTATGTATATTATTGACAAAAACTAAACAAAATATTATACACTTTTTTATGTCGCAATAAATCAAAATATGTTGATTTAACAAAGAATAATGTGTATAATCAATTTGGGATGTGATGAAATGGCAATGTCTTATAATGACAAAATTATTAAAGAATGCATTAAGCAAAATATTAAGAAGTATCGAGTGACAAACGAACTGACTCAATCACAGGTATGTGAAGCAATCGGAACGAGCAGAACCACATATACCAAGTGGGAATGCGGCGACTCAATGCCGAATATTGTTCAACTTGCAAAACTTGGTATGATTTACGGAGTTAAGACCGATGCGTTTTTAGACGGAATGGACCAATTTTCCGTTGCATACGGATACAACGAACTTTACGGCGAGAAGTATTTAAGCGACCTTTCGGACGATGAGCGATACATAGTTATGAAATACAGAATGCTCAACAAAAGTGACAAGAAAAAACTCAGAGATTTTATCGAGAGCAATATAAGCAATCAGGAATAATACCGATATGCCCCCGAGCGGTACATTTTCGATATATTTTTACTTTTTGATAAAACAAAAATCTCCTATGACGCTAAGCCATAGGAGATTATATTTTATATATTGTTTTTTATATTATTTTTTAGCAGGCGGAAGATAATCATCATCTCCGTAGAGAGTTTTATCAAGTTCTTCCTGCTGTCTGCGTTTTTCGGCAATTCGCCTTTTATCACGCTTCATACGATAAACGAACCATATTACATAAGCGATACAACCAAGGAGCAAAAGGATAAGCAAGGCTATCACTAATTTATTGGTAAAGAACTTTTTAAGCATATTAAGAATTTTCAAAAACGAGGAGAGTTCAACCGTATTTGCAGCCACCAAATCAACGGTGACAATCGTCTTATCGGCATAAATTATATCTGCTTTACATACGACATCGCCCTGTGTTACAGGGGCGTCGAGCGACTCGGGAGGATCAACAGGTTTTATAATAACATTACTCGGGTCGAGAGTTGCAGGGACAAGGGTGGTAACATCGTCCTTAACAACAAGCTGAACGGTATCGGCATCCTTTCCGTTATTAACGCTAACCTCGTATGCGACTTCGTTTTTACGCACAACGGTAGAATATTTAAGCGAATTAAACGCCCATTCAAAAAGGTGCTTAGCATCTATGAAGGAGCATTTTGTGGGAATTCCGTCAAGTGTTTTAATCGGAGAATCCATAACGACTGCAAGGTAATTATAGCCGTTTTTTGACGCCTTGGTAATAACGCAATAACCTGCCTGCTCGGTGGAACCTGTTTTAATGCCCTGAGCATATTCGTAATAGTAAGTAAGATAAGACGGATGAAGCATTAAATTTGTATGAATGAAATTAACGCCGTCATAGGTATAATTCTCAGCGGAGGAAATCTTTACGAACAAATCGCTTTTAAGAGCCTCGAGAGTAATCTTTGCCATATCGGAGGCGGTGGTATACTGATTTTCATCGTGGAGTCCATCGCAATTAACAAAGTGGGTATTCTCACAGCCGAGCGAGGTTACCCACTCATTCATCATTTTTACAAATTCGTCAATACTGCCGGCAACATACTCGGCAAGAACATTACACGCATCGCAAGCAGAATGCACCATTGCAAGATAGAGCAAATCCTCAACGGTAATTTCTGTTCCGATTTTAAGTCCTGCAACCTGAGCTCCCGAACCATAGAGGGATTCTATTGCATATTTGGAAATTGTTGTTGTAGCCTTAATATCATCTACATTATTTATAGCTACCATGGCAGTAATTATTTTTGTAAGAGAAGCAGGATATTTAAGCTTGTCCTGATTCTTTTGTGCAACGACAGGATAAGACGCATCATCAAGATTAATGAGCATATACGAATCCGCATAAATGGTTGTATCGGGCTCATAAACCGCCGCCTTTGCCGTAAACGGCACGCAGAAAAACGACATAGCAACAAGAGTAACACTTATAAAAAACGACAAGAGCTTTTTCACGCACTTGACACCTCACTAAATAAATTATATTATATATCATATCACATAAAGTGACTTAATAAAAGCATAAATTATAAATTTCGGAGATAATTATGGTATATATCACAGGCGACACTCACGGGGATATGAGCGTGTTCAAAAATCCAAAGCTGAGAAAACTCGGTGAAGACGACATTTTAATCATATGCGGAGACTTCGGCTTTCTTTGGGACGGCTCCGAGGATGAAAAAAAGAACATAGAAAAACTGACAAAAAAGAAGTACACCATCTGCTTTGTAGACGGTGCGCACGAAAATTTTGATATGCTCAATTCTTACAGACCATACAGATACAAGGGCGGCAACACACACAAGATAGCACAAAACATCTACCACCTTATGAGGGGTGAAGTATTCACATTTTGCGGTAAGACCTTCTTTTGTATGGGCGGAGGAAAAAGCGACGATGCAGAAATGCGTCACGAAGGTGTAAGCTGGTGGCGTGAGGAAATGCCAAACGCAGAAGAAATGAAAAACGGTGCGGACAATCTTAAAGCTATGGATTACAAGGTTGACTACATAATCACCCACGAGGCACCTGCCATTGCAAAAGATTTCATAAGGTTACACTCCAATACGGCTATGAAACTGACACCGCTGAACACCTATTTACAGGAATTGATGAAAGAGGTAGAATACGACCACTGGTTTTTCGGTTCACTGCACATAGATTTACAAATCAGCAAGAAAATGACGGCTGTATTTAACGATATAATTAAGATAAGATAAAAACAAAAGCACATTTCGGTTTTCTGTTTCCGAAATGTGTTTTTTTATCAGATGGTTTAATATTTTCAAGTATTATATAACTACCTCTAAAATTCATTATTTGCAATACAGCCCATAAAGTTAACTTTAGTCCGACAGTTTTTTGCAAAAAAAAATTACCGTTTCAAAAGAAACGGTAATTTAAGTTTATGAATTTAAGAAAAATTATTACTCTTCTTCTGCTGCTTCCTCGTCAGTTGCGGAATCGTCAGAAAGTTCATCGATTGTCTCCTCGGGTTTATCGAGAAGTTCTTTGATGGAGAGAGAAACTCTCTTCTTGTCAAAGTCGATGTCGATAATCTTAGCCTTAACTACATCGCCGATTTTAAGCACATCCTGAGGAGTTTTAATTCTGTCCCAAGAAATCTGGCTGATGTGGATAAGTCCGTCAATTGTCGGAAGAATGTTTGCAAATGCTCCGAATGAAGCAAATGATACAATCTTAGCATCTACAACAGAACCAACAGGATACTTATTCTTAAGGATTTCCCAAGGGTTATCCTCAATGTTCTTAAAGCCGGCTTCATGAACACTGAATGTCATTTTATCCGTAGCAGTTTCAGCACCGGAGAACGCGACACCAGGAATAAGGATACGACCA
>ENA-OWPL01000036-OWPL01000036.1-human-gut-metagenome-genome-assembly--contig:-NODE-36-length-114969-cov-5.078972_pt1 | contig 114969 bp, 82 predicted proteins | sample MGYA00248263_ERZ651844 | MGnify/ENA primary metagenome ERZ651844 (study PRJEB26924, sample SAMEA4378256) | human gut metagenome | biome: human gut; feature: human-associated habitat; material: faeces...
ACCTGTTGTTTCGTCCGCATTGTCACCCTTCATGCCTTCAAGAGAATCGATAGCACGGATGTAAGCAACGCCACCACCCGGGATGATACCTTCTTCGATAGCAGCGCGAGTTGCACGCAATGCATCGTCTACACGGTCTTTCTTTTCCTTCATTTCAACTTCAGAAGCAGCACCTACGTAAAGAACAGCAACACCACCAGACAATTTAGCCAGACGTTCCTGCAATTTTTCTTTGTCATAATCAGATTTAGTAGCAGCAATCTGAGCTTTAATCTGTTCGCAACGTTCCTTGATATTTTGTTTGTCACCGGCACCATTTACGATGGTAGTGTTATCTTTAGAAACTGTGATCTTATCAGCAGTACCTAACATCTCGATGGTAGCTTGTTCCAGTTTCAGACCCTTTTCCTCACTGATCACTACACCGCCAGTCAATACGGCGATATCTTCCAGCATTTCTTTACGACGGTCACCGAAGCCCGGAGCCTTCACAGCACAAATCTTCAACTGAGAACGCAGACGGTTTACAACCAACGTAGTCAATGCTTCGCTGTCTACATCTTCTGCGATAACCAACAAAGGACGTCCGCTCTGTACAGCCGGTTCCAAAATAGGCAAGAAATCTTTCAAGTTAGAAATCTTCTTATCGTAAATCAGGATATACGGATGTTCCATCACGCATTCCATCTTTTCAGTATCAGTTACAAAGTAAGCAGACAAGTAACCACGGTCAAACTGCATACCTTCTACCACGCCGATTGTAGTATCTGTACCCTTAGCTTCTTCGATAGTGATGACACCGTCTTTAGAAACCTTGCGCATTGCATCCGCAATCAACTTACCGATAACCGGATCATTGTTTGCAGAAATTGTAGCCACCTGTTCAATCTTATCGTAGTTATCACCTACAGTTTCAGACTGAGCCTTGATAGATTCCACAACTTTTGCCACAGCCTTATCGATACCACGTTTCAAATCCATCGGATTTGCACCGGCAGTTACGTTCTTAACGCCTACACCTACGATAGCCTGAGCCAATACGGTTGCAGTAGTGGTACCGTCACCTGCATCATCACCCGTCTTAGAAGCAACTGATTTTACCAACTGAGCACCTGTATTCTGGAACGGATCGCTCAATTCCACTTCTTTTGCTACAGTTACACCATCCTTTGTAATGTGAGGAGCACCGAATTTCTTTTCGATGATTACATTACGACCTTTCGGGCCCAGTGTTACTTTCACTGCATTAGCCAGTTCGTCTACACCTTTTTTCAACTGATCGCGAGCGTCAATGTTGAAGAGAATATCTTTTGCCATAGTGAATTTCCTTTCTAATCTTAAATTCGTTAATTACCTAAATTATCCCAAAACTGCCAGTACATCGCTCTGACGCATCATCAAATACTTCACACCTTCGTATTCGATTTCAGTACCAGAATATTTACCATACAATACAGTATCACCTACTTTCAAGACCATTTCTTCGTCTTTAGTGCCATGGCCAACTGCCACTACTTCACCCTGCAACGGTTTTTCTTTCGCTGTGTCAGGAATAATGATACCACCGATTGTTTTTTCTTCTGCAGGAGCCGGAAGAATCAGGACTCTGTCTGCTAATGGTTTAATGTTCATAATGCTATAATTTAGTTTATATTTTATCGTTTATCAAATGCGTTAAAGCACCTATCTTTCTGCGAAAAGCGTGCCAAAACAAAAGACTGACATTCTGACATAAACAACCTGACAGTCCTGGCCGTCATACTGACAATTCTGACATCCAGCCTTACACGCAAACAAACTTCCGTTATTGGAGATGTATCGAAAAATAATTATCTTTACCACCTAAACCTAACATAATAAATATATGAACAGACCTCTGCAAACACTTACTTTAGCCGCTGCACTTTCCTGCACAATGGCTACGGGTTGGGCTTCCATTCTTACACAAATGCCCAATCAACAGAACAATGACTACGAAATGTTTATGGAAAAAATCCGGAATACAACTATTAAAAATCCTTCCATTGACAAAGATCTAGCTTTGTTTCAGGAAAACGGCTCATTTAGCGACATTGATTATGATGATACCCAGATGACCAACTGGACTCCGATTCAACACATTGAACGTTTGTCGGATTTTGTCTACGCATATACCAACGAAAAGAACAAATACTATCAGAACGAAGATTTATATCAGAAAATTGTCAAAGGATTAGAATACTGGTATGACGTAGATTCTGAAAGTGACAACTGGTGGCACAATCAGATTTCCGAACCACAGAAACTCGGGGTGCTGCTCATTCAAATGCGCATTGGAAAAAAACAGATTCCACAAGAACTGGAAACAAAAATATTGAAACGGATTCAGGAAACAGGCGGAGACCCGGCTAAATGGACAGGTGCCAACCGTACAGATATTGCTCTACACTGGATTTACCGTTCTTGCCTGACACAGAATGAAGCCGATTTGAAAACGGCTATCGACAACGTTTTCAATCCGGTGGTATATACCACAGAAGAAGGATTCCAACATGACAACAGTTATTTCCAGCATGGAGAACAGCTTTACATCGGAGGCTATGGAGATGAAATTCTTAAAGGTGTTACCCAGGTAGCTTCCTATGCATTGGGCACACAGTATCAACTTGATAAAGAGAAAGTGGAACTGCTCAGCAAGTTCATGCGCGAGACTTATTACCGTACCGTACGTGGCCAGAACATGTCGTTCGACGTGGTAGGACGCAGTGTAAGCCGTCCGGGATTACTGAACAAACGAACCACTACCACTTATGCCCAGCGAATGATTGACATCGATCCGGCTCATGCCGATGAATACAAAGCCATCATCGCCCGCCTGAACCGAAAGCAGCCTGCTGACTATCAGGTAACCGCTTCACATACCCATTATTTCCGTGGTGACTACTCATTACATGTGCGTCCTCAATATAACTTTGACGTACGTTTGGCTTCTACACGCACGAAGAAATGTGAATACGGCAACAAAGAAAACCTGAAAACCTATTTCATGTCCGACGGATGTACCAACATTGTACAAACAGGCGATGAGTATTTCAATATCTTCCCAGTATGGAACTGGTGCCATATTCCGGGTACTACCGCTCCTCAAGTAGAAAAAATACCGATGGATCCGAAAGCATGGGGCGTGTTAGGTACTTCCACATACGCCGGTGGAGTTTCCGACAGTATTTATGGAGCTACGGCATACGCTTACATGGATACCAATCCTGAAGTAAACACCGGAGCCAAGAAAAGCTGGTACTTCTTTGATAACGAAGTGGTATGTCTGGGAGCTGGTATACAATCCACTTCCACTTATCCGATTCACACCACTGTCAACCAGTGCTTCTTGAAAGACGGCATCTTAGTTGACAAAGGAGGTAAAGAAGAGACCTTAGCAAACGGAAGCTATACCTTACAAGCCCCGCAGTGGGTATTGCATGACAAAATCGGCTACTTCTTCCCACAGAAAGAAGAAGTGTTCCTGACAGCCCAGACACAGAGCGGACGCTGGTATGACATCAACACCAGCAAGTCGAAAAAAGAAGAAAAGATGGATGTCTTCACATTGGGTATCAACCACGGTGTGGGTCCGAAAGACGGCTCATACGCTTATATCGTAGTGCCGGGAAAAACTTCCGCACAAGAGATGGAAGCCTATCAGAAAGAGAATGCCATCGAAATTCTATCGAACAATGCAAAAATACAGGCTGTTCGGAATACCAAACTGAATGTCTGGATGGTGACTTTCTTCGAAGCTGGTACTTTCAAACATAAAGAATTGAGTGTTACCGTAGACAAGCCATGCGTACTGATGGTAAAAGACATCAACGCAAAATCGGCTAATCTGCATATTGCCGACCCGGGACAAACTCAATCGCCCATTCAAGTGGAACTGAAAATCGGCAAAAAGAAACAAGCGCTCACAGCCGACTTCAGCCAAACTGGCATTTATGCAGGAGCTACCAAGCAATACACTGTAAAACTTTAATCTCAATATGAGACAAAAAAGAAGCTCCATGGCACACTCAACTCAAGGCCATGGAGCTTCTTCTTTTTATTGTTCTTCCGGTTCCGAGAATAAATCTCTTGCAGGAGTCACCGGTGTGATACCTTTTTCGACTTCCTGACGGATACGCGAGGAGAACTTCTTTTTCGAAGTGATGCCCAATTCCGTCAGCATATCCGCCTGACGAATCAGGTTGCCTTTTCCCTGCGAGAGCTGCCCCAACGCATTCTTGTAGGCCGTGGAAGCTGCCTGTAAAGAATCTCCAATCTTTTCGAAAGTCTCGGTAAACCCTACCAGTTTCTCATAAAGCACCGTTCCACGCTTGATGATGTCCTGAATATTTTTCACCTGATACTCCCGCTTCCACAAATCCAATGCCAACCGAAGCGCTGCAATCAGGTTGGTCGGACTAATCAATACGACCTTTTTCTGGTAAGCATAATTCCAAATGTCCGGATCGGCCTGCAAGGCCAACAGATAAGCCGGCTCGTTCGGCACGAACATCATCACAAAATCCAATGAAGACACATTGTAGCTGGAATAATCCTTCCGGCTCAACTCATCAATGTGGGCTTTCACAGAAGCCAGGTGTGCTTTCAAGTACTGTTCACGCTGCACAGCATCCTCACAAGCTACATAGCTTGCGTATGCCGTAAGCGATACTTTTGAGTCAATAATCACCTGACGGTTATCCGGATACACCACCAGTACATCAGGCTGCATCCGCTGTCCCAACTCGTTTTTGAGCGGTTCACCATGTTCATCTTTCAAGAATTCCTGACGGAAATATTCTTCACCTTCTCTCAAACCGGAATTTTCCAAGATAGTCTCCAATATCATTTCACCCCAGTTTCCCTGCATCTTGGAATCTCCTTTCAAGGCACGGGTCAGGTTGTTGGCATCGTCGCTAATCTGTTTGTTCAGCTGCATCAGTTCCTTGATACGGTCTTCCAAAGAAAAGCGTTGCTTGGATTCTTTATCGTACACTTCTTCCACCTGATGCTTGAATTCTTTCAAATTCTCTCCAAAAGGTTTCAACAAGTTACTCAGGGTTTCCGAACTAAGCCGGTTGAATGCCTCCGTCTTCTGCTGGAAAATCCGGTTGGCCATATTCTCAAACTCCGTATTCAGTTGCTTCCGCAATTTCTCCACTTCTTCCTTCTGATTCTCCAACCGTTCTTCCAGGTTGCGACGCTCTGCCTGTGATGTAGCCAGTGCACGACCTGCCTCTGCCCATTTCCCGGAAAGTTCATCTACCTGTCCACGCAGCCTCTCTGTTTCTTTCCGGTACTGCTCAATCAGCAATTCAGTACGTTCCTTTTCCGCCTTCAGCAAATCCTGAGCATGCTGTTGGTTCATCTGTAACTCCGACCGCAAAGAAACGGACTTCCTCGCAGCCCACAAATAACCCAGCAGTCCTCCTACTATCACGCCAACAACCAAATATACAACTTCCATATTCTCTACTAATTTTCGAAACACCTATAAAAAACACAGGTTTCACGAAACAGAAGTCCGAAGCATCTGCCTCTTCCGTCTTCTTCCGTGAAACCTGTGTCCTTTTTATTTATGATTAATCGCTCACGCTTATCCGTTGATGGCAGCTACCAGTTCTTCCGGAGTAACCAGCGACTGTTCACCGCTCGTCATATTTTTCAGCATGACTTTTCCTTCTTTCATTTCATTTTCACCCACAATGGCTACAAACGGTACCATCTTTGCATTGGCATAGCTCATCTGTTTCTTCATTTTAGCAGCATCCGGATAGATTTCTGCACGAATACCTACGGCACGTACCTGTGCCAGTACCGGCAATACATACGCAGCCTCAGCTTCGCCAAAGTTGACGAACAGCAACTGTGTACCGTTCACTGCTTCTTTCGGATACAAATCCAACTGGTTTAGTACGTCGTAAATACGATCAGCGCCGAATGAGATACCCACTCCCGACATGCCTTCCATACCGAACACACCGGTCAGGTTATCGTAACGGCCACCTCCACTGATACTACCAATCTGTACGTCCAGCGCCTTCACTTCAAAGATAGCACCCGTATAATAGTTCAGCCCACGAGCCAGTGTCAAATCCAGTTCCACTTCCGACTGGATACCCAGTCCGGCAATTGTCTTTAGAATAAACTCACTTTCTTCTACCCCCTTCAGACCAGTCTCACTGGCAGCCAGCACATTCTTCAACGTAGCTAACTTCTCTTCGTTCGAACCGCTCAACAGAATAATCGGCTGCAACTTATCGATGGCTTCCTGCGGAATACCTTTTGATGCCAGTTCCGCATTTACATTGTCCAAACCAATTTTATCCAGTTTGTCGATAGCTACTGTAATATCTACAATCTTGTCGGCTTCTCCGATGATTTCGGCAATACCTGTCAGAATCTTACGGTTGTTAATCTTGATGGAAACACGAATACCGAATTTCTGGAACACCGCATCAATCATCTGCACCAGTTCCACCTCATTCAGCAAGGAATTACTGCCTACCACGTCGGCATCACACTGATAGAATTCACGGTAACGTCCCTTCTGCGGACGGTCGGCACGCCATACCGGCTGAATTTGGAAACGCTTGAACGGGAAAGTGATTTCATCACGGTGCATTACCACGTAACGCGCAAAAGGAACTGTCAGGTCATATCGCAAACCTTTTTCACAGAATTTGCTGGCCAATTTTGCTGCATTGCGGCTCAACAGTTCTTCATCTGTCAGTCCAGAAAAATAGTCACCCGAATTCTGAATCTTGAAAAGCAGCTTATCGCCTTCCTCTCCATACTTACCCATCAAAGTAGACAGGTTTTCCATGGAAGGAGTCTCTATCTGCTGAAAGCCGTAGCGATAGAACACCTCGCGAATGGTGTTGAATATATAGTTACGTTTCGCCATTTCTACCGGCGAAAAGTCTCTTGTTCCTTTAGGTATACTTGGTTTTGTTGCCATAATGAATCAGTCTTTAAATTAACGGGGCAAAAATACGAATAAAATTTCTACCTTCCGCATACAAAACGAAAGGATTTCATGCTTACTCGCGACGATTCATATAAATCGTTACGTAGTAAATCAGCGTAGCCAGTGAACCCAAGGCAGCCACGACATACGTATAGGCAGCCGACTTCAAGGCATCCATAGCCTGCTGATGATTAAACGCATTGGTAATTCCGGCACTACTCAACCATACCAGTGCCCGACGGCTTGCATCAATTTCTACCGGAAGAGTAATGAAACTGAACAACGTGGTCATGGCAAACAGACAGATACCGATAAGCAGCAGCTGAGGAAAAGAGTTGACCATCAGAATACCAGCTAACAACACCCAAGATACGATGGAAGAAGAAAACTGTACCACCGGGACCAAAGCCGAACGCATACGCAAAGGCGCATATCCCCGTGCATGCTGTACCGCATGTCCGCACTCGTGAGCTGCTACAGCTGCAGCAGCCACACTTGTACTACCGTAGACCCCTTCACTCAAATTTACCGTCTTGTTCATCGGGTTATAATGATCGGTCAACATTCCCGATGTACTGGTCACCGTCACGTCGTAAATACCGTTATCACGCAGCATCTTTTCTGCCACTTCCCTTCCTGTCATGCCATTGGTCAACGGCATCTGGGAATATTTTTCAAATTTACTCTTCAGGTTTGCCTGAACCAGGTAACTGATAATCGCAATACCTATAAATACAATCCAAATCAACATAATTTCTTCATTTAAATGTTATACTAATTCTTTAGCAAAAACCTTGCCAAAAGAAAGGTTGTCAGTCATTTCTGCCCAAAGATAAAGATTTTATTTTTCTATTCAGGCAACTTTACGTAATTTTGCTCCGTATTGAAAGAAAGACCATGATAGTTTGCATAGCCGAAAAGCCCAGCGTGGCACGCGACATCGCCGATGTGCTGGGAGCCAAAAAACGAAAAGAAGGATACATTGAAGGAAACGGATACCAGGTAACCTGGACATTCGGTCATCTGTGTACCCTGAAGGAACCGCATGAATATACTCCCTCGTGGAAAAGCTGGAGTCTGAGCAGCCTGCCCATGATTCCTCCCCGCTTCGGAATCAAGCTGATAAACGACAGCGGAATAGAAAAGCAGTTTCACATCATCGAAAAGCTGATGCAGGAAGCTGAAATGATTATCAACTGCGGGGATGCCGGCCAGGAAGGAGAACTCATCCAGCGGTGGGTAATGCAAAAGGCCGGTGCCAAATGCCCGGTCAAACGACTCTGGATTTCCTCACTGACGGAAGAGGCTATACGCGACGGATTTGCCAACCTGAAAGACCAGGCGGAGTTCCAACCGCTCTACGAAGCCGGACTGAGCCGCGCCATCGGTGACTGGACTTTGGGCATGAATGCCACCCGACTATATACCTTGAAATACGGACAGAACAAACAGGTACTTTCCATCGGACGAGTACAGACTCCGACTCTGGCCCTGATTGTAAAAAGACAGCAGGAAATAGAACACTTCGTTCCCAAGCAATACTGGGAATTGAAGACGGTCTACCGCGATACGGTGTTCTCGGCCATCGTACGAAAGAGTGATGAGGAACTGGCTGAAGAGGCTGAAAAAGAAAAAGAGAGCCCTTCGGCCAAGAAGAAAATACAGCTCGATGCCAACCGGGGTATTCCGCAGATTACCGACGAACAGACCGGAAAGGAATTACTGGAACGCATCCGGAATGTAGACTTTACCGTAACCGAAGTCAGCTCAAAGAAAGGAACGGAAGCGCCTCCCCGCCTGTTCGACCTGACCTCTTTGCAGGTGGAATGTAATAAAAAATTCAGCTACTCGGCCGACATGACCTTGCAGCTCATCCAGTCATTATATGAAAAGAAGGTGGCTACTTATCCGCGTGTGGATACCACTTTCCTGAGTGACGACATTTATCCCAAGTGCCCTAAAATTCTGGAGGGCTTGAAAGACTATGCCGTTTACACGACGGCATTAAGCGGAAAACCACTGATTAAATCGAAAAAAGTATTCGATAACAGCAAGGTGACCGACCACCATGCCATCATCCCCACCGGAGTACAACCGCAGGGCCTCAGCGACATGGAAAAACGGGTGTTCGACCTGATTGCCCGCCGCTTCATCGCTGTGTTCTATCCGGATTGTAAGTTTTCTACCACGACCGTCATCGGTGAAGCAGACCAGATAGAGTTCAAGGTAACCGGAAAGCAGATTCTGGAACCCGGCTGGCGCGTAATCTTTGCTAAGGACGTTCCGGAAGAAGGGAAGGAAAACGAGGAAGAAAGCGTATTGCCCGCTTTCACCAAAGGAGAAAGCGGTCCGCATAGCCCGATGCTCAACGAGAAATGGACACAGCCGCCTCGTCCCTATACCGAAGCTACCCTGCTGCGTGCCATGGAAACTGCCGGAAAGCTGGTGGACAATGATGAACTTCGGGATGCCCTGAAAGAAAACGGCATTGGTCGCCCTTCTACCCGTGCAGCCATTATCGAGACCTTGTTCAAACGGCATTACATCCGCAAGGAACGCAAAAACCTGATTGCTACTCCAACCGGAGTAGAACTGATTCAGCTAATTCACGAAGAACTCCTGAAATCGGCCGAACTGACCGGTATCTGGGAAAAGAAATTGCGCGAAATCGAACGAAAAAGTTACGATGCAGGTACCTTCTTAGCTGAATTGAAGCAGATGGTCACCGAAATAGTCTACAGCGTACTGCGTGACAACAGCAACCGCCGTGTGACCGTTACGACTGATGACAGCCCTAAAATTCCGCTGAAAAAAGCAGCTGCCCCTAAAAACGGTGAAGAAGAGCCCAAGAAAAAAGCGGCTCCCCGCAAGCCACGGGCCAGCAAGAAAGCAGCCACTCCCGAAGCCCCTAAGGAAGACAACCTGCCAGCCGATGACAGCATCTTAGGAAAAGCCTGTCCTGTATGCGGCACGGGCATTATTATTAAAGGAAAGACGGCCTACGGATGCTCTCAGTGGAAGAACGGATGTAAATTCCGTAAGCCTTTTAAAGCGTGAAATATTTCCCGCCCTATATACTAAAACAAAAATTCCTGAAGAATTCTTGTTCACAAAGCAAACAAAGAATTTCTTCAGGAATTTTTATTATTAGTTTTTCAATATAACGTGATACTCTACCCCCTTCTCTGTCTGGAAGGTATATAATCCCTTATCAGACGCTGTAACAGGAACTTCCTCTCCCGAAGCAGCCTCTACTTTTTGAATCACAATATCAGGACTATAAATTGTGCATTCATTTCCTGAACCAGAGACTAATGTACACTCCTGAAGTACATGTTGTTTCCATTTTAAATTAAAAGTAAAGTCCCCTACCGCACGTAACCCATCTATACACCCTTCAGGCCATGCAGCAGGTAACGCAGGCAGCAACTGAATAAAACCTTGATGACTCTGTAAAAGCATTTCTGCCATCCCAGCAGTAGCTCCGAAATTACCATCAATCTGGAAAGGAGGGTGAGAGTCGAACAAATTTTCATATACACCTCCTTTGTCGTTATCCATACTTATTACAGTCAAAGAAGAAAGACTCAGTGCAGATTTAAGCAAACGGTAAGCATGGTCTCCATCCTGAAGACGGGCCCAGCAAGCTATCTTCCATGCCCGACTCCATCCTGTTCCCAAGTCACCTCTGGATAGCAAGGTTTGCTTTGCTGCCTCAGCATATTCTGGTGTTCTATAATAAGAAATTTGATTGCCCGGATAAAGAGCCATTAAATTAGAAAGATGACGATGCTGGTTTCCTAAAGTATCCAGTTGCCAGGTATCATATTTCCATTCTTTTATTTGTCCCCATGAGCCAATTGTAAGTCCATTATCCAAACGAGCAAATTTGTCCTTCAATTCTTTCTCAAAAGCCTCATTCTGTTGTATTCCCTTTTGGCGGAAAACTTGTAAGGCCTGAGTTGTTTCACTAAACAGTTGCCAGATTAACTGCTGGGCATACGATACACCATCCTCCCACGGTCCTTGTTCCGGTGACCACTCATCAGGAGCAACCAATTTACCATTTTCATCTTCTTTCAAACGATCAAACCAATACTCACAAGTAAGTTGCATAACAGGAAATGCTTTTTCAACCAAAAAGTTCACATCCTGTGTATAAAGATAATGTTGCCATAAATGCATGCAATACCAGGCATTAGCTGGCCGATTTATATTCCAATCCGTATAGCCAAAAATATTGCTTTGGGTTTTAATTGCCCATCCTCTAAGTCCTTCTTCCTGAGCAACCTTCTGCCAGCTTCCATCCGATTTAAGAGCTTCTTTAAAAATATAATTCAAGAAAGGAGCATGACATTCGGACAAATTACAATTTTCAACAGGCCAATAATTCATTTGTACATTAATATTACTGTGGATGTCGCACTCCCATGGAGGAGTATTATCATTATTCCATATTCCTTGCAAATTACTAGGCAAGTCCATGCCGCGCGAAGAAGCCAACATCAGATAACGGCCATACTGAAAGTAAAGCATATCCAGATAAAGACTCTCTTTATGGAATTTTACAAGTTCATCTGTAGGAATCACCGGTAAAGTTTCAGTTAAATCAAGTTTCACACGTTGAAACAAAGGACAATAATCTTTCAAGTGACTCTGTTTCAACTGTTCATAACCTTTTATTGAAGCCTTACAAATCCGGTCAGATATACGAAGATGCAGTTCTTCAGATGTCTCATCTATGTAGGAAGGCGATGAAAGGCTGAAATTCGTAGCCCCCGTCAATAATAATGTCACGGCATCTGCATTCTTCACCACCAACCTGTCACCTTCTATCAACAAACTTCCTCCCTCATTCATAACCTTTAACTGAGCCTCGTAAGAAAGTAAATCCAGTTTATTCTGCAATAATAAGGTTGTATTATCCTTGCATCGGGCCACCCCCTCACGACCATCTTTCAAAGTTACAGAAAAACTTAACTTTCCTTTATTTCCCGGTGTGATTAAACGGGCCACAATCATGCAATCAGGACAACTTGCAAAATACTCACGTTCATACGTAACACCTTGACAATCGAATGTCACACGACCAATTGCCTCATCCAATGAAAGTTCCCGATAATAATTCTCTACTTCACAAGAATCAATTCCTTCAAAATCAAGGAATACGTCTCCAAAACTCTGATAAGCCCCTCGCAATTCCGGGCTCCCTGACCACAAGGACTTTTCATTAAACTGTAGTTGCTCATGGCTTATTCCACCAAAAAACATTGCTCCTAACTCTCCATTTCCAATCGGTAAAGCAGACTTCATCCAGTTTGTTGCCGGACGATTATACCATAGTTTCATTTCAGCAGTGGTTTCTTGCTTACAAGAATACAAAGTATACATTGCACACAAGCAACAAATCAGCCACAAACTTCGTTTTAATTGCTTTTTCATAATTGATATAAATTAATTACTTTGATAATACCTCTAATTTCCCATTTAAAACAAGTTGTTCATTTTTCACGACATTATACTCTTTCTCATCTTTTCCCAATCTGACTCTCAACTTGCCAGTAGTCCCAGGGCATATCACGACCTTACTAGCCAAACCTTGTGACCAATAAATATCCACTTCATGATTTCCACAAGCTTTTAAACCAGACACATAACCTTCAGAATACTTAGCTGGTAATGCCGGAAGTATATGTAATTCACCAGAATGACTTTGCAAAAGCATTTCAGCAATAGCAAAAGTAAATCCAAGATTTCCATCTATTTGGAAAAAACCATGAAACTGACTTGTCAGATTAGGATATAAGGCTTTCAAAAAATGACGATCTATCGTCTTCTGCAGACTATCCGGCTCCTCCAAGCGTACCCACCATCCTGCCGCAAATGCACCAGTCCAACTACCACTATTGCTTCTATACATAGGTTTTCTCTTATCCAAAGTCCGCCGAAAGGCTTTTGCTAATTCCGGAGTTTTGCGCAACGTAATCATATCAGATGCTATAAGCCCCCACCCATGTCCTACCTGCCCATTGGAGTCATCCAGATTATCCCAGTCATCATACCATTCCTGAAGTTCACCCGTGCGAGGACTAATCTTAAAAGGAGCTAGCAGAGATACAGATTTTCTCAACTCAGCCCCTATATCTGACTTTATTCCCAATACTTTTTCCGCCTCAAGTATGCATTCAAAAAGGTTCCGTATCATCTGCATATCTGCAGAAGGACCTTGGCACACCCATCCTTTCGTTCCGTCCGGCTTCACATACAGATTCTCAAACGAAACCGATGGACTAGTGACCAAATAACCTTCCGGTGTTTTTTGCAACGTATGCAGATAGAATTCCGCTGCCCCTTCCATCACAGGAAAGTACTCTTTCAAAAAAAACTTATCGTTCGTAAATTCGTAATGGTTCCATATATGGCTGCATAGCCAGGCTGGAGCAGCCTGGTAGATGCCCCACTGACCAGATTTCCCAACAGGCCAGGTAGTACGCCATAAATCAAGATTATGATGTACCGTCCATCCCGGGCTACCATACAAGACCTCTGCCGTCCTTCTTCCATCCTTCGTAGTCTCCTTTATCATCTGCATCAGCGGCAAATGACACTCCGACAAGTTGGCAACCTCTACAGGCCAGTAATTAATTTCCACATTGCAATTCAGCGTATAGTTGCTGCTCCACGCCGCCTTCATGTCATCACACCAGATTCCCTGAAGATTGGCAGGCTGTGAACCTGGTCTAGAAGAACTTATCAACAAATAACGACCGAATTGGAAATACAGAGCCGTCAAAGAGGGATCTTTGTCCGGCATATAATGAGCAATACGCTCGTCAATGGACCAGTGCTCTCGCTCATCATGACCCAGAGACAAGGAAACCCGATTGAAAAGACTTGAGAAATCGTTTACATGTGCCGTATGAATATCCTTGTAATCTTTCTTCATTATACGTGCTTCTATCTCGGCACACAGTTTATCCGTATCCTTACCTTCCGCTACCGGATCTTTATCGAAACCATTGAAACTCGTTGCAGCGACAAAAGCAAGCACCACCTCACTGGCATTCCTTATCTGAAGGGAATGCACATTGCTTCGTACCACTCCATCACATTCAACCACAAGCAGCCGCCCCTGGAAACGCATACCGCAGGTATCGCTATATATCACCTCACTACTCGGCTCATAATGTGGCCAGCAAACTTCAGGAGCCTGCCCTTCTATATAAACCGTATGATTATCTGTAGAACAGCTATGTTTTACCTTACTTTGCAAAGAAAGATCCAAAGACAGAGCCTTTCTATCACAAGTAAATCTCATCATAAGTGCCTGATCCGGGTAAGAAATAAAATATTCACGATGATATTTTATCCCGTTAAGTTTATAGGAAACAGAAAGCACTCCGGACGAAAGATCCAGCTCTCTTCTATATTCCGTCACTTCTCCCATATCCGGAAAAAATCGCATCATTACATCCACAAATGGGAGATAGGAATGATAATAAGGCCCTACAATCTGCGAATTTATAATTTTTTCGGCCTCAGCTGTACGACCAGAAACAATTAATTCTCTTACTTCTTTCACATATTTCAAGCTTCCCTCCTTCTGTAGTAATCTAGGACCTCCTGCCCAGAACGTATCCTCGTTCGTCTGAACACGCTCGGTAAAGATTCCTCCATATACCATCGCCCCCATTCGTCCGTTACCCAAAGGAAAGGCTTCATGCCAATTCACCGCCGGTTTATTAGAGTATAATATATTCGAACCTTCTATAGCTTGTACTCCTATATACGGGATAAACAAACATAAAAAAAGCATCCAATATTTCAGCAACTGTTTCAACCATGATCTGACCATAATCTAAACTCTTCACTTATATTTCCGAATTTACGACACAAAAATCAAATTCCTTTAAAGTAGAACGAAAATAAATATATAGCTCATCTTCTGAATAAAAAGACAAGTCTTGCTTTGAAAGTTTTTTCAATTGAGTATAAGTATATTGTTTTTTATTCAAAATATACTTACTATCATTTGTTCTACAAGTCCAACCTTTAGGGATAGCGATAATAAAACGATGTTTCACATCACATTTAAGATACATCTTCTTACTTTCCATATCCAGATTCAAATACACATTTCCAGAGTCCAAAGGTACACTGCATTGTATTTTATTTAATACAGACAATGCAGGCTTAACCATAAAATCCTTCCACCCAGCTTCTATTGGGCGTATTCCTGCTATATATTGAGACAATAAAGTCAACGGCCCTCCTGACCATCCATGATTAATACTTCCACTAACTTCTCCCCATATATCCCAATGCTCCCAAAGAGTCGTCAGTTTATGATCAACCATTCTACGATATCTGGATTTCATTCTCCTCAGTCCTTCATCAAAATTACCTTTCATGAAGAAAGACTCCAATACATATTTTTCCATATAAGGAGATGCACCTTGATAACTATTTAGATAGCTTCGAATAGATTTCCATTGTTCATCACTGGCAAAACCAGCCAATACAGCCAATGCATTAGACCTATCATCTGTACGGCCATTATAAAATGGATCCCTATACAACGTACCTGTCCAAAAATTTTTATTCACCGCACTTTTAATTTTACTCATTTTTCCTTCACATTCTTTCGCTACCATATTTTCCCCCAATAATATGGCCATATTACGTAAACTCTCAAGGGCCAAACTATACCAAGCGTTTTCCAATACACGACAATCAATATCAGTTCCCCAATCCATCCAGTCCCATTCACCAGTCCGATGTATTACCAAATTCTTTTCATCCAGATTCCACAAAGACAAATATTTTTTTACCGCAGGAAAAGCCTTCTTCATCAGTAAAGTATCACCCGTATAAACAAAATAATTCCAGAAGCCATATTTCCCTACACTAGCCAACATTTGCATAGGCAATTCCTTATCCCAATTTCCAGCAGGTATAGGAGAAAACAAAACCCCATCACTTTTCTGCCAATCAATCAAATTCTCTATTGCCTTTCTAACAGCTTTTTTCCCATTATTATCACAAGCATAAAAAATCTCACCAATAACAATAGTTGCATCGCCCCACCACTGCGAACGTTCCCGGTCTGGGTCCTGAATACCATCCCTCATATTTAAGTTCATTGTATTCAGAGCTTTTTTCCATAAGACATTATAAAAGTCATCATCACAGTGAAAAGAGCCAACAAAATCAGTATCAAACCGAGTTTCTCTATATCCTACATCTAAAACTTCCACACCTGTCGGTATAGTATATATTACAGAATGTCCGCTCATATAATTATAAGCTTCAAACTCCTGTATGCCGTCAGTTGTTACATACTCCGCTCTTACCGTATATTCTTCTCCTATTTTATAATTATCTGTTTGCATATCTATAAGTAATCCTGGACGTGCTTTTAGTCTAATATAGGGAGTAACCGTTATATTACGAGGAAGGAAACCCACCAATTGTTGTCCTTGCTTCATCCAAGATAAAGAATCGTATGCAATAATCCCAGAATCCCTCCAATTAGGGAAAGGACGCTTTTGTACCTTATTCCATGGTTCACAAGGATATTCTCCACAGCATACCGCCTTCTTCCAAGAGCTATCATTATAACTCAGATTCTGCCACTTACCAATATCTTTTCGAGCATCAAAATGAATATTTGATTCCGGGAAACGAAAATTAGGATATGGAGGTAAAGATTCTCCAAAAGCAGGATGAATCCTTACTAACCAACTATCATCTGAAACAATCTTAGTACCATCAGATAAATCCAGATCTACAAGTAATCCGGCTCGTCCACTATTTTTATGGTTAAATCCATCTTTCCCAAAAAACCAGACCTGAACAGCAATCAAGTTCTCTCCCTGATGTAAATAATCAGTCAAATCCACACTGTCATAATATGTATCACAAGGATTAGGTCCTCTCTTTAATCCACCTTCAAAAACTACTAGCTTTCCATTTACCCAAAGCCAGTATTTCGAATCTACCGCTACATGCAACTGAGCTCGAACGCCTTGTTCAGCACAATTAAAGTGCTTCCGAAAACATAACCACTGATTAGGTTGCGCATTTTCTTGAGGTATAGAAATCCACTGTGCTTTATCAAACACCTCATTCCCCCATAATAAATTGGAGCAATAAACTAGTAAAAATAGACTTAATATTATCTTCAACATGCCATAGATTCATTAATAATCAACGTCATATCATTCACACACATAACCTTTTACAAGAAATTCAGATAAGAAAGCTTTCGTATCAGTAAAAAGAATACGCACAAAACGTCCTCTATCATTAGAATTTTCAAAAGTAAACCAATGAATGTCTTTATTTCTATTTACTTGTGAGCTATTACATAATGTCCTCCAATTTTTTTTATCATCTGACACTTCAATTGTATAGCCACCACATTTTTCAAAAGGAACACATAATCTTATTTCTTTTAATATTAAACGTTTCTCCGTATCCAATATCCAATAAGGAGTAACATCACTACCAACTGCTTCCCAATAAGTATCAGGATTCCCATCTGCCGCCATACCGGGTGCATGCCCCTCTTTACTGCTGCTGGCAAAAACCGGATTATTCCGGCCGAAAGTCTGTAACTCACTCATGCCCTGCTCACGTACAAAACGAACATAAGGGCGATATGATACAATTGGAGTTACTCCTTCACGATATACATTATCTCCCACAAATTCTATTTCAATTCGTGATTTTTCCAAACCGTCTGCACTTGCTTCAATCACGGTTTTCCCAGCATAATATGAACGGAAAGAGATGGCAGCCTGCCCGTCCATGATACGGATGTCACTTCCTTCTTCAAAACGAATGGATCGTCCTGTAGGAAATTCACCCGGACCTGAAATAACTTTCAAATCTACTGTAGGAGTAGAAGATACCGCTTTCCCTGAAGCATCACAAACAGTAAGCCATAGTTGTACATCATCTGTACCATCAGTCTTCACCCCCTTTATCTTACTTGCTTTTAACTTTAAACGTGCAGGATTATCTTTCCCCGGCCATTCAGGAGGTGCAATACCCGCATATTCATTCCGATACCAATACCAGGAACGTTTCGGAATACGGAAATAGTCCACAATCCCCATTTTTCCCAACGCACTTCCAGCAATACTACCATGGTCAAATCCACACCAGATAGCCTGTCCACTGCGCCATGAACGTCCTTTCCAACCTTCATCACGTTGTAAGTCACTCCATCCAGGAACGTATTCACCCGGACGGTCAGCCGTTACACTTCCATATTCTGACACCAGATTAGGAATACCCGGATTTTGAAAATCAGGCTGTGTGGCACCATCTCCATTATATCCGGCAAGGTCTCCAATACGGTCAATTCTTTCATCGGCTAAAGGACGTTGTGCTCCTCCCACGGCAGCTGGTCTTGTAGCATCCAGTTGATGAGCCAAATCCACCATCCGCTTCAGTAACCTACGTACTCCCGTCATTGCTTCCGGGGCAGAAAAGAATGCTTCATTGCACATACTCCATGCCACAATGGAAGGATGATTACGATGAATACGTATCATTTCACGCAATTGCTGCAAAGCACTCTCCTCAAAAGCCTGCTCATACTTTTTTTCTACAGGATAGGCGCTGCTGTTCCAATAGCCATCCGGCTTAAATCCTCCAATTCCCCAAAATGGAGCTTCCGACCAGAATAAAAGTCCTGTTTCATCACATGCTTGTGAAAAAGCTGGCGCATGAGGGTAATGCGATCCTCGAATTAAATTAAAACCAGCCTCTTTTATCATATTTACATCCCTGTACATTGCAGCTTCAGTTACAGCATCTCCCCAACCGGCCTGATCCTGATGTACATTGGCTCCTCTAATATAAAAATGATGTCCATTCAAGAAAAATCCTTTATCAGCCGTCCATTCAAACCAGCGAAAGCCAAAAGAAGTTTCCAAAGAATCAATCAATCTATCATTGTGATATACCAAACTTACAGCTGTATATAAATTCGGATGCTGCGGGCTCCATAAAGCCGGATAATCAACCGGTTTAGTCAACTGCATAAATATTTTCTTTCCACCGGCAGCCACCGTTTCCGTAGTCTCTACTGTGGCTACATTCTTTCCATTACAATCCAGAATCCTAGTTTGCAAACGATAAATTCCACTCTTATTACTCTCATTGCATATTTCCGTTTCAATCTTTACTCTTGAATAACGTCCTTGCTGTTCTGCCAAATCAGGAGTTGTGATAAACATACCATACCAGGAAATATAGCAATATCCTTTTTTCACCAGACGCACATTTCTATAAATACCTCCACTAAACACATGCTCCCCAGCTCTCGGAGCCACATCCGGTTTCCATAAATTGTTCACTCTTACAGCTATCAGGTTCTTTCCCTTTTTTATCCATGGAGAAATATCTACAGAAAACCCCGTATATCCTCCCACATGTTTCCCTGCCATTCTTCCATTGACAAAAACCTCAGCTTCCTGAAACACCCCGTCAAACTCCAGAAAAAGTTTCCTCTTCAAATCTGCCGCACTTAACTGGATCTGTTTCCTATACCATCCATAGCCAACATAAAAGTCTTTCGACATAAAATAAGGGATACTGAAAGAATGAGGAAGTCCTACATTCTCCCAAGAAGTATCATCAAAATCTTCTTGTTCTGCATGCTCATGATCTCCTTTGGAGTATTTCCAACATGAATTTATTAAAAGTTCCTCACGAGGCAAATCCTTCGCATATAAAGTACACGCACATATCCATATCAAAAGACATGAGAATATTCTAAAGTCCTTCATAAAATTCATAAATTTTACTGATAATACATTCCATTAACTATTTCACCCAATTCATATATTGGCAATCTTTATATATACTTTCATTGGTAAAAGGCCATACCTTTTCAATCAGCAATACATCCTTTAACCGATTCAGTTTATCTGCTGATTTTCCACTTTCAGCTATTGGAAGATATTCCGAATGTTCCATTGATCCCACTCCTCCTAATATAACAACATCCAGTAAATGTCCGGCATCGTCTATAGACTGAGAATACTCTTGCTCTGACAAATGATTCAAATTCACAGCCAACCCCATGTTAGCACTTACACCAATTTGCTGTAACATTTGTTTTTGCTGCTTTACGTCTGCAGCTATTCTAAAACGAGTATTAGTCAATAAAATTTTAAGTTGTCTCTGTCCTGCATACTCTGACAAAATCTTAAACGATTCTTTCATCTTATTGTAGATCTGCTGTTCAGAGTAATTAGCTTCAATAGGAGCCTGCGTAGTAAACAGTGCTCTTTTTAGTCCTAGATGTCCCATTTTACTCAACACATCCTTATAATAATCCATACTTCTTTCATAATATACAGGAACAGCATCACATAATGTCAATCCAGGAAAATGATTAATCTCTTCAATAAAACTAACAATGACCGAAAGTCCTATCTTATCCCACCATTTTTTCTCCTCCAGCAAAGCATCCAAAGATTTATTAGCAATATATTCAGCTGTTACACACACACCACCAAATGCATCAAAAAAGCAATCGACTCCTGAAACAGCTTTTCGTATATCTTTTTCATAACGCTCCAAGGTCAAAATATGATTTTCGTTAACCGGTAAAACTTTTTTATCGACTGTTACATCCAATTGCTTATTTACACACCTTTCACGCATTGCCATATAAACATCATCCCATTCCAGTATTGAACAATCCAATAACCTGAAATTCTTCCCATAAGACCAGTTAGAGTTTTCCGAAATAGAATCAATAAAACAAATATTATAATATGCCCTCATTTCATCTGGACACTGATTCTTATAAGCACAAGGAATTAACAATGAATGTTTTCCGTATAGCAACTGCAATTTCTTACTTATTCTATTTAAGTCATCTTTTGTACGCTGAAAAGCTGACTTCTGAATATCAAAAGTCCAATAACCAGAATCAAAGCCACTGCGCAAATCTGCAGCTATATCAAGTGACTGTAGCGTATACCACTCATTTTGGCGCGCCAAAGCCTTATCATCCATTTGCAAAACAGCCCTCCCATCAACAGCCACTCCATCAAAATAATCAAAAAAAGTAGGCATTGTCCTAATTACCTCTTTCAGGTACATCATATTATCGGTAGCCAAGTAGGAACCTGTTACGGGTGAAACCTGATTTATTTTTCTCATCACATTTATTTTTTCATTTTTCACCGTTACATCAAATAGACGAATATCCCCTCCATAGATATGTGATTCATCATCTTTACCTTCTACTTCTCCCTTCATCTCATGAGGCCAATACCCGGCACAACTGAAAAGCTTATTTCCTGTAGAAAGTTCATTTATTGTTTCTATATCACCTATATGTGATTCTATTTTAAATGGAAGACTTTTCAACGTATTATTATACACAGCAAGCCGATATTTTCCTTTACCTAAATAGTTTACTATATACCCTAAATCTTTACCTACCGAAAATAAATTTACAGATGAAAATAATTCATCCAAGATTGTTTCAAAATGGCTCAACAGACGATAAGGACGCTCCAAATAAGTATTAAACTCCCCTCTATGCCAACTAGAAGGAGGTTGTACTCGATAAGGTTGAGAATTTAAACCAAACTCTGTCAATGACAGAATTACCCGTCCCTTTCCTACTGGAATACACCAAACCGTAGGAAATTTTCCCACCTTAGCCATGATTTGCGCATTCTCAGGCAAATCAGCCTTATATAGTCTAAATGCAGCCTGCTCAACGATTTGTTCATTTCCTACTTTCACTTTAGTTCCTGCCGGGAACAAAGTATTTTTCTCTATAATTTTCCATTCCGGCCAAAAACGAGCAGCATTTTTAGCCGTAACCACAAAGGTTCCTCCTTGTAATACATAATCATTTATTTTATCAGTCAATTCTCTTCCTCCACTAAACAAATCACCAGCAGCTACTATCACTGGATATTGCTTCATTGTTTCTACACGAGCATCACTCAATAACGCGTCTACATTCTCACCGTAAGGAGTTGCGCACATGGCCCCAGTTTCATCATAAAAAAATCCACTTCGCTCATAATGTGGATAAAACATGCTGACAAGAGCATCCGTCAAATAATCTCCTGAGGAATATGGCATACCATTCCAAACGCGAAATGAAGCTGCAATATGAGAAGCAGGCATCCAACCTGAATAAAAATCATTCAATAAAGCAATCTGAGTAACCATAACTCCAGGCTGCCCATATTTATGTACAAAATCCACGCAATCATTATGCATTATCCCAATGGGAGAAAGTTTTCCACGATTAGTGGCCCAAGCTCCTTCACACCATCCATGTTCCATACTCAAAATTGTAGAATTATACATATATTGAGTATAATAAGAACGCTTCATAAGCGACAAACTTCCACCATTTTTAAACCCATTTTTATCATCATAAATTTTGCATCCCCATGAATCAAAAACAGATACATCACCATACCACAATATGCCATATTGCTTCCCTGCTCCCCTTAAATGCATGTATTGTACCTGTCCGTTAGTTATCTTATTCTGAGTCTCCGAACCAGCCAGCATAGTATATCCTTCTTTTAAAATGGGATGCCAATACCAAAGTACACTTAATGCACTGCACCAGTTTCCTAAATCACTTGCTACCCGATCAAAATAAGGTTGTGAAGCCAAGTATTGCTGTTTTTTATCAGGTATATAAGGTTCTATAATATGCCGATATGTAAAATTAAAACGTCCATCTTGTTCTCCTACATCAAAACCCGTGAACTTATTTCCTATATACCTCTGAATCTGATCTATCTGCCACTTCGGAACAATACATTCTCCAAATCCACCATATACAGGCATAGCAGATCCCGGTCCATATCCACCTATATTATGCACAAAGAAATTATTCTTCGACATAAATTGCAATCTCCGAGTGAAGTTCTTATCACACATCAATGAAAGTCCTGGCCTATATACATCACCTTTTACCTCAGCTACCTCTGTTGAATCTATAGGGGTGTTACGCCCCACTACAAACTGGGTCTTATTGCCAAAATCTTTCCACGATAGCGAGGGATAAGGCCTTCTATAATATTCAGGATAATCTTTCGGCTCTACCAAATAAGGATATATTGCAGGGGTTATTGTCAAACTTTGAGAATAGTTTGTCTTACACGTTTCCTTTTGTTCTATGGTTTCAGCAGCATACCCTTCAATACTGACAATCGGTAAAAAAGAAGAAAGCAGATATAAAATATAACGGTATCTCATAACACTATATAAAAAACAAATCAACACACTAGCTAAGAGAAATGTAATAAATAGCTTATCACATTTCTCTATAAACCTATAACAAATTAGAAGCCGCCACTCCAGATATAAGATATGGACAAATCATCTATCAATAAATTCATATTATCTAATTTTGATTCTATTGTAAGATTAAATGTGTCTCCTACCTTAATTAATCCCGTTTTATAACTAAACTTTGTCCATTCCCCAACATTAGAATAGACTTCATTTGTTCCAAAAGTTGAATACACATTAAAACTTCCATTTTCTTTTCGAGCCATAAAGCTTATCACATAATAACCATCATACAAAGCACCTCCCCAATCATGAAGAATCTGTAACTTACCTTCTTTTATTATTAATTGCTTTGAGCCCGAATATGCTTCCCCCGCTACGACTATAGGGCTTCCCTCCGTATAATATTGTGTACGTTCAGCTATTTCAGTCCAAGGTTGTATTACATAACCATCCTCATATTTTTCATAATTATCCAAACATAAATAAGCTTTGTTTCCAGTAGCCGAAATTCCAGTCTGTGAAATCCCATTATAATTATTTGAATAAAGTGTATATTCTGTGGGAACATCTGTAGCATCATAATCAATAAACTGATTTTCAACTACATCTGCATAAAAAACATCATTCTTATATAATTTATAAGAAGTAGCAAAACGCCCAGTTGTCCACGACAATACACATCCTCTAATATCATCTACCGAAGCTTCAAATTTTATTGGAGCACGTGGAATGATTCCATTTGGAATGCCCAAATATCCAGAATCTGAGGCATAAGTAGAAGAGCGCCATCCCATAGCATCCACTGCATAAACTCTATATTCAGTCAATGTATCAGGTGCTAAAGCATCTTCATAAGACTCTACATACAAACTATCTGCTATTACTTTTAAACCACGAACCAATGTATAAAATGCAGTTCCTTCAACCTTATCCCATTTTAAAAAGACAGAAGTATCCCCACGTGTAGCAGACAAATTCTCTGGTGAAGCTATTCTATTAATAGCATAATCTTCTTCATTACAACCAACATATACAAAGGTTCCAATAAACACAAAAACTATAAATAACAACTGTTTCATAATAAATTAATTTTATTAATACCCAGGATTATTAGGAGAAAGATTTGGATTTGCATCAATAGCACTTTGCGGAATAGGCCAAAGTTCATTCTTTCCAGAAACAAACACTTTATGAGATCCAAAATCATATTTTTCATCCGATGTGATTCCATTTATCACTTGATCAGCAATACCCCAACGACGAATATCAAAATATCTTAATCCTTCAAAAGCAAATTCCCACTTTCTTTCATTCTGTATCGTATTCATCATCTCAGATTGAGATTGTCCTCGAGGCACACGTGCAATACCGGCTCTATCTCTTACCTTATCTAATATGTCATAAACAGAATCGTCTATTTGTCCAAGCATTGTTTTAGCCTCTGCATACATCATTAACACATCTGTATAACGTAAAACAATAAAATCAGACTCATCTTCATTTGTCCAGTCTATTTTATCATCTTCATTCATATATCCTTTATTTATTGTTAAAGGATAATCATTTGCGCATTGAGCACTTATATTGCATACATATTCAGACGATTCATATAAAAGGCCATTAACCATTGAATAATCACCAATATAAAATGTGCTTTCAAACCTAGGGCCTCTATTCGCCCATTTTTGTTCCGGATCATAAGCTCTTGAACCCTCTTCCACTGTTTTACCATCAATTAAAGGATATGAATCTATAAATTCAGGTAATACAGAAACTGTTTCCCAAGAACCATTCATACTGGCTTCTGGCAGTCCTGGTAACTTACTACCAAACGTTGTATTAAAGGTGCTTCCCTGTTTATATCCTCCCGCAGTATATTTTAAGGCAAATAAAATCTCTTTATTATCTTCATTTGAATTTGAGAAAATGTCTTTATAATTATCCAAGAAACCAATTTCAGATGGATTTTGCTTTTCCAATTCCATTAATTCCAATGCACTCTTAATTGTATTCTCATAATCCTCTGCATATAAATAAGCTCTTACCTTCATTCCAATTGCAGCTTGTTTTGTTGCAATCCCTTCACGAGAATCATAAGGAGTAACTTCTAAGTTTGTTGCAGCCAATGTAAGATCTGGAATTATAATTTTTTCCATAATCTCTGAAAAAGGACTTCTTGGCAATTTTGATTCCTCAGGAGTATAAATCTTATCAACCAAAGGAACATCACCCCATAAACTTGTCAAACGAATATAACATAAAGCCCTTACAAAACCTATTTGCCCTGTTACATACTTTACAAAATCCTCATCAAAATTATCAGCTTTTGCCTCTATTTCTGCCTTAATTGTATTCGCCCATGAAATTGCATAGTACAAATTTTTATACACAAGATCTACATTTCCAGTCACTGCATTTAATTCTCCTCGTGAAATATCAAACCAAGGTTGTGTCCAACTGTTCTTCCACATACAAACATCCGCACAAACCTCCCAATACAGATTCCCAAAATATGCACCTCCAACAGCATCTGCATCCGTAGGCCGAAGTATTGCATAAAGCCCTGTTATAGCCTGATTAAAATCCTCTTGAGTATTAAAAAATGTCTCTTTTGCCAAAGAATCCTCCGGTTCCAACTCAATCCAATCATTGCAACTATAAAAGAAGCATGACATAAAACCCAGTACTAATAAATATATCTTTTTCATATTTCAATTCTATTTAAAAAGTCAAATCAATACCCATTTTGAATGTCGTAGCTTGAGGAATTCCTCCACGTTCTCCACTACTATTAGACCGTTCTGGATCAAATCCCTTATATCCTTTCTTTGTCCAAGTAAATAAATTTGATGCAGAAGCATACACCCTCAAACGGCTTGCTCTCAGTCTCTTACATATATTCTGTGGAAAAGTATAGCTAAATACTAAATTTTTCAAACGCAGATATGTTCTATCCATCAGAAAATATGTATTGGCATAAGTATTATTAGGACCATTATCTACCCACACTCTCGGTACAGTTTCACTAGGATGTTCAGGTGTCCAACGCTGTACCCAAAATTGTCCAAAATTGGAACCTTGGAAAGTTGGTGTATAATATTCGCAAGTTCCATAAGAATATGCGTCAGCAATCCCCTGAAAATCAACACTCAAATCGAATCCTTTATATCCAAATGACAAATTTGCCCCAAAAGTCCAAGAAGGATACTCAGTTCCTAAAATTTGCCTATCGTAAGCATCAATAGTTCCGTCAGGAGTCCCGTCAGGACCGCTAAAATCTTCAAAAATAAGATCTCCAGGACCAGCCCCACTCACATGAGGGCTATTATCTACTTCTTCTTGTGTTTGATAGATTTTTCCAGTCCACTTCACTAAATAATATGAATTGATAGGATTATCACGTGTAGTTATTTGATTTCCATTTATATGCCTATCTGCTTCACCAACCAATGTTGGATCTAACGAAATAACTTTATTTCGTATATATGAAGTATTTCCACTTATTGACATATTAAAATTATTAAATCTTTTTTGGTAAGTGGCCATAAATTCAAAACCATTATTTTGCACCTGAGCAAGATTAGTCATTACCGAGCTAAAACCCGTTTCATAAGGTAATGGAGTATTAAATAAAATATCCTTTGTTTTACGAATAAAATAATCTCCTTCAAAAATCAATTCTGAATCCAAAAGATGTAAATTAAAGCCTAAGTTTGTTACATTCGTCGTTTCCCAATGCAAATCAGGATTTCCATAGCTAGATGGCGTAACCCCTGTTTCTACAGTTTTTCCCCACACATAATTTGCATTATAAGCTATCTTTGCCATATAAGGAAAATTATCTCCACCATACTGATTTCCCAATTGCCCCCATGAAGCTCTTAACTTAAAAAAGTTAATTAATGGAACATTCTTCATAAAATCCTCCTGAGTTAACACCCATCCAGCAGAAAATGAAGGGAAAACACCATATTTATAGTTAGAGCCAAATCTAGAAGAACCATCACGTCGGATATTAAATTCAAATAAATATTTATCAGCATAGTCATAATTAATACGACCAAACTGAGACAAAATTGCATATTTAGATAAAGCACTTGAATTATCTTTCGTAGTAGGATCACCTGCACCTAAAATATGAATATAGTTAGAGATAAATTTACCACGGTATGCATCAAAATAGTTATTACTATTCTTCTCATAACTAACAGCTGCCATAGCTTTCAAGTTATGCTTGCCAAAATTCTTCTCATAATTTAATTGTACATGAGGGTTTATTCGATAGTTTCTAGAAGATGACATCTTTAGACTTGCATTCCCATAAAAATTATTTTCCAGGTCACTCATTGTACCATTGAAATAAGGATCCGCCAATAATTCCTTATAACGCCAGTTTTTTGTTGAAGGACATCCCTTCCATTCATTATAATCATAAACCTGAATATTAGCATTCAATATAGTAGTCAAATGAAGTCCTGGCAAAATATTCCAGTCCAAATAAGCAGTGCCAATAATATCATTACGAGTTTGATGTATCTCATTATATAAAAGTCCAGCCAAGGGATTACCACTTTGAACTTGTCCCGTATAAGATAAAGAATAACTATCAGGAAGAGCCAACGACCCATCATCATTATAAGCTGGATTTAAAGGAGAAGCTCTCATTATATCAAGTGCAAAGACCTCATTCACACTACCATTGGGAGTTCTTTGATTACCATAAGTATACCCCATTACAGCCCCAACGTTCAATTTTGGCAGAATTTGTGAATCTAATGTCAAGCGAGAAGTAATTCGTTCATAATTACCATCTGAAACAATAGATCCTTGATCCATATAACCTAAAGAAAAATAAAATTTAGTTTTATCGTTTCCTCCATGTGCACTAATATTATACTCTTGAGTAAAACTAGATCTAAAGATTTCGTCAAACCAATCTGTAGAACATGCCTCTCTATAAGAAGGTGTACGGTACAACTCCATTACTTCTTCAGAAAATGCAGGAGTTAATCCTGAATTGACACGTGCCTCATTCATTAAAAGCATAAAAGTCTCTGTATCTGTGACCATTTGAGGCTTACTCTGTTTGGTTATTTGAGATATAGAAAATCCAGCATTCACATTAAAAACTGCTCTATTTTCTGTGCTTCCTTTCTTTGTAGTCACAAGAATTACCCCATTAGCTGCTTGAGAACCATATATTGAGGCCGAAGCAGCATCTTTTAATACAGAAATATTCTCAATATCTGCAGGATTCACTACATCCATACTTGGCGATATAACACCATCAATTAAAATAAGAGGTGCAGTATTATTCAAGGTTCCCAATCCACGAATGGTAATTTGTGCACCATCATCTCCTGCAATACCTGAAGATTGTGCAATATGAACACCAGCAACTTTTCCAGCCAGACTTTGAGAGGCACTAGTAATTGGTTTACTTTCTAATTGTTTTGAATCCAAAGTAGCAACCGCTCCCGTTAAATTTACTTTCTTTTGAGTTCCATAACCTACCACTACAACTTCATCCAAAACCTCTGTATCTTCTGCTAATACAACCTTGACAAAAGTTTGCCCTTTCAATGCAACTTCTTTTGTTTCATATCCAATAAATGAAATTATTAAATTCTTTGCAGATTCATCCTTTAGTATAAAAAAACCATTCAAGTCAGTAATTGTACCTAAAGATGTATTTTTTATTTTTACACTAGCGCCAATGATTGGCTCTCCATTCACATCGACAACTTGCCCTTTTACTTCTGAACTTTGTTTTATTAAATTTATTTCATTATAAGATAAAGATTCAGAAGCCAAAAGGTAATCATGCCGTATCATAAGACCTTCCAACATTATCATAGAAAGGAATATACCAATTCTATTCAAAAGCAAACATTTTTTGTTTCTCATATAAACCATAGTTTAAGTTACAAAGCAACCAAATTAAATTTCACACATCATATTATTCATGCATTCTTTATATATGCAGTCATAACATTAATCAGCATTTTATGTCTGCGTAATTGAAGATGACATTACACTTTTTCTAAGCCATTGAAATCTGTTCATAACAATATTAAATTAATAGGTTCAAAAATAAAAAACATGTTTTTCTAGGCACAAAAGTAGAATGTATAAGCTCCCAAATGAGGAAGAAATCCGTCAAAAACAGGTAATAATAGGTTTTCAGCGTAAAAAGAGAAACATTCACCCTTTATGAGAAGTATCTTCTAATAAGGATAGTTGCATCACATATTGTTTGGGGGATATGTTCATTTTTTTCTTAAACGCATCACGGAAACTCTTTATATCATTAAAACCACATTTTACACAAACTGAACTTACATTAGTTTCACCTCCATTAAATAGTTGGACGGCCTTAAAAACTTTATATTCATTAATAAAATCCATTCCGCTCATTCCTGTCACAGATTTAATCTTACGGTAAAAAGATGAATGACTCATACCTAACTTCTCAGCCATAAAAACCACTCCAAGATTTGGATTCATTAAATGCTCATCAATAGTCTCCTTGCATTTTAATAAAAAACGCTGTTCCTCTTTCGTATAGTTTTTTTCTGACTTCGCCAAAGCATTTGCCATTACAACAGACTCCGTACGAGCCAATAAATAATCTATTCTATTACGTAAAAATTTCAATGAAACAGGCTTCGTCAAATAAGCATCCGCACCACTATCAAAAGCTACAATTTGATCCTCCTCAGCAATTTTCGCCGTTAACATGATTATCGGGATATGGGCCAATTCTTTATCTTCCTTCAAGGCTTCCAGAAAAGCCATTCCGTCCATTTTCGGCATCATTACATCACATACAATAAGGTCTGGAAGTTCTTTCCTTACCACAGTCAGTCCATCCATTCCATTATTCGCTTTCAATATCCTAAAATCTTCAATTAAGGAACGTTCCATCAGTTCTAAAATTTCAGGTTCATCATCTATTAATAAAAGTGTATGAGTAGCTGTTGGCGACATAGGTTGCGCATTAAGAAGTAAAGATTTTTCTTTTTCCACATCCGGTAAAACCTCCACTTCTTCTACCTTCTCCTCTTTATTTTCATCTTTCAAGGGAATAGAAAACATAAATTTTGACCCTTTCCCGAACTCACTTTCTAAATGTACTTCACCTCCATGTAATTCAACCAAATATTTTACAAAGGAAAGCCCAATACCATCTCCCATTGCAATCGATTGAGAAGAATCTACCTGAAAAAAACGCTCAAACACCATATCCTGAAATTCTTTCTCTATACCAATACCATTATCCTCAACTGAAAACATTACATTTTCTGATGTCTCATCAATAACAAGAACCACTTTACCACCTTCCGGAGTATATTTAAATGCATTTGAAACTAGATTAGTAAGAATTATTTCTAATTTTTCTGCATCAAAATTCAATCGAATAATAGTTTTTGCTGGTAAAAAATGAAAAATAATATTTTTTTGCTGACATAGAGATTCGTAGTCTGGTACAAGATCTTTGCAAAAAGATACGACATTCTGTGTATGTAAATCCAACTTCAGTTTTCCTTGCTCTAACTTTCTTAGATCAATCATGCGAGTAACTAATTTACTTAGCTTCATAGCATTACGATACATATTCATCAAATATGTACGAGGAACTGATACTATCCGTTTTTTTTCAGTCATTAATTCCTCTAATGGAGCTGTAATCAGAAATATAGGCGTACGTAATTCATGCGTAATATTCGTATAAAACCGTAATTTTGCTTCATTAATATTACGAGCTGTTTCTTTTTCTATCTCTTTTAATTGAACAAGGTGCTTAATATTCAATTCATGTTTATAAAACCAGAAGGCAGTTGCAATAGCTCCAGATAAGAGCAATATCCACAAGCACCAAGCCCACCCCGTTTGCCACCAAGGAGGAGTGATGACAATATATAAACAAGACATTTTATCACTCCATTTTCCAGAACTGTCTGTCGATTTAACATAAAATACATATTTTCCTGGAGGTACATTTGTATAGGAGACTTGCCGTTTCGTCCCAATCTCCTGCCAACCTTTTTCAAACCCTTTCATATAACACGAGAAACGGACTTTATCTGGGGTCAACATCTCTGGCACTGAAAAAAATAAAGTAAAGAAATTCTGATTATAAGCTAAAGAAACGCTTTTCCCCTCCATACCTAGCAAATGAACTTTACTACCTGAATGATTCAATAACTCCAATTCTGTAAAATAAACAGGACTAGTCTGATGCGTATAAACAATCTTTTGGGGTTCAAACCAAACAAGACCTTTTGTAGCGCCCATATACACAAACCGATTATCTTGTGCACAAGCATGATAATTAAATTGTCCAGCCCACAGATTATCCATTTTCCCAAAATGAACAAAAGAATCATGTTTCGGATCATATTTATATAAGCCATTATAAGTGCCTAACCATAAACACCCCACACCGTCTTCTTCTATACTCACCACTTTGTTATTTTGAAGTTCGATACGCTCCGCATAAGATATTATTTTCCCTTTCTGCTCGTCCATCCGATATAGTCCGGCAGACTCCGTTGATAACCATATAGAATGATTAGAATCCATAAACATATAGCGGATAAAATTAGAAGGAAGTGATACTTTCTCCGATTTTTCATGGTAATGCATACATATCTTTCTTGTTTTCCGATCCAATTTATATAATCCCGTATGCGTAGAACTAATCCATACAAAATCGCCATCAAATAAAATGGAAGATGCACTATAAACTCCATCAACCAATGTAAAAGATTCTGTCTTAGGATTAAATAAATAAACTACAGAACCTATAATCCATATATTCCCATCATTGCCCTGTTGAATATCCCACACCTGATTTGCATTATAAATCTTATCGATAGAAAAAAGATCATAATTTTTAAAAGTATGAGTAGTACGTGAAAAACGGCATAATCCCTTCTCATAAACTGCCATCCATATATACTGGGAATCTGCACATATAGACAAAATATTATTCCCCGAAATAGTACTATTCTGTTGAGAATAAACAGTCAATGAACCAGACTTTTTATCATATATATTTAAGCCACCTCCATCTAACCCTAAATACAGTTTATCTCCATCCGGATAAATTGCAGTCACAATATCATGGGATAAGCCTTCTTCATTCTTGGTCAAAGTATAAAACCAATCGTAATAAGATGAGTAAAAATTTACACCTCCACGATAAGTTCCTATCCATAAGCAATCTCTCCTGTCAACAAACAAAGCGTGAACTGCATCACTGCTTATATTCGAATTTTGAGATGTATAATTTACTATTTCTCCATCCTTTAACTCCACTATTCCTCCACCATCCAGACCAAATAATACCTTATCCTGATAATCCACAATTGCTTTTATATCTTTCAACGCAAAAGATTCTTCCACAATCTCTGCCAATTCGGAATTTATTTTAAAGGCCCTACCTGCATATCCAATCCCCGCACCCACATAAACAGTTTTCTGATTCTGACTATAATACATCATACAGCCACTTAGAATATGTTTATCTAACAATTTCTGGTTTACGATAGCTTGTTTTTGGGCATCAATCAAAAATAAACCTTCTGTACTATAGGCCAAAAATAGATTTTCCTTATAATTTGCAATAGCTTGCCAAGACATTTTTTTTCCATATACACAAGGTATAAAAACATATCCTTCTTTTTGAACCCAAATCTCATCCATAGTTGTTAAAACAAAGACAAGACCATTACAACAAATAATATTACGAATAGCTACGTCTATTCTTTTTTTCTCACCAGATGGAGACAAATAAACACAATCATAAAACAGATCTTCTTTCTGGGAATAACAAGAAAGTCCATTGGTTGTTCCTACCCATAAATAATCACCAACTGACAACAATGCTTCCACATGATTATCCACTATAGAATTAGAAGTATTCTTATCATGCCTATAAATAACGAACTCAGCCCCATCAAATCGACATAAGCCATTAAAAGTTCCCAACCACATAAATCCCCGACTATCCTGTGTAAAACATTTTACAGTATTATCCGGTAATCCATTTGAGGTATCTAAAATTTTAAAATCTTTTGCACAAAGAGAAACTGTAAAGAAATCTAGAAGTATAAAAAATAACAGTTCAATAAAATGTTTTTTTACAGCATTATTCATAGCATACACCTTTTTTGTTTACACAAAAATACGAATTAGCCAATCAAAAAAAGGTGGAAAATCGTCAAATATAGGAAGAAATTCGATATTATCAATTCAAATTCCAAGCTTCAGACATAAGCTTCAATACACATAAAACTTTATTACCGTACAATAGAGACATAAAAATATTACTCGACCAATGAATTAACAACGGTCGAGTAATTCTGCACACAATCCCTAATTAAAAGGGGGATTTATACATCCTATCATATTTACTAATATATTTCCATACTACCTCACAAACTTATTTCCAAGCCACCTTCTCACGGGTTCATCATAGAGCTTCAGACACAAGTATGCCAATGCAATACTTCCGAAATATACGACAGCTGCCACCGGCCAAGTGTCTTCCAACGTATACAACTGTTTCTCAATAAGCCATGAATAGAATACATACATAATAGGATAGTGAATGGCATAAAGCGGATAAGATATATCTCCCAGGAACTTACAGATAGCGGTCGACTGCTTGTCTGTCGTCTTGCCGGATGCCCCCATACACACCAATAGAGGAAATACCACCGCAATGCATATCATCTCGAACACGCCATTCAAGCATACCGGTGACTTACCTTCGATATAAGGCACACAGAAAAGTCCCAACAGGATAATGCTGCAAATCCAGAATGCGCCTCGAATCTTGAACGGACAGAAATTTCTTGAAATCAGCATACCTAACGTGAAAGGAAACAGCATTCTCAGCATGCCTCCCCAAAAGTTCAGCCCATCGAGCGTCCAGCCCACTCCTATCATGCCATAACCTACCACATCAAACAAAGCAAACCAGGAAAGCCCCAAACCGAGCAGTATGACCAATACTGTCAGTGCCTTATTACTTAAACGATGAATGAAAAGAGCGTAAAGTATATTACCTATATATTCAAAGAACAATGACCAGCTCGGTCCGTTCAAGGAAAACATCTCTCCGTTCCCGCGTACGTCATACCCGGCTCCCGGATAAGCCGGAATAAAGCACATTGCAAGCAAGAGTGCCAACATGACCGCGGAGGTCGCTACATGTGTACCATCCCATTTCACTCCCCCTTGCACAAAGAAAGCAATGCAACCGATTATCGCCCCCATAATAATCATCGGATGGAGTCGGATAAGTCTCCGCTTAAAGAAGCCTTTTAACGTCAAGTTCTTCTTCCACCGGTCATCGTACGCATATCCGATGACAAAACCTGAAAGTATAAAGAAGAAATCGACGGCCAGATAACCATGATTAATGACAGTAATGAGGGTACCTCCTCCAGCAAAAGAAAAACCTTCGAAAATGTGATAGAACACAACAAGCAGTGCGGCCACCCCTCTTAGCCCGTCAAGAAGTTCATAATGCGGTTTTGTATCTGCAAAAGCTGAAGATGAGATTCGATGATTCATATCGGGATAAATTAAACTGATTAGGATTTATACTATACATTTACATCGTGCAAAGATAGGGAATCTCATCCATTAAAAATTTGTCCTAAATCAAATTACTGTCTTTTGCTTCGCAACCTGCTGAGAGTAGAAAGGGTGATTCCTAAATAGGATGCAATGTATTTCAGATTTACCTTTTTGCATATTTCCGGAAATTGTTTCTGAAATTCCTCATAACGCTCCTTTGCCGGCAATGACAACCTCTCTTTATGGCTCCTGTGCAACCGTCTGTATTCATTCTGATGTATGATTCTCCCCCAGTTGCATAACTCCAAGTTGGTTTCCATAAGATTTTTGAGGTCACGTATATTGATTCTGTAGGCTTCCACTTCTTCCAGCGTTTCCACATATTCCTCACTTTTTTTGTTGTAATATAATTCATCCATGCTGAAAACAATACATCCCTCTGCTCCGAACGAGGTAGTGTATTCCTCTCCATCGACCACCCAATAGGCTCTTAAGATACCCTTCTCTATAAAATAAGCATACTTACAATAAATACCTTCCTTTATAAGTTGATACCTTTTAGGGAAACTGCAAGGTGTTAAATAGGATTCAAGTTCCTTTATGGTCAAATCGGACACCGGATATTGCTTTCTGATACTCTCTATTATATTTTTCATTTATAAGACTTGGTTTTCAATAAATAAAACTTGCATACCGAGCTAGGCAGCCCGGAAACACAACCGTATTCGTTTTTGTATTTTAAGCCACCTCAATCATAGCTACGATATACTTGGAGGATAAAGTTATAAAGATTTATAGCATAGCCGATAATTTCTATCAGGAAATTCCACCTCTCCCCACATATAATTACAAATTCCGAAAAGCATAATTCAGAACGCTTCGAAGAATTCTCTGTTTCACACTGCGGGATTTATATTTCACAGTGTGAAATATGTATCCCACAGTGTGGTTTTTGTATCCCACACTGTGAAACAGAGAATACGATTAAGCATTTACCACTTTATCTCTCTGTGTTTCAAGCAATTTACCTATCGGAATCGTAAAATTAGTTCTGTACCAGATTCTGCATCTTGCGAAGTATCTTCGGGAATTGCCAGAAGAAGAGCAATGTGCAACAAATAGCAGCCGTAGCATCCGAAACTGCTTCGGCCATAAATACGCCTTCCACGCCACAGAAGCGAGGCAGCACCAGAGCAAGAGGCACCAGCAAAATAACCTTACGCAGCAAAGCTATAAAAATAGAAATCCGTGCCTGACCAAGGGCTACAAACATATTCTGGCAGGCGCGCTGCAAACCAAAGATTGTCATTCCTGCCAGGAAGAGCGGCAGCACATGCTCTACGGTGGCTATTAACTCCGGATCGCTCGTAAATGCCGAGGCGACTACCGTAGGGAAACAAATCATCAGCAACATCAGGACAAAATTGAAAGAGAACATTACCGTCAGTACAATGCGGAAACAGTCTTTCACCCTCTGGCGGTCACCATGTCCGTAGTTGTAGCTGGCCACCGGCACAAAACCTTGGGCAAATCCTGTAAGTGGCACACTGACCAGCTGCATGGCACTCTGTAAAATAGCCAGGGCTCCTACGTATATATCGCCAAATTTCTCCAGACTGCCGTTCAACACAAATCCTACCAGACTCTCTGTACTAGCCATAATGAAGGGAGATACCCCCAAAGCCAACATCCCCCCGACGATACGGCGGTCGAATTTCAGGTAACATTTTTGCAAACGCAAAGAGGCACGGTCGGAACATAGAAAGCCTAACACCCACCAGGCGCTGCATGCCTGCGAAAGAATAGTGGCTAGTGCCGCTCCTTTTACGCCCATATCAAACCAGAAAATAAAAATCGGATCAAGCACAATATTCAGCAAGGCCCCAATCAAGACGGAATACATCGCAATATTGGGACGCCCCTGTGAATTGATGAACGTATTGAGTCCGGTAGAGATTTCCACAAACAAAGTACCCAGCAAGTACACTGAAAGATAATCTTCTGCGTAAGGAAGTGTAACGGCAGATGCTCCCGCAAACAGCAGAATAGGCTCCATAAACAAATAAGATACCAGCGAAGTCAGCACGGTAAACAGAATCAGCAGCATGAAACCGTTGCCTAAGAATTTCCCCGCACGCACCCGGTCGCCCTGTCCCAGTGCCATGGCAGCCAGCGGCGCACCTCCGGCCCCCACGATAGCCGAAAAAGAAGAAATCAGAATTACAATGGAAGTGGTCACTCCTACTCCCGCCAATGCATTTGTCCCGATTTCCGGTATATGACCGATATAAATACGGTCTACTATATTATATAGGAGATTGACGAACTGCGCGGCCACTGCCGGTAAAGCCATTTTGAAAATGAGAGGAAGCATCCGCTCCGTTCCCAGGCGTTCTTCGTACTGATTGTTCATTCTTGCTGCCATAGGTATTCTACAAAACGGCTGCAAAGTTACGAGTTTTTCGGGAGAGAAAGGGGAAAATGTAATTGAAAAGAAATAACCCTGCCTCCGGATTTGATTTACATCAACAAATTGGCCTTTTACAAGAAAAACATGCTATAAAACATATTTTGTAAAGAAAAAAGGTCTATATTTGCAGTGTAAAAAGAAAGGCTAAAAGAAAAAGCCAATAAAAAGTTTTCAAGGTAAATAAGGTAACAAGTACAACGGCCGGCTGGGAAGTCCGCTAAGAAGATTTAATTAAACTAACTAAAAAAGAAAGGGTAACAATTATGAAAAAGGTAAAAAACATTTTCCACAAGATTGCAAATGCAGATCCAATGATCTGGGGTTATGTAATGCTGAATGACGAAAGACGCAAATAAAACTGCGACGCTGACAAGTTCAGCATTTTAAAGACGAATCTGATAAATGCCGAAAGGCTTCTCGTAAATATTCTGACGAAAAAGCGGTTAGACTTCTAACCGCTTTTTTTATTTCCCATTTGTCCGTATCTTTGCATGAATCTCTAAACACAATGACAGATGACTCCTACCCTGATAGATACCGACAACCCCGAATTTCAGAATGCACTGAAACTCATCCAATATACCCGCCAATCGGTCTTTCTGACCGGAAAAGCGGGAACGGGTAAGTCTACATTTCTGAAATACGTCTGCCAGCATACCAAAAAGAAATATGTAGTACTGGCTCCTACGGGTATTGCGGCTATCAATGCGGGTGGCAGTACCCTGCACAGTTTTTTCAAGCTTCCGTTTCATCCACTCCTGCCCGATGATCCGAAGTTTCAGGGGCGAAAACTGAAAGATTTTCTGAAATATTCTTCCGACCACCGGAAACTTATTCAGAACATCGAACTCATCATCATCGATGAAATTTCCATGGTGCGGGCCGACATCATCGACTTTATCGACAAGGTGCTTCGCACGTACTCTCATAACTTACGTGAGCCGTTCGGTGGAAAACAGCTGCTGTTAGTGGGCGACGTATTCCAACTGGAGCCGGTAGTAAAAAGTGACGAACGGGAGATTCTGAACCGTTTTTATCCGAATCCGTATTTCTTCTCAGCTAAAGTGTTCCAGGAGATGGAGCTGGTATCCATCGAACTCACCAAGGTATACCGGCAAACAGACCAGGTATTCGTCAGCGTGCTCGACCATATCCGGACTAATACTGCCGGAAATGCGGATTTACAACTATTGAACACCCGTTATACGCCGACACCTCCTTGCCCGGAAGAGAATGATTTGTACATCACGCTGGCCACCCGGAGGGACAACGTAGATTATATCAACGAAAAGAAACTCAACGAACTGCCAGGCGAACCGGTCACATTAAAAGGAGAAATACATGGTGAATTTCCGGAAAGCAGCCTCCCTACCCTGATGGAACTGGTCATCAAGCCGGGAGCACAGGTGATTTTCATCAAGAACGACCAGGAAAAACGCTGGGTGAACGGTACCATCGGTACGGTATCAGGTCTTTCGGAAGACGGTACCATCTATGTAATAACGGAAGACGGGAGTGAATTCGATGTACACAAGGAAAGCTGGAGCAACATCCGCTACCGATATAACGAGACGGAAAAGAAAATAGAAGAAGAGGAATTAGGCACATTTACACAATACCCCATCCGGCTGGCCTGGGCCATCACCGTACACAAGAGTCAGGGGCTGACTTTCAACCGGGTAGTTATCGACTTTACGGGAGGAGTTTTTGCCGGAGGACAGGCTTATGTAGCTCTGAGCCGCTGCACCTCATTGGACGGCATCCAGCTGAAGCGGCGGATTTCGCACGCAGATGTGTTTGTCCGACCGGAAATTGTCAGCTTTGCCCAGCGCTTCAATGACAACCAGACATTTGAGAGGGCCATGAAGCAGGCACAGGCAGACATTCAATACGTAGCCTCTGTAAAAGCTTTCGACAAAGGCAATTTTGCCGAATTCTTAGAAGCTTTCTTTAAGGCCATCCACAGCCGATATGACATTGAAAAACCGTTGATACAGCGTTTTATCCGCCGGAAATTAGGCATCATCAACCGGTTAAAGGAAGAAAACCGATTGCTGAAGGAGCAAATGCAACAACAGCGGCAGAATTTGCAGAAATACGCCCGGGAATATTACCTGATGGGAAACGAATGCATCACTAAGGCACACGACCCGAGGGCGGCACAAGCCAACTATGACAAGGCCCTGGAGCTGTATCCGGAGTATGTGGATGCCTGGGTACGAAAAGGAGTGACATTCTTCGATGAAAACCGAATGGAAGAAGCTGAAGAATGCCTGAATCATGCCGTACAACTACGGCCACAGGACTTCAAGGCAGTATACAACCGAGGAAAACTTCGTCTGCTGACCGGAAAAACGGAAGAAGCGCTCTCCGATTTGGACAAGGCTACCAGCCTGAAGCCACAGCATGCCGGTGCGCATGAATATTTTGCTGAAGCACTCGAAAAAAGCGGAAAGGAAATAGAAGCTGCCATTCACTATCGAATTGCAGAAGAACTGCGAAAGAAAAAGAAATAATTTTCTTATTTTTGCGTTCATACGAAGTCAAATCTTCGTAAATAACGCCATGTTACTTAAATTATATTCTAAAAACAACCGACCGGAAGACCTGCAGCGCATAGTAGACATTCTGAACGATGGGGGCATCATTATCTACCCCACAGACACGGTGTACGCATTAGGATGTCATGCGCTGAAGGAACGCCCCATTGAGCGTATCTGCAAACTGAAAAATATCGATCCGCGCAAGAATAATTTATCCATCATCTGTTACGACCTGAGCAACATCAGCGAATATGCTCGCGTGAGTAATGCCACTTTCAAACTGATGAAACACAATCTGCCCGGTCCGTTTACCTTTATCCTGAATGCGGACAGCCGTCTGCCTAAGATTTTCCGCAACCGGAAGGAAGTGGGTATCCGTGTACCCGACAATGCCATCATCCGTGAAATCTGTCGGTTGCTCGATGCACCGATTCTGACGACCACTCTGCCGTTAGAGGAAGGAGAAGACATTGAATACATCACTGAACCGGAACTGATTGACGAAAAGTTTGGAGAGAAAGTAGACCTTATTATTGACGGAGGTACGGGAGGTATTGAACCTTCTACCGTCATAAATTGTTGTGATGATGTACCTGAAATTGTCCGACAAGGCAAGGGGATATTAAATGAATGATTAACTATAAAAATTTTAATTCACATTACACATGTTACTTACATTATTACAAGCTACAGCACAAGCAAGCAATACTGCTTCAAAAATTAACGTAGAACAGCTGCTGGACAGACTGCTCAACTGGGGAATCGAGGTTGGAAAAGACATTCTGGCTGCCATTATTATCTACATCGTCGGCCGGTTTATCATCAAACAAATCAGCCGACTGGTCAGCAAAATTCTGGAAAAACGTAAACTGGAAATCAGTGTACAGACGTTCTTAAAAAGTCTGCTCAGCATACTTCTGAACCTGATCTTAGCATTTGCCATCATCAGCAAATTAGGAGTAGAAACCACCAGCTTTGCTGCAATCTTAGCTTCTGCCGGTGTGGCAATCGGTATGGCATTGTCCGGAAACCTGTCTAACTTCGCCGGAGGATTAATCATCTTAGTATTCAAGCCCTTCAAGGTAGGAGACTACATCGACGGACAAGGTGCCAGCGGAACAGTAAAAGAAATTCAGATTTTCCACACCATTCTGGCTACGGTAGACAATCGAATTATTTACGTACCTAACGGTGCTCTGAGCAGCAATGCCATCACCAATTACAGCAAACAAGACATGCGCCGCGCTGAATGGGTATTCGGAGTGGAATACGGAGAAGATTATGAAAAAGTAAAAGCTGTACTGGAGCGAATCATTGCGGCCGATGAACGAATCCTCACGACTCCAGCTCCATTTATCGGACTGGGAGCTTTGTCTGCCAGCAGTGTAGATATTAAGGTACGTGTGTGGACCAAGACCGAAAACTACTGGGATGTGTATTTTGACATGAATAAAATCGTATACGACACATTCAACAAAGAAGGTATCGGATTCCCGTTCCCGCAACTGACCGTACACCAGGCAAAAGACTGATAAGCATATATCACTCCATAAAAAAACTTCCACCAAGGGAAAATCCTTTAGTGGAAGTTTTTTTATATCTATCAAAAAGATAACTTATTTACGGTCTGCTTTCAAACGGTCGGCCATTGCCTTAGCCAATTCCTTAGCCTGTGCATAATTGTCGGCCTTCATGCTCTGCTTCATTTCTACCGGGTTACCTACTACTTCAAATTTCAGTTTTTCAGTAAACTCACCCAATTTCTTCACTGCTGCGCTGGCCCAGGTGAACGAACCGAAGTAACCAAACAGACGGTTCTTCATTTCACGAGCGGCTACCTTGCTCAACAGAGATTCCATTTCAGGATACAACTGCATGTTATAAGTAGTACAGCCTGCTATCAAAGCTTTATACTTAAAGATGTCGGCCAGGATATAAGAATGATGCGTATGAGAAACATTGTGCAGAATGATATTCTTGATGCCCTGTGCACTCAGTTCTTCTGCAATAGCCTCAGCCAGTTCTTCTGTATTACCATACATGGTTCCATACACAATCACTACACCTTCTTCACCTTCATAGCGGCTCAGCTTGTCATACATATCTACCACTTGCGGAATGCATTCTTCCCATACCGGTCCATGAGTCGGACAGATTGTCTTGATAGGCAGTCCTCCACATTTCTGTAAAGCTTTCTGTACCGGATTACCGAACTTACCTACGATATTAGCATAGTAGCGGCGCATTTCATTCCAATAAATATCAGTATTGATGTTACGGTCGATGCATCCTCCGTTCAATGCTCCGAAACAGCCGAAAGCATCTCCAGAGAACAGGATACCTTCTGTTTCATCAAAAGTTACCATTGTTTCCGGCCAGTGTACCATGGGCACCAGATAGAAGCGAAGGCTATGATGTCCCAGTTTCAGGAAATCTCCATCACCTACCACATAACGTTCACCTGTTACTCCATAATATCCTTCTACCATTTCGAAAGTCTTCTTGTTACCTACCAATACAATTTCAGGATAGTATTTCTTAATCAGAGCAATTGAACCAGAATGGTCAGGCTCCATGTGATTTATAATCAAATAATTGATTTTACGGTCTCCGATAACACTGCGTATCTTCTTAATATATACTTCAAAGAAAGCCACATCTACCGTATCGACCAATGCGACCATATCGTCATCGGCAATCAGGTAAGAGTTATAAGACACGCCATAAGGAAGTGGCCACAAATTTTCAAACAAAGCTTTTGTACGGTCGTTCACACCGACATAATGAACTTTACCTTTAATTTCCATTGAATCCTAACTAATTTAAAAATTTGATATTATATTGTTTCCTTTTTTACTTCTTCATAGAATTTTCCCTGCCAGGTATCTCTTTCCTGAAGGCGACGCTGCATACGAACGGCAAATTCGTAATTTTTAATGCCCCAGTCTGGAGCTATCAGCAGTTCCTTGGGAGATTGCGAAACGAAACGTTCCAGCACAAGATCCGGACGTACACGCTCGAGATAATCTATCACAAGATCAATGTATTCATCTACCTCGTACAAATGAAAATCTTCAGGACACAACTCATATTCATGTGCCATCCGTGTACCACGCACCAGCTGCAACTGATGCATTTTCAGCGTTGTCAAAGGAAGTTCAGACACCTGTCGTGCCTGACGGATGATAGCTTCATGATTTTCTCCCGGAAGTCCTAAAATCACATGACCTCCCACACGTATACCTCTTTCTGCTGTACGTTTTACGGCATCCACCGTACATTCAAAAGTATGTCCCCGGTTTATTCGCTGCAAAGTATGATTATCCGTACTTTCAATACCATATTCCACTAAAAGAAAGGTTCGCCGATTCAACTCTTCCAGATAATCCAGCAATTCTTCGGGCATACAATCGGGACGCGTACCGATAACGAGTCCGACAACTCCTTCTACCCGCAATGCCTCTTCATACATCCGACGCAGCTTGTCCAGCTCTGCATACGTATTTGTGTAGGCTTGAAAATATGCCAAAAACTTCATTTCCGGATATTTTCTGGCAAAAAACTCTTTTCCTTCCTCCAACTGCTGCGTAACAGACTTGTCTGTCCGACAATATGCCGGATTAAAGGTCTGGCTATTGCAATAGGTACATCCTCCATATCCTTTTACACCATCTCTGTTCGGACAAGTAAATCCCACATTCAATGAGATTTTTTGCACCTTAAAAGGAAAATGAAGGGCCAAAAACCGGGCAAAATCATTGTATCGTGTACGTTCTCCCATGAGTTTACAAATTCCTCGCAAAGATAAGGATTTTCAGTTACTTTTCCCAGTCTTTATCTGTACAAGAAATGTAAAAACATACATGAAAACAAAGAGACATAAAAAAGGCTGCTACAGTATTTACCTGCAACAGCCTTCAGACTACATTATTTCAATAAAAAAAGAATTATTCTGATTCGCTCAAAGTAGCAATACTTACACGATTCCAATCCGGTTCTGAGAACATAGATCCTACACCCTGACCTTCAGCTGTGATACGTGAAGCACTAATTTTATACTTACTTATCAACATATTCTTTACTGCTTCCGCACGCTGCTTAGCTACACGTGCATTTACTTCGGCACTACCTTCCGGAGAAGCGTATCCCTTGATAGATACCGTACTCTTCAGATTATTCTTCATATAAGTTGCAATACGCTCTACATTAGGTATCTGATCCGTACTGATTGTGGTCTTTCCCTGACGGAACGTAACAACTGATTCCAATGACTTAGAATGTGTATTCTGAATAATAGTCTCTATCTGCTTAGGTGCATTACGCAAATCTGTCAGCTCTTTTTCCAAACGTGCATTTTCTGCATCCTTTGCTCCTAAAGCTTCATCTTTACGGGCATTTTCTGCACGCAAGGCATTAATCGCCTCATTCAGAGAGTTCACCTCAGCCTGGTTGTATGGCTTCTGAATAGTCATATAGTGCTTTCCGTTGCTGCTTGCGAAACGATAAGTTACTCCAGCCAAAATTTCAATCTTCGACTTGTTTACGTTCAGTTGTTGTGCACGGTCACCATCCATTCTGTAAACAATAGCCGGACGTACATTTACAGCCCATGCTTTTTTCTCACCCAAGTTGAAGTTAAAGCTAGCACCAAAACGGCTTACCATATAAGAACGGTCCGCACCCATACTTGAGTTCACAAAATCATGTCCCCAACCAAATCCAGCGATACCTTCTACTTCAAACAATCTGGGTTCACCATTATATCCCCCAAAAAGATTATTCAAGTTAATCTTACCCAATACGCCTAAATTCAAATCATCAAAAGCTGTTTTGCTGAAAGACGTATTGATACCTGTCAATCCTTCGAAAGAAACACCCAACACCGGAGTAATCTGTTTTCCTAATTCAATACCAGTTTCCGCACGCATATTAGGCCAAAATGCAGAATGAGTAGTAGGAGTAGTCACTCCACCTTTCACACCCACATACCAATTATCCAAGAAACGAGTTCCTTCATACGCTTTTTGTGCATTCACAGAAAGAGCAGATACAGCTAACGCTGCTACTAAAAAACTTACCTTTTTCATTTTTTCATTCAAAAACTTTAATACCTAATTACTTTTATCAATCTCGATGACTTAATAACCATGATATCGAATATTTTGTTTTTGGAACGACAAAAGTTAACATCCATTAAGAAGTCAGCAACGCATCAAATAAACCATAAACAGCTGATTATAAGAAGGTAAAAAAGAATATTTCTATTTGAAAGAGAAAATAAAAAGAAGAAACAAAAAAGGTGTCCCGATTACTCAGAACACCTTTTTCTGTTGGGCTACTCGGACTCGAACCAAGAAAAACAGGACCAGAATCTGTTGTGTTACCATTACACCATAGCCCAAAATCAGAGAACGATTGTCATCTTTTTGTTTTGACGGTGCAAAGGTACAACATTTTTGGGACATACCAAAGCATTTCGGCATTTTTTTCTTCCCAAAAACATATTTTTTTTCTTTTTTCAGCTTCTTTCAAGTAAAAATTTTCGGATATACAGAAAACCAAGTATATTTGTCCTATGTTATATATAGAACTTTATTTTCAATTTTTAAAATAGGAATAATCAAAAGAATGAACGAAACGACAACTTTAATAGAAAAAATCATTGAAGGAATTCAAGAGAAAAAAGGCAAGCAAATCGTAGTAGCTGATTTAAACGAAATAGAAGATACCATCTGTAAATATTTTATCATTTGCCAAGGAAATTCTCCCAGTCAGGTATTGGCAATTGTGGACTCCATCAAAGAACATGTAAGAAAAGAGACCGGCACTAAAGCGTATGCCATAGACGGCCAAAGAAATGCACAATGGGTAGCTATGGATTATAGCGACGTTATTGTACATATATTTTTGCCGGAAGTACGACATTTTTATAATCTGGAACACTTATGGGCAGATGCCAAACTGACCGACATTCCAGATTTGGACTAATATATAATAAGGAAAGAGAAATATGAGTGACAACAATAAACCTAAAATCAATGTACCACGCTTTAATTTAACGTGGCTTTATGTCATCATTGCCTTGATTTTTGCCTTCCTCTATTTTTCCGGAGATGAAGGAAGTGCCACCAAAGAGGTAAACTATACCGAATTTCAGGAAATGGTTACCAAAGGATATGCAGATAAAATCGTGGCATACGACAACAATACGGTGGAAATGTATATCAAGCCGGATCACATTGTAGATGTATTCAAGAAAGATGCCAACAAAGTCGGAAGAAGTCCTTCCATCAACGTACAGATAGGCTCCATGGAAGCTTTGGATAAGTTTCTGGATGAGCAGACTAAAGAAGGTAACTTTACCGGTTCTATCCAATACGAAAAGAAAAGTGACTATTTTAGTATAATCCTGTGGAACGTTCTGCCGTTTGTCTTCCTTATCGGTATCTGGATGTTTGCCATGCGCCGCATGGGTGGCGGAGGAGGAGCCGGAGGAGGCTCAAACGTATTTAATGTGGGAAGAAGCAAAGCACAGCTTTTTGAAAAAGGGACTAACCGCATTACATTTAAGGATGTTGCCGGACAAGCTGCTGCCAAACAGGAAGTACAGGAAATTGTAGATTTCTTGAAACAGCCGCAAAAATATACGGAACTGGGTGGAAAGATTCCTAAAGGTGCTCTGCTTGTAGGCCCTCCGGGAACAGGTAAAACATTGTTAGCCAAAGCTGTGGCAGGTGAAGCCGATGTACCTTTCTTCTCTATTTCCGGTTCAGACTTTGTAGAAATGTTTGTCGGTGTCGGTGCTTCTCGCGTACGTGATTTGTTCCGTCAGGCAAAAGAAAAGTCGCCTTGTATCATCTTCATTGATGAAATTGATGCCGTAGGCCGTGCCCGTGGCAAAAACCCAAGCATGGGAGGAAATGACGAACGTGAAAATACATTGAACCAGCTTCTGACAGAGATGGACGGATTTGGTTCAAACAGTGGAGTCATTATCTTAGCGGCAACCAACCGTGTAGATATTTTGGACAAAGCCTTACTGCGTGCAGGACGTTTTGACCGACAAATATATGTAGACCTTCCTGACCTGAATGAACGAAAGGAAGTGTTTGGAGTTCATCTTAAACCTCTGAAGCTGGACAGCAGTGTAGACGTAGATTTATTAGCACGACAAACCCCTGGTTTCAGCGGTGCGGACATTGCCAATGTATGTAATGAAGCTGCTCTTATTGCAGCACGTCATCAAAAGAAGAGTGTAGATAAAGATGATTTCTTAGCTGCAATCGACCGTATCGTAGGTGGTCTGGAAAAGAAAACAAAAGTCATGACTGCCGCCGAAAAACGTGCCATTGCACTTCACGAAGCAGGTCACGCCACCATCTCATGGTTCCTGGAACATGCCAACCCGCTGATTAAAGTAACCATTGTCCCAAGAGGACGTGCGTTAGGAGCAGCATGGTATCTGCCTGAAGAACGACAGATCACTACTAAGGAACAAATGCTGGATGAAATGTGTGCCACATTAGGTGGACGTGCTGCTGAAGAAATTTTCATCGGACACATCTCCACCGGAGCAATGAATGACTTGGAAAGAGTCACCAAACAGGCTTATGGCATGATTGCATACGCAGGAATGAGTGACAAGCTTCCTAATCTCTGCTATTATAACAGCAATGAAGATTACAGCTTTACGAAACCTTACAGTGAGCATACAGCTGAGCTTATAGACCAGGAAGTACAGCACATGATTAATGAGCAGTACATGCGTGCAAAGGCCTTGCTGCAAGAACACAGTGAAGGCCACAACCAACTGGCACAGCTGTTAATTGACCAAGAAGTAATCTTTGCTGAAGATGTTGAAAAGATTTTCGGTAAACGTCCATGGACTTCCCGTTCGGAAGAAATTATGGCAGCCAATGAGCAGCTACCGGAAACCAAACAGCTGGAAAACAAGCAGGAAAATACGGATAATGAAAATAATTCTTCCTCTGAAAATAACATACCTTCACAGGAAGAAAACCAGGAAAAAGGAGAAGCATAACCGAATAAAAACCAACTAACGTGAAAAATAACTTTATTCAACGAGCAATTACGGGAATAATCTTCGTAGGAGTACTCATTGGTTGTATTCTTGGAGGTCCTATCTCTTTCACCCTATTGTTTGCTCTGATTACAGCCCTGACCATTCATGAATTCGGGGTTATCATCAGCAAACAGCCGGATGTAGAGATAAACAAACCTATATGTATGTTGGCCGGCGTATTTCTGTTCTTTGGTTTTGCCTATTTAGGAGTCATGCCTGGACAAACAGAAATACTGATTCCTTACTTATTTCTTATCATATACCTGCTTGTCAGCGAGCTATATTTAAAGAAAAAAAATCCACTGAACAATTGGGCCTATGCCATGATGAGCCAAATCTACATCGCACTTTCGTTTGCAATGTTAAACGTACTGGCCTATCATTCTATTGGAAATGAAGGAGAATTGTCAAATTACCAGGTACAGTACAACCCAATACTGCCGTTGTCAATATTTATTTTCACATGGATTAATGATACGGGAGCATATTGTACCGGTATGCTATTCGGAAAACATCGCTTGTTTGAACGAATTTCTCCTAAAAAATCATGGGAAGGTTCCATTGGCGGCGGAGTTTTCAGCATTATAGCTGCCATTGTGATGGCACATTACTTCCCATTCATGCCGATTAGTATCTGGATAGGACTAGCCCTGACCGTTGTAATATTCGGTACATTAGGCGATTTGACAGAATCGCTGCTTAAACGCACTATTGGAATAAAAGACTCAGGCAATATATTACCTGGTCATGGAGGCATGTTAGATCGCTTTGACAGCACTCTGATGGCGGTTCCGGCAGCGGTTGTTTATCTGTATATCATTTCTTTTATTGAATAATATAAGCAGAAAATTTATAACAGGTCCTTCAGTCTTACTGTAAGGACCTGTTGTATTTTTGAGATAAAAGTTCAACGATTTTTCCGGCTGCCCGTTCAGAAGCTCCTTCCTGTCCAAGAATTTTAATCAGCGCATCATAATTCTGCAACATTTGTTCACGAGTCATTTGCCCGGGTAGAATTGCTTCTAGTTGTTGTTTCACATTTTCTGCGGTCATACCATCAGCAACCAGTTCAGCCACCACTTCACGACCTGCAATCAGGTTGACCAAAGAAATATATTTTACTTTTAAAATATGCCGGCGTAAGAATGAAACCAGCTTTCCAGCAGCAGTATAATAACACACTACCTGAGGCACCCGGAACAAGGCGGTTTCGAGTGTAGCCGTACCACTGGTAACCAAAGCAGCTGTAGCATGACTCAGCAAGCTATATGTCCGACCAAATATAATTTTGGTATCATCCCCCATATAAGCCTGATAAAATTCAGGAGATATTCCAGGAGCTCCCGCAATAACAAACTGATATTCTGTATAGTTGCGGGATGCTTGTATCATCCGCTGCAAATTATCCTTAATTTCCTGCTTACGACTACCAGCCAACAACGCAATAATTGGCTTTTTATCCAACCCGTTACGAAGAGTAAATTCCTCAAAACTCTCGGCATATCCCTGCTTAAAACAATGTACAGCATCCACACATGGATTTCCGACATAATGAATGGGATAATTATACTTCTTGAAAAAATCCACTTCAAAAGGTAGTATAGAAAACAGCTCATCCACATCTCGTTTAATATTCTTGATGCGGTACTCCTTCCAAGCCCAGATTTTAGGAGAGATATAATAAAAAATAGGAATATTCGTATGCGCTTTTATATATTCAGCTATTTTCAGGTTAAACCCCGGATAATCCACCAAAATCAAGACATCAGGATTCCACTGAACAATATCTTTCTTGCACAAATCCATATTACGAAAGATTGTCCGCAAATGAAGCAACACCGGGATAAATCCCATGTATGCCATATCCTTATAATGCTTGACCAGTGAACCTCCTGCAGTCGCCATCAAATCGCCTCCGAAAAAACGAAACTCAGCTTTAGAATCTTTTGCTTGCAGTGCCTTCATTAAATTAGATGCATGCAAATCACCCGAGGCTTCACCTACAATTAAATAATATTTCATAGCTGCCAGTTCCAGTGATTCAATTGTTCCATCAAAGTATAAGCCGTTACATCTATCTGAGTAGGAGTAATGGCTACGTATCCATGATCTAATGCCCAATGGTCGGTATCTTGTGCCTCGGGTTCATCGTTCCGGTAAGAACCTGTAAGCCAATAATAATTTCCACCTCTTGGATGAACAGACTTTACAAACTCATTTGTCCAGACTCCGTCTGTTTGCCGACAAATACGCACTCCTTTCAAATCCTTTACATCAGGAAAATTTACATTCAAACAGGTTCCTACAGGTAATCCATGCTGCAAGACCTCTTCTACGATACGTTGTATATAAGGGAAAGTGGGCGTAAAATCTGCATCTTCCGCATGATTACAAAGAGAAAAACCGACTGAAGGTATTTTTTTCAGACATCCCTCTATAACAACTCCCATTGTACCTGAATAGTGCACATTGACAGAAGAGTTATCTCCATGATTAATTCCTCCGATCACCATATCAGGTGTACGGGGTACCAAGTCGTGCAAAGCCAGTTTCACACAGTCCACAGGAGTACCCGTACAACTGTACAATGAAAATCCCGGTGCAGACTCTATCTTTTTACAACGAAGCGGATGCTCTGAAGTAATGGAACCGGAAGCTCCTGAACGTGGGCCAGAAGGTGCTACTACCATCAAATCGGCCATTGGCCTTAATACTTTTATCAGTTCCTGAATGCCTTTTGCGGCAAATCCATCATCATTCGACAACAACAGAAATGGTTTCTCTTTCATCATATCTTTATTATCCAAACTTTTATGAGTGTAAAGTTACAACAAATCTTAATCTTACCAAACCACATCATGCAATTAGCTAAAAATATATATCTTTGCCCGCGTGAAGTTATTAACAGATGAGGTGAGTTTTCAACACTTTCCCAAAAGTCATGGAATTTTAATTGAAACTATCGTCATTTATTAGTTACTTCGCAATCAGAATAAACTGATTAATATGGGAAAAATTATTGCTTTAGCCAACCAAAAAGGAGGTGTAGGCAAAACTACTACCACTATAAATTTGGCTGCATCTTTAGCTACTCTCGAGAAGAAAGTACTAGTGATTGACGCTGACCCTCAGGCAAATGCCTCATCCGGCCTTGGTGTAGATTTGAAAGACATTGACTGTTCAATCTATGAATGTCTGATCAATCAGGCTGACATACGGGAAGCGATTTATACAACCGATATTGACGGATTAGACATCATACCTTCTCACATTGACCTGGTGGGTGCTGAAATCGAAATGCTGAATTTGGAGAACCGTGAGAAAATCATGCGACGCGCGTTAGAGCCGATGAAAAGCGAATACGATTACATTTTGATAGACTGTTCTCCATCGTTGGGTTTAATTACCATCAATGCCTTAACAGCTGCCGACTCTGTAATTATTCCAGTACAATGTGAGTATTTTGCGCTGGAAGGTATCAGCAAGCTTTTAAACACGATTAAGATTATCAAGACAAAACTAAATCCTTCATTAGAAATTGAAGGATTCCTGCTGACAATGTTCGACTCGCGCTTGCGTCTGGCCAACCAGATATACGACGAAGTGAAAAGACACTTCCAGGAACTGGTTTTCAAGACCATTATTCAGCGTAATGTCAAACTAAGTGAAGCACCCAGCCACGGTATTCCTGCTATTCTTTATGATGCAGAATCAACCGGAGCTAAAAACCATTTGGCTTTAGCCAATGAAATTATAACAAGAAATAGCAAATAAGTATATGGCAGTACAAAAAAAATTTGCATTAGGACGAGGACTTGATGCTCTGATATCCAACGAAGAAGTAAAAACTTCCGGATCATCATCCATCAACGAAATAGAACTGGACAAAATATCTGTAAACCCCAACCAGCCTCGTCGTGAATTTGATCCTATCGCCTTACAAGAACTGGCTGATTCCATTGCAGAAATAGGTATCATCCAGCCTATCACCTTACGTAAACTAAACGAAGATTCTTATCAAATTATTGCAGGTGAAAGACGATATAGGGCATCCATACTTGCTGGTCTAAAAACAATTCCAGCATACATTCGTACTGCAGACGACGAGAATGTGATGGAAATGGCCTTGATTGAAAACATTCAACGCGAAGACCTGAATTCTCTGGAAATCGCACTGGCCTACCAGCATTTAATTGAACAATATGAACTGACACAAGAACGCCTGAGCGAACGCATTGGCAAAAAACGAACAACCATAGCAAACTATTTACGTCTGCTAAAATTGCCAGCCCCCATCCAAGTAGCCTTGAAGAACAAGGAAATAGATATGGGACATGCACGTGCGTTATTAACTCTGGAAGATCCTAAAAATCAGATACGTATCTTTAATGAGACAGTCGCTCAAGGGTACTCCGTGCGTAAAGTGGAAGAAATTGTAAAAGCACTGGCTAACGGTGAAAGCATAAAAAGCGGAGGAAAAACAATCTCTGCCAAAGGCACACAATTATCTGAAGAATACTCTATGCTTCAAAATCATCTGTGCAATTTCTTTGGAACGAAAGTACAACTTTCCTGTACCAATAAAGGAAAAGGAAAGATCAGCATTCCTTTCAACAGCGATGCAGATCTGGAAAGAATTATGGAGATTCTGGATTCTTTGAAAAAAACGGAATAAACAAAAATAATTTGAGAGCACATACTTTTACATATATTCTGTCGCTTATCCTGCTATTCTGTATCCCCTGGGGGAATATGGAGGTAAATGCACAGCGAGCCCAAAAACGCAGGGAGGGCATACTGACAACTGATTCTATCCGCTCACAGAATCGGGCAGACAGCCTGGCTTTGGCTGATACAACCAACCTGCAGCGAAAACTCGCATTAGAGGCACTGGAAGCCCCCTTAGATACTGCAGCCTTGGCAAGACAAAACGACTCCATTCAAAATACTCTGCCTCCCACTCAGGAGAAAAAACGCTGGATACCCAATTCTAACCGTACAGTATGGTTAGGACTCGTTATCCCTGGAGCCGGACAGATTTACAACCGGAAGTACTGGAAACTACCTATCATTTATGGAGGTTTCGTAGGATGTGCATACGCCTTGACATGGAACGGACAGATGTATAAGGATTATTCTCAAGCCTACCAAGACATTATGAGCGATAATCCCAATAACAACAGCTATATGGATTTCCTTCCTCCCGGAACAAATGTCAATGACCGTTTGGAGTATTGGCAGGAAATCTTCCGAAAACGAAAAGACCTTTATCGACGTCAACGCGATTTAAGTATATTTGCATTCATTGGTGTATATCTGCTATCAGTGATTGATGCCTATGTAGATGCTGAGCTGTCTGATTTTGATATCAGCAAAGACCTCAGCATGAAATGGGAGCCTACCGTGTTCAACGATGCATTCCGCAACCGTCCGCAAGGAGTTGGTTTGCAATGCTGTATTAAATTTTAAAAGATGAAAAGAATAATTTTTAGTTTACTTACTGCTGCAATCTGTAACGCTTCTTCTCTTTTTGCCCAACAGACAGAAAAAACGATTACCATACAAACCAATGGGCAGGAAGATGTAATAGATTTACCGGAAGGAATGATTACCACTACAGATAGTCTGTACTTGGACTGGATTTCCAAGCATTACATCAATCCTGCAGAAAACTGTACGATGACTACTCAAAATCCGGAAGTCAGCGATTCTATTTACATGGACCGCTTGCAGCGTATTCCTGCTATTATAGAAATGCCTTATAACGACATCATACGGAAGTTTATAGACATGTACTCTACCCGTCTCCGTCAAAAGGTATCATTTATGCTAAGCGCCAATAATCTATATATGCCTATTTTTGAAGAGGCACTGGATTTATACGATCTTCCGTTAGAATTAAAATACCTTCCCGTCATTGAATCGGCATTAAACCCGACAGCCACTTCGTCACAGGGCGCAGTAGGGTTATGGCAGTTCATGCTTCGCACGGGACAAGTATATGGGCTTAAGGTCAACTCACTTGTGGACGAACGCAGAGATCCGGTCAAATCTACTCGTGCTGCAGCACGTTACCTGAAAGATTTATATGATATATATCAGGACTGGAATCTCGTTCTGGCAGCCTATAACTGTGGACCTGGTACTATCAACAAGGCTATCCGCCGGGCTGGAGGCGAAAAGGATTTCTGGAAAATCTACAACTTCTTACCGAAAGAAACCCGAGGTTACGTACCTGCTTTCGTAGCTGCCAATTACATCATGACTTATTACTGTGAACATTATATCAGCCCTATGGAAATGAACATGCCAGAAAGTACCGATACTGTTCACATCAACCGTTCACTGAACCTAAATCAGGTGGCAGAAGTATGCAAGGTAGACATAGACCAGCTCCGCGCACTTAATCCAGAATTTAAAAAAGATATTATCCCTGGAAACGAAAAGCCATACGCACTACGATTGCCTACTCAAATAATGAGTTACTTCATTGACCACGAGGATAGTATCTATAATTATAAACCAGAAGTTTTTCAAACCCGTCGCAGCACCGTAACTGTCAGCAATACCACTACTAAAGGGAAAAATAGCGGAAAAGCTGTATACCACCGCATCCGTAACGGAGAGACATTAGGAGGCATTGCCGCTAAGTACGGAGTTAGCGTAAGCCAATTACGGAGACTGAACGGAATCAAGGGAAGCAGTATCCGGGCTGGCAAATCTCTACGCATCCGGTAAGAAAACCCCTCATTTGCTTGTTTGATTCGTATTTTTCTCTATTTTTGCATTATTGATTCAAAGAAAAGGGAGAGAATTATGACCGAGGAGAAACTTACGCAGGAACAGACAGATGAAAAAATGATTGATGAAGCATTTCAGGAGCTATTGGACCAATACCTGAAAAGTAAACATCGGAAAAAAGTCGAGATAATTACAAAAGCATTTAATTTCGCCCGACAGGCACACAAAGGAGTGCGCCGACGTTCGGGCGAGCCTTATATTCTACATCCTATCGCTGTAGCACGCATCGCCTGCGTAGAAATCGGCTTAGGATCTACCTCTATTTGTTCTGCTCTACTCCACGATGTAGTAGAAGATACTGACTATACCGTAGAGGATATCGAAAACTTGTTTGGACCTAAGATTGCTCAAATTGTAGATGGATTAACCAAAATTTCAGGAGGAATCTTCGGAGACAGAGCTTCTGCACAAGCTGAGAACTTTAAGAAGCTGCTTCTCACAATGAATGATGATATCCGTGTCATTCTTATAAAAATTGCCGACCGGTTGCATAATATGCGTACCTTAGGCTCCATGCTCCCAAGCAAACAATATAAAATTGCCGGGGAAACACTCTATATCTACGCTCCTCTCGCCAACCGACTGGGTCTGAATCGTATCAAAACAGAATTGGAAGATTTAAGTTTTAAATACGAACACCCAGAAGCTTACCAGCAAATCGAAGAAAAGCTAAAGGCTACTCAAGCTGAAAGAACCAACCTATTTGAAGAATTTACAGCTCCCATTCGCGAACAATTAGATAAAATGGGGCTTCCTTATCGTATTCTGGCACGTATCAAGTCTCCCTACTCCATCTGGAACAAGATGCAAAACAAACACATTACGTTTGAAGAAATCTATGACATACTTGCCGTACGTATCATTTTCACTCCTAAGAATGAAGAGGAAGAACTGAATGAGTGCTTCAACATTTATGTAGCTATTTCCCGGATATATAAGCCTCATCCTGACCGTTTGCGCGATTGGGTCAGCCATCCAAAAGCCAATGGATATCAGGCTCTTCATGTGACATTGATGAGCAACAAAGGACAGTGGATTGAAGTTCAGATCAGAAGTGAGCGAATGAATGATGTAGCAGAACAAGGTTTTGCTGCACACTGGAAATACAAAGAAGGAGGAGGAAGTGAAGACGAAGGAGAGCTTAGCAAATGGCTGAAAACCATCAAAGAAATTTTGGATGATCCGCAGCCCGATGCCCTTGACTTTCTGGATACAATCAAGCTTAATCTTTTCGCATCTGAGATATTTGTATTTACTCCTAAGGGTGAAATTAAAACAATGCCTCAGAATGCAACCGCACTCGATTTTGCCTTCTCCATTCATACATTCTTAGGAAGCCATTGTATTGGAGCTAAAGTAAACCATAAACTGGTACCACTGAGCCATAAACTGCAAAGTGGAGATCAGGTAGAAATTCTGACTTCAAAATCACAGAAAGTACAACCTTCATGGATTAATTTTGCCACGACAGCAAAAGCCAAAGCTAAAATATTATCCATCCTCAAAAGAGAACGAAAGGAAGTCCAGCAGGCCGGAGAAGACATGCTGCATGAATTCCTTAAGAAAGAAGGCATTGAAGCTACCGAAACGAACATCCAGAAGCTTTGTACCCTTCATAAATTAAAAACTCCTGAAGACTTGATGTACCAGATCGGGCAAAAAGTTTTCATTTTAGGAGATTTGGAAAAGAATGAGTTAAAAGAAAAATCCACTCCCACAAACTGGAAAAAATACATTGCATTTGCATTTGGAGGAGGAAGCAAACCCAAATCTCAGGATAATGCATCTTCCAAAGAAAGACCCGCTTTGAACATCGACAAGAAGAAAATTGTCAAGCTTACGCCTGAAGAAATTCAGAAGCACTACATCATTGCAGACTGCTGTAAACCTATTCCGGGAGATGATGTCTTAGGATATATTGACGACAACAATCGAATTATTATCCATAAGCGCCAATGCCCGATAGCTACGCAACTGAAAACCAGCTTTGGTAACAGATTATTGGCCGTACAATGGGAAACAGGTAAAGCACTTAACTTCCCGGTAAATGTATACATGAAAGGAATCGATGGAATTGGAGTACTTAACCAAGTAACAGGCATTATATCCCAACAGTTGAACGTAAATATTCACAAATTGAATATCGAGTCCAGTGATGGTATTTTTGAAGGCCGAATTCAATTGTTTGTACACGATGTAGATGATGTAAATACCATCTGCGAGAATCTTAAGAAATTAGACCACATCAAGAAAGTCACCCGAATAGAAAACTTCGATGACACCATTACCGATTAAAAACTTGCTGCTGTCGCATTTTCTTTATAACCAATCCGATAAAAAATCTTACTCAAATTCAGGGCCGGTCTCTCCGCTGAGATACCGGCCTCTTTTGTTTATAAAGAATTCCTGAACTTTTTCATGAAATATCCGTTCGTTATTTCCCGAAGACAAAACCAGATTTACCTCGACACGTACGTGACGAGGTCATGACACGTTCGTGCGGAGAGGTCGACACGTACGTGTCGAGGTCTTAACACGAACGTGTTGTGATATCATCGTAAAGATATTTCCTATACAACTTCTATTGCATCGGACAATAATATAGAATAGCTCTATCCAAATAGAGCTGCAGATTTTTATATAGCTTTTCTGATGGAACTGACTGATAAAATGGGGAAAGAATAAGAGCTTAAAAAAACAAAAAAACCGCTGATGTTCAGCGGTTTAATAATCATCGTGGACCTGGAGGGAGTCGAACCAAAACCAATATGCATCTATATATCAACAAGTTACACAGTACACTTTTCTATACTCCAATGAAAAATCCAATAAGCCCAACTTACTCTATTCAAAGACCTTACGCAATGCAAAACTATGAAAAATGAAGAAATCACCACAATTTCCTATAATAGAATTTGGATAATTCACTTTTATCACAGAACTTTGTACCAACATTCACGGCAGGGTGAATGTATTAAACATGATTATAAACACTTTGTCCTGCCACAAAGTACCAAAATCAGGAGTATGAACAGATATGACAAACAATCTGGATACGCTCCTAATGCGTCTGTAACCAGTTTAGAGAACTGCCAAGTTACAGGAAAATTAGGAAAGGATACTTCTTCAATCCTTTATGACTTAGTTGATTTGGAGCAAATCTTCAAAGTAACTAAAAGAACATTATTTAACTGGAGAGCCAAAGGGTTTATCAGTTTTGTTAATTTTGGGGGTAAGCTATACATGACTCATGAAATGCTAATGGCTTGTATTGAAGCCAGAAAGGAGGGAGTATGTTGAAAACCCTACCTCATGCTATACCAAAAGTAGCAAGCCCAACCGAAAAAATACCCAATGAGGGGTTCAATTCCAACATTGAACAAGTACAGGCTTATCTAACAAGACATTATGAGTTTAAGTACAATTCTGTCACTCAAAGATTATTAGTAAGAATTAGAAATGCTGATGAGCAATACCATTATTTGGAAGACTATGAGTTCAACAGCATATTAAAAAAAATCAAAATCCAAAACATCAAGTGCTCAAAGGATATGTTGCTGATGATTTTAAAATCAGATTATGTCCTACAGTTTGACCCCTTTCTGAACTATTTAGAAAATTTACCAGAGTGGGATGGAACTGATTATGTCGCTCAATTAGCTACATCTGTCAGAACAACTCAACCTCATCACTTTGCTAAATGTCTAAAGAAGTGGATGGTAGCATTAGTAGCATCTTTGATGGATGAGAATGTAGTAAACCAAACAGCAATCATTCTTTCAGGTGCACAAGGTATTGGCAAAACCACATGGTTTCACACTATACTTCCTACTGATTTTCAAGAATTTATCCATGAAGGATATATACAAACCAAAGACAAAGAAACCAATGTTAAAATATCAGAATGTGTACTCATTCTAATGGATGAACTTGAAAACTTGTCTGATAAAAGCATGGATGGAATTAAACAGCTTATGACCCAAAAGGGAACAAGCATGAGAAGGGCTTATACCACTATCAGCCAGTATTATAGGAAGAGGGCCTCATTTGCAGGTACAGTCAATAGAAAACATTTCCTGAAAGATTTAACTGGAAATAGAAGATTCTTGTGTTTTGAAGCAGAAAGTATCAATCTGCAACATAATATACCTATAGACCAGCTATTTGCCCAGCTCTTACATCTTTACAGAACAGGCTTTCAATTTTGGTTTGATGAAGATGAGATTGAAGAACTCGATAGAATGAACTCTGAGTTTAGAGATATCTCAATTGAAGAAGAGTCTTTTATAAATCATTTTGAGAAATGTGCTATTGATGATGAAAATGGACTATTTATGACCACTACTCAAATTCAGCAGCAGTTAGTTCAAAAGACTGGACATAAAGCACTTTCAACTCAAATGCTGGGCCATGTCCTAAGAGACATGAAAGTAGAAAGAATAAAAAGAGGAGGAGTATATGGCTACCTCTTAAAAGCCAAAAACTGACTTTATAATATATCCAAAGACAAGAAGTTACCTTGCCTACTCTTATTCAGGGTAAGCAGGTAACTTATTGTTTAACCTTGTACACATTATATGCAGCACTAAGCAAAGATAATTCTTTTGCTTCTACTTCATAAATTATTTTCTTATAGAGTTATAAACCTCTCCTTTCAGTATAGAAGAGGTATATTGTTATAGAATGCTTAGTTTACATCTTTCCCAGAAATCATTCAATAGGGATTTCTTTAATCTCAAATTTTGATTGAGGTAAATCCCCTACGCGCATAGCCTGCAACCTTAGAGTGCTGAATAAGCCACTATAATCTCCTTTAGATAATTGTTGCATTGTTATAAATGTCATATCAATCACTTTCTCCTTACTTATCTTTTTTATAACGGTATTACCTGCTATAAAGGGGCTACTATGAACATCTATTGTATTATAAATAAGATAGTAAACTATTAAAGGGTTAAGCCCATTGATATTAAAGGAGTTCTTACTTTCAGGCAGGTTTATGCTATACTTGGCAGCATAATCTTTAACATCTTGAATAGAGACTGTTATATCAGCCACTAGTCTTAACCCGTTCTCCTTAAACACCATTTGAGCTTCTGACAGAGTATATAAAGAATCCTGTTTAGCTATCAGTGCCCTATTCTCTTTGTGTAATAATACACTATAAGAGATAGAAGATACTGATACAATCAATAATACGACAATAGATAAAATAGTTGTCTTTTTCATTACTTATCTGTTATTATTAATTTGTCCAAGTCTATAATCCATCCATTTGCTGTAAGGAATGGCATACCAAGCACCCCATGTACCTGTATTCCAGATTCATTCTCAATATGTTTCATGCCTTTGTACTCCTCTATGACTGAGAACACTCCAGAGTATGCTTTTCCCTCTAGTTGAAAGGTTATTCCCACATATTGGGTCTTATGCTCCTGTCCCTCAAAGCCTATCATAGAACCACCACCCTCAAGTTCAATGAAAGACTTAGTGAAATGCTTACATACAAACTTATAGATGATGTTTATGGTAGCTCCAGTATCAATCAGAAAGCACAGGTTGCCTTTGTTTCCATCATCTGTCGTCAGTTCAACACTAATCAGAGGTAAACCTGTCTTGGCTATGCTCCAGCGTAAATCTTCTTTCATGTTGCTCTTTTTTAAATACTTTTTACATTCTCAAAAATCACTTTCTGTTTATAATCATCTCTCTATTTATTGGAGAAATATCATTCCAATAGGCTTTTATTTCCTCTTCTGTCATCCCCTCAAATACAGGTAATATCAAGGCCTTATCTTCCTCAGTAAGACTATCCCAATCCTTGAGAGCTAGAGGGTCAGAAATAAACTTTTCACCTATAACTCCATTCCTAATAAATAATGCCTCAAGTCTCTTATGAGCTTCCCATGCCTCTTTCATTCTTTCTTCTGGGGTAGGTTCTAGTTTTTTCTTGGCACGATTGATAAAGTCTCTCTTTAAGTCCTCAAGAATTACTCTATCCAACTCTTTCTGTATAGATTTTTGCTCTTCTCTTATAGCCCTTTTGCTATAATGCTGGGCTATTTCAGAAATTCTGATAGAGTGCTCTTGATATGTTCCCAAGGGAGTTTTCCAATAATCATATTTAAGACTATCTACAATAGCATAGAACAGCATCTTCAAGGATATTGGAGAATGTATTGAATCTGGGTTTTGCCACTCCAAGAAGAATGACAACTCTTTAGATATATCCCTCCAATTACCATCCTCCCCAATAAGAAGCTCATTATCACCTATAAGCCAAATACCAGTAGTTGACCAGCGCACAATTAATTTTTCACTTTCAGGTATAGTATCTGCTGTACTTGATAGATTGTGATACTTGACAGAAAATGTAAAAAAGTCATTTACAGATATTATTTCAACATCTTCATTAACTATGATTTCTACTTCCCTCATTATGCTGTTCCTTTTGTAGTCATACTACAAAAAGAAGGTGTGAGCCAATCCTCATTGTCTATTCGGAGGTATCGCCAAACACCTATAACCTACAACAAGGAAAGCCCACACCTTATGGTATGAGCATTCACAGCCTTGCCTTTGAGGTTATATTCTTCTAATTGGCGATTTTCCGAATAACATCAAGCAAGAAGCAAACACTTCTTTTTCCAATATGTCTTGTTAAACTTCTACTTCATTAGCAATTCATTTAATTGTCCATACTGCAAAGGTATCACTTTTCAGCAAGAAACAACTATAGAACCACCTCTTTTTCAAAGCAAACTTTAGCATATCAGATGCCATAGGTATGGGCTTATACCTATATACAAAGGTACTCTTATTCCCTGTTCCTGTCATACACAAATGCAAGTAATGTGGCTACTGCAAATGGTATTACCATGAACTTTACTAATAACATCAAATCATCCATATGCACTATACATAAAAGCCCCAACCTGATATAAGCTGGGGCTTGAACAACACTAAACTATATACATAGACTGTTACCAGTCCAATATCTTAGCCATAATACAGAGGGACACCAATATCATGATTAGCTCTCCTGCAACACTCAATAATACATCCATTTTTCCAAGTTATTATTTATACTACATACTCAATACCAGTGTTATCCTTACAGTCCAGAAGTGGATTAAGTTAGTAGGAGTAGCTTTCTGATATACCTCCAGCCTCTTAAATAATCCACTTCCTGACCATAATAGCCAACTTTCCAATAGACAATGTACATCTAACTCGGCTTTTATATAGAAATATTCCAAGTTAAATGTACACAACAGGCTTACCCAACTTACCCTTATGTCAGATGTACTCACTTTTCTATAAATCAAAATAAGGAAGTGAGTATGAAAAAAAATTTTACCTACCATAATGGATAGAGAGAGCTATTCACCAAGCCAATTACTGAATAAACCAAGAATACTCATTTTCTCCATACAGAGCCTTGTTAAGTCCCTCTGCAAGCAGTGTGGCATTGAGTGACCTGTCCAAGAAGTTATCAATATAGCTGCTCTTATTAGCCCCTGTAAGGAGGTTATATACATTCCACATACTGATTTCCCTGCTATTGTCAGGAAGAGAGAAGTTTTCATCATTGTAGTATGCCTTAGCCACAAGGTTTACTTGTGTATCAGTCATAAGCATCAGGGGAAGTTTCTTCTTCTGTTCAGTTGGTAGGTATTGATACAATCTGCTCTTTCCCAAGAACTGTGCAAACTGTTGTTCAGTCATATAACTGTCATTGAAAGCTCCCATATAATAAATGTGCTTGGCTATGTTATATTCTTGGAATAGTTGTATTGCAGAGGTAAAGAGGTCATTAATACTCATAACCTTTAATTCTGATTTATAGCCATCAGTAGATACACACATATTGCAGCATACCAGGTTCTTAAAGCCTATAAATACCTTGAACTTCTCTGCCCCTTTCCTTGAATAGAGGTTCTCATGGTTATAAGCTCTGACACCACCTATTGTAAGGTTCAACCTGTTCCCCATTATATCCTCATGGATAGTTGGAATCTCAAAGCAAAACATCATCCTCTCATAGTAAATAGTCTTATCTGATTCCAGTAAGTCCTTTACAGGCTTATGGATGGCTTCCGGGATTCTACCCTTTATTATATGGCTCACTCTTATGGCAGGATATTCAATAGTTTCATGGGGGAATACCTTATTAGCTGCTTCCCATATTGCTTCTATGAAGTTGGGATGGCTGATTGTTATCTCATTGTCCTTGCTGAATACAGGTACTACACATTCATTTCTAAGGTGTTCCATAGTGACCTCTTTGGTATTGGCTTCAATGAAAGGTAATTTATTCACTCTTCTGGACTGTAATACATCAGTCTCTATTACCTCTATGGGGGCTATAACCTCCGCATCATATCTGAGGCTTCTGTTTATCTTGCTGGGATATATCAAATTAGCTCTGACAGGTTGTAGTTGCACTGCTTCCATATCTTACAAAATTTGGTGTATAATTAATAGGTTGATTTTGGGGGACTTGAAGGGCTGCTTTCTTACTCATAAAGTCAGATGTAAGCTGCTGGTACCATTCTGGATATTGATGATAGATAGAGGTCAGTTCTTCAATGCTCTTGGCTTGGTTAATCCTGCTTCTAATCATTTCTACTGTCACCCCGTCATTGCACCAATCCTTTATAATCTGACCAGTAGCAGGTGTAATCATAAAGTCTGGCTTGCCTATGAAAAGGCTTGTCCTGTCCTTTGATACTACGCATTGGTGCTTCATATTGATGTCAAAGACTATGGTAAACTCATAGTCTATCCCATCCCTCATTACAGCCTTTAGTCCCACCTTTTCAGGAACTAACTTGCCGTTCTTTTCATTCAGCACATAGTCCTGCTTGCACCTCATGGTACAGATGATGTGGCTATCTGACTGTAATATCTTCTGCATGAAGGCATTCATTCTTGGGGTAATCTTCTGCCAATTAGTGAAGCTGTTCCCTTGCAAATTAGCATGATATTCCAAAAGGTTGTCCCAGCACTGGGATATACTGTCTATGACAATAACCTCCATGCCAGCTTCTTCACATATACCTATGGCTTCCATATACACTTCTGGAGTGAAGTTTTCATTCAAGCTCAATACATTATAAGCTCCAAGATGGGCATATAAATCTGCACTTCCATTTTCACTGTCGATAATGGCTACCTTGGTCCAGTCATTGCACAGCCCATAAGCCATCAATAAGGCTGAATAGGTCTTTCCTGACCCTGCACAGCCTTGCAAGGCTAACTTAATCTTAGCCTGCTTCTTAGATGATTTTCTTAAGTTCATCATATCAAAAATACATTTAGTTAAACCTTTTGAGAAATAAAAAAGAGTAGCAAGCCTTAACTCACTACTCTTCTTGACCTTATTGACCAACCTTAAAGGGTAGCCAAAGTAGGTGCTCCTCCATCCCCCTTCTGATGGAGCATATAGAACATATCTCCTGTATCTGGAGAGCATACCTGTGAGATGACAGGGTTGGAGATTTCACCATTAATGAACTTCTCACTCACTGCACCAGTTTCAAAACCATAGACAAAGAAGCACTTACCTGTATAGGGATTCTGCTTAACTTCAATCTTATTTACACTCATCTTGGACTTGAACTCTTCAACAGTCATAGTCTCTAAAAACTTTAACTTTTCCATGTCTATTAATTTAGAATGTTATACATTAGTTACAAAGGGGGAGTTAGTGCCCAATGAGTTAGTACCAGTTCATATCACCAGCAATTAACTCACTGGGGTATCTCCCACTCCAAAGCAAGGGGAGGGAGGGGAAAGGTGGTTAAGGCTTGCTTATGGAAGTCCAGAAGAGGTGAAAAATTAAAAATAATTTTTTTAGAATAGAATTGGAGAAGGGCAGTAAATACAGTTATCTACTTCTATGTTCAGATATGGCAACCCTCTGCTTACAATGAAGGAAACAGGGACTTTTGAACTTTATCTCATTCATAACACTTTTCTACATTTAACATTTCATGCTCTATTGAAGCATCCAATACTCTCGCATATTGTTGTGTCATTCTAATACTGGAATGTCCTAACATTTTAGATACATTTTCAATAGAAACCTGATTAGCAAGAGTAACAGTCGTGGCAAATGTGTGTCTTGCAAGATAAGTAATATTTAGAAATGCAATAAAAAACAGAATGACGATAATTAAACGTAAAACGTTTATAATTAAGCATTTTGCAAGATTTGCAGAACAGACAGACCTGCAAAAGAAAACAAAATATTGCGACGTTTCAGTTACCAGACTGTTAGCCGCCTGTTTCGGAAACAACGGCAGGTAACCGAATTTTTACCGATAGGAACAAAGCGGATTTGTATTCACTGTTTATCAATGTTTTGCATGCCAAAGGACGCTTTTCAAAGGAGTATTTTTACAACCTAAAAAAGAGCGTTATGAAAGTGGAAAAATTCAAGGTGCTGCTCTACCTGAAAAAGAGCGAGCCGGACAAGACCGGCAAGGCCCCGATCATGGGACGGATCACCCTCAACCGCACGATGGCGCAGTTCAGCTGCAAGCTCTCCTGTACCCCCGGGCTATGGAACGCGCGTGAGAGCCGATTGAATGGCAAGAGCCGGGAAGCGGTGGAGACCAATGAAAAAATAGAGAGGCTGCTGCTTGCCGTACACTCGGCCTTCAATTCCCTCATGGAAAGGAAAAAGGATTTCGATGCCGCCGCGGTCAGGGACATGTTCCAGGGTAACGCGGGCATGCAGATGACCCTGCTCAAACTTCTCGACCGGCACAATGAGGAGATGAAGGCCCGTGTCGGCGTGGACCGTGCACCGACGACAATGTCGACCTACGTGTACACCCGGCGCACCCTTGCCGAATTCATCAAAACGGAATTCAAGGTCTCGGACCTCGCCTTCGGACAGCTCAACGAGCAGTTCATCCGTGACTATCAGGATTTCTGCCTGGAAAAGAAGAAACTGGCAATGGAGACGGTGCGCCATTACCTGTCCATCCTGAAAAAGATCTGCCGCATCGCCTACAAGGAGGGGCACTCGGAGAAATACCATTTCTGCCACTTCAAGCTGCCCAAGCAGAAGGAGACAACACCGAAAGCACTCAGCCGTGAGAATTTCGAGAAGCTGCGTGATCTGGAGATACCGGAAAAACGCAGGTCACATGTCATCACCCGGGACCTCTTCCTCTTCGCCTGTTACACCGGCACCGCCTATGCCGATGCGGTAAGCATCACCCGGGAGAACCTCTTCCAGGATGACGAGGGCAGCCTCTGGCTGAAATACCGGCGGAAGAAGACCGACTACCTCGGACGCGTCAAGTTGCTGCCGGAAGCACTCGCGTTGATCGGGAAGTATCGTGACGATACCCGCATCACCCTCTTCCCGCCGCAGGACTACCATACGCTCAGGGCCAACATGAAATCCCTGCGCCTGATGGCGGGGCTGAGCCAGGACCTTGTCTACCACATGGGAAGGCATTCTTTCGCCTCATTGGTCACGCTCGAGGAGGGAGTGCCGATCGAGACCATCAGCAAAATGCTGGGACACTCCAACATAAAGACCACCCAGATATATGCCCGTGTAACTCCGAAGCGACTGTTCGAGGACATGGACAGGTTCGTCGAGGCAACCCGCGATTTGAAACTTATTCTTTAATCCTTAAACAATTAAACAATCATTATCATGCGCAGTACATTCAAGCTTTTATTCTACATCAACCGTAACAAGGTAAAATCGGACGGCACGACCGCCGTCCTCTGCCGGATCAGCATCGACGGAAAGAAATCGGCAGTCACGACAGGCATCTATTGCAAACCCGGAGACTGGGACAGCAAGAAGTGTGAAATCAAAACAGCCAGGGAGAACAACCGCCTTGCCGCCTTCCGAAGCCGGCTGGAAGAGGCGTATGGGAACCTGCTGAGGAACCAGGGAGTGGTCACGGCCGAGCTGCTCAAGACCACCGTATCCGGTGCCAATTCCGTGCCGGAATACCTCCTGCAGGCCGGAGAGGTGGAACGCGAACGGCTCAGGGTCCGCTCCAAGGAGATCAATTCCACCTCCACCTACCGCCAGTCGAAGACCACGCAGCTTAACCTCAGGCAGTTCATCGAATCCCGCGGGATGAAGGACATCGCCTTTTCGGACATCACCGAAGAGTTCGCCGAATCGTTCAAGGTCTTTCTCAAGAAGGAGCTGGGACACAGGAACGGACACGTGAACCACTGCCTGTGCTGGCTCAACCGGCTCATCTACATCGCCGTGGACCGGGAAGTATTGCGTGCCAACCCGATAGAGGACGTGGCATACGAGAGGAAAGAAGCACCTAAACTAAGGCATATCAGCCGCAGTGAACTGAAGCGGATGATGGAAACCCCGCTGCCCGACCCGATGATGGAGCTGGCGCGCAGGACGTTCATCTTCTCCTCGCTGACCGGTCTGGCCTACGCGGATACGAGGGCTCTCCATCCCCGTCACATCGGAACGACCTCGGAAGGAAGAAGGTATATCCGCATCCGCCGCGCCAAAACGGACGTGGAGGCGTTCATCCCGCTGCATCCCATAGCCGGACAGATACTGGATCTTTACAACACCACGGATGACGACAGGCCGGTATTCCCGCTGCCGGTCCGCGATGTCCTCTGGTACGAGGTACATGGAATGGGCGTGGCATTAGGCATGAAAGAGAACCTGTCCTACCACATGGCCCGGCATTCGTTCGGGACCCTGACACTGACCGCGGGCATTCCGATAGAGAGCATCGCCAGGATAATGGGCCATACGAATATCGACAGCACGCAGGTCTACGCTCAGGTCACCGACCGGAAGATATCCTCGGACATGGACCGGCTGATGGAAAGAAGAAAGCCTGCGGCCGGCAAGGAAGCCGCAGGCTAAATAAAAAAATGCCGCCGGAATTGTATTTACGATTCCGGCGGCAATCCTTAAACTTGAATACGATATTATACCAATGCTGCGTGATAGTTCTCCTCCAACAGCTTCTCGATGTCCGACTGCCTGTACAGGATCTTCCCGCCAAGCTGGATATAGGGAATCCGTCCTTGGTCCCTGTAATCCTGCAGGCACCTGCGGCTGATCTTCAACATCCCGGAAAGCTCCCTGTCGGTCAGGAACCGTTCCCCGTTGAAGGGAGGACGGTTGTCACGGGCAAGACGCTCCACTTTTTTCTCCATGTTGTCCAGCAGGGCAAAGAACCTGCGGACACGTTCGTTCTCCTTGTCGATAATGCCTTCCATCTCTTCCGCTCTTTAAAGGTTTCCGTTCTTCCTTCCTTCTCTCATTGCCTTCTCCTTGCGTCTGATGCCGACGTAGGCCATCAGCTTCTCCACATCCTCTGGCTTATAATAGAACTTGCGCTGGAGGCGGGTGAACGCCAGCCGTCCGGTATCGCGGAGTGTCTGCAGGGTACGTGGCGAGATGTCAAGGCGCAGGCAGACATCCTGGCCGTCCAGTCACTCTCCGGGTTCCTTACAGCGGTTTCTCTCATACAATCTGTCCACATGTGCGGACAGGTTCTCGGCGCGTGCCAGCATCCTCTCAAGGACACCGGCCTCGATGTAGCATATTTCCATATTTTTCAACTTGTTTAAATGTCAGTGCGAATATAAGGGAAGAAACCATGAGAGGCAAGCGCGACCGGCACACTGGCAGGAATAGTCATGGATAGTCGGTTTTTGTCATATGGGAAGGAAAAATACTCCGTAGCCGGTCGGTTTTCACGACCCCCTTTGGAAAACCTGAAGGACGGGTGCGTCACGGCGATGAAAAAAGAAAAATCCCCACCGGAAGTGAAGCGACCCCAAACCGGCAGGGAGTGTAATAATAAAGGAACGGACTGTTCAGCCCTTGATGTAACCGTACTTTTTCAGGTCGTCCATGAAATGCTCCGGCGTGTCGGTCCTCACCGTCACCCCGTGCAGTTCCCTGTACCGCCCGGAGAAATTCACCATGTACTCCCCGTCGGTGCACCCGCTGTCAAACCAGCTGCCCTCACGCAGGACGCGTACAAACTCGGAAGGGCCGGAGGCGGCAATCCTGCCGCCATCCGCCAAAATACCTGATCTCGTTTTTTTTATTATCGGTATTTCAAATGTCTCAAAAGCCTCTTTGACAGGTTACCATCCGGGATGATCGCCTGAATTCGCATGTACCGGATTTTCTATTTACCAGATTCCATAATGGTTCCTGCCATCCGTTTTTTCTCTGCGGCTGTCGCTTTTTTCCTCGTGGCATCATGGTCTGTTACCGGATAGGAAAAGCCATCTCCATCACAACCATGAATTATAGTGTAGCCATATTTGTATATAGCCGTATGATACGCTATCCGGATAATGCTATCACAGAATTGCGATATAGCCGGATATCAAAATAGGGATAGCCGGGAGCGAAGGGAGCACGCATCCTTCCGGATATAGATATCTCAAAATCTCCATTTGCAGAAGTGTATAAATATCAATCCATTAATGGAGACGATGAAGAAAAACAATAAGGCGTATACGGCTACCTGTTATTCTCCATTTACAGATGTGTAGAAGTTTCAATCCATTAATGGAGACGATGAAAAAACAATAAGGCGTATACGGCTACCTGTTATTCTCCATTTGCAGAAGTGTAGAAGTAGCAATCCGTTAATGGAGACGATGAAAAAACAATAAGGCGTATACGGCTACATGTCATTCTCCATTTGCAGAAGTGTAGAAGTAGCAATCCGTTAATGGAGACAATGAAGAAAAAACATAAGTCGTACACGGCTACATGCCCATTCTCCATTTGCAGAAGTGTAGAAGTAGCAATCCATTAATGGACAATAGGGCATGTAAAGGGCAGATTTTCCGTATATTCGCCTCCTTATCCCCGAATTATGGGCGTAAGTCACATGGTCATGGAGATATATCTATCCTTTAATGGGGAGAACAGCCGGCAAATATCTGATGGAAAAGCCCCACAAACCACAGGAAAATAGCCACACAATGGTCTGATACACAATAATTATTGGAGAAACATGGTCCGCTCCTGCGGACAGCAAGTTGTGTTTTCGTTTAACGAAAACAGGACGGTTTAACGGAGAATACACCGATAAACCGTTACTTATTTCAAGCTCCAGCGTCGCTTTTTACATATCTAACTATAATTCATTTGAAATCACAAAACAGATTGAACCGAATGTGGTTAGTTTGTCTGTTTATTTCATGTCCGAATCATTAGTATGCTATGTTGCAAAGTTCGTATTCATTATGAAAAAATCCGCTTACGAGAACAAGATATTCAGGTAATTTGCCATCCTTTCCCCAAAGAAGTTCGATGTTAAAAAGTTCAGAAAGCGTTTTGGCTATGTCAAATCCGAAGGCTTCGAGTGACGGACGCACTTTTTCCGGGTGTCGGCATGGTGTGCCGCAGTTACGCGTACACTCGTTATCTGAGCAGTGAAGACATTTACCTATATAGGCAAATGAACGCCCTCCATATTTCCGTTCCATATCCAATAATTCGCTCTCGATTCGTATCCGTTCCGGTAAAATGAGTTTTTGTGTATATTCAATCGGAATATCTTTGTCTTCAGGGATTATCTTCGTTGCCATAAGATGTGCATACTTGTATTGTCGGAGAAACGATTCCGTATCAAAATCAAATGGAGGACACCCCCAACTTTTACCGTAATTGGTACATTGTTTGCAAAGTTCAAGAAAATGTGGTTCGTCACGGAATTCGGCGATATATCCTTCAACAGTGATGTCTGAAGTAAAATTTTCTACAGTGTATATACTCATTGTTTCAAAATCATTGTACCGCATAAGGAGTCGAAACGGATGTTTTCATTTTGGAAAAGTCTGTCAATGTATCCGCTTTTCTGCATTTCAGACGCGGTCAAGCAACTTAAATTCGGGGTATCTAACAATGCTATCGAATCGCACATGGACAACGCGATGTCAAGTTCATGTGTCGAGAACATGATACATTTTTTCTCGTCGTGGACAAGCCTACGAAGCAACGCCACAAGTTCGTAGCGATTAGGCATGTCAAGAAAGGAAGTCGGTTCATCAAGGAGAATGATAGGAGTATCCTGTGCCAATGCACGAGCAATCATCACACGCTGGCATTCGCCATCCGACATTTTATCCATCGTGCGGTTTGCATAAGCCTCCATTCCCACCGAAATGAGCGATTGCATGACTATCTCCTTATCTGTTTCTTGCATCCTACCTATCCAGTTGGTATAAGGAGCACGGCCTATGGCTACGACATCCTTGCACCGCAGGTTGGCGATGCGCGTGCGCTCGGTCGTGACGACAGCCAGCGTTTTTGCCATATCTTCGGTTTTCATGCAGGCGATGTCGTGCCCGTCGAGAATGATTTTTCCGGAATAACACCGGTTCAGACCGGCTATGGCGCGGAGCAACGTCGATTTTCCTGTCCCGTTTCTTCCGATAAGGGCTGTCAGTTGACCTTTTTTTATCGTGGCATTTACCTCGTGGAGCAACGAGTTTTCTTTGTAACCTATGGAAAAATGCTGTAATTCTATCATGCGGTGATGGATTTGTTGCGTAAAACCACCCATACGACGATTGGGATTCCCAATAGAGCTGTAATGGCGTTGATCGGCAAGGTGAATATTTTAGAAATGATGTCGCAAAGAAGCAATATCGATGCTCCCGAAAGAATTGTTCCGGGCAGAAGGACATGATGATCGCTATTTTGGAAAAGCATTCTTGTGACATGAGGCATAGCGAGACCTATGAAACCTATCGGACCGCAAAAAGCGGTTATCGTTCCGGCGAGCAGCGTTGTCGAGAGAAACAACAGGCTGCGTGAACGCCGAATATTCAGTCCCATTGTTACGGCATATTCCTCTCCGAACAGCAGGAGGTTAAGCGGTTTGATGGTCAGTACCGCCAACAGCAGTCCGGCAAACACCGATGGAACAAGAATCAGAAGTTGTCCGGAGGTGACGTCACCCAAAGCCCCCATCGTCCAAATGACAAAGGCTTTCAGCGATTCCTCTTTGCTGAGGTACTGCAATATCTGCACGACAGCACCTACGCCCGATGAGAACATCATGCCCAGAATCAGGATTACCATGATGTCTTTTATTCGCTGTCCGACGGCAGTTATCACGAGCAACACGACAGCCGCACCCACCCACGCTGCTCCGGCAATGCCTATTGATGAACCGATCCCGGCAAGTACCACAAGTGCCACACCGAGACTTGCACCGGAACTGATGCCAAGGACATAGGGACCGGCAAGAGGATTACGGAAGAGGGTCTGCATCTGAAGACCGCTGACCGATAAGGCAGCCCCGGCCAACAGTGCCACTATAGCTTTTATGAGGCGTATGTTGAGTACGATTTTTTCCGTGGCACGGGAACAATTTCCCCCGGTCAGTGCTGCCCATACATCGCGGATCGGAATGTTGACAGCTCCCACGGCCAAGTCCAGTAAAAAAAGACCGACCGTGAGCGTAATCAATATGGAGAATAATATAGTCGAACGGGAACGCATCTATTTCAGTTGCTTGTAATACACACACTCTTCCTGCACCAGTTCAGGATGGAATATCTTCACGAGGTCGCGGAGCACGATGTCAGGATTCACGACGGCAGACTCGTAATAGTCGTTACCCCCGGCTGTGTTGGTACGGGCGTTGTTGTTATACACCTCTCCATTTTTGAAACATCGGGTATCGGTGAATTTCGGACATGATGCCTTCAAGTCGTCAAGGGAGTTCGCCATTCCCACGTTCAGCCACATGTCCGCATCCGACGCGAGCAGATATGCTTCTTCTAAGTCAATGGGGATAGAAGCGTTTCCCGTGTTCTTCTGGTAGATATAGCGGCCTCCCGCATCAGTAATCAAGCGGGCTACATAACTTTGGGTTGAAGGCATGAACCACGAGTCGCCATAGGGAACATTAAGCATAACCGAAGGAGTGCCGAGGGTACTGTCGGCCACTTTCTTTTTCAAGGCGTTGTATCTGACCGGGATTGCGGCAAAGGCTTTTTCACCCTTCTCACGTTTTCCTGTGACTTCTGAAAGCACTACCATCCATTCGGCCTTGCCGAGAGGCGACTCTTCAAGATAATCGCCGACATACATGAACGGTATGTCGAGTTCTTCGAGTTTGCTTTCCATTGCGCTTGCGCCGTTCACCCCATAGAGCAGAACGAGGTCGGGATCGAGCGAGAGCAGCAACTCGTAGTTGATGTTCCCTTCATAGCCGACATCGCCAATACTGTCGCGGCGGGCTTGGATGTCTGGGTTGGAAATGTAGTCGATTCCCGAAACGCCGGTTATACACCGGACTTCACCGATTGCGTCAAGCATGGCGATATGAGTGGAAGACATCGCCACGATGCGTTTGGCGTCTCCTTTGAGTACCTGTCCTGCAAACCCTTCGGGAACCTCTTCACCGTTGCGGACGATAAACAGCCATGTGGTTACACTGTCCGCTCCCTGCCAGGGATTCCTGACGGTTATCAGTACGCTTTCCTTCCCGCCCGCCCCTTTGATGTCGAAGCCGGAGGCATATTCGGGAGCATAAAGCAGCAGGTTGAAATCATTGATTTTTGAGCTTTTGTTGTGGCAGCCTGTAAATGCCAGAGAAAGCAACAAAATCAGGCTTAAATTCTTTAATGCGTTCATATTGATGCAGATTATCGTTTACTATTTTTGTTTTTTCCGAACTTGGGTGTTATGCCGATGAATATCTCGAAATTGATGCCCGGCATGGGACGGGACAATACGGAAAGGTATTCTTCATCGAACAGGTTGTTGATGCTGCCCTTTAGCGACAGATCGGCCCATCGGAAAGAGAGCTGTTTTTCCAGTGTCACGTTATTCATGAAGTAAGGGGGCAGATAGCCCGTCAGGGTATAGTCATTACTCGACATGGTATAACGCTGGCTGTAATAACACCATTTGTAAAGCAGGCTCCATGTCCGCCATGACAGACGTCCGGTCACCGTTGCGGAAAACTCCGGCACGTATGGCAACTGTTTGCCGACGGATTGGTCTGCCGGACTCATCGGTTCGCTCTCGTTGATCGAGGGAGTCCACGAGAAAGTTCCGTTCATATCCAGTTTCCAGTCCTTTCCGAGCATTATATCAAGGTGGGCGTTGGTCTCTGCCCCGTAAGCATGTACCTTTTTGAGGTTTCTGGGGGAGAAGAATCCCTTGGTTGTGGGTAGCCAGATGATCCAGTCGTCGATGTGCGAATCGAACCAGTTGATACCACCGCTCAAAGCATATACATTTTCTTTCCCCACCGAGAACGACAACCCCACGTCGTATGTGAAGCCGTGCTCGCTTTTCAGGTCGGGATTACCGCCCGGCAGAAAATAGAGGTCGTTCAGCGTGGGAAAACGGTTGTTCCGGGAGATGGATGCTTTCGCCACGATATTGCCTTTTTTCGACAGTACCCCGTCGATGAAGAAAGCCGGGATAACCGGGGCCCATTCCGTACCGAACATATCCTCGCGAAGGACAAGCGAGGCGGCAAAACGATCGACAGGCCGCCATTTCGCAGAAACGGAACCGGAAAACTCGACACGTCCCTTGTCATACCCGACAACAGCCTTGTTACCTTCCTGCGAGATGATATTTTTGTCCGCGCTTTCCACCAAATGCTGGTGTACGGAAACACCGGCCGTGAACAGCCATTTCTCTGAAGGAGCATAATCCCCGTCCGCACTTCCGTAGAACGTGTTAATCTTACTGCGTGAGCGGGTCATCGAAGCCATTTCGCCGTTTCCCTTGTCCCGCTTGTAATCATAGGCCATCCATGTGTGTATATAGCCGCCTTTTACACCGACCTTCCATTTCTCCCGCACGCGATCCCACGAGAGGACGCCGCGAAACGTCTGCTCCCTTTGGCGGTTCTCGAAGTCCATGTCGTTCCCGTAATCCGTGCTGAGCATCGCCAGTTCCCGGTTGGAATTGATATACCAGGCGTTTAGCCCGAACTTGTCGCCTTCGCCCGTGTTATAATAAATTTCCTGCAAGACGTGCAGATCCTTATAAGCCCCGCTGCGGTTGCGTTCCGTCGGGTAATAGGAACCGATGATGTTCTTGTCCTCGTCATAGATGTTTTCCTTCTTGTCCCGGTTTCGGTATTTGTAGTCGTTGGGGGAAGAGGAATACACCACACGGGTGGAGGACTGCCAGTGTTTGTCACCGTAGGTCAGGCGGAGAAACTCGTCGAACGTGCTGAACGACCCCACTCCCTGCACGTACTGCAACCCGAACCCTTCATGGTTGGCCGGAGAAGTGGAGAGCCTGACCAGACCACCCAAGCCGCCGCCCGTTTCGTTTACCGATGACGTTCCGTGCAGCAGCGAGGCATCATCGATAAAGTAAGAAGGGATGGTGGAAAAATCCGTCATGCCCAGCATCGGGTTGTTAATGCGCATACCATTCCACGTCACTTGGGTATGCGAGGGAGAGGTACCCCGGAAAGCCACGGTGGATAACGTGGCGCGTCCGTAGTTCTTGACAAAAACGGATGAGTTGAATGTCAGCACATCGGCCATAGACAAGGCGATGTTCTCTTTCATGGCGATGGAATCGAAACGGGTTCGTTGCACGCCTATATCCTTCATAGGTCGTTTGCCCACCACCGTAACCTCCGGAATACGTAGTACCCTTTTGGTAATGCTGACGGAATTTTTCTGCTGGGCGGCAAGCAGAAAGGGCAGGCTTACCCCCACGAACAATAGAATAAGATGTCTTTTCATTTTTGTCCTCCTTCCTCGTTATTTCCAGCAGAAAGCTCCCGGAATGATTCCCACGTAAAATTCATCGATCAGCTTGCCTTGCGGCGAATAGCGATACACGATACCTTGTTGCTGGTAATCAATAGCGTCGGCCACATATACCTCCCCGTTGTTGGGATTGACCGTAAGGCCGTAGTATTTGGTGTCCCGAAACTCCAGAAAAGGCCGGACGGGAACACGGTCGGCTTCCACCGGCATTCGCCAAATATCGTTGTTGATCCAGTAAAGTGTATCCCGTGTACCGTTGAGCTGGACTTCCGAAGGCCAGTCGCCCAGCTTAAACTTGAACTGTTTCTCTACGGTGAAAGTCTCGGCGTCTATACGATAGAGAGACGGTGCCTCGTAACCGTATGGGCTGCCCTCGTAACCGCCATCCGTGATGGTCCACATCTTGTTGTATTTGTCCATGACCAGCGAAGTAGGTTGTATGCCGATGGTCAGTTCGTCCACGACCTTGTCCGTCTCCGTGTCGATTTTCAGGATGCGGTTCTGGTACGACCAGCAGTTCACATAGACGTACTTGCCGTATTGTACCATTTGTTCGGTGGAACCCGATTCCATGTCCATGTCTGGACATTCGATATAGCCGGTAATCTCGTATGTCTTGGGGTTGATGATGAAGATACGGTAGTCCCATATCTGCGTCACATAGGCTTTCTCATCCGACAGAAAATGGATATACCGGGGTGAGGTGAAACCTGTGATACGGCCCACTTCCTTGAAAGTATTGATGTCGATGGCGAAAATCACATGCGAGTTGTTCACCACGATCCAGCCTATACCGTCCCGGATAACCATAGACTGGGCCACATCGCCCAACTTGAACCCGTTGGCACGGTAAAACACTTCATTCTCCACTTCGCACGTGGCGGGATCGTAGTAGGAAAGCGTGGCATTGCTGTACTGGAAATTCCCCTCGTTGGTAATGAAAAGACCAGAGGCCGATACAGAGAAATCTTCCATCTCTCCGTAATCCCATTTCATGCAACTGCCGAAAACTGGCAGGCAGAAAAGAAAAAGGCAAATCCGTTGTATTGTTCTGCTCATTGTCATTCGGATAAAAAAGAGTACCCGAATCATTACGGGTACTCTGGTTAAGGTATAAGGTTTAATCCTGCTGCGTATATTGTTTGTCCTTCATATTTTGGAAGGTTGGGTTATACCCACATTTCGTCACGCTCCAACTTTCCCCCGTAATCATTCCGTTTTCTATAAACTTGCCGAAGAAAGTGTAGTCGGTAAATTTCGTCAAACCGTCAAAAACAACCCCATGCAAGGTCTCCAACTTCTCCATGGAAAGTGTTTCCTGAGAAAGAGAAGTCGCACTTTTTATCTGTAGCGTACCATCTATAGTCTGTAATTTATCACAAGTAATGCCTGTTGCTTTATTAACGAACAACCCTTCACCTCCTACGTGAAGCAATTCCGGAATATCCAGCGATTTACTTTGTAAAGATATTGCTAACGAACCCTCTCCCTCTTTATAATATACAGGAGAAGCTGAACAACAAACTTTGGATAGCAAGGGCAAGTTACAACTGGTAAAATTTCCAGATAAATAGAACTGTCCTCCCACTTCTTTCAAGACTGGCATTGTGATTGAAGCAAACATGGGTATTTGGATATATCCATATCCATCTATGATTTCCAAGTCGGGAAATTTGGCATTGCTTCGCATTTGGCCTGTCACATTTAGATTTCCATATACATGTTGAATTGTCGATATGGTATAATCGATATTGTTGGTGGTTGGCTTACAAGTGAAGTCTTTGATATTCTTGAACGTGATTTCAGGGAACTTATTATTCGTGAGACTGGTGATGACAAAATTTACATTTGACAAATCTTCGGCTGTTTCAATTTTGGAGAGCTGCACCTTGTTTATAATTTCAATCTGGGGCGCTGTTTCTCCGAAGGTTTCAAATCGGGCGTTCGGCAACAGCAGTGTTCCGCTCACATCTTCAAGATAATCCAGCGTGATGCTTCCAAGTGTGGTGATCTTGCTCCAGTCGGGAAGTTGTTTGAGTGCCGTGAAATTCTTTATCTTTATCTGTCCCTTTATCGTTGTCAGTTTGTCCATTCCACCGAAAGCCTGAAGCACGTCATTTCGTTGGGGAACAAAACTACCGGTAGGAGGAGCTTCCATATTGGCTTCCATAATAATACTTCCGTTTACTGTTTCGATTTCCGGAAGGTTGATGGTTTCCAACATCACGGGGACGGTATGGAAATCAAGGCCACCGGTCTCTTTCAGCTTAAGGAAGCTCATGGAAGTCAGCTTGGCAAGATTGTTTACGGACAAGACCCCTCCGACACTTGTCAGTTCCGGTATTTCCAAAGACGCAATCGAACCGGCTGCTGTGTTCTCTTCATTGAGTCCTTGAAGATTCAGATCCTGACCTACAGTAGTCAGAACCGGAAACTCAAAACTCTGTAACGACGACGCATTGAACATCACGCTTCCTTCAATAGTTGCCAGTTTCTCGAATAGGACATACGTCACTTGGTCGTTATATACCGATATGTCTCCGGAGAGCGTTTCCAATGCTTTCATGGAAATCATGTGAAGTTCCGTAGCTTTCGAGGCGACATCGGTCGAACCTACCTGTAAACCTCCGGCAGAAACGATATTATCCAACCCTGTCAAGTCTGCACCGTTGTAACTGTTACGAATGACAATGTTGCCAGTAACCTCTTTCAAAGATGCCAATGCAGATATGTCAGTGATTTTTTCTGCCTCTTCCGCATCAGAGCCGATAATCAGGTTCCCTTTGACAACGGTTGTTTTGGTTGCGGCAAAAGAAGCTACCTCCTCGGTGGTCTTCAACTCCACATCTCCGTCAGATTCTATCTCGCTTTTCACGACCTTATAGGTATATTCGCGGGCATCTCCGTTATAGGATGTCACCCGGAAGGTTCGTTCGTTATCCCAGTCCGTTACCGTTTCAGGATCAGGTATGATTGTTGCAGAAGTTGTGTACTTGAATTCCACTTCGGCGTTGTTCAGCGATACCGTATAGGGAACGGTTATTGTTACTGTATTGTCCGTAATGTCGGCCGTGTACGATTTCCCGTCCACGGTCATCACGACCGATGTGATGAAATTTTCATCTGCATCTTCAGGTATAATTTCATCGTTTTTGTCACACGCTCCCAAAAAGAACAAGGATAGGAGCATGGGAAGAAAATAAATTTTCATACTTGTAATTTTTATTATTTGGTTAGATCCTCAAAAGAAAATACCTCCGTAGAAACTTCGCCCAGCCAGCCGCTTTTGGCCAGAACACCGCATTGTATTTTGATAAAGTCAATATATTGCAGATTGGCTTCCGTTCCATCGGCATGGATGGCATTGGAAATTTTGAAACCGTTCCTTTGTCCGCTTCCATCCACCGTACTGCCGCCTTCTATCTGGTCGTTTCCGAAATTATCCACGTACCCCCAGTCATAACTCTGATTATCCCAATAACCGGTTTGAGAATCTTGGGTGTTGCGGGCGGCCAGACAAGTGCCTGTCAGGGTATAACTGTTTTCCGAAATCCAAGCCGGATAATAATAGTCTTGTGTATGATAAGCGGACAGATAGTCTACCCAGCCGTTTCTACCGTCGGAACTGATCCATTGGACATCCATTTTTTTGCCTTCCGGACGGTAATAGGTCACTTCAAAATTCTGTATTGTTTCTTCCTTGCCTGCTTCAGATCCTTTCAGTTCGTACCACTCGTCATCCGGCAATCCGTTTCCGTTTATATCTTGCATGACCCATACGATACCCGGTTCGGAACTGCCGTCAAAGGCGTTCCCCTGAACACAGAAATCATATTGGTTACCCGAATTGGGAATACTGTGGTCGAAGCCGACGATGATATAACCCCCGAAAGAACCTAAAGAGACGTGCAGTTTGTCTTTCAAACGCTGTGTTGCCCATGCGACAGCCGCTTCAGGGGATGTTTCGTTGCCGGTCATACCGCCTATCGTGCTCGTCTCGTTGATAAATTGGCCGGGAGCTGGGGTATATTCATAGACTTTATTCCAGAGCTTGGAACTTCCCGAAGCCCGGAAGCCGTCTTGTTCCTTTTTGTCCACACAAACGACTTTTACGGTGGCAGTGACAGCCGTTTTCCCTTTGTCGATATTCCTGCTTATTTTTTCCGTCGGTGTGTCTTCCGACACAGTACAGGAGACGGTGTATTCTCCGGGTGCGGACGGCGTGAACTTGAACATGCGTTCCACTTCTCCTTCCATGACCTGACCGTCCACACTCCACTCAAAACGGGGATTGTCGAAATACTCCAACAACGGACGCAGGAAAACAGGACGGTCGGCAAAAGTGTACCTGTCCGTGGATGTTTGCAGGTAAGACGGGGTCGGGAATTTGACAACGTAGGGCATCGTTTCCACGACCTCTACGCTTACGTCTTTCGTTGTTGTCCCATCTATATTGGAAGCGTTGATTGTCACCGTATAAACACCGAGTTCTTTTTCATTGAAAGTATAAGTATTCTCGGTGGAAACGATTTTTCCTTCCCGTACCCATTCGATTTTGAACCCTTCGACATCCGAATGCTGAATATCGGGAGTAAATGTGTAATCGGTATTCCGGACGACTTTTAGCCCCTGCGAAGGTAGTGCCAGTGAGATGACCGGAGGGGTGAGTTCTTTCACTTCTACTTTCAGTTCCTCTTCGGCATAGCCTTCCGCATTGTCTACTCTTAGTTTGACATAAAAATCCCCGCATTCATTCCATGTACGTTGAAGAGACGGACCCGAAGAAACCAGCGTACCGTCTATCGTCCAAGCAAAAAGAGCATCTTCAACATTCTGGTATGTCGGGGCGATAGTCAATTCGTGATCGACCTTGACCGTGTAAATACCGGTCTCGCTGTCAAGTTCTATTATAGGTTGTCCTCCTACTTCTTCGGTAATGACTTCATCCTTGTTGCAGGAGGTGAACAGCATACAGGCAGAAATAATAAAATAGTGAAAACGATGCATGATGTGTGGATTTTAGAAAAATAACAGGGATACCCCCGACAGAAGGGATATCCTTGTATTCTTTTTATTGTATGGTGATATCATCAATACAGATATAAGCTGGAGTATTCAAACCGTATGCTCCCGAATCCGAACCCTCGAAGTTGAATTTCACACTTTGCACCCCTTCGGCATTGATTTCCCAATAATCCCATGTCGTGATAGGATCAACCTGTTGTTGGCCGTTACGATAATCGGCTAAAAGACGTTTGTAAGTGCGGATCAGACCGCCATTCGCATCATAACATTCCAGATTCACTTGGAAATACCCTTTCATCTCTTTCAGAGGAGTCGCTACCCCCGTAGAACCGAACTGATTACCATAAGTAATGACACCATAAGTGTATGAGGTGTTGCAGATCCACAGGCCGACCAATTTCCGGGGAACATTGAAATAAAATTCTGGTTTAGCCATCCATGCCTGATTGTAAGCATCCACATATCCGTAAACGACACCGAAATTGGAACCGCTGTGCCCGGCTTCCTTATTCTGTCCTTCCGCTTCCACCGCAGTGTTATAGACAGAACATTGGTTTAGATAAGAATACCACCAGTCTCCGGTATTTCCCGACTGATTGGAGCGGATGTTCCAGTTGGAAAGTGCGATGCCGCCGCTGGAATACTCTGTGCTTCCACCTACAGTATTAAACATTGAAAGGAAGAGATATTCTTCCGGAGTATTGTCGTAAATGGTGGTTACTTGAGGATACCCTTGGTACGAATAAAGATTTTCTCCGGCCGAGGTAGGTCCTGCTAACATGCCGGGATCGAAATCATCGAAAGTGATAGTTAAAGTACCGTCCGGATTTGTCACAGCACGGGTTTGCGAAGTTCCGGAATCAACCGGGTCCATCAAAAAGTCATCGTCCGAGCTACAGCCAGAGAACAAGGCGGTTGCGGTAAATAGACAGGCACCTGCCAGAAAGCGTAATTTTCTTTTCATAGGTCACTCATTTTAATGTAAAACATATTATTAACAAACACAAAAAATTCCCGTTCGTGCGGACTTACACGAACGGGAATATGTCTGTCTTCAAATATTGAATGGCCGATGAGCTATTCCTTATTTGATTACGACCCGTATATCCCGCAGGTGTAAATCTCATTCCGGTCATGGCAGGTCTTCTGACTCGTCCCGGTCATCGTGCCTTCCCGGTATTACACCAGTGGCAAAAGTTCGATGTCCGTTTTTGTGGACTCACAGCAGCGGGTACTGTCCCGGATTTTCACCGGGTTCCCTTTTCATTCGGAAGGCGTAAACCTCCCGAAACCATTTCCCGACTGCAAAATTATCTATATTACATATCAATTCCAAATAATTCATAATATTTATAATAAAACACACAAAGCATGACAACCGTACTGTTTTAATTAGAGCATTCAAGTTTACGACAAACGAAGACGGTAATTATCATACACAATATCCATAAACCAACAAAACAGCTTGCCATTTTCCATAACAATGCGTTCTGGAATAGATAACTGTTAGCTGCAATTATGCAAGCAAAAAAAGCAGACAGAATAATGACTATTAATATCATGCACCAGAAATTAATCCTATAAATTTATGGAAAACAAGTAAGGGAATGGAAGTTCCGTTGCCGCATGGATGCAGGTGAAGGACCTTCTCTTTTAACGTTGGATACGCCAATGCACGCCAACGGAAGACTCTGATATTATCTGTTTGGAAAGGATATAGGATGTGCGTTACTTTGTCGCATATTCAGAATCTTAAAAAGAATTTTAGTATGGAACTGACAATTATTGAAACAAGCGCGTATTAGGAGTTGAGAAAGCTGGTCAGCACGCTGGTCGTACAGATGGGCGACTTCCAGAAAAAGATTGCCCCGCCTGCGCCGGACAAGTGAATGGATGCGCAGGACGTATGTGATGGACTTATGCCCAAACACTTTCTGAAGAGTTTCCAGCAGCATCCCCTTGAGTATGGCCAGAACGGCAAATGCGTGGCGTCCGATGTGCGGGGTGACCTCGCCCCGGAGTTGCATTTCCTGCCTATGATTCCAAGACTGAGCCGCATGGCATTGTATTCACCTACCGGAAAGACACATTCGGGGAGTCTTTCTTTTCATCCGTACCCCTATATTTTTCAATCAGTTCGATAGCAATGGGCAATAATTTTACGACATACGCCACTCCCGTTTTTATACGGTTGCCCATCAGCCATGTACCGCCGTCGGAGTCGGTATGGATATTATCGTATGTTATGGCTTTCAAGTCCACATAGGAAAGACCGGTGAAGCACATGAACAGGAACATGTCGCGCATGGCACGCTGGCGTTTGTATCTCGGTTCTATATGGATTATCCTTTGCAGTTCCTCTTCGGAAAGGAAAGAACGCCTCTTGTATTCGGGCATACACTCGAATGATGCGAACGGATGAACCCGTATCCAGCCTTTTTCCTGCGCGATATACATCAGCCACTTCAAGGTATTGACACGCCCGAAGACAGTGGAGTTTGCCAAAGCGCATGTACCGAGCATCCAGTTGTAGTAATCCTCGATGAATGATTTCTCAAGTTCTTCGATGACAATATCCTCTGCATTCTTCTTGCTTTTCATGAAAAGCAGGAGACTCTTGTAATCGGCAACCAGACCGCAGTAGGTGCTTTCGGCTTTCTCTATGCCGATTTTCTTTTTATACGGTTCCAGCTGTTCCCTGAAAAGGTTCATAAGGGTGTGGCATTCCTCTGAGAAGCCGACATAGCGGTTATAGACTTTCTTGGCTGTAACAAAACTGTCGTGGTCGCAGATGTACTGGTAGTGCCTGGTGATTTGCGCCTTGATATTGTCAAGCTCCTGATTGAGTGTACGGGCCTCCTCGGACTTGCCTTTGGCCCGGTTGGTTTTGACGTCCCACAAAGCGAGGGACACTTCTTTCTTACAACTGAAACCGGCTTGGGTTCCATTGATGGTGATACGGCCCATAATCGGTGTCTTTCCGTTTTTTACAGACTGTTTATTCTCAAAACACTTAGCTATACATGGTCTGCGATAAGCTAAGAGAGATTCCCCTTACACAAAAGCATGGCATCTCCTTGTCGTATCTCGCCTTTATACTTTTATGTATAGTAGTCTACCGGATCGAATGAACAAGACCTATCCCATACATAAACCAATTTAGACTGCTATGTTATTTTTGAGGAAGAAGATGGAATGAGACCAGATACCCTCTTTAAGGCTGACTGTAAGTCGATTAAATGTAGAAAAAGATTGCTTTTGTCACAAGTAAAGTGTATATTTGCATTGAAAGAATCGTTCTTTGACAGAGGCAAAAGAAAACAGAATATTGTAATTCGCTCGTTTCTAAATCGTTACCTGATATTAATTAAACAGAAATAACTGTTTAATTTTCAATTAGATAGAGATTGTATGATGTTTCGCGACATGTGTAGTTAAATCTTTACTAATACCCACTATACCAGCTATCTCTTTCAGATAAGCATTCATTTTCTGATTAGATAATACAGGAAGCAATTTCCCTTCTTTATGGGATAATGAAGCATACTTATCAAGAATTTCTTTAGCTGGCTTTAATATGGGTACATGATACATCACATTGGTTTTATACCTTGATTTTCTAATCCATAATCTACCATTTTCTTCCGTAATATCATTGATACTCAAAGAATAAACATCAATATATGCAAGTCCAGTATAACAACAAAACAAAAACACATCCCTTACTTGCTCAAGTCTGACAATATTAAAATCTTTATTAGCAAGCCTTGTAAGCTCTTCTTGTGTAAGAAAGCCCTTATCAACAGGTTCCATTTTTAGCTTCAGTTCTTCTGTAGGAGAAGCTGTTATAAGTTTTCTTGATACAGCTAACTTAAGTATTTTTCCAAGATTTCTGATATATTTTACTGTAGTATTATTGCTATTATGTCTTACAGTCATCAAATAATGTTGATACTTTTGAAGCATTTCCACATCAATTTCACTAATATCTACATCTTCTACTTGGTATTTGTACAGCAGAAACTCATGAAAAAGCTTCAAAGAAGTTTCATGTCTTTTGTAGGTAGCCAATGCTACTGATATATCCACTAATTCCTTCAATTCTTGATTATGTTCAGCATAAAGAGCTAAAATGCCTGTTTTAGGCTTGGGAGCATTAAGGTACTTATATCTGTCTAAAATCTCTTTTGCACTTACCTGTTTACCCTCTCTCTGAATTTGGAGAGTTAAATCATGCAGAGTATATTCCATTTGGTCTAAAAAGGAATTTGTCTGCTTGTTAACTAATGTATTTCCTTTTGCTCTGCCTTTAGTTGCCACCCAATGGGAGGGCATTACACTTCTTCCTGTAGTAACTTCGGCTGAAAGCCTGTTAAATGTAACTCTTACAAAGATAGATGCAGTCCCATCCTTCAAAAGCTTCTTCCTTTTAATAAAGAATAAAATTGATACCATATTACACCACTTTTAATTATTATTTCAATGATGCAAAGGTCTTAATAATCAGAGAATTACACAAGTGCAAAAGATTGAATATCAATGAAATAGAACGAAGTCTGTTGGACCTAAAGAAGGACATATTTCAAGTCCAATGATTTATCCAACCAAAAATTTTCTTTTATATTCATTTTAATTCATCATCTTACAAAAGCAAAATCCTGCAATTCAGAGAATTACAGGATTTTTCATTGTCTTTCATCAGACTTCTGTGGACCTGGAGGGAGTCGAACCCTCGTCCAAACAAGGAAGCCATATGCTTTCTACATGCTTATCTCTGCCTTCGGTTTTCGTGCATAAGCAAGACCAGAGCCACCCACTTATACCTTAGTTCCTAAAATTTCATTTCAGTCGCGGAACGAGACCAAAACTATTTCCGAATTTGCTGCACCGCTAAACCAAACGCTTCGGAACAAGAGCTTTTGAGCGATGTCTCGTTTCCATCACTTTGACGGAAATAAAGCTAATCTACTGTACTTCGATTAAGCAGCGAGAGCATAGTTTTCGTTGCCAGATAATTGTTCAGTAACTGAGATTATAGTGCAAATCACTGACGCACTGCATGCTTACATACCACATCTCTCGCTGTCAAAACCAAACAAGCCCAAGATTAGTATCAATTTTCTGCAAAGATAGTAAATCAAATACTATTTACAAAAAAAGAGAGGCAAATTCACTTGACTTTCATCCCAGCCGGCAAATTTACCCCTCTATTTTCAGACTAATTAATTATTAATGATGGAATAAACGGATTCCCGTAAATGCCATTGCAATACCGTATTTATCGCAAGTTTCAATCACATGGTCATCACGCACAGAACCTCCTGCCTGAGCAATATATTCCACGCCACTCTTGTGAGCACGTTCAATATTATCTCCAAACGGGAAGAAAGCATCCGAACCCAATGATACTCCCTTCAATGTATCAAGCCAAGCACGTTTTTCTTCGCGTGTCAATACTTCAGGTTTCTCAGTGAAGAACTGCTGCCATACTCCATCAGCCAATACATCATCATGATCTTCGCTAATATAAATATCGATGGTATTATCACGATCGGCACGACGGATCTTTTCTACCCAAGGCAAATTCAGCACCTTCGGATGCTGGCGCAAGTACCAGATATCAGCCTTATTACCAGCCAGGCGAGTACAATGGATACGGCTCTGCTGTCCGGCACCAATACCGATAGCCTGTCCATCTTTCACGTAGCAAACAGAATTAGACTGAGTATATTTCAAAGTGATTAATGCAATCATCAAATCACGTTTAGCAGCTTCAGGGAAATTCTTATTCTGAGTCGGAATATTCTCAAACAATTCTGCTCCATTCAATTTCACCTCATTACGTCCCTGCTCAAAAGTGATACCAAACACATCCTTCCGTTCAATGGGATTCGGACGATATGCCGGATCAATTTTAATCACGTTATAAGTACCCTTACGTTTATTTTTCAGAATTTCAAGGGCTGCGTCAGTGTATCCCGGAGCAATCACGCCGTCAGAAACCTCACGATTGATAAAACGAGCTGTTTCTTCATCACAGACGTCACTCAAAGCTATAAAATCGCCATACGATGACATACGGTCTGCTCCACGAGCGCGCACATACGCATTTGCCAACGGAGACAAAGGTAAATTATCCACGAAATAAATCTTTTTCATGGTTTCATCCAGTTCCAGACCGATTGCGGCTCCGGCAGGACTCACGTGCTTGAACGAAGTTGCAGCCGGCATTCCGGTAGCTTCTTTCAATTCTTTCACCAACTGCCATCCGTTAAACGCATCCAGGAAGTTAATGTATCCAGGACGTCCGTTCAATACTTCAATAGGCAGTTCTCCCTCCTGCATAAAAATGCGGGCCGGCTTCTGGTTAGGGTTACAGCCGTACTTGAGTTCGAGTTCTTTAGCCATATTTTAATAGTTTGGTTGAATTTTCTACAAAAGTACGAAAAAATCAGAAGCTTCTTCATGATAAGTGCATGATTTTAAGAATTCCTCCAAAAGCCAACTGAAATATCACAAAATAAATCTGTATTTTTGCCCATATTCTATACAAAATATAAATGTTATGATAGACGAATTATTAAACTTCAACAAGACTTTCGTAGAAACCAAGGGATACGAAAAGTACATCACGAACAAATACCCTGACAAAAAAATCGCCATTGTCACTTGTATGGATACTCGCCTGACAGAGCTACTTCCCGCAGCCTTAGGAATAAAAAACGGTGATGTCAAAATCATCAAGAATGCCGGAGGTACCATCACTCACCCTTTCGGTAGTGCCATGCGAAGCTTGCTTGTGGCAATCTATGAATTAGGAGTGGAAGAAGTCATGATTATCGGACATACCGATTGTGGCGTACAGCACATGGATAGTGAAACCATGCTACAGCACATGCGTGAAAGAGGAATCTCACAAGACCATATTGAAATGATGCAATATTGTGACATCAACCTTAACTCATGGCTCAGCGGATTTAACGACACGGAAGAAGCCGTACAAAAGAGTGTACACATCGTACGCCATCACCCGCTCGTACCTCAAGACATAAAAGTAAGAGGATTTATCATGAACTCCACAACCGGAAATCTTACTGAAATAGAAGACAAATAAAACAATAAAAGCCGATAAAGGAGATTAACCCTTTATCGGCTTTCTTTAAGTACACAAAATTATCTTTCTTCTGTAAGCGCAATCATTGAAACTTCCTGAGGCACATAATCTCCCTGGAAGAAGCGGCTGGCACGAAGCAAATGACGCCAGATACTTACCAACTCCTGAGATTCCTGAAGAATATTCAAATATACCATAGATGCCTTCAAGCTTGCATTATCACCTTCCTGCATACGGTTCATCTGCTGTTTACGCAAAGCAGAGATACGATTTTTCAGGTCATCTCCTTTTTTCAGAATGTCATCCGCTTCTTCATAATTATCCTGGCTGATAGCCACTTTGGCACGTTCCATCAGTTTGCATAATTCATCACGTACAGGCAAGAATTCTTTTACACAATCCGGAGAAATCGGATTAAAGTTGTTGTCTACATGTTCCTTACACGGTTCACAAATTCGCTTCAAGCAATAAAGCATCTGTTCGCAACTGTTACTTCCCAAGTGGAACCAAGTATTCTTTTCCATAGCCACGGTTATCGGCAAACGGCGGAGACCAAGTATTTCTTTACGACGACGTTTCTTCAACATTTTCTTCTGGTCGTCCGTCGCATTCATAGCCTTTCGTAAGCTACGCAAATCTTCATTGATGAAGCCGTCGGTTACCTGCACATACGTCTTCTCACAGAAACCCACGTAATCAGTCAGTGTTTCCTGAACATGCTGACGAAGCAAAGCCAAAGTTTCACCCTTATCCTTACTGCTCATCATGCGTTTAAACACATCATCCTGGCTTTCAATCTTTTCCTTCTTGCCATATTTAATGTTACTACGAACAAGAAGTACCACAGCTATTACGATAAATACAAACATACCGAAGAAGCTGGTGTAGAACATGATGAAAGTTACCAAGGCACAGATGGTGAAAGCCACAAATGCGGTAATAAACCAACCACCAATCACTGAAAGCATACCCGTAATACGATATACAGCACTTTCACGACTCCAGGCACGGTCGGCCAACGAGCTACCCATCGCTACAATGAATGTAACATAAGTAGTGGACAAAGGCAGTTTCATGGTCGTACCGATGATAATCAACAATCCGGAAAGAACCAGATTCACAGAAGCACGTACCATATCAAACGCAGCTCCGTCTGCCAAAATAACCTCATCTTTATTGAAACGGCTGTCAATCCAGCGACGAACATTTACCGGAATAACACGTACCAGAAAATCATTGATATTAGTCGCACGACGAACAATCACACGAGCCAATGCTGAAGAGCCGAACATTTCATCACCTTCTTCCTGACGAGCCAAATCTACAGAAGTCTTGATTACATTCTTCGCTTTCTTTGAAGTAGCCAGCGCGTATACCATCACGATACCAGATGCAATCAGGAAAATAGGAGGAGTCTTGGCAGAAGACATCAACGAAGACATCATAAAGTCATGTATACCAGCACCGTTAGAATTAGCGACATAATCTGTATAAGCAGAGAAACCAGCCAAAGGTACACCGATAAAGTTTACCAAGTCATTTCCGGCAAAAGCCAATGCCAGAGAGAATGTACCCAGCAATACAATAATCTTAAACACGTTCACCTTGCACCAGTGTAACACCTGCATGAGTATGGTAAATACGACAAAGCATCCACCTACCAATGCCATTGTATTATCTTGAATCCATTGCAAAGCTTCCGGAGTCATAAAAGATGCACTCTTCAACCCCTTAATGATGATAAAATATCCCAAAGAAGTTACGGCAATACCACCGAAAATTCCGATAGTCCAAGAAAGATTCTTCTTATAGTTAAAACTGAAAATTAGTCGGGATATATATTGTACAACAGTACCCACAATAAAAGCGACGGCTACTGAAAGGAAAATACCCATAATCACTGAAAGAGCCTTTTCCGTATTCATCATATCACCTAAGGTTAACAGTCCGGTTTCATCACCGACAATCTTCAGAATGGCAAGAATAAAAGTACCTCCCAATAATTCAAATACCATTGAAACAGTGGTAGAAGTAGGAAGTCCTAACGTATTAAAGACATCCAGAAGGACTACATCCGTCACCATTACCGCGAGCAGAATACACATGATTTCATAAAAGCTGAAGTTTACCGGATGAAAAATTCCGTGACGGGCAATATCCATCATCCCGTTACTCAGCACCGCTCCCGCAAATACTCCGATAGCAGCTACAATAATAATAGTTCTGAACTTTGCTACTTTTGCACCTACTGCAGAGTTCATGAAATTCACTGCGTCATTACTGACCCCCACCAGCAAATCAAAGACTGCCAGCATAAATAAGAAAATAACAATTCCTAAATAAACAGTTTCCATACTTGTTTTGTTAAGTTTTTTCCGAGTGCAAAAATATTTCGTTCGTGTTATAAAAGAATGTCATATATGTTACAATCGTGTTACAAAATAAAAAGGACAGCCTGAAAAAACTTTGTTTCTCTTCAAACAACAGCATTAAAACTTTCAGTGATAATGCAAAAAAAAGATATTTTATGCTCATTATCCTGCGTTTATCATCTGAAAATTCGTAATTTTGCACCTGAATTTTAAATATCAAACATTTATGTCAGAATCAAAGAAAATAAAGACCGCATTGGTGTCTGTTTACCATAAAGACGGTTTGGACGCCATCCTGGCCAAGCTTCATGCAGAAGGCGTTGAGTTCTTGTCTACCGGAGGAACACGTCAGTTCATTGAATCATTAGGTTATCCCTGCAAGGCTGTAGAAGACATTACCACTTATCCTTCTATTCTTGGAGGACGCGTTAAGACATTGCATCCTAAAATCTTTGGAGGTATCCTTTGCCGCAGAGAACTGGAAGGCGACCAGAAGCAGGTTGCTCAGTATGAAATTCCAGAGATTGACCTGGTTATTGTAGACTTGTATCCTTTTGAAGATACAGTTGCAAGCGGTGCAGCAGAACAAGACATCATCGAAAAAATTGATATAGGCGGTATCTCATTGATTCGTGCCGGAGCTAAGAACTTCAATGATGTAGTAATCGTAGCCAGCAAGCATCAATACCAACCCTTATTGGAAATCCTCAACAAACAGGGAGCTGTAACCACACGCGAACAACGCCGTTGGTTTGCAGGTGAAGCATTTACTGTTTCTTCACACTACGACACTGCTATCCGCGATTATTTCAAAAAATAATTGTGCTGGCAGTCATTCAGTCTTCCTAAAACGGATTTATTAATTTCAAAATTCTAGACTTATATTAAAGGAATGGGATTATTCTCCTTTACACAAAACATAGCGATGGACCTTGGCACAGCCAATACCATCATTATCAGCAATGACAAGATTGTGGTAGACGAACCATCTGTTGTTGCATTGGATCGTCGCACAGACAAGATGATTGCCGTAGGTGAACGTGCCAAGCTGATGTACGAAAAAGAAAATCCGAACATTCGCACTGTACGCCCGTTACGTGACGGTGTTATTGCCGACTTCAACGCTTGCGAACAGATGATGCGCGGATTGATTAAAAAAGTAAATACAGGACGCCATTTCTTCACTCCCTCTTTGCGTATGGTAATCGGAGTACCTTCCGGTTCTACAGAAGTAGAATTACGTGCCGTACGTGACAGCGCGGAACATGCAGGAGGACGTGATGTCTACCTGATATTCGAACCTATGGCTGCAGCTATCGGTATCGGACTGGATGTAGAAGCTCCGGAAGGTAACATGGTAGTTGACATAGGTGGAGGTTCTACGGAAATCGCCGTCATTTCTTTGGGAGGTATTGTTTCAAATAACTCTATCCGTGTAGCCGGAGATGATTTGACAGCTGATATTCAGGAATACATGAGCCGCCAGCACAATGTCAAAGTCAGTGAAAGAATGGCAGAGCGTATCAAGATTCACGTAGGTGCAGCCATGACAGACCTGGGAGATGATGCACCTGAAGATTATATCGTACGTGGTCCAAACAGAATCACTGCCCTGCCGATGGAGGTTCCGGTATGCTATCAGGAAATCGCGCATTGTATGGAAAAGAGCATTGCCAAAATAGAAACAGCTATTTTAAGTGCCTTAGAAAATACACCTCCTGAATTGTATGCCGACATTGTAAACAATGGTATCTATCTGGCTGGAGGCGGAGCGCTTCTGAGAGGACTTGACAAACGACTGACAGATAAAATCAACATTCCTTTCCATATTGCTGAAGATCCTTTGCTGAGCGTAGCCAAGGGAACAGGCATTGCACTGAAGAATGTAGATCGTTTCTCATTCCTGATGAGATAATATCATAAAAATTGAAAATGAAGAGATTTCAGATTTCTTCATTTTCAATTTTCATTTTTTCGTTTATACACCATTCGGATTCTCTGACATGCGAAACCTGCTCAATTTTCTGCTGAAATATAATCACTGGTTCCTTTTCGTTCTATTAGAGGTTATTTCACTTACCCTGCTGTTCCGTTTCAACAACTATCAGGGAAGTGCTTTCTTTACTTCTGCCAACTACCTCGCAGGAATAGTATACGAAGCCTCCAGTCAAGTAACACGCTATTTTGGCCTGACAGAAGTCAACAAGGACCTAACTACACGAAATGTCGAATTGGAAATTGAAGTGGAACGCTTGTCACAAGCCTTAGAACAATATACACAAGACACTACAGGAGTGGCTAACCTGCGTAAAGAAGCATTAAAAGACTATGTGCTATATGATGCAAGAGTAGTCAATAACAGCATCACACACCCCAACAATTTCATTACCATCGACAAAGGAGAGGCCGACGGCATCCGCCCGGAAATGGGAGTCGTATGTGGAAACGGAGTAGTCGGCATTGTTTATCTCACAGGAAAGCATCATGCCATTGTACTGCCCGTATTAAATTCCAAAAGCAGCATCAGCTGTAAAATCAAACGAACCTCTTATTTTGGTTTCCTGAAATGGGAAGGAGGTTCTTCACAATATGCCTACGTCAAAGATATGCCCCGACACTCCGAATTCTCATTGGGCGATACGATTGTAACAAGTGGGCATAGTGCTGTTTTTCCAGCCGGGATTCCCGTAGGAACCGTAGATGATATGGAAGACAGTCACGACGGACTATCTTATCTGCTCAAAGTCAATCTATTCACAGACTTTGCCCGACTGAACAATGTCAGGGTTTTAGGGTCATTCAACGGCACTGAGCAGGCACAACTTGAGGACAGCATACATTCAATGCAACCATAAAAATTAACGATACAGAAAGCCAAGGTAATTATGCAATATATCATACGTCTTGAATGGTTCATCATACTTGTCTTACTGCAAGTACTGGTACTCAACCACATTCATTTTGAACAATATGCCACACCGTTGTTCTATATCTACTTTTTATTGAAGATAGATTCAGACAACAGCCGTAAGGGATTAATGTTATGGGCCTTTTCTTTAGGACTTTGCATCGATATTTTCAGCAATACACCAGGATTAAACGCTGCCACATCTGTATTTACTGCCTTCTGCCGCCCATGGATTCTCAGATTGTTTTCCTTGCGTGACATTACAGACAACTTTGAACCAGGCATGTATCAGATGGGATTTGCTTCATTCTTCCGATATACAATAGTTCTTGTTTTATTACATGCTTTCATACTGAATATCTTGGATACATTCTCATTGGCCAACATGCCCACGCTGTTGCTGAAAATTGCCAGTGATACAATTGTCACGCTCATATTCATCTTATGTGTTGATTCTGTCAGGAGGAAAAAATAGTGGAAAGAAACTACGATCTTGAAAAGCGAAAATATGTAATTGGCGGTGCAGTCATTGTGATTGTGCTGATTTTTCTTATACGTTTACTTTCACTACAAATCATGAGTGAAGACTACAAGAAAAATGCTGACAGCAACGCTTTTCTCAAAAAAATACAATATCCAAGCCGAGGAGTCATATACGACCGGAATGAAAAACTGCTGGTTTATAATCAGGCTGCTTACGACATCACTGTGATTATGAAAGAAATTACGGAGCTGGATACCATGGATTTATGCCAAACACTGAAAATCTCACCGGAGTTTCTGCGAAAAAAATTCCGTGACATGAAAGATCGCCGGCTTAATCCTGGCTACTCCCCTTACACCAACCAGGTATTTCTTACCCAGCTGTCGGCCGAAGATTGTGGTGTGTTCCAGGAAAAACTGTTTAAGTTTCCAGGATTCTATATCCAGCGACGTACCATCCGACAATATACCTACAATGCCGGAGCTCACATCCTGGGAGATATTGCCGAAGTTTCCAAATCCGATATGGAAAAGGATGAATACTATATTCCCGGCGACTTTATCGGTAAATTAGGTGTAGAGCGTTCTTACGAAAAGCAGTTACGAGGAGAAAAAGGTATCGAAATATTGTTGCGTGATGCCCGAGGACGAATCCAAGGGAATTACATGGACGGGAAATTCGATAAAGCTCCTGTAGCAGGAAAAAACCTGCGACTGAGTCTGGACATCGAACTTCAGGAGCTGGGAGAACGTCTGTTGGAAGGAAAAATCGGAAGTATTGTAGCCATAGAACCATCTACAGGCGAAGTACTCTGCCTAGTTTCTTCACCGACTTACGATCCTCGAAAAATGGTCGGAAGAAACCGCGGTAAGAACCACCTGATACTGGCACGTGACCCCTGGAAGCCTTTACTGAACCGTGCCATCATGGGTACCTATCCGCCAGGCTCCACTTTCAAGACCTCACAGGCACTGACCTTCCTGCAAGAGGGAATTATAACCACCCAGACCAGTTATCCGTGTTTTGGTGGATTCAACTTCCGGGGACTTCATGTTGGCTGCCACGGTCACCCCTCGCCGCTTTCACTGATTCCGGCATTAGCAACTTCCTGCAACGGATATTTCTGCTGGGGGCTCTATTACATGATTGGCGCCCGAAAGAAATACGGAACCGTACAAAAAGCCATGAACACCTGGAGAGATTATATGGTATCCATGGGATTCGGTTATCCGTTGGGAATCGACCTTCCCGGAGAAAAAAGAGGATTTATTCCCAATGCAAGCGTCTACGACAAAGCTTACCGGGGCTCATGGAATGGACTGACCATCATCAGTATTTCCATCGGGCAAGGTGAGGTCACACTGACTCCATTACAAATAGCCAACTTAGGAGCAACCATTGCCAACAGAGGCTATTTTATCACCCCCCATGTAGTGAAGGAAGTAGAAGGTGAACCACTCGACACCCTTTACACACAAAAAAGATATACCATGGTAGACCGTTCCCACTATGAGGAGGTGGTGCAAGGTATGCGCTCTGCCGTATTGGGCGGAACCTGTAGAGGAGCCAACCTGCCCGACATCGAGGTATGTGGAAAAACCGGAACGGCCCAGAACCGTGGAAAAGACCACTCTGCCTTTATGGGATTTGCTCCCATGAAAGATCCCAAGATTGCCATAGCAGTCTATGTGGAAAACGGAGGATTCGGTGCGGTATACGGTGTACCTATCGGACGACTCATGATTGAAAAGTATTTAAAAGGGAAACTCTCGCCAGAAGACGAAGTCATGGCTACAGAGATTCAAAACAGGAGGATTGATTATGGGATACATGAGAGGTAGTGTATGGAAAAATGTGGACTGGTGGACCATCGGACTTTACCTGATACTGGTCATCTGCGGATGGTTCAGTGTGTGCGGAGCAAGTTACGATTATGGTGAGCCGAATTTCCTGGATATTACCACACGCGCCGGTAAACAGCTGATGTGGATAGGCTGTTCACTGGGGATAGGCTTTGTCATACTCATGCTTGAAGACCGTGTATACGACACCTACGCTTATCTGCTTTATGGCATTATGATTTTGCTACTATTCGGTACTATCTTCAATCCGCATGAAATCAAAGGTTCACGTTCATGGATTGTATTAGGACCGGTAAGTCTGCAACCCGCTGAATTCGCCAAATTTGCCACAGCCCTTGCATTAGGAAAATATATAAACGAATATACTTTCCAGATGCAGCGCACCCGCAATCTGATAACTGTATTGGGCATCATTCTGCTACCTATGGCATTGATTATACTCCAGAAAGAAACAGGTTCTGCCCTGGTGTACCTATCCTTTTTTTTAATGCTCTACAGAGAAGGGATGACCGGAACGGTTCTATTTTCCGGAATCTGCGCTGTGGTATTTTTTATTGTCGGCCTAAAATTCAGTGCAGAAATTATGCCTGATGAAATGACATCATGGGGAGAATTCTCCGTGTTGACGCTGGTCATTCTGCTTTCTTCCTTTCTGGTGGGAAAATATTGTCAGCGTCAGTCGCCCAAACTTGCAGCCTACATTTTCGGTATCGGAGGCGGAGGAACGTTATTAGGAGCCCTGTTTTCCAACTATGTAATTCCATTTAATGTATGTCATCTCCAGTTAGCCCTTTGTGGAGGTATCGTACTCACACTGGCTTTCTTCTATCTGCGTGAACGACTGAGAGCTTATTTCTATGTAATTCTGTTCGTAGTTGGCTCGGGCATCTTTTTCTTCTCGACCGACTATGTATTCAATCAGGTACTTGAACCTCACCAGAAGATTCGAATTGAAGTGCTATTGGGAATGAAAGATGACCCTGCAGGAGCTGGATACAATGTCAACCAAAGTAAAATTGCCATCGGTTCCGGAGGATTATTCGGAAAAGGCTTTCTCAACGGTACACAGACCAAATTGAAATACGTTCCGGAACAGGATACCGACTTCATTTTCTGTACCATTGGCGAAGAGCAAGGATTTGTCGGCTCCGCTTTTGTCATTTTCTTGTTTATGGCACTCATTCTACGCCTTATCGTGCTATCCGAGCGACAGGAAAGCCGCTTTGGAAGAGTATACGGCTACTGTGTACTGAGTATATTCTTTTTCCATCTCTTCATCAATATAGGAATGGTTCTCGGACTAACCCCCGTTATCGGTATCCCCCTTCCCTTCTTCAGCTACGGCGGTTCCTCATTGTGGGGATTTACCATCCTGCTGTTTGTCTTCCTCCGCATTGACGCGGCCAGGGAGAAATAACCGGATTCCCACATCGGATATTCCAGGTAATGGATTCTGCCTCATCAGATGAGTGATACGAAAAATGCGGTCTATTGAATCGGTAGAGAAAATAACCGGTTTATCTGACACATATACATGCTGATACAATCCTCCCATTGCCCCACTCTGCACCCAGTGTCCTTTTTCATCGGTCAGATAAATGTGTAGTGTATCCGTGCGGGGCGGTATTGAATCGCCTTCCGACTGCGTCACCGAAAGCCAGATATCCCGATAAGAATATTCTCCGGTATGACGGAGACCTATCTCCATCCGGTACTCACCGGAAGAAAGTCCTACAGGAAGATGGAAAGCCAGGGAATCGGATTTATCCCAGCCTTCTTCACCAGAAACAGCCTGATATACATGATACCGTGTATCTGTATGACAGGCATTCAGCAGGAACAAGACACATAGTGCCAGTCCTGCCTTTATATAATAGATAAAAGATTCTTTAAGCCTGTACATCCGTATTTGTATTACGCTCCGGACGTTTGTTTCCCTCGTTATTCCGACGGAAATTTCTCCGTCCGTTGCGGTTAGGGCGAGGTTCCTGACCGGCTTTTGCCTGTGGTGCATTTCCGGCATTTTCAGCCGCTGGAGCCTGTGGAGCTGCCGGAGCCGGATTCCCTTTCGGTCTCTGTGGACGGTTATTTCTTCCTTGCGGTCCTTTATTTTCTTTCTCCTTAGGAATGTCTGGAGTTTGTCCATTACCTGCTTCAGGAGCCGCTGACGCATTGTTTTGTGATGCCTGCCCTTTTTGTTTCTTTTTCCGGTTCTTTCCGCCTTTTGTCTTGTCAAAACGGGTCAAGCTCTCTTGTTCCAGCAAGTCTTTTGAACGCTGCGATTCACGTCCAGAGAATTCGTCATCCAATTTTTCAGGCTTTTCTCCCCGTTTGTTCATATTCAGCACTTCAAATGCTCTGCGTGCAGAGATAGTCACTTCATTTGCCAGGAAACTCTTATCCGTACTATAAGTTATAGTTCCTTTCAGAATATCTGCCTTGAAGTAATAATACATGTTGTCCAACGTTTCAAGGGTAATTTCCTTACTCGGCAAACGTTTCTGACATTCCACGTAGGCATCTACTTCATAATTCAGACAGCATTTCAGTTTGGCACACTGCCCGGCCAGTTTTTGCGGATTAAGCGAAATATCCTGAAAACGAGCCGCACTGGTCGATACTGAAACGAAGTTCGTCATCCACGTAGCACAGCACAACTCGCGTCCGCACGGTCCGATTCCTCCGATACGTCCGGCTTCCTGACGGGCACCAATCTGTTTCATTTCGATACGCACCCGGAAAGTCTCAGCCAGCACCTTAATCAGCTGACGGAAATCCACGCGTTCATCTGCAATGTAATAGAATATTGCCTTATTGCCATCACCCTGGTATTCCACGTCACCGATTTTCATCTGAAGTCCCAGGCTTTCTGCAATCTTACGCGAGCGAATCATTGTATCATGTTCACGTGATTTTGCTTCCTCATATTTTTCCATGTCCACCGGCTTTACCTTACGGTAAATACGGCGTATTTCTGCATCAGGCTTCAAATTAGCCTTACGCATCTGCAAGGGAACCAGTCTTCCGGTCAGTGTTACCGTACCGATGTCATGTCCCGGACTGGCTTCCACTGCCACAATATCTCCCTTCTCCAGATGCAGCCCGTTGCTGTTTTTATAATATCCCTTACGGGTATTCTTAAACTGAACTTCCACCATATCCTGTTCCTCCGCGTTTCCAGGAATATCGGCCAGCCAATCGTAAGTATTCAATTTATTATTCTGTCGTCCGCAGCCTCCACAGCAGAGTCGGCCACTTCCGTTTTTAAGCTTGAAATCGTCCATATATTGTTATTGTTGTTTCATTTCTACAATCATTCTCAGCGCCATGTCAAAAAAAACCATCTTCGGATTCACATTCTGCTCAATGTGTACCTGCGCCTCCCCCAGCAATTCCATCACGGAAATAATATTTCGCTCATTGATGTAAGGAGCAAAACGGCTGGCGAACTGCAACTCCTCCGGATTCAGATATACCATATCAGGTTGACGGAAATTACAGATAAAGTTTTCACGTACCATCCGCTGGCAATACTCCAGGAGGTTCTTCTGCCGTTCGCGCCCCATTCCTGCCACCTGCTCACTCCACGCTTTCAGGCTACGAATATCACGTTTATAGGCCGTACGCATGAGGTTCACAAAGAGTTCAAAACAAAGCTTGTTTTCCTCTCCCAAATGCACATTTTCCACAGCCCTCAACAAGCTTCCGGCCGAACGGTGTGCTATGTCACGGGCATCTTCCACAGGGAGCATATAACGCTCCACCAGATAACGCTCAATGTCCGACTCCGGCAAGGGCTTTAAATTGATGCGCTGCGTACGACTCACAATCGTAGGAAGCAATAAGTCAGGTTCCTCACTCACCAACAGAAAAACAGTCTTTAAAGGAGGTTCTTCCAGTAGTTTCAGCAACTTATTCGCACATTCCACATTCATTTTTTCCGGAAGCCAGATGAGCATGACCTTGTATCCTCCCTGACTGGCTTTCAGCGAGAGTTTCCGTTGAATTTCATCACTCTCACGCACATAAATCTGAGGCTGCTGATTGCCCGCATCAATGACCCGCATCCACTCCTGAAGGTCGGCATACGAATTACGTCCCAGCATTTCACGCCACTGAGGTAGGAATTCATCGCAAACCACGTCCCTTCCGGCCTTTTTACGTACTACCGGAAAAGCAAAATGCATGTCAGGATGAGCCAGATGGTCCATCATCTTACACGAATTACATTGTCCGCACGCATCATTTTCTGCAGGATGATGACAAAGAAGATAACGTGCCACCGCTAAAGCTATGGGTAACTTTCCACTTCCAGCAGGTCCCGTCAGCAACACAGCATGAGGCATCTTCCCATTCTTTGCACTATGAATGAGAAGTTGTTTCACATCTTCTTGTCCGATTACATCCTTAAAAAACGACATATTATTCCGTAAAAATCAGGTTCTTTTTTTGGCTGTTACTACTATATAATCGGACAAAAATAAGAAAAAAATCGTAGTTTCAGGAGATATTCACCTTTTATTATTATATAACCGGTGTAAACAAATGCGCGAACCACCCTACAAAACGACGCCATACACTCCGCTTCTTATATTCCTCACGGGTCATAATCGTACTGTTGAGCTTGTCGTTCTGAAATACTTCTCCCAACTCGGCAGTAGTAGGTAAATCCAGAATAAAAGCATTGATTTCATAATCATAATGCAGACTACGGCTGTTCAAGTTCGTACTGCCCACCGTACAGAACCGCTCGTCCACCATCATGATTTTAGAATGATGAAAGCCTCCATTAAACACGTAGATGTGTGCTCCCGCCTTACGCAGCTTATTGGCAATATAAAATCCGGCATCAGGAGTAAAAGAGATGTCCGACTTCCCCGGGATCATGATTTCCACCCGAACTCCCCGTTCAGCCGCTCGTTTGATAGCATTTCTGACCTTACGGGTAGGAGTAAAATAAGGATTGATAATCTGCACCTTACGTTCTGCAGCATCCAATGCCGCAATATAGGCCTCACGCATGATTTCCGGACAAGCTTTCGGAATACGCTGCACAATGGCCACCCTTCTTCCGGAACCCTCGCACAACGTGTCGTGTGGCACTTGTCCTTCTTTCAAACCTTCGTGCGTTTCCTTATTCCATACACCTAAAAAAGCTTTTTCCAGATACTGCACCGCCGGTCCTTCTATACGAATATGCATATCGCGCCAGGGACCGATTTCGGGAAGCCCGTTGATATAATAATCGGCAATATTCATGCCTCCCGTATATCCCACCTTTCCGTCAATCACCACAATTTTCTGATGGTCACGACAAAATACGTGATTGATATAAGGAAAACGAATGGGACTGAAACGGGCCATTTCCACTCCTCTTTCCGCCAGCATCTTCAGATGTTCCTTTCGCAAGGGACGACTGTTCGACAAATTTCCAAAGTCATCAAACAGGGCCTTGATTGTCACTCCTTCTTTGGCTTTCTCGGCCAACAGGGTAAACAATTCCTTGGCAATAGAATCACTGCGGAAATTAAAGTATTCCAGATGGATATAGTTTTCAGCCTTCTTTATATCCTCAAACAGATGTTCAAACTTGCTGCGACCGCTCTTCAACAAAGTCATACGATTACAAGCCGTAACAGGTATTTGTTTTTCTTTCAGAAAACGGGCAAACAAGGAATCAGCAGGCAGGTAAACATTGGTTGTGTCCGTTTCAGCCTGACCAACAACTTCTTTCAAACTCTGTCCTTTGGCTGAAATCACACTGCATATCATTATTACCCACCCTAACAGGTATAACTTTACTTTCATCTTCATAACGGTTATCGGGCAAAAATATGGAATATTTCAGAAAACTCAATGACTTTCGAAAACAGAATTGAAAGAATGACCATCTATTCCGTCAAATTGCCTTATATATACTCTACTCTATAGAACAAAAAGTCACGATAAAACTCTTAGTCTCAATACTCCTCCAAAACGCAAGTGCGTTCGTTCTAAAACGCAAGTGCGTTTGACTTGAAACGCAAGGACGTTTGATCTTAAACGCAAGTGCGTTTTGAATTGAACGCAAGTACGTTTTCCAAGGAAGGAAAAAAACTTGCTGAAGAGAGAAAAAAGGGTGTCTTTATATCCTATATAAATAAGGTGATAGGGAAAAGAATTTAAAGTGACAAAATGCAAACAAAGAAATGTAACCTACTCTTTGCAAAATTGGGATATGACATCTAAAAATAGTGAAATTTTTCCGTAATTGCCGAAAATCATCTTTTTTCATCCTATATTTACCAGTGTAAAGATTCGTTTTTCACTGATAACTTTCCTATCTTTGCATTGAAGAAAAAACAAAGACTGACTATACACTTTTATACATAACTTAAATACATAAGAATTATGGAATTTGTAACAAACGAAAAACTTACCATTGTTGGTGCTGCCGGTATGATCGGTTCTAACATGGCTCAGACTGCTATCATGATGGGCTTAACTCCTAACATCTGCTTGTACGACCCGTACGCTCCAGGTTTGGAAGGTGTTGCTGAAGAATTGTTCCACTGCGGTTTCGAAGGTGTGAACATCACTTTCACTTCAGATATCAAAGAAGCGCTGACTGGTGCTAAATATATCGTAAACTCAGGTGGTGCTGCTCGTAAAGCTGGTATGACTCGTGAAGACCTGTTGAAAGGTAACGCAGCTATCGCAGAAGAATTCGGTAAGAACGTAAAACAGTACTGTCCGGATGTAAAACACATCGTAGTTATCTTCAACCCTGCTGACATCACAGGTTTGATTACACTGTTGTACTCTGGTTTGAAACCGGGTCAGGTAACTACTTTGGCTGCTCTTGACTCTACTCGTCTGCGCAGCGAATTGGCTAAACACTTCGGCGTTTCTATGGACGCAGTTGAAAACTGCCGTACTTACGGTGGTCACGGCGAACAGATGGCTGTATTTGCTTCTACTGCTAAAGTAAACGGTAAAGCTTTGACAGACATCATCGGTACTGACGCTTTGACAAAAGAACAGTGGGCTGAAATCCAGCAGAAAGTAACTAAGGGTGGTGCTAACATCATCAACTTGCGTGGCCGTTCTTCATTCCAGAGCCCGTCATACGTTTCTATCGAAATGATTGGTGCTGCTATGGGTGGTAAAGCATTCCGCTGGCCGGCTGGTACTTACGTTTCTAACGAAAAGTACGACCACATCATGATGGCTTGGGAAACTTCTATCACTGCTGACGGTTGCCACTGCGCTGCTTTGAACGGTACTGCAGAAGAACAAGCTGCTTTGGATAAGAGCTACGAACACTTGTGCGCACTGCGTGACGAAGTAATCGCTATGGGCGTTCTTCCTCCAGTAGCTGAATGGAACAAGCTGAACCCGAACATTAAATAATCGGATTTTCCATTAATATAAAAGGAGACTGAATCATCGGTCTCCTTTTTTTATGCCCTTCCCCAATGTCGTTGTACATCATATAAAATTATAAACATCTCATTTTTACGTATTTATACTTTCCTAATGTACATCTGAAAACTTTCAGTCGCTCTCTTAAAAGCACTACCTTTGCCGCTCTCTTTACCATGTATTTCTAAAACTACGGGCAGCAATGAGAATATGCACTTTATTATTTTTCTTTATTTCAGCACTGACCTGTCACTCGCTGTGTGCACATACTCCCGCGAGCAGTTATTTTTTGATGCAAGACTCTACGTCTTCTCTCACCTCATCGGCTCTTCCTGCGAAACAAAAGAAAACAAAGGAACTTTTCCAGCAAAATTTTTCGTACATGGGAATTCCTTTTATCGTTTCCGGATTAATCGTCAAAAAACAAAACCAGGATTTCCGTACACTGCGCAATCGCTTCCAGCCGACCTTTCACCACGAATATGACAATTATACACAATATGTCCCGTTAGTTACTACATGGGGCATGAAATTAGCTGGAGTAGAAAGCCGCAGTTCATGGAAGGAACTCACAGTCAGCAATGTTTTCTCAGCAGCCTTGATGGCCGGCTTTGTCAACACCTTGAAATATACGACCAAAGAAATGCGTCCGGACAATTCATCAAACAATTCATTTCCTTCCGGACATACAGCCACCGCTTTTATGTGCGCCACAATCCTGCATAAAGAATACGGCATGCTCAGCCCGTGGTACAGCATCGGAGGATATACCTTAGCGGGAATAACCGGTATCACACGCCAGCTGAACAACCGTCACTGGATTGGCGATGTGCTGGTAGGAGCTGGAATCGGCATGATTTCAACGGACTTAGGCTATTTCTTTTCTGACCTGATTTTTCACAAGAATGCTACCGGAACGCGGTCAACACACCATTTCAACCGTTACGATGCACCTTCATTTCTGAGCCTCAACATGGGATTTGCCACAGGACCTTCTACCTTGCGTACTGCCGAACTATATGACACAGAAGAAGGAACTCCTTTGGGCATGCGCCTGCGTACGGGTACATCGACCGTCGTCAGCGCAGAAGGAGCCTACTTTTTCAATGCGTACATCGGTTTGGGAGGGCGCCTGAGAGTAGCTACCGTACCTGTTATCGCCGACATTCCCGAAGAGAACAAAAAGCATTTTGACCTGGACAATGACTTAAAGGAAGGAGCTCCTGTCAACATGTACCTGCTCGACGGACTAGAATCGGACCATTTAGGCATGTGCGACATCGATTTAGGACTTTACTTTTCTTATCCGCTCAGCAGCCGCTTCCTGATAGGAAGCAAACTGTTAGCCGGACGACGCACTAATGCAAACTTTACCTTAAACTCTATTTCACGGATTAATCCAGCCATTTTCGACCGCCAGAAAGTAAGCCAGGAAGCCTACGACCAATTCTATAAAGCCGACGTAGATTACTATATCCAGCAGGAAGGCCTCAGCGTTCAGGAAATGCTACAGGGTACTTTCATTGATGAGGAATTTCTTCACATTCGTAAAAGTTCTACATTCAAATTAGGAACCGGCCTTTCTCTCGCCTATCGCTACAAGGAAAATGCGGCCCTGCGTCTCTATTGCGACTATGACTTTGCCTCCCCCCGACTGACATACGACCTGAAGAACTCCTGGGCAGACGAAGACGGTAACCGGGAAGTCCGTTCGTATAGTAAAAGAACGCCTATGCATAATTTTACTTTCGGAGCTTCCATCGCGTTCATGTTCTAACATGAAAGCCGTTGCACATTCTACTTATTTTTATTATTTTCGCCCTTCGAAATGATTGACCAAGCTACCATAGACCGAATACTGGATGCTGCACAAATAGTAGATGTGGTATCTGAGTTTGTCACCCTCCGTCGCCGGGGAGTGAACTACATCGGACTATGCCCGTTCCACAATGAAAAGACCCCTTCTTTCAGTGTGTCTCCCAGCAAAGGATTATGCAAATGTTTCAGTTGCGGTAAGGGAGGAAATGTGGTACACTTCATCATGGAGCACGAACAACTTTCTTACTACGAGGCACTGAAGTGGCTGGCTAACAAATATCACATCGAAGTAAAGGAACGGGAACTCACCGACGAAGAAAAACAAGCACATAGTCTGCGTGAAAGCTTGTTTGTAGTCAATCAGTTTGCATCCGAATATTTTCAAGACATACTTTATAATCACATCGACGGACAGCGTATCGGTATGACCTACTTACGCAGCCGAGGATTCCGTGATGACATTATCAAAAAGTTCCAGTTAGGATACAGCACAGACAGTCACGATGCACTGGCACGTACAGCCAAACAGAAAGGCTATCAAGAAGAGTTTCTGGTAAAAACCGGCTTGTGCTATAGAAAGGACGACGGTTCACTTCGCGACCGTTTCTGGGGGCGTGTCATTTTCCCCGTACATACCTTATCGGGAAAAGTAGTAGCTTTTGGCGGACGTGTATTGAGCGCAGCCACCAAGAACGTGCAGATGAAGTATGTCAATTCTCCGGAATCGGAGATATATCACAAAAGCCGGGAACTCTATGGCATTTATTTTGCCAAGCAGGCCATTGTACGCCAGGACCGCTGCTTCTTGGTTGAAGGCTATACCGATGTCATTTCCATGCACCAGAGTGGAATTGAAAACGTGGTGGCTTCTTCGGGTACGGCATTGACCTCCGACCAGATACGACTGATTCATCGCTTTACCAATAACATCACGGTATTGTATGACGGTGACGGAGCCGGAATCAAGGCCAGCATACGCGGTATTGACATGCTGCTGGAAGAAGGCATGAACATCAAGGTATGTCTGCTCCCCGATGGAGACGACCCCGACAGCTTTGCCCGCAAGCATAATGCCACCGACTATCAGACCTACATCAATGAGCACGAAGTGGACTTCATCCGTTTCAAGACGAACCTGCTGATGGAAGAAGCAGGAAAAGACCCGATCAAACGTGCCAGCCTAATTTCCAGTATCGTAAAAAGTATCTCTGTGATACCTGACTCGATTGTCCGCTCCGTATATACACGCGAATGCAGCCAGCTTCTGCAAATGGAAGAGAAAATCCTGATAGAAGCGGTAAACAAACTGATAGAGCAGGCACAGGAAAATAAATACAAGGAAATCCAGCGGAAGCAACGACAGGCTACCCAGGATGCTCAGCCTGCTCTTCCGACTACTTACCCGGAGACACAGCCGACAGAGATTCCTATACCGGATGAGACTCAACTTCCTCCAGCTCCTCTGGAAACAGCAGCAGAGTATATACCTCCAACCGCTGAACAGCCTGCCGGACAACCCGCAAGCACTCCTGTTCCTACGGACAATTACCTTTCGTATATCCCATTGGAAGGGAATGAACAGAAACTGTTCTACAAGAAGGAACAGCTCCTCCTGCAAATGATTGTCCGCTATGGAGAGAAAGTGATGTGTTACTTAGAGGATGAAAACGGAGAAGAGCAACCGCTCACTGTCATAGAATGTATTTCTTCCAGCTTGAAGGAGGATGAACTGCAGTTTCACTATCCTTTAGACCGCCGTATCCTAAAAGAAGCGGAGAATCATCTGCATGACGAAGGCTTTGTGTCTGAGCGCTATTTCCTGACTCATCCTGATCCGGAAATCAGTAAACAGGCCGCAGAACTGGCCAGCGACCGCTATCAGCTAAGCAAGTACCACTCCAAAGGACAGGCAATCATCACCGATGAAGAAAGACTTTATGAGTTAGTTCCCAGGTTGTTAATTGATTTCAAGCTATCGATTGTAGAAGAAGAAATGAAGCATACCCTGCAGGCTTTAGCCAATCCGGACATCTATAACAATCCGGAGAAATGCCAGGAAATCATGCAACATTACAAAGAGTTGCAAAAAATTCAGATTCCAATGGCGCAAAAAGCAGGCGACCGCGTCATTTTACGTTAGCTATTTCCCCTCTCCACACTACGATAAAAGGGGAAATAGTCTTTTTCATATTAATATTTTGCACGAATCAGGTTCATGAACTCTTCGCGCGTCTTGGCCTGATTGAATGCACCTGTAAAGTCAGAGGTCGTCGTTACAGAATTCTGCTTTTCCACTCCTCTCATCTGCATACACATGTGTTTGGCTTCTACTACCACCATTACGCCTAATGGATTCAGTGTTTCCTGGATACACTCCTTTATTTGAAGCGTCATGCGTTCCTGCACCTGCAAACGGTGAGAAAAAATATCTACCACACGAGCAATCTTACTCAGCCCCGTAATGTATCCGTTAGGAATATATGCCACATGGGCCTTTCCGTAGAACGGCAGCATGTGATGCTCGCACATGGAAAAGAAATCAATGTCCTTCACAATCACCATCTGGCTGTAAGGTTCCTTGAATTTTGCGGCATTCAGCACTTCTCTCGGATCCATTTCATATCCGCGAGTCAGCGTCAGCATGGCTTTTGCTACACGCTCAGGGGTTTTCAACAGTCCTTCTCTTTCAGGATCTTCACCCAGCAAAGAAAGGATTTCCTTGTAATGCCCGACCAGTTTCTCAACCTTCTCTTGCGGCCAGTTTATCGAATTTGTATCTGTCATCATTATTCTATAGGTATATTAATCTGTTCACGCACAATAGACACTTCCTTAAAAACTCCTGTAGCTTTCAATTTACGCATGGTTACATGTGCTTCTTCAATACTTTTAAAGTCTCCTACCCGGCATAGCCAGCGAGGAGGCTGAAAATAAGTATAAACCGGAAGTTCCGGAAATTCTTCTTTCACTTTCGTTGCTACCCTATTCGCTTCACTACGCGCCTGACGGGAATTATTCCCGGCGTATACCTGTACGCGAAATCCACGAGCTTTTAATGTCTTTACCGGCTCCGAACTGGTAGAACGCACATAACGTTTCCCTATCAAAGAGGTAATCTGTGCATCCTGGTGGATAGTCACTACACCTTCTCCCGCCCGACGGGTCTGCAGGCTTTCGATAATGTTCTGCTGGGCATAAGCCCCGCCGACACACAAAACAGAAACTACAAATAAAAGATATTTCAGCATAAGCGGATTTTTAGATAGACATAGAAAACAAAAGTCAATTGAGCACAGAGACCATACGACGGTGCTACGTCCTCACATCATCTCTGTACTCATAAGTCGCTCCTGACTAATTCAAAAAAGAATTATTTAAAAGCGTCGATGATACCCTTGAAGTCTGCAACTTTCAAAGCAGCACCACCAATCAGACCACCGTCTACATCAGGATTAGCGAACAATTCTTTTGCGTTAGAAGGCTTGCAGCTTCCACCGTACAGGATAGAAGTATTTTCAGCTACTTCCTGACCGTATTTAGCAGCAACCAAAGAACGGATGTGAGCGTGGATTTCCTGAGCCTGTTCCGGAGTAGCAGTCTTACCTGTACCGATAGCCCAAACCGGTTCGTAAGCCAAGATTACTTTACCGAAATCTTCAGCAGACAAAGAGAATACAGAAGCCAGCTGAGCTTCTACTACTTCATTCTGTTTGTTAGCTTCACGTTCTTCCAATACTTCACCGATACAGAAGATAGGTTTCAAGTTGTTAGCCAAAGCCAGTTTAACTTTTTCTTCCAGGATTTCAACTGTTTCGTGATAGTAAGCACGACGTTCAGAGTGACCCAAGATTACATACTGAGCACCTGTAGATGCAACCATTTCTGCAGAAACTTCACCTGTATAAGCACCAGAGACTTTGTCAGCGCAGTTTTCAGCACCTACACCAATGATAGAGCTGTCCACCAGAGGAGTTACAGAAGCCAAGTGAATGAAAGGAGTACAGATGATTACATCGCAGTTTGGTTTGTCTGCTGTCAATGCTTCGTTCAATTCTTTTGCCAATGCAATACCTTCCTGCAGGTTCTTGTTCATTTTCCAGTTACCTGCTACAATGTTTTTTCTCATTTTGTTTAAATTTTAAAGGGTTAGTTATAATGTTTCTTTATTATTCTCTTCCTTTTTTTTCTTTTTGCGGCTTTTTATGCGCAACCATATCAGGTCGACTACGGTCAGGAACAGCAAAGGCCCCAGGAACCAACCGGTCACTTCTACCACCTTGTGCACATTGGTTTTCGGATTCCATGTACTGAATGGAAGTTTCTCCAGCGGTGCATTCAACTGGTATTCATCTGGTAGATTGGAAACACTCCATTTACGCAGCACGACTCCTTTTTTCAGCAGCATCAATCCCGGATTGGAACGAATCATCGTTTTCAGCGTAATCTCATCCATCAACGCAAACGGATATTCCGCTCCTGTATTCTCTTGCCAGTCTATGATATCCTGCTCCGAAGAAGCTGTCAGACATAGGAAACGATACCCGTGCTCCACGCTGTAATCATACACCTCATTGATCAAATCCATGCCACTATCGTCTGCCTGCTTCAACCATGGTGCCACCAGTAAGAACGTGTACTGGTCGCTATGAAGTATGTCATCGGTCAAATCCTCTCCCGTTTCCAGTGAAGTAATCGAGAAGTCGTGAATAGGAGGTTCATAGCCCTTCTCCTTCACCCGCGTCTTCGAATCGACAAAGGTCCACGTGGAATCTGTCGGGAAATTATCAATCGTAAATTCCTGTTCTTTACCGTCTTTCGAATAAATAAAAATCGTTTCATACTCGGTAGGCTTCTCACCTTCAGGAATTGTCATGCCTTTTATGATGTCTGCTCCTACATGATAAGGACGAAAATCGAACACAGGCAGGTAGCGCAGGCAGAACAACATGAAGAAGATGATGAACAGAATACTGTAAAGCGAAATCAGCCAGTCCACTTTCGTGGTGACCAGATTAAAGATATGCCGACGCCACTTAAACACGGAAATAGCCGCAATAAGCAACACGATGTTCTTGAAGAAAGTCTCCCAGTTGGTCAGCACAACCGCATCACCAAAACATCCACAATCGGAAATCGGATTGGCTATGGTCAGCCACAATGTCAACGGTGTCATAAACGCCATCATCAACAAAGCCAGCAAAGGAGCTACCCTCCGACGAATACCGAAGAACAGATAAATGCCAAGAATAAACTCAAACAAGGCACAGAGCATAGCTGCTAGATAAGGCACATATCCTGCGCTCAGGCTCTGCAGCCCCCATGCTTCCAGGTAATCCTGTACCTTATAGACCGTGCCCAAAGGGTCATTAGCCTTTACAAATCCAGAGAACAGAAAAACGACAGCCAATAAAAAACGGCAGACGTTACTCCAGATCACAAATGCTTTATGTAGAAACTTATTCTCCAAATTCCAGCTTAATCAATCCGAAAACGGCATAATTAATCATATCCATATAATTGGCGTCTACACCTTCTGAAACCAAGGTGTCTCCTTTCAAAGATTCGATTTGCTTGGTCCGATAAATCTTCATCAAAATCAAATCTGTATAGGAAGTGATGCGCATGCTACGCCAAGCCTCATCATAGTCATGATTCTTCGCCAGCATCAGTTTCAGCGCCTTGTCGGCATAGGTATCATATAATTCCAGCGCACGCTCTTCAGTTATATCTTCCTTCTCAGCATAGCCCAGTTCCAGCTGAATAAGCCCGATAATACCATAATTGACAATTGCAATAAACTCCGGACGAATGCCTTCATCTATCAAGGACACGCCCTTCACTTCGATACTGCGAATACGGTTTGCCTTAATATAAATCTGGTCTGTCACGGAAGACGGACGCATGATGCGCCAGGCAGCTCCGTAATCATGCAACTTTTTAGCAAACAAATCACGGCATACTGCAATTACATGCTCAAATTGTTTCTTGGTTTCTTCCATCTTTTATGCTCGAATATGTGGCAAAGTTACTGTTTTTTCAGAGAGCACACAAAAATAATGGAAATAAAAATGCCATTTCATACAGTCCTGACAGAACTGTATGAAATGGCATTTCCTTTTATTTCAATAAATTTGTTTCCCAGATTAAGAACATCTCAAGACTTGTCCGATACGCAACGTTGTAGTACGTTTTATACCATTAATCTGACACAAGCGGTCGATGGATACGTGATACAAACGAGAGATACGTCCCAATGTATCACCCTTACGGATTTTATGATAGCGGATAGCTGATTTTTCCGCCTCTGCCGCACCGGATTTTCCTGATTTTACAGCAGCCAATGCACGAGTACGCTGATATGCATAACGGTTGGCACCACGCACAAACAAATAGCTGTCTGAAACGATATCCTGGTTCGGGAAATCAAACATAAATTCTGGATTTATCACCTCACCTAAGAAACGAGTTTCAAAATGAAGGTGAGAACCGGTAGAACGTCCGGTATTTCCTCCCAAACCAATCGGGTCACCCGCCTTTACATATTCATCTTCAGCTACAATCTGCTTAGACAAGTGTCCGTAAATGGTTTCCAAACCATTGTCATGACGAATTACTACATATTTGCCATAACCTCTACGTTCATATTTCACCATGCGCACACGCCCGTCGAAAGCAGCACGGATGGTATCGCCGATATAGACCTTAATGTCCAATCCGTTGTGCATACGCCGCCAGCGCGGACCACATTTAGAAGTAATTTTTGTATGAGTTGTCGGCATGCAGAAGCCTGTCAGATCGATTCGGAAACTATCTGGAACCTGTACATTACCACCGTAAGCATGAACGCGATCATTGTTCCAGTTTGGATAAAGACTGTAAGCGGGATATACTGCCTGTTCTGCCTTAATCTGGCGAATCAGGGCTAATGAATCCACTGCTTTTAATTTTCTGTCAATCGGCGCCTGACGAGCCAGAAGATCTTGTCCTGAAACATTGATACTGACCATGGCCAGAGCCGCCATTGCTACTGTTCTAATACACTTTAAAATCATTATACCTTATATTTTTCAGCTAGTATCCGTCGGATGGCCTTTTTCCAGCCCGACCCTTATTCAGAATACCATTACTGGTTTAAAACAAATCACTTTCAGAGTGCACTTCTGCCTTCATTTCATGCAGATATGCTTGACTGCTTTACAAATAGCGTTCCAAAGATAAAAAAAATTCGGTATATCCGGCTGAGGGATTAACGATTTTTCATGTATTTTTATACGCAAAACATAGAATAAATGTTTTACAACATAACATTCAGCAATACAAAGAATTAAACAAAATCACTTTAACGAAGGATTCCAATCTTCCCGAGCCACAAATTTTCCCTCTTTCCACTCCAGACAAACGGGTTGCGATTTCAAATAAGGCTTTAAATCTTTTGCGGTTTCCTTGTCCAGATAGTCGGGCGTAGTATAAGTGAACTTGAGCACCGGTTTGTCAGACGACAATTCAGCCTTCCACAAGTACATGTCGGCATAGGCACGAAGGTTCTTCAAGGAGTCAGCCTGGGCTGTCGAAGCCGGAGTCAAATAAAATTCATCTTCTTGCGGAAGCTGTAAAAAATCGGAAAGCGGCAATTCATGCCAGTTCGTATCATAAAAAGTAATCTGACTGTCAGCAGCCGGAGCCGAATAGGTTGAAACGGCACAAATCACTTTCACGGAGTCATTCAGCGGAAGCAGCTTCAGTTCCAAGGTGCTGGCCGAAGTCGTTTTCAGGAACAAATAATCTGAAGTCAGTTTAGTCATTTCCGACATATTCCCAAAACGGTTCTTCACCTCTGCCTTCATCCCACTTTCCAGAAAATCACCGAAGTCGGCCCGGTTTACCTCCGTCAAAAGCGGTGACAAGGAATCTGGCAATGCCACAAAAAGCGTTTTCAAATCCTGCGCACGCCCTGCAGCACCACATACATACAACACGAATATCAATATCAAAATACGTTTCATAACCAGCTATTCAAAAAAGTGCCCAAATATACAACTATTTCTGTTAGTAAGAAAAAATCTCTCTCCCTTCTCAATTTTTCCCATCCCGCCTTTTCAGGAATTCACTGGGGCTTTCTCCAAAATAGTCTTTATAACACCGGGTGAAGTAAGACGGAGAACTGAATCCCACTTCGTAGGTGATTTCGGCCACCGTCTTTTCAGAGGATGCCAGCAAAGAGGCGGCCTTTTTCAACCGGGCAATGCGTAACAATTCATTCGGAGCATATCCGGTCAGAGACTTTGTTTTACGATACAGCTGCACACGCCCCAATCCCAGCTCGGCTCCCAAATCTTCCACGCTCAATTCGGAGTCGCCCATCTTCTCGTCTATCAATGTCTTCAGTTTTTCCACAAATCCCTTATCCACTTCACCCAACGACTGTTTGCCGCCTCCCGTCACATCTTCTGCCAACGATTTCAACCGTTTCCGGTTGTCTATCAAATTGCGGATACGTGTCATCAAGAGTTTCGCATTGAAAGGTTTGGTAAGATATGCATCTGCTCCCGAATCATAGCCCTGAATCCGCTGCTCATCCATGGCGTATGCCGTAAGCATCAGCACAGGGATATGCGAGGTCTGCAATTCACTCTTCAACCGCTTGCAGCATGCGATACCGTCCATGACAGGCATCATGACATCGCACACCACCACGTCTGGCACATACTTCATGGCTTGCTTCACACCCTCCAGCCCGTTGACCGCCTCAACCACGACATATTTATCTTGCAACAGCATTTTCACATAATCACGCACATCCTGATTGTCATCAATGACCAGCACCATCTCCTTGTCGGCAGATTCTTCCACACCCGTATTTTCTGTCCATTGATGCAAGGTTTCTTGTCCGGCATCCAGTACGGCTCCCTCCTGTAAGATTTCCAAGGCTTCATTCTTCTCTGTCAGCCCCTTTACTTCACCTTCCTGTTTCATGGGAAGTATCACCCGGAAACATGTCCCCTTCCCTTTTCCACTTTCCACCTGCACCGTACCCCGATGCAAATTCACAAAAGCTTCCACCAGAGCCAGTCCCAGTCCGGAGCCCGTATGCTGCACATCTATCTGATAGAAGTGCTCAAATACATGATGTATATGTTCTTCCGACATGCCTATACCCGTATCTCTGACCTCCATACAGATGCAAGCCTGATTGTTTTGCTCTATCCGTGAAAGCACCACCTTTATCTCCCCTTTTTCCAGAGTAAATTTAAAGGCATTGGACAATAAGTTGTAGGTAATGCGCTCTATCTTTTCCGCATCGGCCACCATCACATACTGCGCCACATCTCCTTCCGCCTTCACTTCAAACTGAATATGTTTCCGGAACGCCAAAGTATGGAATGCCTCTGTCCAATCCTTTATACATTCCAGCGCATTAAATTCAGAAAGCCGCAAAGCCAGTTTGCCATGTTCATATTTCTGGAAATCCAGAATCTGAGTAATCAATCTCAATAAGACTGCGACGTTTTTCCGCACAATCTCCAACATATTCCGCTCCCTCTCACCTAAATGCTTTTCCTCAAGCAACTGGTTGATAGGGTCTGCAATCAGTGTCAACGGTGTACGGAAATCATGCGACACGCTGGTAAAGAAAGCCAGTTTGGCGTGTGTGGCCTCCTCCAACTGGCGTGACAAGACAATCAGCTGGTCACGCTGCGCCTGCAACTGGTCGCGCTGCTGCTCCAGCTGCTGTTTCTGGCTGTACAGCTCATCCATTCTTGCATACATGTTATTCATCTGCTGTGCGTTCCACGCCTGGTCCTCCCTGAGGTCAGACTCCCTATCAGCATAAACACTTGCCGCCGGGGTCACACACATCATAATTGCCAAAGTCACAGTTAAAATTTTTTTTCTCATTTTTTTTACCTCTTATTTTTCTTTTTTTTTCTTTGTTTTTTTTGCTGTCCTTTTTCTGCAGCAAATTTAATATGCTAAATTTTAAATAAAATGTAACACTTTTGAAATAAGTTCTTTAGATTCGGCATTTTTACAAGTATTATTTTTTTTGCGCAGGCGTTATTGTTTGGTTTCTACAAAAAAAGAAGAACCCTCGTTCTTCTTTTTATCTTTGCCAATATGGAATATTCAGCCTTCGGCATACCTCCTCCGTGCTTACATCTTTTGTCAGGAGCCGCCATCTTTCTACAGGGATTACAATACCTGTCCCATACCACCTGCAGTATTCAGCTCCACCATATTGGCAAGGGATGCCGAAACGGTCAAGGCTTGTACTCCTGGCGTAGATTTCCAGCGGGTTAAGGCGCTTGACAATTCCAATATCCAGCACTGCCACATTGCTTTTTGTAAATACAACTTCCCCGATTTTTGCTGTAGTCCGGTTTAACAGACTTGGCGCTGCCTCTCTTCTTTCTCTGAACA
>ENA-OWPL01000040-OWPL01000040.1-human-gut-metagenome-genome-assembly--contig:-NODE-40-length-107084-cov-8.850246_pt1 | contig 107084 bp, 93 predicted proteins | sample MGYA00248263_ERZ651844 | MGnify/ENA primary metagenome ERZ651844 (study PRJEB26924, sample SAMEA4378256) | human gut metagenome | biome: human gut; feature: human-associated habitat; material: faeces...
GAAGTTCGATGCGCTCGATGTCCTCCGGACTGACCGTATTACGCCAGTTGGCATAAAGAATGTAAGGTATCACACCCGACTTGTCGGCAAGAGCAAAGCGGACGTAGCATGCTTGCTTGCAGACGATGCGCACAATGCGACTGGCATCCTCATTGAGGATGATCACGCTGACGCAAAAGCCGAAGTGCTTGAAGTTCTGGCACACACCGAGGAAGTAACTTGCGAGGTCGTTGTCCAGCATAAAGTCATCCACTTGCGCTTGCACTTGTGCGGTGGCAAGTTCTGTGTCATAGACAAGTCCGCTGCCATAGCAGACTTCAGCGTTGAACATCTGGCAAGTGCTCATTGTCTCGTCAGACTCGATGAGGTCAATGATGTTGTACGGCATCTGGTTGTCACCTCCCCATGGGATGTACTTCATCTTGTCGTTGATGATGATTGGTGCGATGTTATGCTACTCCTTGAAGACTTCGGAAGTCTTTGAAGTGAAAGCTGCAGAGGCGTGTGCGCCGGGAATGGTGACAACGGATGTTGGTGGAATAAATGAAAAATCGCTCATATCTTGCTTTTTTAAGGCAAAGATAAAGAACATAGTTTTTTGAAAAAAAGACAAAACGTTTTGCAATGAAAGGACGACTTCGACGCTTTCGTTACCCTCACTATTGGCTGTGAGAAATTCCCCGTCTACGACATAGTGAACGTACCTGTTAGCGGTGTGATGTAACCGTTTTTCATTCAAATAAAGGGCAAAAATCGTAAGCTTTCTGCTTTTTTTTCATTTATAAGAAAATAATTATCCAAAGTGGAAATTATTATCAATCAAAATTACTATATTTGTAACTCAAAAATACAATAATCGATATGACAGAAGATTTGAATCGACTAAAAGTCATACTTGCAGAAAAAAAGAAATCCAACAAGTGGCTTTCTGAACAACTCAACATTGGTCAAGTAACAGTTTCAAAGTGGTGTACAAATAGAAGTCAGCCAAGCCTTGATATGGCAACCAGAATAGCTGACACTTTAGGTGTGTCACTTGACGAGTTAGTTAGAAGAGAAAACGCTTAATTTATCTTCACGTTTGCTTGCATCATGGTAGAAAAGTCAACTACAAAAAGAGTCTGGAGTCGAGACGAGTTCATTCTTGCCTTGGACTTATATCATAGAATAGAGTTTGGTAGAATAAACAAAACCAATCCAGATATAATTAAACTTGCACAGTTTGTCGGTCGCACGCCAAGTTCTATTGGTATGCGATTAGCTAACTTTGCAAATTGCGATCCTAAATTAAAGGAGCGTGGTGTCAAAGGTCTTGATGGAGCCATGAAATTATGCCAGCCTATTTGGGATGAATTTGAAGGGAATTTGGCTTACCTCAGAGAAGAAGCTATAAAAGCGAGAATCAATATTCTTGAAGCAGGAAACCCTGAACAGTCTTTGCATCTTGTTCATATAGGCGAGTGGGAAGATTTTGTCAAAGACATTAACGATTATCCATTCTTGAAGATAGTTAATAAAAATTATAACGGACACTGCGTAATATCTGGAATTAAAATACCAGAATTACTTGTCGCTTGCCATATAATTCCATCAGCACAGAATGAAGAAGAATCCATGAGAGCAGAAAACGGACTTCTGCTAAATCTTGTATATGCAAAAGCGTATATTGAAGGATTGATAGGTATAGACAAAGATTATAAACTCCACATTTCTTCATATTTGGAGTCTCATAAGTTTGACATTGGGTATTCTTCTTTATTCCCAAGAATGTTTGAGAGTAAGAAACTATTGATAAACGATGCTGTAGTCAAGCCAAATCCCACCTTCCTCGAATGGCACATGGATACGGTATATAACAGAAAAGCAGTATAACATATGCTAAACTTCATAGATTTATTTGCAGGTTTGAGCGGCATTAGAATTGGTTTTGAAAATGCCGCAAGAGAACTTGGTGTTCAGACAAAATGTTTACTTACTGCGGAGATTAAACCCGCAGCAATAGAAGCACTAAAACATAGATACCCTGACGAGAAAGTAGATTATAACATTTATGACGTAAAGGCTCAAATGTTTAATGACTCCTTGGACATTGTCCTCGGAGGATTTCCTTGTCAGCCATTCAGTGCAGCTGGCAACGGATTGGGTTTTCTTGACACGAGAGGAACATTGTTTTTCGAGATAGAGAGAATCATACACGAATCTACGGCTTTGGGGCACAAACCCAAGGGATTCATATTAGAGAATGTTGAAGGGCTTGTTAAACATGGTGGTGTTGAAGACGGTGCAACTTACGGTCGCACATTGACTACTATTGTAAAGAAGCTGAAGCTTGCAGGTTACAATGTATATGTAAAAGTTCTTGACGCTTCAGATTTTGGTGTTCCACAAGCCAGAAAAAGAGTTTACATTGTAGGTGTTGATAAAAAAATTGGTAAAATAAATTTTGATAACTTGCCTACCTCTCACACAACTATTGCAAACGTGAGAGAATATGGATTGCCCGTTGAGCATTCAGCTTTTACTAAAAAGCTGTTAGCCGCTTATACGCCTAATCAACTTGAAGGCAAGTACATAAAAGATAAGCGCGGTGGTGAACACAACATTCATAGCTGGGACATATCATTAAAAGGCAAAGCTACAAAACAGGAGAAAGAATTTCTTAATTTGCTACTAAAAGAGCGTCGCAAAAAAAAATGGGCAGAGCTTATTGGCATAGATTGGATGGACGGAATGCCTCTAACCCAAGAACAGATTGCCTCATTTTATAAAGAGAAAAACTTGACTTCGATGCTTGCTTCATTAACAGAAAAAGGATATCTGGTGTTCGAACATCCAAAGAAAAAGATTATCATTTCAAGAAATGGGAATACTGCTTCAAGAAGAGAGCCTGATACAACAAAGCCAAAAGGCTACAATATTGTTACAGGTAAACTAAGTTTTGAGTTTAGCCAATTCCTTGATTCCAATTCTATTGCACCTACTATGGTAGCTATGGATATGGAACGAATAGGTGTCGTTGAAGAAGATGGTGTGCGACACCTAACAATAGATGAAGGACTAAGATTATTCGGTTATGAAGACTATGATTTGTCCTACTTGAATAATAAGAAAAAAGGGAGAGCCATAGCTTTTGATTTGCTTGGCAATTCAGTATGCGTCCCTGTGATACAAGTATTAGCAGAGCGTTTAATTTCAGCTATAAAAAAGAAACAGAAATGAGTAAGATTCCATATAAAGAATTTATAAAGAGTATTACAATGTTCTTTATAAATGATGATGTTGACAGAAAGTATCTGGAAAAAAGAGCGGAAAAACTATCCGCTCTCAGACAGCAGATGCAAAATATTAACACATTAGAAGGTCTTAAAGCGTATATAAGAAACAATGAGGATTCCTTAAGTAATCTTCTTGTAATTCTTGGTATTAGTACAGAATTATTCAAACGAGTTATTTCTATGTTTAGAATCCAGCGGCAGATGGATTTCAAAACAGAATGGGATGTTAAACACACTCGTGCGTTCATGCTTTCTGATGAGAAAATGATGGACAAAGTGTGTACTTTGTTTGTTGAGGGGCCATGTAATAGTGAGTTATCCACAAACATCCCCTCATACAGACTTCGTAATTTCGTCATTTCCGATACAGTTATGAAACGCTTGCAGAATGATGATTTTTTGGACTTCCTTATAAGCAAAGACTTTGACACCCAATATAATAGTGATGTCTCTTTGACTAATATTAAGCAAGTTGAAAATCTTCTTGAAAAAATCTGCAATCAAAAATGTTACAGACTGGTTCGTAGCCCAAAGGTCGATCCTGTCGGTAATGGCACCAGAGAGATTCAGGTTAATTACGCTATTCAAAACGAGGCTACTGACGAAATTGTCTGCTATGTAAAATATAGCTTTAACATAACCACTTCCCGTGGTCAGTCAGATTTTAAGCGCAGTGTAAAAGACTTGCGTGACTATATTCGCTCAACCTATCAGAATACCAAACAAATTGTTATTGTTGATGGAGCTGGATGGATTGGTCGTCAATCTGACTTAAAAGATATCTGGGACTATACAGACTATTGTCTCAATCTTAATTCACTAAATCAACTGAATGATATAATTATATAACATATGGAACGTAGTCAAAGAATTGAATTGCTGAAGCAAATTCAAGAGAAAACGCCATTCGCACAAGGATATCCTCTTCTCTATCGAGGAGAGCGAAAATCTTTTGATGTATGGGAGATTCCAATGGAATGTCTCATCTACAATCAGTATAATGGTCGTATCGGTAGTGTGGTCAAATCTTATGAGAAACAGAACCACAAACTTGATCCAGAGCTTGCTGACGATGCTGCACTCATCGAAAAATTCTTGTGGCAATCTAAAGCTGACAAGAATGAAAAGACGATGGGAAGCCTTCGACAAGTAGGTCAACTAAAATTCGGTATTGTAACTTCGGATGGTGTCATCGTCGATGGTAATCGAAGAGCATCTCTGATGAACAGAATCCTTAGAGATACGAGAGCTACGCAAGAGGAAAAGAATAGATGCAAATTCTTTAGAGCTGTAATTCTGCCAGAGAATGCAACAAAGAAAGATATTCTACAACTCGAAACATCCTTCCAAATGGGAGAAGACGAGAAAGTAGATTATAACCCTATTGAAAAATACCTCAAATGTAAAGACTTAGAGGATGCTGGTTTTACAAGAGATGAAATTGCAAATTTCATGGGGATAAAGAAGAAAGACGTTGATACAAACCTCGAAATTCTTTCCTTAATGGATGAGTATCTTGGCTTCTATGAGTATGACGGCATTTATACAATGGCAGAAGGACACGAGGACTCTTTCCAAAAACTGAACATTGCCCTTAAGCAGTATAGTGCAGGTGTCGCTAATATGTGGAGCTTCACACCAGAAGATGTCAACAACCTTAAAGCGGTTTCTTTCGACTATATAAGATTGGGGTTGGCTCAAAATGATATTCGCGATTTATTCCGCAAACCTGGTCAAGCAACTTCGAGTGTTTTTGGTGCAAAGACACGATGGGAAAATTTCCTTGACAAGCATAACGAAGCTGTTGCAAGTTATGAAGAGAAAAGCGTTGATGAATACATACAGAACGCAACAGGCGATGACATTATCCCATGTATGCAAGCTCGTGACCAAGAGTGGCGCAAGCATGTTAAACAGCCAATGGAAGATAACTTCAATGCAGCACAAGACGACATTGATAGTCAACTTCGTGCCAAAGAACCTATGCTTCTTGTAAAAAAGGCTTTAGGTGCCATCGCTTCTTTGGGATCCATTGACCCTCAGGCAAGCAGTATTAAAAAGTATCAGGTTGAAATTTTGGATGGATTACAAAATCTCATTCAACAAGCAGACGAACTTAGAAGCAGAATAGATGAATAATACAGGAGTTCTTCAAATAGAGTCTCAAGGCAACAGCATTGTCATTCGTGATGGCGCAGATAAAATTAGACGCAATCGAATGGCAAAGCTCTATATGCGTTCAAATCTGAAATTCTCAGATTGTGGAGACCACATACAAGTTGAAATTACAGAGAATGTCAATGTAACCATGAACCATATCAAGGTTCTTGCTAAATACATTAACTGTGAAATTTCGTTCGGTGAAGGTATCAACCGTGAAATGCAAAATTTCCGAACACAAGAGTCTCTGTTTGAAGAGTTCTCCCAACAAGCACGAAACATCAGAGATAATCATCCGCAGATTGATGAGTTCAAGCGTTTTGAAGAGTCTCTTATAAAAAACATGCCGAATCGACAGCTATATAAATTGCAAATGTTGTCGGCATACCACATGGCATTCGCTCAAAACGCTTGTAATTTTTCTGTGCCTGGTGCAGGAAAAACAAGTGTAGTTTATGGAGCCTATGCCTATCTTCATAATCTCCCTGAAGATGACCCTAAACACGTAGATTGTATCGTTATCATTGGTCCTTTAAGTTCATTCGGTCCATGGGAAATTGAATATAAAGAGTGCTTTGGTACAGAACCAACTTCAATGCGTCTTATTGGTGGTATGACTACGAAAGAGAAATCATTGTATCTTCATGGAATGACCCATGCAGACATCACACTTACGTCATACCAATCAATCATCTCAATCAAGGATGATTTGCTATTTTTCCTATCTCAACACAAAGCAATGGTCGTATTAGATGAAGCACATAAAATCAAAAACACCCACGGTGGCATTATGGCTGCATCTACAATGGTATTGGCTTCAAAAGCCGTTTCACGTGTTGTGCTAACAGGAACTCCGGCACCAAATGGATATGAAGATTTGTATAATCTTTTCATTTCATTTGGCCAGATAGAGATGTGTTAACATACAATGTTCCACAACTCGTAAATATGAGTCAGTCATCTGAAGATGAACGAGTGGAAGATTTAATAAATAAAATTGCACCATTCTTTATTCGTGTGCGCAAAAGTGATCTGAGTATACCACCTGCTTCTTATGAGGAAATTGAAGTTGAAATGTCAGAATCTCAGAAATCAATCTATTACGCAATAGAGAATAAGTTCATGGCAGAGATTGATGAAGATATGTCGCCTTTTCTTAAAAAGGTTAGAAAAGCGAAATTTATTCGCTTGATGCAAGTCGCTACTAACCCAGAATTGCTAAATTCTAAATTGACTGATATTGAAGATATTGGTGAGGATATTGCTGAATCAGAAGAAGATAGCGATTTTATTGCAGGCATTAAGCATTTTGTATCTTCAGAGATTCCGAACAAATTCATCAAAGCAGCCGACATTACAGAAGAAATAGTTAAAGCTGGAGGTAAGGTTGTCATTTGGGCTTCTTTTATTCGCAATATTGAAAGAATGAGTGAATACCTCAAAGAACGAGGTATAGCTTCTCGAATGCTTTATGGTGCTACTCCTGTGGAAGCAAGCGATGGGTCAGATGAAATGAATAGTCTGACACGTGAGGCTATTGTCCGTGAGTTTAATCGCGATGATTCATCATTCAAAGTTATTCTTGCAAATCCATTTGCTGTTGCAGAATCAATATCTCTGCACAAGAAATGTCATAATGCGATATATATTGAAAGGTCGTTTAATGCAGCTCACTTTATACAATCTAAAGATAGAATACATCGCTATGGCTTGAAGCCTGACGTTAAAACAAAGTATTATTATCTTATATCTAAAGATACGATTGACGAAACCATTAACACAAGACTTGCAGAGAAAGAGCAACGACTAAACGATATAATGGAGAGTATGCCGATACCTCTTTTTGATAATATCTTAGAATCTGGAGGTATAGATGATGTAAAAGCTATTCTACGCGACTATGAGGCAAGAGCTAAAAAGATATAGTTCCATCGGGGACAAAAATGGAATTCTATTCCTTTGTAGAAAATTACTGACGGGAAATAATGTGAGTTTGTCGTCAGTAAAGGCTGCATGTTCTTTTGTTGAAGGCATAGACCTTGTTTTCCCATGTGGAATTTTAGCGTTACAAGAACTTGACTTATTAAATGTAGATGGTGATTTATGCGTAACCAAGTCTCTAACTTATAACGAAATCCATGAAGATGCATTTATTAGGGAACTTTGTTCTCATTGCTTTAATGCGCTTAGTAAAAATGGACTATTCGATGACGAACAAGTTACGTATGACGAACAAGAAGATTTATATTATATACCTCGGAGAGCATTTAGATTAGAATCTGCTGTGTTTAGAAATCTTCTCATAAGTTTTGGAGCTGTAAAAACAGATGGGTTGAAATTCATTATTAGCAATGAATACGAACAGATTTTCAAAAAGGCGATAAAACACAAACGTACCATGGCCCTGAGTCAGCTTATGAAAAAGCTCGAACATGAAAGACTAATGGGTGAAGAGGGCGAACTGTTTGTATTGGATTTTGAAAGGAAACGTTGCCCATATACCGAACAACAGAAGAAAAAAATTAAACAGATTTCAGAAATCGATGTTTCTGCAGGTTATGATATTATATCATTTCATCGTGAAACCTCGACTCAACGCCGGTACATTGAAGTAAAAACATTTGAGGGCAATAACCATTTCCATTGGTCAAAGAATGAAATAAACTCAGCTAAACTGAGAAAACGCGATTACTACATTTACTTGGTAGACTACAATAAAATTACTGAAGAAGATTATGTACCAACTATGATTCAAGACCCTTATCAAGAAGTATTCGTGGAAGGCAAGTGGAGCTTCTCTGTTGATTCATATTTAATTGAAGAAAAGATATGCTGATTGTAAAACTTTTGTTTTTATTTGGAATATGACTATAAAAATATAATTATTTACATAAAAGAAAATTTATGTATCTTTGCGTCATGTAAAGTACCATCTTTAACTTAAATACTAAAGACAATGAATATTAAAGCAAAATTTATCTTGACCTATGTAGCTGGAATAGTTACAGGAATTGTGTTATTGTTTGTGGTAGGCTTTTTTATGGCAAAGTCACAAGCAACGTCTGCATCAAATGATGATGTAGTAATGTTTGAAAAACCTCGTGGCATTGTACCGGGCAAGGTCTTTGAGGTTATGCAGGTGCTGCCTGATGGAAGCGCATTAGCTACAGTTGACGATTTTGAAAGTGGTAATTTAGGAACAATAGTTCTCTTTGTAGGTGATGAAAGTACTTCTTATTATGACAGTCAAAAGATAAATGTGCCAGAAGGAAAAGTTGTAAAGCAAGTAGGAACTTACAGCTATATGGCACGTAATGAAATGTACAAAACGGTGCCAGTTGTTGAAATAATGGCAGAGTAAATGTAAGATATAAAGCACACATATACGATACAATGGGTCGGGCCTCTTACATACGACGAATATAAGGAGTATGTTAAGGGGAAAGATGTTTTGTGTTTTAATATAAAATGTAGTTGATATGATAATAGAAAAGAACTGCAAAAGTATTAAGGATATTCTAAACAATGATATTCAAGTCAATGGTATTATTTATAGTCCCATATTTGGTGATTTAGAATATTTAGGCGAAGATAATGGACTGAAGTTTCGCTGCATTAAATCAAATAATATAGTGATTTTTCGTGAGAATGGAACATATGCAGAAGGAGGTGATATCTTATTATTTCCTTCCAATGAAAATAGATGCTGGGAAAATGTGCCAATAAGATATCCTAAGACAAAGGAGGAACTTATTGATATGTATTGTAAGAAACGTAATATAAAATTGTCAGATTGGGAAAAAATGAAAGAGCAAAATCTTTATTTTTTTCTAAAAACCACTTGTATATTTTTAGACAGTTTGGCAGTAAACTTAAAAAAAACGAACTGTTGTAATAAGGAATGGGTAGTTTATCCTGTTTATAATGAAAATAATGGTTTAAATCTTGAATGGAAGGTGAAAAGAAGAACAGATTTATTTTTCCATTTCGGTTTTTATACTAAGACAGCTGCAGAAAAATTTATAGAATTGATGAAAGAAGAAATAAAAAAATGGGCAAGAAACGTATATCAGTTTGACTATAAAAGGAATGATACTTCTGATTTGTCCGATAGAGACGTATCTGCTCTTATATCTATGTGGAATAAGAAGTCTTGATGTACCCTATTAATAAGTGATGATTGATTATATAAAATTACATATACACCTCAATCTCATTCACCTCAAATATACGCACATCTCGAAGCTGCCGGATCTCGTTGGAGTCCAGCAGCTTCATTCGCCTTGTGCCTTTGTAGAAGTCATATTTGAGGGAGATACAGCGGTGTCAGGACTGGATTTCACCGCTGCGAGTCCATAGGCGGATGTCGATGAGTTCGGGACTGGATCGGATTTTGCGGAGGGTGGTGATGTGTATTGATTGCATAGGTCGTCTCTTCAGTCTTTGTGTCCGCCGTGATGACAAAGTTGGCGAAGACACGTTGCTTATCCAGCATGTGCCCCTCGATGATGGAGCGAGCATCATAGAGCATGGCGATGTTGTTGTAAGGGTAAAGCGTAGTTTCAAAGATAGTGTCAGGACCACATGCGATAGTGACATATACTGAAGCAGTATCAGTAGATATTTCTATCTCCGATGGGATGTTGCAAGTGAAGACGTAGAGAGAAGGATTATAATTGATTTTCAGCATGACCTTTTTGTTTTCAAAGATAATAGGCTTTGCCTGTATAAGAAAAGACCCAACCGCAGCGTTGCTCTGCACGGCTCGAAGGACAAAGGGCTTTAGTATGGAGTGTAGGCAAGTGCGGACTTGTTACGATCTTTCAGCAGCGACAGAAGAAAGCCCAACTCCTTCGAGCCGGGCGGAAGTGGAAGACTGCCTAAGCAGCCTTTTCAGCCTTTGGCTTGCGCCCTCTTTTCTTCTTAGGCTTTTCCTCTACGGGAGCTGGCTCCGGCTTCTGCACCTCCTGCACCGCAGCCCCTTGTGGGGCTTTAGCTCTCGCAAGAGATGCATGAGCCAAAGATAGTGCAAACTGAGAGCAATCAAGTTTACTTGAATTGCCGAAATGCAGCCTACCTTATAAAAAGGAGCAGAGTGTAACGGAAGGAGGTGCTGCAGCAAGAGCCAAGGTGCTGGTAAAAGAAGAGCCTTCATCCTGCGTCGGGGCGCAAGACAAAGGCTTATAGAAAAGGCGCTTAAGCGGCTTCCCATTTCATGAAAAATCACTGAATGTATAATTGAACTTCAATGAGTTTCAATTTGAAAAACTGGGCTATCTAACTAATCTTATCGGAAGTTTAAAGCCAGCTGGATAACTACAAATGACATCTGAATTGTTTATTAAATTATAGGTGTGTAGTTGAACAGCTTTCTTTTTCGAAGCTTCACTCTCATCATGCAACCAGAATAAAGCTGAATCCTTAGATTTCTTTTCAAGTTCGATATATCCAGTTGTAAAAAGTGTTATTGATTTACGATTTGGACCAGTTACTGTTGCTTTAATTACACCATCATCATTAACAACTACAACATTACTATATGTTATATCACAAAAATCTTTTAATTCTTTCCACTGTTTTTCTGTCGGTAATTTCATATGTTTTGCTTTTTCATAAGGTAAATATATGTACTCACCGTTTGATTTTTCATAATCAGATGCCCAAAGTGTTCCGCTTGGTAATCCAAGATCAACATATTCAGTTTTGTTGTCGCGAAGATCCATAGGTATTTCTTCTTCTCGATCTTTGTAGCCAGCCTTATATCCTTCGACATAGGCATCGGCTATAGCTTTGGTAATAGCCTGATTCACTTTACCTTCAGCATACTTCTCTGCGTTCTCTAAAATATTCATTAGTTACTAGTATTTATTGAATTATTTTATATGTCTGCAAAGATATGCAAAATAATAAACAAAAGAAAGTATGATACCTAAAAATACTTCATTAGAAAACTTAAGCTCTATCGCACACCACCAATCGCAATTGGGTATAAATCGTGCAGTGGGAACTTCTCGCAGCCGATGTAGAGTGTATCGAAGGCATCGGTGCCGTCGGTTCTATGTAGTCCGAGATGAATAATCCCCTTGCAACCGCCTTCGCTCTCATAATTATCTTCAATATCCGAAATGCTATCATCGCTAATGGTGGGAGTATATCATCCGCGTCGGTCGATGCGAGCATCCGCGTCGGTCGATACGAGCATCCGCGTCGGTCGTTACGAGCATCCGCGTCGGTCGTTACGAGCATCTGCGTCGGTCGTTACGAGCATCTGCGTCGGTCGACGCGGATGGTGGGGATAGCTATAAAAACTACTGCTGTTTAGTAAAAGGATGATGGGGTGGTAGAAGGTGTAGCTATTAGAAGTTATGAAAAACCTTGTAAGGATCCATTTGTTGCATTTTCTTTTTGATCTTCTGCTCAATTCCTTCTGAGGATTGGGGTGCCTCTGTCTCCATTTCGTTAGCTCTCTCCTCATCCTCAGTCGCCCCAACGATATCACCGAGGCTCTTACGTACCTCGCTACGTTCTTTGTAAGCTTCTATTGAGAATGGGTCGAAATCAATTACTTCGCTATAGATTTTTTCAGCTTCGTTGAGGTTCGCCTTGGCTTTCTCCACACGGGCTTTAAGCAACAATACATCTTCGTTGCTTTCTATGCGTTCGTATAGATAGTTGGCATCAAGTGCAGCCTCTTCGATAGCTTTATTCTCCAGCAACACGTTGCCACGTAGTAAGCGAGCCACATCGAAGTCTGCGCGTAACTCGATTGCTTTTGTCAGCATTGATGTTGCATTGTTAAGGTCGCCCTGTCCGTGATAAGCTTTGGCATAGAGATAATATGCCATTACGTTTTTGTCGTCAAGTAGCAGGGCTTTTTCGCATACATCTGCCATTGTGGAGTAGTTTTCCATCATATATGCCACCTCCGCCATACGTAACAACACGGCGATGTTGTCAGATTGCTTCTCTGAAATTTCTTGTAGCTGTTCGTAAGCAGGTTCCAAGTCGCCAAGCGAGATGTATGCCTGTGAAAGATAATCGCGACATTCGAGATCGTCAGCGTTCAGTTCGATGGCGTGTACAAAGCATTTTGCAGCATACTCAAACTGCTGCATACGAAGGGCGCGTACTCCGTCATATTTCAACACATCGAAGTTTTTATTTTCCTCTTGCTTCGTTTCCTTGGAGGTAGTCTGACTACCAAATAGTTTCTTAAAGATATTCATTTTTCTATCCGTTTATTTCTGAAAGTTCAAGCCAGCGCATCTCTTTTTCTTCAAGTTCATCCTTGATGATGGGGAGGCGTTTGCTCTTTTCGGTTAGTTCGTCGATAGGGAGCGTACCGCTGCACAGCGCTTCTTCGATGCTTTTCTGTTCCTCTTCAAGTGCAGCTATTTCTTTCTCTAAACGCTCGAACTCGCACTTCTCTTTATATGTCTTCTTGCGGCGTTGTTCGCCAACAAACTCGCGTTTCTCTTTCTTTTCTGTGTCTGAAGAGTTGTTCTTATTGTCGGCAAGTTCCTTCGGTTTCAGCGACTCCCACTCGCGGAACTGAGTATAGTTGCCGGGGAAGTCCTTTATCTCGCCCTCGCCACGGAACACGAGCAAGTGGTCTACAATCTTATCCATGAAGAAACGGTCGTGCGACACGATTATCACGCAGCCAGGAAAGTCCTGTAGGTATTCTTCAAGCACCTCAAGCGTTTGTATGTCGAGGTCGTTGGTGGGCTCGTCGAGCACGAGGAAGTTGGGATTGCGCATCAATACGGTGCACAGATACAGTTTGCGTCGCTCGCCACCAGATAGCTTGTAAACATAATCGTATTGCTGTTCGGGCGTGAAGAGGAAGTGCTGCAAGAGTTGCGTCGCGGTGATGTGTTTGCCGCCGCCGTAGTCGATATAGTCGGCGATGTCGGCTATCACATCTATGACACGTTGGTCGTCGCGGAACTTCATGCCGTCCTGTGAGAAGTAACCAAAGCGCACAGTGTCGCCCACGTCAAAGCGACCATTGTCGGGAGCTACTTCACCGAGCAGCATCTTGATGAAGGTAGACTTGCCCGTGCCGTTGTTGCCCACGATGCCCATCTTCTCGAAACGCTGAAAATTGTAGTAGAAGTCCTTCAGAATCACTTTCTCGTCGAACGCCTTCGATACGTACTGACACTCGAATATCTTAGAACCAATGTACACATTCTTCGATTTCAGACGCATCTGTCGTTCCTCAATACGCTGTTTCGCCTTGCTCTCAAGGTCGTAGAATGCCTCTTCACGGTAGCGCGCCTTGTGTCCGCGTGCTTGTGGCTGACGACGCATCCACTCCAGCTCGCGGCGGTAAAGGTTGTTAGCACGTTCAATCTCGGCGCGTGTTGCGTCGATGCGCTCCTGACGCTTCTCCATGTAGTACTGGAAGTTGCCACGATATGAATAAACAGTGTGGTTATCGAGTTCGAGGATGAGGTTGCATACGCGGTCGAGGAAGTAGCGGTCGTGTGTCACCATGAGCAGAGTCTTGTTGCCACGTTGCAGATACCCCTCAAGCCATTCTATCATCTCGAGGTCGAGGTGGTTAGTAGGCTCATCGATAATGAGTAGGTCGGGCTCGGTGATGAGCACGTTGGCGAGTGCGATGCGCTTCTGTTGTCCGCCACTCAGCTGACCCATAGGCTGTGTGAGGTCGGTGATGTGCAGCTGTGTCAGAATCTGCTTCGCTTTCAATATGCGGTCGGGGTCGCCCTGATGGTTAAAGCAAGCGTCGAGCACTGACTCCTCCGGGTCGAACTTAGGCTGTTGTTCGAGAAAGCCAACCTTTATGTCACGGCGGAAGATGATACTTCCGGAGTCGACACTCTCCTTGCCTGAGAGTAGAGAGAGTAGAGTAGACTTGCCCGTGCCATTCTTTGCAATCAGTCCGACGTGTTGTCCTTCGGCAATTGAGAACGAGATATTCTCGAACAGAACATGCGCACCGAACGCCTTTGATATGTTTTGAACGTCAAGTAATGGAGTCATTTATTCAGTTGCTTTAATTTCGTTCAATATGTTTCCAACGTAGTCGAGCACCTCGTCACGTCCCAATTTTTTCTCCGAACTTGTGATGAAGTAGGGGGGCAGTTCCTCCCACTGTTCCTTCAGCGAGTTCATCCACTTCGCTGCATTCTGCTTCGCACGCACAGGTCCGAGCTTGTCGGCCTTGGTGAATATAATGGAGAAGGGCACAGAACTCTCGCCGAGCCAGTTGATAAAATCGGTGTCAATCTTCATTGGATCGTGACGGATGTCGATCAGTACGAAGGTGTTTACCAGTTGTTGGCGCTGCAGTATATATGATGTAATCATCTGGTCAAGCTTTTTCTGCACGGTCTTGGAGCGCTTAGCGAAGCCATAGCCCGGAAGGTCAACCAAGTACCAGTCGTTGTTGATGATGAAGTGGTTGATGAGTAGGGTCTTGCCTGGTGTAGCTGATGTCTTAGCGAGCCCCTTATGGTTGCACAGCATATTGATGAGACTCGACTTACCTACGTTCGAGCGTCCGATGAATGCAAACTCAGGCTTTGTGTCTTTCGGACACTGGCTTACGGTTGCAGACGATATTGTAAATTCTGATTTCTTTATATCCATATTGTATATGTTTCTTTTTATGAGTTGTGTTTTTATTATTCGTAGCGCATAGAGCGCGCAGGGTGAATGTGCGAAATGAGGAAACTCGGAGCTATGAGTACCACGATGGCTATGAACATAGTTGCAACGTTAAGGGCGACAATGAAGAGCCAGTTGATTTCTACGGGAACGATATCAACGTAATAGGTAGCAGGGTCGAGCTTAACAAAACCTGTGAAGTGTTGTAGTATGACAAGTCCCAAACCCAATAAATTGCCCCAAAGCAATCCTTTACCTATGATGAATGCTGCAAACCAAAGGAAGGTATGGCGCACAGTTCTGTTGCGGGCTCCGAGTGCTTTGAGTATACCAATCATGGTTGTGCGTTCAAGAATGATGATGAGAAGTCCTGAAATCATTGTTACCACTGCCACGGCGGTCATAATTGCGAGAATTATCCACACATTAAGGTCAAGCAAGTCGAGCCACGAGAATATCTGAGGCGATAGTTCGCGTATTGTCTTTGATGAGTAGGTGGCACCATTGCTATCCATTGTGCGGTTCACTTTGCGCACAATTATGTCCTCCGTCTCATTGAGCTTGCTGAAATCAGCCACAGTGAGTTCGGCACCCGAAACTTGTCCTTCACTGAAATTGTTCAGTCTAACGGCTGTGTATAAATCGCAGAAACAGATTGTCTTATCGTATTGGCTGAGATTAGTCTGATAAACTCCAGTGATGGTGAACCGACGTACTCTCACTCCGTTTTGGTCGATGAAGTAGGCGAAGATGCGGTCGCCACACTTTGTCTGTAGCTTGTCAGCCATCGTCTTCGATACGAGTATCTTGTTGCTGCTCTTCTCGCTTGAGAACTGTGGTATGTAGCCTTCGACCATGTTGTTATGGATAAAGGTGGTGTCGAAGGCTTCGTCTACGCCTTTGAATGCAACCCCCAAGAAGTCGTTATCGGTCTTCAAGATGCCTTGCTTCAGTGCGAAGCGTTGCACATGACTCACGCCGTTAATGCCTTTAAGCACTTTTACTAATGAGTCGTTGATAATAATCGGTTGGTCTGTGGCTGACGATTGTAGCGCATAGAAGTTCGCAACCTGTATGTGACTGCCAAAGCCAACGACCTTGTCGCGTATAGTATGTTTAAAGCCAAGCACCACACACACGCTGATAATCATCACCGCCAATCCGATTGCTACGCCCATTGTGGCTATGCGGATAGCAGGCTTCGATACCTTTTGGCGGTCGCTTATTTGGTTTGAATATATGCGTCGAGCTACAAAAAGAGGAAAGTTCATTATCTTTTGTTTGGTAGTTAATAAAGAAGGAGCTAAGAAGTTGAGCCGTTGTTATAGCTTGTTGCATCTGCTGTAAAACCATTGGCTTAACTTCTTAGCTCCTCAATCTCTATATCCTAAAAGTATTGGACAGTTTTAATCGTTGCTATCTACTCTGCCAGGATATGCCTCCAATGCCTTGCGCAGGACAATGAGGGCACGCTCAAGGTCGTCTTTCTTCAGTACGTAAGCGATGCGAACTTGGTTGATGCCAGCACCTGGTGTGGTGTAGAAACCAGCAGCAGGAGCCATCATAATGGTCTCACCCTCGTACTGGAACTCCTCAAGACACCAACGGCAGAACTTCTCACTATCGTCTACTGGCAACTTTGCAACTGTGTAGAAGGCTCCCATAGGAATTGGTGAGTAGACACCTGGTATGCGGTTTAGTCCGTCGATGAGGCATTTACGGCGCTCTACGTACTCTTCGTAAACATCGCGGTAGTAGTCTTCGGGCGCATCAAGCGATGCGTCGGCTACAATCTGACCCAAGAGTGGAGGAGAAAGACGTGCCTGACACAACTTCATTACGGCTGCACGCACCTGCGAATTCTTTGTAATCAAGGCTCCGATGCGGATACCGCACTCGCTATAACGCTTCGACACAGAGTCGATGAGTATCACATTATCTTCGATACCTTCCAAGTGGCAGGCAGAGATGTAAGGTGAACCAGTGTAGATGTATTCGCGATAGACTTCATCTGAGAACAGATAGAGGTCGTATTTCTTCACCAAGTCGCGAATCTGATTCATCTCGCGACGTGTATAGAGATAGCCCGTAGGGTTGTTTGGGTTACAAATCAAGATGGCACGTGTGCGCTCGTTGATGAGTTCCTCAAACTTCTCCACCTTAGGCAACGAGAAGCCTTCTTCTATTGTTGTTGCGATAGTTCTAATCTTTGCGCCAGCCGAGATTGCAAAAGCCATATAGTTGGCGTAGGCTGGTTCCGGAATAATAATTTCATCGCCCGGATTTAGACACGACATGAATGCAAAGAGTACTGCCTCTGAACCACCTGCTGTAATGATGATGTCATCAGGCGATACATTAATATTAAAACGCTTATAATATCCGGTCAGTCTCTCGCGATATGAATAATAACCTTGTGACGGAGAGTATTCGAGCACACTGCGGTCGATGTGTTTCAATGCGTCAAGTCCTACTTCTGGAGTAGGAAGGTCGGGCTGTCCGATATTGAGGTGATAGACTTTCACACCACGTTTTTTTGCATCTACTGCCAAAGGCGCTAATTTGCGAATCGGCGATTCGGGCATTTCAAGTCCTCGTGTTGAAATTTCTGGCATTTGCGTTTATTTTATGTTATACTTTTTCTTACTGCTTAATGCAAAGTTACGACAAATAGGAGTAAGTGCAAAATTTTTAACCTAAAAATTCCAATATTAACCCAGCAAATGGTAAACTCCTCCTGCATATAGCTTGATAACACCTTTCAATTCGAGGCTGAATAATAGTGCAGAGATGTTGCCAATCGGCAATCCTGTTTGTACAGCGATGATATTCAGCTGCAAGTCGTTGTTACGTTGAAGAAGTTCGACAATACGTGTCTCTTCTGCGGTCAGTTCGGGGAACAGTTGGCGTTCGATACCTTTTGCTCGTGCTTCCTTCACTTGGTTGTCTTGTTCCCAACCCATTGCTTTAACAAAGTCCTCTGCGCAGGTGATGAGTGCTGCTTTATTGTCTCTAATCAGGTTGTTGCAGCCTTCGCTATATGTTGAGTTTACATTGCCCGGAAAGGTGAATACGTCGCGAGCATAGCTTTGTGCAATGTCTGCAGTGATGAGGCTTCCGCCACGTGCCGCACTCTCCACTACAATAGTAGCATCTGCTATGCCTGCCACGATGCGGTTTCGCCTTACGAAATTCATCTTGTCTGGGTTCGTGTTTGTAAGAAACTCCGTTAGTAGTCCGCCATGCGAGAGCATATCTTTAGCTGTGTCTCTGTGGGCAGAGGGGTATAGCATATCCAGACCGTGAGCCAAAACGCCAATAGTGTCAAAACTATTTCTCAGAGCGTTTCTGTGAGCGCAGATGTCAACCCCATAGGCTAATCCGCTTACGATGAGCACATCAGGACACAACTCTTTTAGATCTTGGCAAAATTTTGTAAGGATGTCTTGGCCGTATGCTGTGCAATGACGTGTACCTACAATAGACACAATGCGACGTTGGTTGAGGTCAGCGTTGCCGCGATAGAAAAGCACAATAGGCGCATCATCGCAGTCGCGTAGACGTTCTGGATAATCGTCACATGCCATCGTCAATGGACGAATGGCATGTGCGTTATCAAATTCTAATTCAGCCTCTGCACGATGCAAGGCTTCGGAAACATCGCTTAGTGCATGAACTAATCTTGGAGAAGCATCGCTGATAACATCCTTAATGTTATTGCGATTCTCCATGATAGCTGTTGCCGAACCAAGCTTGCGATATAGTTGTAAGCATGTGGCAATGTTAAAATAGCTAATGCGGGTCAACGCTATAGCGTAGAGAGTTTCCTGTGAAAAAGACATTTTTATATCCTTATATTATTATGCGTGCAATAATATGGTTTATGATATTATTGCACGCAATATATAATCATGCATGTACTATTGCCATGCGTGCATCTCGCCGAGGAAGAAGAGTAGTGAGTAACCAAGCACCAAACCTATGATACCCATTGTCAAACCAATCTTCATCATCTCGTTCTGTTTTACTAAGCCTGTTGAGTGAGCAATGGCATTTGGAGGTGTAGATATAGGCAGTGTCATCGCTACCGATGCTGCTACAGCTATACCGATGAGTACAGTCGGTGTACCACCGATGCTCTCGAGTGAGTTACCCATACCCTTACATACAACAGCGAGGATAGGCACAAGGAGTGCTGCTGTCGCAGTGTTCGAGATGAAGTTTGAAAGTATGTAGCAGATAAGGCCAGAAGCAAGCAGAATGGCTACCGGAGACCATGAGCTGAACGGAATGCTCTTGATAACATTTTCTGCGAGCCCCGACTCGTTGAGTGCAAGTCCGAGTGCGAAACCACCGGCTACCATCCAGATGACACTCCAGTTGATTTCTTCCAAGTCGCGTGCTTTGATGACACCTGTGAATGCAAACACTACGATAGGCAACATAGCAACGGTGTTAGATCCAACACCAGTCCAACGGTCACAAATCCACAACAATACAGTAACGATGAATGTTCCGGCAACTACCATTGTGCGCCAATTGTGCTGCACTTCGCCTTCAATCTCAAGCTCGATGGTCTTCTTCTTGAACGGGAAGAACTTCTTCAGTAAGAACCAACCAATAAGAAGCAATATCACGGTGAGTGGAAGCATATACATCATCCATTCGCCGAAACCAATACCAAGGTTCAGACCTGTTGGTGAGTTCAAATATTTCAGTGCGATAGCGTTAGGAGGCGTGCCGATAGGAGTGCCCATACCACCGATGTTGGCAGCCACGGGGATAGAGAGTGTCAAAGCAACTCGTCCTTTACCTTCTGGGGGAAGAGCCTTGAATACGGGGGCAAGGAAAGTGAGCATCATCGCTGCTGTAGCGGTGTTGCTGACGAACATAGAGAATACACCAGTGATGAGGATGAAGCCGAGTAGTACGTTCTCGCTCTTATTGCCGAAAGGTTTGAGCAGTGTACGTGCTAAGAGCACATCAAGTCCTGACTTCGTTGCTGCGATAGCAAGTATGAAGCCACCGAGGAAGAGGATGATAATAGGGTCGGCGAATGTAGCCATTAGTGCGCTGTGGTCAAGCAGTTCTTCTTTTTCAATGCCTGATCGGAAGAAGTGGAACGCATTGTCTGATGTTGTGAAAAGCAGTAAGCCGATGAGCGACACGGATGTTGCCCAAGGCGAAATGGCTTCTGTCACCCACAGTATTGTTGCCAATGCGAACACGGCAATAATGCGTTGCTGGATAACGGTGAGACCTTCGATTCCGAAACTGCTTGTCGGCAGATTCCATAACACAATTGTTACAAGAACAGCTAAAGCAAAGAGTAGGGCGTTTTTCTTGCTAAAGTCTCCTTTAAGGAGATTTCTCTTTTCTGTTGCCATAAAGTTTTTTGTCGGTTAGGTTAATTTATTAAGTTATTAGTTATTTCGCAAAGTTAAGCAAAATAAATTCTCTACCAAAACTTTTCGAAAGTTTTTAATACAAAAAGCCGCTCCATATATGATGGAACGGCTTTTATAAGTGTTCAAATTAGTCGTTATTGAATTTCTCACGCGCCTTTCTTAAAATCTCAGACACGCTTGCAACCTTCTTGGTCGATTTTTGCCATTGTTGCTTACGCTCTTCGTAGTCGCGTCGTTGGCGTTCAAGAAAATTGTCTGCCATTGGCGTGTTTATTTAAATTTGCTATAGATGACAGTGATGTTTATAGCTCCATTGCGATTGTTACTACCGCCGACCAGTTTTGTACTTGCAATTGACATATCGTGGGTTATGTTTGTCAGCTCACCCGATGTGTTGCTTGTAACAGTAACTGGTATTATCACCACCTTATTCCAATCTTTTTTTGAGCGATTTTCGCCCATATAGCGCACTAAGCTACCTATATTGTTGAAGGTGTACTGGTTCGTCGTGCTGCTATATGTAGCAAGGAACGATGTTTTATAGTTTGCCACCTGCTTGTTCTCGAAGAAGCTATACATCTCTGCCTTCGGAATCATCAGCAACGTAGTAGGTGCATTCAGCGCATAATCGCCATTTGCGATTGGATTGATACGTGTCAAACTGACCTTTGCGGTGTTGATTGTATCGTTTTCATGTCCTCGCAATATGTCGTCTACAGGGATTGTCATTTCGGTGAATATGCCTGCAGGCGATTTGATGTATGTGCATGTGTCCTCTTCGGCGAGTCGCTTAATAGCGGCTTTGTCGTTGATGATATTCGTTGTTTGCAACACTTCCTCTGTGCCGGGGAATGAAGCCGAAGAGATAATGACTGTATCTCGTTTGGTGCCGTCTGAGTTTGTTGTGGTTGTCTTGTGTCTGAAGTAGACATTCAACTGGCTCAGATATATGTGCGCCATAGCTCCAAGTCCGCTTTGAGTCTTAAAGTAGAAGCCTGGTGTAACCTTATTTATAAAGGTGTAGGCATCCTTAAAGTCCTCTTTGTGGTCATAGAACTGATTGATAAGCTCTGTGCCGAACGAATCGTTAAGCGGAATACATATTGACTTGATGTAGTCTGAACCATTACGTACAGATGCGTCTACATTTAGGTCTGTAAGCGTGTAAACCTTATTTACAGCAGTGCTTTCGTCCACAAATCCCTCCTTCTTTGGGTCAAAGTTCGAATAGTAGACCTTTTCGGGGATGGGCGCAGACAATTCGTAAGCTGTCAATTTCATAGGTGCTAATGAGTCGCCATAGAATTCCTTGTAGTAAAGGCGTATGTCGCAAGAATCTGCTTTGATTTGTCCTTTGTTGGCAATCTTTATGCTATCCTTGTTCGGGAACTCAAAACCTTCGGGCATGTAGAACTGTGTCATAAAGTCGCTACTAAGGTATGCACCTGTTTCCGGATCACGCACCTTACCAATATAGCTGGTGTATGTTCTTGCCAAAACCGAGTCTGCAACAATTGAGCGTGTTTTTACTTCAAAGGTATCAGTAACTATATTCAAGTTGTCGCTACCATCAATGAGCGTACCACTGCCGATGTCGCCAGTGGTATCGTCACACGATGCGAATATTAAGGTGGCAAGCATGAGACTTGCCAAATATTTTAGCTTCATATTCAAAATTGATTAATTTGAATTCTCCACTCTACAGCTTCTCGTATAAATCTCTGTAGGCTTCAGTATAGTTTTCTCCTGGATATTTTAATATTGGCAGACCCTTGCTCTCAGCATATGCCATCAATTCTGGATTGGCGTTTTCTTCTGCTTCAATTACGGCATCGCTATTATCTATCGCCAATTTGCAGAACTCCATAAAATCGAAGTCGTCCTTGTAGGCACCAAGACTGTCAACAGTGATGTTTTTGAACTCAAGGCAATTTTTGAAGTTGTCTCCGATGTTCTTAGACAAACCATCCTTGAATATTGATGTAACAATTTTGGTGTCGGTGAAGGTCGGTTCGTCGTTGTATGCAGCTTTGACGAAAAGTGGTACGATATATGACATCCAGCCCTGACAATGTATTATTTCTGACGACCATCTGAGCTTCTTTACAGTTTCCAGTACGCCACGTGCGAAGAAAATAGCTCTCTCGCCGTTGTCGTCGTATTCCTCACCATTCTCGTCAAGAGCCATCTTACGCTTCATAAAGTAGTCGTCGTTATCGATGAAATACACCTGAAGGCGTGTTTGTGGGATAGACGCAACCTTGATTATCAGCGGATGATCGGTGTCGTCGATGACAAGGTTCATTCCTGAAAGGCGGATTACCTCATGAAGTTGTCCTCTGCGCTCGTTGATATTTCCCCATTTGGGCATGAACGTGCGAATTTCAAAACCTTCTTCCTGCATTTTGGTTGGAAGGTCTCTTCCCATGATTGAGAGTGCTGTTTCGGGAACATACGGAGCAATCTCCTGATTGATAAAAAGTACTTTCTTTGCCATGCTTTGATATTTAATATGTGCGTAGTTTGCGTTACTTATGGTTTTGTTCGTCAAAGTGTACGCATAAGCACGAGTGCAAAGTTACAAAAAAAAACTCAGAAAACGCTTGTTTTCTTTGCTTTACCCCATTTATGAGCTTGTTTTTTTAATGTAATTCTTTCTTATTAAGAATTTATTGCACAATAAGTTGTGTTTTTAGGAAGAATGTGAGTGGGGTAGTTGTTGTGGTTGAAGCAGTATGATTATAAAACAATAAATCCCAAGAACTGGTGCTCTTGGGATTTATATGTGTCTTGTGACGGAATTTTCGTTGATTAAGCCTCAGCTGGAGCTTCCTCTGTAGCCTCTGCGTTAGCAGCAGCCTCTGCTTCTGCCTTTGCAGCAGCCTCTGCAGCCTTCTTCTCAGCTACCTTCTGAGCGATAGCCTCGTTGAGTTTCTTCTCTGCCTCGAGCTCCTTAGCAGCAGCCTCTGCCTTAGCCTTAGCCTCGTTCTCGCGTACGGTGTCCAAGCCCTTCTGCTTGTCTGCCTTCCATGCGTCGAACTTCTTCTGTGCTGTAGCCTCATCGAATGCGCCCTTCTTAACGCCACCGCGGAGGTGCTTCATAAGATAAACGCCCTCGCCCTTGAGGATGTTGTGAGCTGTTGCTGTTGGCTGTGCGCCTGTTTCTACCCAATAGAGTGCACGGTCGAAATCCAAATCTACAGTAGCAGGATTGGTGTTAGGGTTGTAAGTACCAATCTTCTCAGTAAATCTACCATCACGTGGTGCTCTTGCGTCAGCGATTACGATACGATAAAAAGCGTAGCTCTTACGACCGCCGCGCTGAAGTCTGATCTTTGTTGCCATTGTTTAAAATTTAATTTTAATTTGTGGTTTGAATTATGCTACTATCTCGTAATAGCGACTGCAAAGGTACTAAGTTTATTTTGAATGTCGAAATGTTTTTCTGCTTATTTTCGTTCTAAACAGCAGATAATAGCCTCTTTTATAAGAAAAAAGGATACATAGTCTCGCTTTTTGTGCGAAATGCTACATATCCTTTCTTCTTATGGTGTTACTTTTCGTTCTTTTCTACTTTGTTTCTATCTCTTCTTTCATATCGATAAACTGGCGTTTGTTGTCGTAGAATTCGTACTGCAGGAACGCAAGTTTCTGTGATGGAACGATATGTACGCCCAATCCGTATTTCATCTGCCACTTTCTCTTCAACGAGACGAGTCCCTTGTTGATGTAGGCAGCCACGTATGGGTGTACGTGAAGATAGAATGTCTTTATTCCAATCTTGTTGACAAGCCTGTCAATCTTACTTTCCAGTTGGTCGGTGAAAATAATGCTCGACTTAATCTTTCCCTTTCCGAAGCAGGTGGGGCATATCTCTTCCACATTCACATCCATAGCAGGACGGACACGTTGGCGCGTAATCTGCATTAGTCCGAACTTACTTAGGGGTAGAATATTGTGGCGAGCGCGGTCTTTCTGCATGTTTTTGCACATACGCTCGTAGAGCAGTTGGCGGTCTTCGGCGAGGTTCATGTCAATAAAGTCGACCACGATAATGCCTCCCATATCGCGCAGGCGCAGTTGGCGTGCCAACTCATCGGCTGCTCCTAGGTTTACGTCGAGAGCATTTGCTTCTTGACCGTTGTCCGAATGTGAGCGGTTGCCGCTATTCACGTCTACAACGTGCAGTGCTTCTGTGTGTTCAATAATCAGGTAAGCACCATGTTTGTAGTTGACGGTTTTGCCGAAGCTGGATTTAATTTGCTTCGTGACGTTGAAATTGTCGAAGATGGGAACTGTTCCTGTGTATAACTTAACGATGTTTGCTTTCTCTGGGGCGATGAGTGAAACATAGTTTTTTACTTCATGGAAAACATTTTCGTCGTTGACGTATATGTTTTCGTAGGTTGGATTGAACAAATCTCTTAATAGGGCTACAGCTCTACCTGTCTCTTCGAAGATCAACTGTGGACGTTTTTGGGTTTTCTGCACCTTTATGAGTGCGTCCTCCCATCTTTTTGTCAGAACTTTGAGTTCTGCATCCAGCTCTGCTACGCGTTTACCCTCAGCTACCGTTCTCACAATAACACCGCAATTCTTTGGCTTGATGCTATTGATGAGTTGCTTTAGTCGTGCGCGCTCTTCTCCGCTTTTGATTTTTGTCGATACCGAAACTTTATCGCCGAAAGGCATGAGTACTAAGTAGCGTCCTGCGAAGCTAAGTTCGCCCGTGAGTCGTGGACCCTTTGTTGATATCGGTTCTTTCACGATCTGAACCAATACCTCTTGTCCTACTGTTAGCGTGCTCTGTACGCTTCCGTCCTTTCTGAGGTCGGGCTGCTTTGTAGCCTTGGCAAAAGGATAAAGTTTCTTTCTGTCACTTTGTACCTGTCTGAGGTACTTCTCGTAAGAATTGAATTGGTTGCCTAAATCAAGATAATGGAGAAAGGCATCACGTTCGTAGCCCACGTCAACAAAACTTGCGTTCAGTCCAGGCATGAGCTTCTTTACTTTTGCAACATAGATGTTTCCAACAGAGAATGAAACAGACCTTGGCTCAGTCTGATATTCCACGAGTCGCTTGTCTTCAAGCAACGCGATGGAGATTTCATTCTGTTGTACATCGATTACAACTTCGCTGGTCATTTCTCTTTTGTTTTTCTAATTTAGGAACTTTCTTTAAATAATGATATAAAAGCATGGGGGCGCATCAAAATTATTGCTGATGCAATGGGTTTTTGACGCGCCCCCATATCGGAACTGACCCTTATGGGCAGGCTTTCTTACTTGCTCTTATGTCTGTTCTTGCGTAATCTCTTTTTACGCTTGTGAGTAGCCATCTTGTGTCCCTTTTTTTTCTTTCCGTTTGGCATAGCTTTAAATTTTTATTGTTTAATATTAATATTAATGATATATTCTCTTTTTGTTCAAATGAATGTTGGTCAATCCTTACTTCTCCATTGTGGCGTTCTTCATCTCCTCAATGAAGCACTTCGCCGGTTTGAAGCTTGGCTGGTCGTGTGCGCCGATTTTCATTGTTGTCTTCTTGAGTATGTTTCTCGCTGTTTTAGCGGCGCGATGCTTAACGATGAAACTTCCAAATCCACGCAGGTACACATTCTCTTTCTCTGTCAACAAACTGTTTTTGATATTTTCCATGAAGCTTTCTACGACTACTGATACGTCTTTTTTCTGTAATCCGGTGCTTTCTGCAATCTTGTTGATGATATCTGCTTTAGTCATTTGAATGTATTATATTATTATTTCTTTTGTTATTACCTTTTTCTAAGGACGTGCAAAGATACAAGTTTTTCGTGTTATACGAAAATTTCTTAGTAACTTTTTTGTGTTATATCATAATATTTGCCCTCCGAACTCATTAATTTTCACGTTGTTAAGCATCGGATGGTGGGCGTGGTAGGGCTAATTGTCGAAAACTACAACTTCGTTTCGGGCACAATGGCGAAGAATTCGGCATCTTCAGCTGTGCGGTTTTCTGCGCTGTGGGTGTGTCCGCATGGGCAGTAGTGAACCTCTCCGGCGTGCACGGTCTCTTCTGTTCCGTCGCATACGAAGGTGATTTCACCTTTTATTATATACATCACCTCGCAGTTGCCTTCGTGTGTGTGCATACCAATCGAGCTGCCGGCTGTCAGCGTGTTACGCATTATCTTCACTTTACCATCGTCGGCAGCGCGCATGATAAGTGTGCCGTTGCCACCTTTGAAGTTCTCGACTACCTTTTCTTCTGTTTTTTCAAAATCGATAATCATATTGTACCTCCTTTTTTAGAATTATTATGCATGATGTTTTGCTTGCTTTTTCTTTATGAGCACGTTTAGCGAGCATATTATCGTTGCTACGACGAGTAGTCCCAATGCTATTTCTTCGGCTGATTTCACGGCTGTTGTTAGCTGCCATCCGGCTGCAATGCCGAGGAACAATCCTCCGTCGCTTGAGAGGAAGTAGGTACTTTCGGCTGTAGAGCGTTGGCAGTGGTCGCAGCTACCGAGCAGTTTGTAGAGTTGCTCTGACGAGCTGAGTGCTATGCCGAAGCCGAAGAGCATGGGCTTTAGGGTGCTGTCCAGAATGTCGTCGTGTGCGAACATTGTGAGAATAGCTATTATCGCCAATGCGTTTCCTACGGCAGAAGCGAAGCGTGCGTTCCTGATGGCTGGTATGTGTAGCGCACATGCTGCCAAGAAGAAGCCTACCATCACCGATGTGCAGAACTCTATCGTTAGGCGTGTGGTCATCACTATGCCGAGCGAGGCGGTGATAAGTGCTATCACAAGTGCTATTGTTGCGCCACGTGGCAAGAAGAAACGGTCGATAGAAACTAAATGCACACCTTCTTCTGGTGCACGGAATGGGAACTTTACGCACATCACGAGCACGGCTGAAGCGAGCGACATGGCTGCTCCAACGATGTAGAACAGTGAGCCACGTAACTCTTCGCGCAATAGTAAGGCGAGTATCGGACCTATTATCACCGTTAGGCGTGCTATCCATATAGCCGTGTAGTTGGCATCGGTGCGATGACACGATTCTGTTTTGTCTATCAGGAGCGTACACGAGAGCACACGCTTGGCTGTGCCGAAAACAGCTCCGCTTGCGAAGCAGATAGCTAATAGTGTGTATTCTTCTATCTCGCGCATTATCGGTTGCTCTTGAAATTCAAACGCAGAGAGTCCGAGAATTGTAGCACCGAGACATATTGCCGATACGAGGAACACCTTGTTGCGTCGGTAGTTTTGTATTAACCAACTGCCGAAAAAGCCTGATATACAGACTCCTATGATAAAAGTCACGATTGTAAAACTTGCCAAACCGCTGCTTGCGTGCTCCTCTGTTGTGAGACGGAGCGGTAGTAGCGGTATTGTCATGTAGCACGATATGCACAACAATAGCTCGGCTATTGTGAGCAGCGTGAATTCGCGGTTCCACAGTCGGTTGTACGTGGGTGTGTATTGAGTGTCCATGTTTTAGTATGACTCGTTCTCGTTAGGGAAGTCCGACGACTTTACGTCTGCTACATATTTGCCTACGGCGTCGGTTATGATAGAGTGAAGGTCAGCGTACTGGCGCAAGAACTTCGGCTTGAAACCTTTGTTCATGCCGAGCATATCGGCATATACAAGCACTTGTCCATCGCACTTATTGCCTGCTCCGATGCCAATAATCGGGCATTTTATGATTGCGCTTACTTTCTCTGCAAGGTTTGCAGGTATCTTTTCAAGTACAATGCTGAAGCATCCTGCTGCCTCAAGTGCCTTTGCGTCAGCGATGAGTTTCTCGGCTTCTGCTTCTTCCTTTGCGCGCAAACCATAGCCGCCAAACTGGTGAACGCTCTGCGGTGTTAGTCCGAGGTGTCCGCATACGGGGATGCCTGCAGCCACAATCTTGCTGACCATAGGGGCTATCTCTGCTCCGCCTTCGAGCTTTACACCGTCTACGCCTGCCTCTTTCATGATGCGCACGGCGTTGCGTATGCCGTCTTCTTCTGAAATCTGGTAGCTGCCGAAGGGCATGTCGCACACTACGAAGGCGTGTTCTGCGGCGCGAGCCACGGCGCGAGCGTGGAAAATCATCTCGTCAACGGTGATAGGGAGTGTTGTAGCGTTGCCGTGCATCACGTTCGATGCAGAGTCGCCTACAAGTATGGTGTCGATACCTGCTTGGTCGAGGAGGGATGCAGTGGTGTAATCGTAGGCTGTGAGCCATGAGATTTTCTCACCACATTTCTTCATTTCAAAAAACAGGGGTGCAGTTACTTTCTTCTTACTTGAGCTTAAATATTCTGCCATTTCTAAATGTTGTTGTATTTCAAATATCGGGCAAAATTACAACATTTTGTGTAAATGGCAAAACGAACACCGCTTTATCTGCACTTTTTATACCATTCGTTAAGGTTTGCGCGTGGTATTCCGAGGCGCACCATAGCATCCAAATCCTCACGTGCCTCCTTCTTTCGGTTGGTCAGAAGGCGTATGTTTGCGCGGTTCAGGCGGTAGTCGGTGTTTGTCGGCTGTAGCTCTATGGCGCGCGAAAAATCATATTCTGCCGGTGTGTACATCTTGCGTTCCAACTCTATTCCGCCGCGTGCAGCGTATGCCACGGCGTTGTTCGGGTGCTGCGCCACCAGCATGTTTATCTGGTTGAGTGCTTCTGTCGGTCGGTTGTCCTTCTGGTTGAGCAGCGCAAGCCCAAGCATAGCCTCAAAATGTCCGGGCACGATGCGCAGCAGGTTCTCGTAGTCGAGGCGTGCAAACTTGTATCTGCCCTGGCGTTCGTTCACGTATGCGCGGTAGAATAGGGCGGCAATGTTGCGCTCGTCGCATTTCAACACAAAGTCGTACTCCTCCTGAGCGTATCGCCATTGTTCGAGTTCGATGTTCCAAGCCGCCTTCTTCATGCGTAGCTCGAGCGAGTCGGGGTGGAACGCCAACACCTGCACCGCTGCCGAAAGACTGTCGCGCAGATCGGAGCGTGTCTGTGCGGTGGTGTTGTGTGCGATTGCAATACCCAGTATAAGTGTTATAATCAGTTTTCTCATATACATATATATAATAATGTGTGTATTATCGGTCTCCGGTTACAGCTCTTTTGGAGCGTTTGCGCCAAGGCTTCGGGAAACTCGCTGCGAAATTATACAGAATAATTCATGCGTGCAAGTTTTTTATACATTGTTGTTTTGTTGTGTAAAATAATTAAGTTTATTTGTCGTTTCTTCGGTTTCTTGCATCGTGCTCCGTCCGCCGCCCGATCAGATTGCGTCCGCCGCCCGATCAGATTGCGTCCGCTGTCCGATTAGATTGCGTCCGCCGTCCGATCAGATTGCGTCCGCTGTCCGTCTGCTTGTCTTGATGTTTTATGGGGAAAATACTAAGCACTTGTAGGGTAAATCCTACGCTCTTATATGAAAAATCCCTTGCTTTTATGTTTGGTTTGATGTAACTTTGCAACATCGAAAAACAATAGTTAATAACTTAACAGCTTACGATTATGAAAAGATTAGTATTGACACTCGCCGTAGCTCTCGTAACGGCACTCTCAGCAAGCGCACAGCGACTCGCCAATATTCAGGTGGAGGCACGTTTTATAACCGACAAGATGGTTCTCGAACTGGGACTCTCAAATGTGCAGCGCAACAACATCCTGCAGCTCAACCTCAGCTATCTCGATGCCATTAACAGCTATCGCGACATAAACGGCAAGGCATGGAAGCACCGCAACAAGGAGTTGCGCAGAATGATGAGCGACCGCCAATGGAAACGCTACAAGGAGTCTTATTACTTCTATCAGCCTATCGACTGGCGCAGCAACGCTTACGTACACAATATATATGCAAAATATCCGAACAGAGTGGTTGTCGTACACGAGTCGAAACCCTGTAAGCACCATAAGCACTACAAGTCGTGCAAGCCATGCAAGCATCATAAGTATGACAAGCATGACAAACAACATAAGCATGACAAACACCATAAGCACGACAAACACCATAAGCACGACAAACACCATAAGCACGACAAGCATCGTAAATACGATAAGGACGACCGGTATGAGAAGCATCCGTTCGGAAGTCGCCGTTAGTGGCATCAGTGACAATCAAGTGTTGCAGAGCTGTTCCACCTCCGCAATATGAGGTGCGGTTTTTGTAAGAATTGTTAAAAGAACACACGAAACAACTCTTGTTTTATACATAATAATTAACTTTGAATTCTTAATGGCGCAGAGTGGCGTAAGTCCTCTGCGTTTTAATGTAAGTATGAACCAATAATCTTGTAATATATGACTTGTTTCAAAGGTCAGTTTCTTCTGACTGCCACTGTCGTAACTCCATTATTGTTTGCAGCGACCGAGACAACAGCCCAGACCGCAAAGCGTTTCGTGGTGAAGGGTGTAGTGGCTGATGCCGCTACTAAGGAAGGCGAGCAGTACGCCACCATGAAAATCACATCGCAAACCGATTCTGCATCCACCGCCGCACTTGCTGTGTCGGAGGCTGATGGCTCTTTCAGCATGACTCTGAAGAAGGCGGGCAGCTATCGCCTCTACGTGAACGCAATGGGCAAGCAGCCCATTGTGCGCAACTTTGTTGTGTCTGATAGCGAACCCGTAGCCGCGCTCGACACATTGTATATAAAGGAGGCTTCGCACGTGCTGGGCGCTGTGGAGATCGTGGCGCAGAAGCCGCTCGTGAAAGCCGACATCGACAAAATTACGTACGACATAGAGGAGGACCCCGACTCGAAGACCAACAACATACTGGAGATGTTGCGCAAGGTGCCGATGGTGACGGTAGACGGCGACAGCAATATCAAGGTGAACGGCAGCTCGGGTTTTAAGGTGTACGTCAACGGACGACCCAACAACATGATGTCGAAGAACCCGAAGGAGGTGCTGAAGAGTATGCCGGCATCTTCGATAAAGAAGATAGAGGTGATAACCAACCCCGGTCCGAAGTACGACGCGGAGGGCGTGGGCGGCATCCTCAACATCGTGACCGTTGGCAAGGGCATCGAGGGCTATACCGTTACGACGAACGCCGGTGTGTCGAACACTGATACTGATGCCGGTGTATATGCTACGGTGAAGCAGGGAAAGTTCACTGTCAGTGGAACCTACTCGTACAACTACTACGATATGCGTAATATGCATAGCGACTTTAGCAGTCTGTTCACGGGCGACCCTGCCACGCCTTCTGCGTTTGACCGCTATGCTACGAGCGACAGCCGTTCGTATAACCACTCGCATTCGGGCAACTTCGAGGCGAGCTACGATGTGGACACGCTGCGACTCGTGACTGCCTCGTTCGGCATCTGGACGAACAAGTCGAACGCGCACAGTCTGTCAAGAAGCAACGCCATATCGCCCCTGTCTGGCGCAACGCTCTATTCGTATGCCAACGGCGGGCGCAGCGTCTCTGACAATATGTATCTCTATGGCAACCTCGACTATCAGCGCCTGTTCAAGCTGAAAGGTCGTATGCTCACCTTCTCCTACAAGATAAACGGGGGCACCAATGGCGGCGACAACTATTCGTCTTATGATGTGGCTGAAGCTACCGACGAGTGGCTACCGTTCGTGAAGCGCTTGTCTGACGAGCATATCGAAAGCAACGGACGAAGCATGGAGCACACGTTGCAGGTAGACTATACCACGCCTATCGGCAAGGCGCACAACGTGGAGGTGGGTGCAAAATACATATTGCGCGACAACCGTTCGGACGACGACCGCTATGTGCGTCAGAACGGAACCGACGGCGAATACACGTTCGATGAACAGTATTCGTCGCACTATCGTCACGAGAACGACATCCTCGCCGCTTACTTGGGCTATGGCTTAAGATTAGGCAATCTGTCGGGACGACTCGGCGCACGCTATGAACATACGTTCCAGAAGATAAAGTATGAGTTGGGCGAGGGCGAGAACTTCTCTACGGGGTTCGATGATGTGGTGCCGTCGGCAAGCGTGGGCTACCGCATAAACGACGAGAACAATCTGCGATTCGGCTACAATATGCGCATATACCGACCGGGCATCTGGTCGCTCAATCCGTATCTCAACCAGACTAATCCCGAAGCGCTACAGCAGGGCAACCCTAATCTGGTGAGCGAGAAGAATCACAACGTGCAATTGACCTACAGCTACTTTGCTGCTAAGTTCTCCGTTAGTTGCACCATGCGCTACAGCTTCACGAACAACAATATTTCAAGCGTTACGTCGCTTGTGGAGGATAACACTATCGAGAGCGTGAAGAATCCTATGGGCAAGCTCGTCAGCTACACCACGTACCGCAACATCGGACGCACACAGACCGCGTCGTTGTCGAGCTACGTCAATTGGAACATCTTCAAGAACACACGCCTGACCATGAATCTGTGGGGCGACTATTCCGACTACAACGACCGTCAGCAGCTGCACAACTATGGCTATTACGGTTCGGCGTATGTAGGCGTGCAGCAGACGCTGCCTAAGAATTGGAGAGTGAATTTAGGTTTATATGGCTGTACAAGTAATCCTGGTCTTCAATCGAAGACAGAGGGCATGTACAACTATAGCCTGAATGTGCAGAAGTCGTTCCTCAGGGATAGACTCAACTTCAATCTGTACGCAAATAATTTCCTTGAAGCGAAGCGCCACTATAAGTGGACAAAGACCGGCGAGAACTTCGCGCAGCACGGCGACTCGTCGTACAATCCGTGTCGCGTCGGCATAAACGTAAGTTGGCGCATCGGCGAATTGTCGTCGGGTGTAAAGAAGGTGGCGCGATCTATCTCTAACGACGACGTTAAAAGCACGGAAGGTGGTGGAAAGTAAACCTATTCCACCATCTCGCGTCTCTTAGTCTCTTTCAGGCGTTGTTCCACTTCGTCGGGCGACACCGTGCCGGTTATCAGGCTTTTCACCCACACGCTGAGGGTGAAGCATACAATGGTGATAACCGCACTCACAATCCATTTGAGTAGCTCGTTCTGCAGCGGCACGTTGTTTATCGACACTATGCCTGCTACCACGGGTATGCCAAACAGAATAAGGTCGGCACCGGAGTGTATCTTGAAATTCTCTTTCGCATGGCGATACTCGTCATTTTTCTCGAGTATCGTCATGCGATTTTCTTTCCAATAAGTATCAAATTCCTTGTCAGTCATGCTGTTATACTTTAGTCATGTGATAGCCAAGGCTGCGCAATTCTACGGCAATGCCCATCAGATACATCTGGTGAAGTGCTGCTACAAAGGTGCGGAACGCCTCTTTTGATCCTGCCTCAAGGCGCATACGGCAGAGCTTGGTGTAGGTGCGTGCAGCGCATTCGCCAACCACGTTGTTCACCACTTCGTGCTCTTTAGCATCGAGGCACAGCACCTTCTCGCAGATATAGTCGTCCATGTGGTCGAAGTCGATGCGGTCGCGCAGATAGGCATAGAGGTCGGTCACCTTCGAGTAGGTAGACCATTCCACGTCCCAATACTTTGCGAGTGCCATGCCCACGTACATTATCCAACCGAACGCCACACGCGGATATTCGCCGTTGAACTCGCGTATGGCATCGGGCATGTAGCTCTGAGCTATTGGCTGCCACAACTCTTCGAGGTCGGGAGCTTCCGGCAGACGCTCATCAATCATGTCTACAGAGAGTAGAAACTGATGGAGGTCATCGCGGAAAAGCTGCTCCTTGTCTTCGTTGTTTGTCATGCTCATGTCGGTTTACATCTTGTTGAGAGCCTGCTTGATATCGTCGAGGATGTCCTCAGGGTCCTCAATGCCTACAGAGAGACGGATAAGGTCGGGCGCAATGCCTGCCTCGCGCAGCTGCTCTTCGGAGAGCTGACGGTGGGTGTGGCTTGCTGGGTGGAGCACACATGTGCGAGCGTCAGCCACGTGGGTCACGATGTTAATCATGTCGAGCGAGTCCATGAAGTGGATAGCAGTCTCGCGGTCGCCCTTCAGTCCGAACGCTATTACGCCACAAGAACCGTTGGGCAGATATTTCTGTGCAAGTTCATGGTACTCGTCACCCTGCAGACCGCAGTAGTGTACCCATGCCACACGCTCGTCAGCCTTTAGGAACTCGGCAACACGCTGTGCGTTCTCGCAGTGTTGCTTCATGCGCAGGTGGAGCGATTGCAAGCCGAGGTTGAGGATGAACGAGTTCATCGGAGCTGGGATAGAGCCAAGATCGCGCATGAGCTGAGCCACGAGCTTTGTGATGTAGCCCATCTTGCCGAACGCCTTCACGTAAGTGAGTCCGTGGTAGCTTTCGTCGGGAGTGCAAAGACCTGGGAACTTCTCGGCATTAGCCATCCAGTCGAAGTTGCCACTGTCTACAACTACGCCGCCGACCTGGCTCGCCGTGCCGTCCATGTACTTTGTTGTACTGTGAGTTACGATGTCTGCGCCCCATTCAAATGGGCGACAGTTGATAGGTGTAGCGAAGGTGTTGTCAACAATGAGAGGTACACCATTCTTGTGAGCGATGCGTGCGAACTTCTCGATGTCGAGCACAGCACAACCAGGGTTGCTGATTGTCTCACCGAATACAACCTTTGTGTTCGGGCGGAATGCCTTCTGTATTTCTTCCTCAGATGCGTTCGGATTAACGAAAGTGCACTCTATGCCGAGCTTCTTCAATGTTACGCCGAATAGATTGTATGTTCCGCCGTAGATTTCGTTAGATGTTACAATGTGGTCGCCAGCCTCGCAGATGTTGAATACAGCGTAGAAGTTGGCTGCCTGACCAGAGCTGGTGAGCACTGCGCCTACGCCACCTTCAAGTTGCGCAATCTTATTGGCTACAGCGTCGTTTGTAGGGTTTTGCAATCGTGAGTAGAAATAGCCCTCCTTCTTGAGGTCGAAGAGCATAGCCATTTCCTCTGAATTGTCGTACTTGAATGTAGTACTCTGTATGATTGGTACCTCAATAGGTTCGCCATTCTTTGGCTTGTAACCGCCCTGCACACAAAGTGAAGCGGTGCGAAGTTTCTTTTCCATGTTCTTATTTGTTGATTATAATTAATGTGTGATTTATATATCCTTTTACTTTTTTACTTTTTTACCTTTTACTTTTATCAGACTTTCATAAGGTTGCTCATCACCATATCGCTAACGAAAAGTCCTTTACGTGTGAGTCGCAGATGGTCGTTGGTGAGTTCGAGAAGTCCGCCGTCGATATCGCTCTTTGCAGAACGCAGAGCATAGTCGCGATACTCAGGTTTCAGACGTTTCAAGTCTACGCCTTCGTGGGTTCGCATGGCAGTCGTAATGATGTCGTCGTAGTGAGTGTCGTCGTCAATGCGCTCGCTATCAGATGGCAGTTTGCTACTTCCGACGGTGTTAATATATTCTTTAATGTCTGCAACGTTCCAGCTGCGTGTCAGTAAGTTATACGAGTGGGCAGCTGCTCCAAAACCTAAGTATGGCGTATCGTTCCAATAACTACTGTTGTGTATGGCGCGATAGCCAGGTAAGCAGAAATTGCTTATCTCGTAATGTTCGTAACCATTGGCTGAAAGCGTGTCCATAAGCATGGTGTACATAGCAAGGCAGGTATCATCGTCGGTCTGTTTGATCTTGCCGTTTTGAAGCAGCAGATAGAGTGGAGTGCCCTCTTCGTACATCAGACTATATGCTGATATGTGATTTGGGCGTAGCTTCAAGGCTGTGTTCAAGTCGTTCTGCCAATCATCTAATGTTTCGTCGGGGAAGCCGAACATAAGGTCGATGCTAATGTTATCGATGCCTGCACGCCGGATTGTCTCAACGGCTTTTACGGCTTGCGCAGCGTTGTGGCGACGACGGATGAAGCGCAGGCGTTCGTCGCTGAAGGTCTGCACGCCAAGACTGATGCGGTTCACACCAAGCGTACGTACCGAGGTGATGAGTTCGGGCGTAACATCGTCGGGATTCATCTCCATCGTTATCTCGCGTGTAGTGCAAGGATAAACCTCTTTTATAGTGTTTATGATGCGTGCGATGTCTTCAGTGGAGAGTGTAGAAGGTGTTCCGCCGCCAATGTAAACAGTATCAATCGTACATTCGTTGTCAGGATAAAGGCTGCGTAACTCATCGCTGCGCATACGCATCTCCTTCAAAAGTGCGTCTACGTAGCGAGTACGCCAGTCTTTTGCCGTTGTACTATAAAAGCCGCAGTAGATGCAACGGCTCTCGCAAAATGGTATATGTACGTATATTCCTGCTTTCATTCACTATATAATAAGGTGTACATAGTGTCACACTATGTTTTATGGCTACAAATTTACTAATAAGTTTAAAATTTTGATTAGTTTTTGTGCAATTCTTTTGGAAATACCATATAAATATATAATTTAGTAGACGGATAGACACCCGCCCCAAAGTCAATCCGCCTGAATTTATTATTAACCATTTAAAACCTGAAGAAAATGAGGGTCTATCAAACAAATGAGATTAAGAACATTGCCCTTTTAGGCAGTGCGGGTAGCGGCAAGACCACCCTTGCCGAGTCTATGATTTATGGTAGTGGTATTATTAAGCGCCGTGGTACGGTGGAAGCAAAGAACACGGTAAGCGACTACTTCCCGGTAGAACATGAGTATGGATACTCGGTGTTCCCCACAGTGTTCCATGTAGAGTGGAACAACAAGAAACTCAACATTATCGATTGCCCAGGTTCTGACGACTTTATCGGTGGTGCAATCACAGCTCTCAACGTAACCGATCAGGCTGTTATCCTTATTAACGGTCAGTATGGTCCTGAGGTTGGTACACAGAACAACTTCCGCTATACCGAGAAACTTCATAAGCCAGTCATTTTCCTTATCAACCAGTTGGACTCTGATAAGTGCGACTTCGACAATGTCATGGTAAACATGAAGGCTATCTACGGCTCTAAGTGTGTTCAGATTCAGTATCCGGTAAGCACAGGTGCAGGCTTTAATGCTATCGTTGATGTGCTCTTGATGAAGATGTACACATGGGGACCAGAAGGTGGAATGCCTACAATCGTTGACATCCCTGCAGAAGAGATGGATAAGGCAATGGAACTCCATAAGCTTCTTGTTGAGGCAGCAGCCGAGAACGATGAGACATTGATGGAGAAGTTCTTTGAGGAAGGAGCTCTTTCTGAGGACGAATTGCGCGAAGGCATCCGCAAGGGACTCGTTACACGTTCTATATTCCCCGTGTTCTGCGTTTGTGCAGGCAAAGATATGGGCGTTCGTCGTTTGATGGAGTTCTTGGGCAATGTAGTACCTTTCGTAAGCGAAATGCCGAAGCTTCACAATACACGTGGTGAGGAAATTGTTGCTGATACAAACGGACCGGAGTCTGTTTACTTCTTCAAGACAGGTTTGGAACCGCATATTGGTGAGGTAAGCTACTTCAAGGTTATGAGCGGCAAGATTAAGTCGGGTGATGACTTGACAAACGCTGATCGTGGCTCAAAGGAGCGTATCGGTCAGATATTCGCTTGTGCTGGTGCGAACAGAATACCAGTGGACGAACTCGTTGCCGGCGATATCGGTTGCACAGTTAAGTTGAAAGATGTAAAGACAGGAAACACCCTCAATGGTAAAGATTGCGAATGGCGCTTTGACTTTATCAAATATCCTAACCCTAAGTTCTCACGTGCAATCAAGGCTGTCAATACAGCAGAAACAGAAAAACTTATGTCGGCATTGCTGCGTATGCATCAGGAGGATCCGACATGGCTCGTCGAGCAGAGCAAGGAGTTGCGTCAGACTATCGTACGTGGTCAGGGCGAATTCCATCTCCGCACATTGAAGTGGCGTCTTGAGAACAATGAGAAGCTCGCTATCAAGTTTGAGCCGACACGCATACCTTATCGTGAGACTATCACAAAGATGTCACGCGCTGAGTATCGTCATAAGAAGCAGTCGGGTGGTGCAGGTCAGTTTGGTGAGGTACACCTCATTGTTGAACCGTATGCAGAAGGAATGCCAGATCCTACATCATACAAGATTAACGGACAGGAGTTTAAGATTAATATCAAGGGTCGCGAAGAGATTAACTTGGAATGGGGCGGCAAACTCGTATTCATCAACTCTGTTGTCGGTGGTGCCATCGACGCACGCTTCATGCCTGCTATCCTAAAGGGTATTATGGAGCGCATGGAGCACGGACCATTGACTGGTAGCTATGCACGTGATGTGCGTGTTATCGTTTATGATGGAAAGATGCACCCAGTTGACTCTAATGAGCTTTCGTTCATGTTGGCAGCACGCAATGCATTCTCGGCAGCGTTTAAGGAGGCTGGTCCGAAGATTTTGGAGCCTATTTACGATCTCGAGGTGTACGTACCGAGCGACTATATGGGTGACGTAATGTCTGATCTTCAGGGTCGTCGCGCGCTCATTATGGGTATGGATAGTGAGGCTGGCTATCAGAAACTTCAGGCTAAAATACCATTGAAGGAGCTCAGCAACTATTCAATCTCGTTGAGTAGCTTGACAGGTGGTCGTGCTTCGTTCACAACGAAGTTCGCAAGCTATGAGCTTGTTCCGAACGATTTGCAGCAGAAGCTTATTGAGGAGCACGCAGCAGAGGCAGAGGAAGAAGAATAATCGATTATTATTTTATTGCAAAGACCGTTTTTGTACACTTTTGTACAAGGACGGTCTTTTTTGCGTTGTATTAATACAATTTAAAAATGTAATGATTTTTTGCCTCTTTGTCTATTTTACAGTAACTTTGCATTTATGAAGAGGATTTTTTACATACATATATATATCATATTAGGACTGTTTTATTCTTGCCCCGTATTTTCTCAAGACAATCTTGTGCAATGCGAAGACACCTGTGCACATGTGCATGGTATCGATTTGAGTCATTATCAAGGCGAGGTGTTTTGGGAAGTAATAGGCAATAATACAAAAATGGCTTATGTCTATCTAAAGGCTACTGAAGGTGGCGATCGTATAGATCACATGTACGAGCAGAATATTGATTTAGCACATAAGTATGGCTTGAAGGTAGGGTCGTATCATTTTTTCAGACCAAAGACCGACCTCTCAAAGCAGTTAGCAAACTTTAAGACCCAGTGCCGTCCCAGTCAACAAGATCTGATACCGATGATAGATATCGAAGTAAAGCAAGGGATGAGCACAGAGGCATTCCGCGATTCTGTTGCGAAGTTTCTTGTTATGGTAGAAAAGGCTTATCATCAGAAACCTCTTGTGTACACAGGTACCAATTTCTATAACAAATATCTTGTAGGAGTGTTAGATGATTATAAGCTGATGATTGCGCAATACTCTGCAAACGAACCAATATTGGCAGATGATAAAGACTATATGTTATGGCAGTATACTGGTAAGGGATACATTGATGGCATTAAGGGCTATGTAGATAAAAGTCGCTTTATGGGTAGACATAGTTTGCGCGAACTTAAATACCAAAGACGTTGAGAGTGAAAAGTATATAAATGACAGCTGCATCAGTAGATGAAAGTGTTTAATAGAATAATATAATTAATTTAAAATCATGGCAATAATTAAGTGTCCTGAGTGTAATCAGGAAATTAGTGACAAAGCCCCAGTCTGTCCTTCATGTGGAGTACCTATTGCAGGACATGTTACAACTTGCTCGCAATGTGGGTTTACGTATTTTAATAGCAATGTGGAATGTCCACAATGTCATCATAAAACCACAGTTGATAATACTACAATGTGTGGAGACGAGAGTGATTGTAAAGTCAATCAAAAGGCTTCGGGCTTACGCAATAATCGTATTGTAATAGCAGTTGTGTCATTGGTTGTAGTGGTTCTGGGTGCTGTTTTATACGCTTTCTATAGAAATGCTCAAAGCGATAAGGAGGAGTCTGCGTATGAGTTTGCCCTTTCGAGCAACGACCCCCAAGTGTTGCAGAACTATCTGAATACATACACAGATGCGCCTGAAGCTCATCGCGATTCTATTTCTGCACATTTGGAATATTTTGCACAGCTTGACCGCGATTGGACTAATGTTGTTGTTAGTGGTTCAAAAAGCGACTTTCAACGATACATCGAGCAACATCCAAACTCTCCGTTCTGCCAAGTTGCGCAACACAAGATTGACTCTATTGATTGGTCGAGGGCTGATGCGGCGAACACCCTTGAGGCTGTACAACTCTATTTGGAGCAGCATCCTGATGGTGAGCACTTCGATGAAGCTACAGATAAGATGAAAATGCTTAATGCAAACACGGTGACCCCAGAGGATAAAATACTCGTAGGAACAGTGTTTGATGGATTGTTCCAAAGTCTAAACAACCGAGATGAAAATGGATTGATGAATTCATTCAGTCCGCTGATTGCAAAGTTTCTTGGAAAGGCAAACGCCACACGCAGCGACGTAGTTACGTTTATGCACAAAATCTACAAGAGTGACGTGGCTTCGATGAATTGGATGTCGCTTGAGGATTACGCCATAACGAAAAAGGAAGTAGGCGATCAGCAATATGAGTACACTGTTGTCTTCTCTGGGTTGCAGAAAGTGGAACATACAGACAACAGTTCAAGCGAGACAAGATTTCGTTTTAATGCCAAGGTTAATCCTGATGGCAGAATTACGGAGCTGAATATGACAAAGATTTTAGAATAATTTAAGTGAAAAATAAGTGGCGAAAGGTTATTGTTTCATTTATTATAACTAACTTTGTAATATTAATTAGAAACTTAAATTATTAACAACGTTAACATACATTTATATTATGGGAGACAATAGAGAACTCATAAAGCAGTGTGAGGAAAGAGCACAGCAGTGGCTTACTCCTGCTTTCGACGAGGAAACACGTAACGAGGTGAAGGCAATGCTTGAGGCAGAGGACAAGTCTGCACTTATCGATGCTTTCTATCAGAACCTCGAGTTTGGTACCGGTGGTCTGCGTGGCGTTATGGGTGCTGGTACAAACCGTATGAACAAGTACATCGTTGGCATGGCAACACAGGGCTTTGCTAACTATATATTAAAGGCGTTCCCAGGCGAGGAGAACCTTTCTGTTGTTGTAGGTCACGACTGCCGTAACAATTCTCGTCTTTTTGCTGAGACTGTTGCTGCTATCTTCTCTGCAAATGGCATTAAGGCTTATTTGTTCGAGGGACTCCGTCCTACACCAGAGATTTCATTTGCTATCCGCCAGCTCGGTGCGAAAGCAGGTGTGAACGTAACAGCTTCTCACAACCCGAAGGAATACAATGGCTATAAGGCTTATTGGAGCGATGGTGCTCAGGTATTGGCTCCGCACGATAAGGGCATCATTGATGAGGTTAACAAGGTGACTATTGATGACGTTAAGTTTGAGGCTAACTGGGATAAGATTAAGATTATTGGTGGCGAGATGGACTACGACTATATGACAGCTGTTCATTCTGCAATGATTGACCAGGATGTTATCAACCGCCAGAAGGATCTCAATATCGTTTATTCTGCAATGCACGGCACAGGTCGCGTAATTGTTCCTCTCTGCTTGCGCTCTTGGGGCTTCCAGAACATAAATGTTGTTCCGGAGCAGATGGTTGTTGACGGTAACTTCCCAACTGTCGTTTCTCCAAACCCAGAGAATGCAGAAGCAATGACATTAGGTATGAAGCTTGGTACAAAGCTCAATGCCGACTTGGTTGTTGCTACTGACCCCGATGCAGACCGTCTTGCTATCGTTTGCCGTGATGATAAGGGCGAATGGATGATTATCAATGGTAACCAGACTTGCATGATGTTCTGCTATTACATCATTGAGAATAAGAAGAAGCTTGGTAAGCTGAAGCCGACAGACTTCCTTGTTAAGACTATCGTTACAACAGAGGTGATTGCTGAAATCGCTAAGAAGAACAACGTGGAACTTCGCGACTGCTACACTGGTTTCAAGTGGATTGCACGTGAGATTGCTATCTCTGAGGGCAAGCAGGACTACATCGGTGGTGGCGAGGAGAGCTTCGGCTTCCTGCCTTACGACAAGGTTCGCGATAAGGACGCTCCTGCTTCTATCTGCCTTATCTGCGAGATCGCTGCTTGGGCTAAGGACCAAGGCAAGACTCTCTACGATCTCTTGATGCAGATTTATCAGGAGTATGGCTTTAGCAAGGAGTTCACAGTGAACGTAGTTCGCCCGGGCAAGACTGGCGCTGACGAAATCAAGCAGATGATGGCTGACTTCCGTGCCAATCCTCCTCAGGAGTTGGGTGGTAGTAAGGTGGTTCTCTGGAAGGACTATCAGGCTCTCACATCTACAAAGGCTGACGGCACTGTAGAGAAGCTCGATATGCCTACAACAAGCAACGTGCTCCAGTGGTTCTGCGACGACAACACTAAGGTTAGCGTTCGCCCATCGGGTACAGAGCCTAAGATTAAGTTCTATCTTGAGGTTAAGGATCCGTCGTTCAAGTGTGCTGGTTGCTACGAGCGTTGCAGCAAGGCTGCCGACGAGAAGATTGAGGCAATCAAGAAGTCGCTTCATCTTGACTAATTAAAACACTGCTTCCTCGGAAGTTGCAATTTGAATATATAATAATAGATAAGTCCACTTAAAGATATGGCCAAATTGGACATTCCTTAAGTGGACTTTATTTTTATCTTTCATCTTTTCAATTCAAATCTTCATATTTTATAATGATGAGAAAGACATTAATTTCTATTATTTTTTTGGCTGCTTGTACCTTACATACCACTACGTATGCCAAGGATTATGCTTCAAAAGTGAATACGCTTATAGGTACCGACTATACAGGTAATACTTATCCTGGAGCACAGGTGCCTTTCGGAATGGTGCAGCTAAGTCCAGACAACGGTTTACCCGGATGGGATCGTATTGCTGGTTATTTCTATCCAGATAGTACGATAGCCGGTTTTAGTCATACTCACTTGTTAGGAACGGGTGCTGGCGATTTGTATGATATCTCGTTTATGCCCGTAACGTTGCCGTACAACGAGGCTGAAGAGCCGTTGGGCATACACTCGCGCTTCTCTCACAAGGACGAAACGGCACATGCAGGATATTACCAAGTGCGTCTAACCGACTATGACATTAACGTAGAGCTAACCGCAACGCCCCGGTGTGGAGTTCAGCGCTATACATTCCCTAATGATGGCAAGGAACGCATGGTCATCTTAGATTTGAACAAGGCGATGAACTGGGACGCAACGGTTGACAGCAAGATAAGCGTTGTTGACTCTTTCACCATTGAAGGCTATCGTTATTCGGATGGTTGGGCTCGCAATCAGCGCGTTTGGTTCAGAACACGTTTTTCACAACCTATCAAATCTGTAGAGATTGATAGTAAAGCGTTGAAGAATAATCGGGATGGAGTAGGCTGCATTGCTCGCTTTAAGTTTGCTTCAGAGGGTTTTGACAAACTTGTGGTAACAACAGCTCTTTCGCCAACAAGCCTTGCAGGAGCACAAAAGAATCTGCAGGCAGAAGCTGTGTCTGACGACTTCGACGCAGTGAGAAGACAGGCTGAAAGCCTCTGGAACAAGGAATTGGGTAGGATAGAGATAGAGGGAGGTTCTCAGTCGCAAGAAACAGTTTTCTATACATCACTCTACCACGCCATGTCTGCGCCTACGTTGCTCTGCGATGTTGACGGCAGCTATCTTGGTGCTGATCGTCAGCTGCATAAGGCGAATGGGTGGTTCAACTATGAGACTTGCTCGTTGTGGGATACATATCGTGCTGCCCATCCGCTTTATGATATTCTAATGCCTACACGTGCCAGCGATATGGTCAATTCGCTCATTGCGTTTAGTAAGGAGAACGGACGTTTGCCAATTTGGAATATGTGGTCGTCGGAGACGGATATGATGATTGGATATCATACCGCTTCTGTTATTGCTGAAGCTATTCTGAAAGGTGTGCCTAATATCAACAAGGAAGAGGCTTTAGCAGAGTGCGTGAAGACAGCCAACTTAGACGACTATAGAGGTATCGGACTTTATAAGAAGTTGGGCTATGTACCCTATGATGTGAAGGAGCCTACGCTTGGCGATGACTGGTCGCTCTCTCGAACGCTCGAATATGCTTACGACGACGCTTGCATAGCAGCTCTTGCAAAGTCGATGAATAAAACAGACCTTTACAAGGAGTTCAGTAAGCGTGCGCAAAACTATCGCAATGTATATTGTAAGGGCAATACGTTTATGCAACCACGTCATTCTGATGGCAGTTTCCAGCCGGCCTATTCGCCAGATGAGTACACATCGCACATTTGTGAGAGCAATGGATGGCACTATATGTGGTCGGTGCAGCATGATATAAAGGGACTTGAGAAACTTGTTGGCAAGAAACGTTTTGTAGAAAAACTTGATAGCTTCTTCACTTATACGCCAACTGCCAATGCCGAACTGCCATTGTTTAGTACGGGTATGATAGGACAATATGCACACGGAAACGAACCCAGTCACCATGCTGCATATATCTTCAACAAGATAGGTCAGCCCCACAAGACGCAGAAGTATGTTCGCCAAATACTGACAGAACTCTACAACGACACACCTGCCGGACTCTGTGGAAACGAAGACTGCGGACAGATGTCTGCTTGGTATGTTTTCAGTGCGTTAGGCTTCTATCCATTAAATCCTGTTAGTTGCGAGTACGAGATAGGTTCACCGCTCTTCCGCAACGCAACAATCCACTTGGAGAATGGTAATACGTTTAAGGTCGAGGTAGAAGGCTATTCGCCAGAGAAGTATCTTGTAAGGGCAGTACTGCTCAATGGTAAGAGACTTCGTAGCACGAACATTTCGCATGAAGATATTCTGAAAGGTGGAACATTGACATTTGTGATGCAATAATCTCGATAAATAGTGTAAAAAAACTGAACAACTCAGTTTTTTTACACTATTATTATTGTCGTATTAAAAGTTTTTGTATCTTTGCAAAAACAAATCATTACATTAAAACGTTAGCTTATGACAAAATATATACTTGTTATATTACTTGCTATCTTTATGGTAGGTGCTCCAAAATCAGCAATGGCTGAGTGTATGCCAGAAATTGAGCTCATTGACAATGTGCAGAAGCCCGTCATATCCATAGAGGATAACGTTGTGCGTGTCACAGATGCTTTTGGAATGACAATGAGCATCTACAATCTGGCAGGAGGTGCTCCAGTTATGTCTGTAAAGATTGATAGTCAGGACAAACGATTTGATTTAAACTTGCCAAAGGGTATTTACATTGTTAAAGTTGGTAAGATAGCACGTAAAATTGTGATTAAGTAACAAGTTTTGTCAATATCCAATTTGAATATTAGCAAGTTCTCATTGTTTCTCTTCTTTCTTATGGCTTTTGTTTTATGCTCATGTCATAAGAAAGAAGAACGTATGTATGTATCGTTAGACGATTTTGCGACGTTGCGAACATCCCGTTACGATATTTCTGCGGATAGAGTATTCTCTAATATCCGCACACTCATTCTGTCCGACAAGTCTAACAGTCCTGCTGACATACACGCTCGCAAGCACTACAACACCTGTATGGAGATGCTGTGGATAACGCGTGGTGATGTTTCTTCAAAAGCAGATACCTTACTTAGTTACATCTCTCACGTCGATTCATTGGGCTTCTCTCGTGACAAATTCTATTATTCCTTGCTGAAAGAAGATTTACAACGTGTGCGTGCCCTTGATTTCGATTCTATTAAAACAGCCGACAATTCGGCTGTTAAAGTGTTCGCACGCTTAGAGTATTATCTTACAAAAGCCTTCTTGCGCTACACAGAGGGACAGCGTTTTGGCTTTATGAACCCTTACAAAGCGTTCAACCGACTCGATCAGCGTAAAGACGACACCCTACACGTCACATATCGTTCACTTTATGGTTGGCATACAAGTCTGCCCAATGACACCTATCTTGCAACCGCTTGTGCTGTGATAAAGGGTGATATGGATAAGTTTGCAGACTTTCTCGCAAAGTCGAAGCCCCACAATCCATTATACGCCAAATACATTTCTGCTTTGAACAAGACCAGGGACAAGGACTATCGCCGTCGTTTGCTTTGCAATATAGAGCGTTGTCGCTGGGAAAACGATGGCGACTACCCGCAGCTGCACAAGAAATATGTGGTTGTGAACGTGCCCGCTCTGTATCTGTTTGCCCATGATGGTGACGAACGTCTGGTTATGAAGGTGGCTGTAGGTAGTCTTGAGACGAAGACTCCGCTATTAAGCAGCAAGATAAAACGTATGGACTTCAATCCGCAGTGGATAATACCGAAAAGCATAGTGAAGACAAGCATAATACACCATGTCGGCAATCACGCCTATTTCGATAATAACAATTACTTTGTGAGAGATCGCAACACTGGTAAGATTGTAGCACCGGAGAACGTTACACGCGACATGCTCCTTAGTGCCAACTATTCCGTTGTGCAGTGGGGTGGGCGTGGCAATGCGCTTGGAAGAGTTATTTTCCGTTTCGACAACAATTATAGCATATACCTGCACGACACATCCTCGCCCAGAGTCTTCGCCCGTAACAACCGCATGGTGTCGCATGGTTGCATACGTGTAGAGAAACCCTACGAGTTGGCTGTTTTCATGTTGAACGATAAGGACGAGAAATTGATGGAAAAGATGAAGTACTCTATGGCTGCCGATTTTAGCGAACAGCCATGCGAAGATATGCCAGAAGCAGAACGTCCTAATCGTTCAAAGATGGTGCGTAGTTTGAAGGTAGAACCGTTAGTGCCGATATACATCACCTATTATACGCTCTATCCTGATAGCAATGGCAATCTTGTTCGCTATGACGACATATATGGCTATGACAGTATAATCTACGACAACATACAAAAGTATCTTTAACCAAGATGTTCAAGGCAAAATGAAAGATACAGAAAAGAATAAACTGTTTACTGAATTGGTTGCCCAATATAGCGAAAAACTATATTGGACGATACGTCGTATTGTGCTCAATCACGACGATGCCAACGATGTAATGCAGAATGTCTTTGTAAAAGCATGGAACAACCTTGATCAATTTGAAGAGCGTTCGAAACCATCCACCTGGCTGTATCGTATAGCCATCAACGAGTCGCTCGACTTTCTACGCCGTAAGCGCGACTTCGTAGCTTACAACTCCGATCTTACCGATGGAGTTGGTTCGCACCTTGTTGCCGACGAATATTTTGACGGCGATGCCACGCAAGCAGCTTTGCAAGAAGCTATTGCAAAGTTGCCCGATGTGCAGCGCGTTGTCTTCAATCTTCGCTATTACGAAGAAATGAAGTATTCGGAAATGAGTAGCCTGCTCAACACCTCAGAAGGCTCCTTAAAAGCAAGCTACCACATTGCCGTGAAGAAAATCTACAACCATCTTCTTTCAAAAAACACTTAACTTGTTTTCTGTTTATGCAGAGATGACCCCATGAATCTGCTTGATGAAATCCTTTAGATTTACAAAATGGTCGCCGAAGATAGCACGCCAGTTGTATTGTTTTAGCGGATACTCCATAAAGCTTTTTGTTTCAATATCGCCATTCATGCTCACGTAGTCGAGGATATTCTTCAGATACTGCTCCTGCTCCGATGTAAGATTATAGCCATCTACAAACTGCTGATATATTTGTAACGCTTTATTGTGGTCGATGCCGTTGATGACACGTATGAAGGCAGCCACATTATTCTTGTACGGATGTCCCTCGGTGAGTGCGTTGTACTCGTCCTTGGTGCCCAACTCCTCGAAGAAGATGCGCTCCAACTCCTGTATATCGGCAGCGGTGAGCTGCTCAAAGTTCTGTATCTTTCGCAGTGTTTCGTTGTTGCTATTCTCTGCCAAGTAATCGATCACTCGCTGCTTGTACGTAGTCTGTATAACCACGTTGACGGGGGCTTTGGAGGTGGTGTATTCGTCCTCTATGTCGATGACGAACTTCTTGTTTTGGCGTTGCTCCTTCAGCAAGTGCACTATTTCGCGCAGTTCTCTGCGCACACTCTCCAACGCGTCAAGCGACTCGTTCTCCCAGAACTGTGGTGCCTGCACCATTCGTATGGTGTTGATGTGTGCCATTACAGCCGGCACAGTAGCCTTCTTCTCCAATATTGCAGCCACGTTCACCACTACTTGGCGGAATTGTCCCACACTTACCGTTGTGTTGATATGTGCCAGCATTATGTGGAGCATCACCACGTCAAACCTCTTTGTCTCCTCTTCGTCCTTTTCTACAGGTACAAGATGGCTAATCTTTTTTAGTTGTAGGGCGCCCACCTCCGAGATACATGTCCACTTGTCCTTCTCACGGAACGGCTCAATGATGTCCAGGAACGGTCGCGTCTCCTTGCGCTCCTTGCCGATGGAAGCCACCTGCTTGTGCAGCAGTGTTTTCAAATCGTCGTGCAGTTGCTTGTCGAACGGCTTTTCCTGATGTTCGGCACTCTGCAGTTCTTTCGCAATGTCTACGCGCAGCTCGAAGAGTCGCTGGGTTAGTGTCTTTATGTTTGTCGGTGCTATGTCGTCGCCATTCTTCGAGAAGTAGGTGAAGTTGCCACACCAGTCGAAGATGTAGAACTCCTTCTTGTTTTGGTCTGGACCGAAGATGTTCTGGCACAGACGTGTGCCGCGACCAATCATCTGGTCGAACTTGATCTTCGACTTCACTATCTTGAAGAACACGAGGTTAAGAATCTCCGGCACGTCGATGCCGGTGTCGAGCATATCCACCGACACCGCTATCTGTGGCATCTTTTCTGCCTCCCTGAAGTCGGCTATGATAGCCGAATGATGCTTCACCTGATTGTCTATCAGCTGACAGTAGTCGGCACCGCGCTCTGGGTAAAGCGCACGAAAACGCTCCACTATGCGCTCTGCGTGCTTGTGGTTGTATGCAAAGATGATTGTCTTGCCCACATCCTCGCCACAATTAATCTTCAAGCCGTTGGTCATCAGCTCCGAGAGTACGTTGTCGATGGTGTCGTCGTTGATGAGGTAGCGGAACAGTTCGTTGCCCTGTATGTCGCGGTGATACTCCTGACCATTCGGTATGCCCTTCAGAGCCTTCTCGTATTCCCACACCTTTTCCAGTTCGTCACGCTCCTCCTTGTTCAGTTCGTCATACTTAATGCCGCGGTTTATCATCTTCGATGTGCAGTTCTTCAGACGGTAGGGGCAGAGATATCCGTCGCCGATAGCCTCGTCGTAGGTGTATTCGTAGTTGGGCGCATTCTCAAGCTCAAGCAGCTTGAATGTGTTCTTGTCAATCTCTGCGCGTGGCGTTGCTGTCAATCCGATGAGGAGCGAGTCGAAATATTGGAAAATAGCTCCATACTTGCCGAACACGCTTCGGTGAGCCTCATCGATGATGATGAGGTCGAAGTGTCCCACGGAGAACTCCACCGGCACCGCGTTGATGTAGTTGATCATCGTCTGATAGGTAGAGAAGATGAAGCGTGCATCTAAGTCGGGGTCTGTGTCCTCCGACAGACAGCTCATCGACTCGCTGGGCAGAAACTCCTCAAACTTTCCATGTGCCTGATTTACCAGTTCGGTGCGGTCGGCAAGGAAGAGCACCTTCTTTATCCAGTTGTTGTTCGAGAGCAGTTTGCAGAGCGATATGCTCACGCGTGTCTTGCCCGTGCCGGTAGCAAGCACAAGCAGTCCACGGCGATGCTTCTTGTTGAGCCATTCCACCAAACTCTTGATAGCTGTCTTCTGATACGGACGGTTGGTTATCTCGTCGTCGATGGTAGGTCGGTGATGTCGGCACGTCCACGTTTCTGTATCATGCGCTCAAGGTCGTCCTCGCTGTGGAACGAGATAACCTCACGGTCCCGATAGCCCAAGCCGTCAATCACCTTGGTCTCGTAGCCATTGGTATAGTATATCACCGGTCGCACACCATGCTTCTTCTCCAGTCCGTCGGCATACTCCATAGCTTGCTTGCGTCCTTTGTCTGCGTTCTGTATGGTGCTCTTCGCCTCAATCACCGCCAATGGCTTGCCGCCTTTGCTGTACAACACATAGTCGGCGTAGCCAACGCCCGATGGATACGTAGCCTTGTCCATGCCGTCAATCTTCACCTCGATGGCAGCCTTGCCACCCTGTATGTCGCCCTTCACATTAAGGATTTCCCATTTGGCTTCGTTCAGCATATAGTCGATGAGACACTTGCGTGTGATTGCCTCGCTCGCGAGCGACTCCTTCGGCTCCTGCTCAGGTGCTTTCGGGTGCTCTATCGCCTCAGCCGGCACGCTGTCTACCACCTGCAGCGACACGGTAGGCTCCGACTGGTCTGCCACGTGCATCCCACTGAAGCCAGTAGGCACAAGCGTAGCATCGAAGGCTGTAATTTCTTTTATGGCTTGCCAGCGGAAGAGGAAACCGCTCACAACATAGTACAAGGCACGCAGACAGACGAAGGCATCGTTCTTCCTCACTGGCTGCGAACCAATGTGCGAGGCGTAGTTGCCAATCTTCTTCACCGTGCGCATGTGTTGCTCAAAGTTCCAGTCGTCGTTGATGAACGCGTCTATCTGTGGACGTTTTATCATCTGGCTGAGCGTTTCGTAAGGGTCTAAGGTTACGTTTGCCATCGAAAGGTGGTTCTTCACCAACCATTCCAATGCCTTACGCGCATTGCTCGCACTCTCCTCAGGGAATGCGCTTTGAAATATTTCTGCCTTGTCGCAGTATTCGTGTAGCTGGGCGAAGTCGGGTATGATCTCCGTCAGTTTCTTGATAAAGTCAAAGTTCTTCATATATTATGATGTATGTAGGGTCGTTGTATTTGTTTGTTATAAACCACTTGAACGCCATCCTCTTTACCCTCTGCCATGAAGATAAGGAATTCGGCTGTACTATTTCGTATTTCAAATTTCTTTGACATATATTCAAGTTTTTAGAGTCGTCTATAATATGGATGGTTGATGCAAAGCGTAGGAGGCTATGGCGTCCTCGCTGTAGTTTGTGCAAGCAGCTGGCTATCTATAGGAGGGTATAGCATCCCTGCTATACCCACTCGATCAACAGCAAATTAAGGCAGAGTGGGTAGGGCAGGGATGCCCAACCCTCCTAAGTTTCCGTTACTCGAACCAATGCTGCATACGAGAGGCGAGGAGGGTTTCAAGGTCGGTTATCGCTTTCTGTACTGCCGACTTCTGACGCTCTATCTGCTCGATGCGCTGGGCAAAGAGGTGTTGGAGTTCTATTTTGGGACAGATAATAGGAATAGAACCAAGTACTTTTTGATTCAGATTAGAAATATTACATCCTCGTCCTGAATTTGTCATTAATTGTTTGATTGTAGGTATCTTCATGAGGCATGCAACAAATTCTTTATCTATCATCTCATCTGTAATTCTACATCTTATACAAAAACCACTATATGTGGTTGGCTCTGTTATTGTCAACTTTACACATCGACCAATTAGTTCTTTATTCCCATTAGAACGAACAAAAACTATATCATCTGTTTTTAAAAAATAATCCTCTGAAACTTCTTCCAAAAGCGATATATGCCCAAGAGTATCAGAAGAAATATTTCTCTTATTTTGAAAATCGGAGACTCCTAAGAATTTGATTAAATGCCCGTCCTCTATTTTGTTAAAGTTTAGACCATTCTTAAATTCTGATACTTCTCCCAACTTCTTCACTTCCCATCCTTTGTCATTCTCCACGGGGTCTCCAAACATCTCATAGAAGATGCTTTGTGCGAGGTTGTCATAATCTTTCAGTTGCTCCTTCTTTAGACGAATCAACTCGTTAATCTTGTCAAGTTCGGAGACAATGGAGAGTTGGGTGGTAATATCAGGTAAAGGTAATAGAGCGTTTGTTAAATCTCCAAGTTTGATATACTTTATTATTCCACCAATACTTTTTCGTCTTAATTCTTCAATATACAAATTAAAGAAAGCGAAAATATAACGCATTTCAACTCCATTAACATCATTTTTTAGTTGAAGAATGTAGGTCCTTTGGTATGCATTAAATTTACCATTATAATATTTTACATTTAAATCGCCATTTCCTGCAATCAAAATACATTCACAATCGTATGCATATGTATTTATGGATAATGGAATTCTTGAGCAAGTGAAAAAGGGATATAATCCATCCTCATTAGCTGCGTTTGCATCTAATTTTCCCGTGGTAATATTACAAATATTTCCTATTTTCTCATATTCCCATCCTTGTTTCATTCGTTTTCCTCCTTATTAAATTGTTTTTCCGTCCCGATTTTTGTTATGTCATTTGTTCGGGATGCATAGTACTTGTGGGGGTACTTGTGGGGGTATCGAGTCTCGGTTGCTCCGCATATTCGGCAGGCGGATTTATAACGAGATATCGGTTGCGAAGGTCCCATTGCTCGCCAAGAAGCATGTTGCGGAAGAAACGTTCCAGGAATTTAGGTTCGGGCATAACGCCCTCGTTGTTCTTATATACGTAGCGCACCATGGCATTGCGGAAATACCATGAATGGCGGGCAAATATTTCGTTGTTCACAGAGAAACCCATAGAGCGCAGATACTGAATTACGAATACTGCCGTGGTGCGTGTGTTGCCCTCGCAGAACGCATGTATCTGCCACAGATTGGCTGTGAAACGGCTTACGTGGCGTATTATCTCGTCAGACGACAGACCGCCATAATCGAACATGCGCTCCTGTTCCAAGTCGTATTCTACGGCACGCTGAAGGTCGGCGGCATACATATAGTTTACGGTGTCGCCTCTTAGCACCCATTCGCGTTTGGTGATGTCGTAATCGCGTATCTGTCCTGCGTGTTTGAATACGCCCTCAAATATGTTGCGATGCACCTGGGTATAGCCAAAGAAACTGAAGGCAAGTGTGTTTGAACTCAGCAGTTTTGCAATGTTGGCTGCCACACGATCTGCCTCCTCCTTGTCTTCGTTGTCCTCGTTGTGTGCCTGGCGACTAATGTAATAGGCGTTGACAAGCTCTTTAGCCTCGTCAATCGTTATTTCGCCCTCAATGTTTTTTAATGCCGTCTGTTGCAGATAGGCAGAAGTCTCCAAGCCATCCACCTTTTGTAGGCCGATGGCTGTACCCCATACTATGGCTTTCTCTCTTTGTGACGGTTCGCCCTGTCGCAAATACGTATCAAAATCAAAATATAACTGTCCTGACTTTCCCATTACCGTCTTTCTTACTCCTCCAACATGCTTCTCAGCTCTTCATACCCCTTGGCGTATTCCGCTTCGTTCTGCTCCAATCGTGCGAGTATGTCCTTCACCGGTTCGTACTCCACACGCTCGCGCTCTATCTCCTTGTATTTGTTGATGGAGAGATCGTAGTCGTTCTGGCGAATTTCGTCGACGGGCACAAAGAAGCTCTGCTCCTTGCGTGTGCGCTGCTCCTCGGCAGCGAGGTTGTGGAAGCGTTCGACGATGTCGGGTATGTCGTTGTCGTTGATGGCTGCACGCTTGTCGTCGAGCGAGAAGCCATCGGCTCGCATGTCGTAGAACCACACGCGGTCGGTGCCTCCGCAGTTGGTCTTAGCGAAGATGAGCACAGCCGTCGACACGCCGGCGTAGGGCTTGAACACACCGCTTGGCATGGAGATGACGGCACGCAACTGCTGATTGTCTACAATCTCCTTGCGTATAGCCACGTGAGCCTTGCTGGTGCCGAAGAGTACGCCGTCGGGCACGATGCTGGCGCAACGTCCGCCTATCTCCAACGAGCGCACAAACTGCGCAAGGAATAGCAGCTCGGTCTTGCTGGTGTTGGCGTAGCTGAGGATGCGCTTGTTCACGTTGCCTTTGTCAAGACTGCCTGCAAAGGGAGGGTTCGCCATGACGAGCGTGTAGCAGCTCTGGTCCTCGTTCTGCTCAGATAGCGAGTCGCGCCAAGCCAGTTCGGGAGCGGTTATGTCGTGCAGCAGGAGGTTCATGGCACCGATGCGAAGCATGGTCTGGTCGGTGTCGTAACCATTAATCATGGATGTCTTCATGTGCTGCACCTCCTCGCTTACGTACATCGCCGTTGCGTGCTTCTCCTTGATGTACTTCACAGCCTCTACGAGGAAGCCTGCCGACCCCATCGCAGGGTCGCAGATGTAGTCTTGTGGCGTAGGCTCCATCAGTTCCACAATCATGCGTATGATGTGGCGAGGTGTGCGAAACTGTCCGTTGGTGCCGCTGGCTGCCATCTTGCCCAAGATGTACTCGTAGACATCGCCCATGGCATCGCGGTTGTTCATATCGAGCGAGTCGACACCGTCCACCACCTTGGCAAGGGTGCGGGCGTTGGGGATGAGGAAGATTGCCGACTTCATGTAGCGGCTATAGGCAGACTCCTCGCCAGTGCCGATGTGCTTGATAAACTCGAACACGCTCTGACGAACCACCTTGAACATATTGTCGGCACCGAAGTTCTTGAACACATGCCAGCGCAGATTTTCGTAGGGTACACCTGCTCGCTCCTCGTCGCTCACAGCCTCCGGATTTACCCACAGCTGTCCGTTGAGGAAGGTGGGGTTCTCTACCTCACAGTCCCAGTCGCGTGCGTTCTCCTCCTCTTGCAACTGCTTGTCGTCGAGCATCTTCATAAAAAAGATGTACGTCATCTGCTCCAGAACGGTAATGGGATTAGTGATGCCAGCCACAAAGAACGTATCCCATATCTGGTCGATTTTGTTTTTTATCTCGCCTGTTATCATTTGTTGTATTTTTGTGATTTTGTTACAAAGTTAATAATTCTTTTTGTTATTTTGTTGGCTGCAATAAAAAATAATATGTACCTTTGCTTGTGAAAAAACCTACTAATGGACGACGGAACTTTGCACACACAATCTGCACAAGCAGGATGTGTTGCTCAATAGTCCCAAAACTAATCATTCAGTTATGTTAAAACAAATAATTAATGGTCGCGTTCTTACTCCACAAGGATGGCTTGAAGGCGGCTCTGTAATCATTGACGGTAATAAGATTTTAGCCGTATCGAACAGTGATTTGCACATCGTTAACGCTCAGATTATTGACGCCAAAGGCTGCTATGTAGTACCAGGCGGAGTAGAGTTGCACGTACATGGAGGAGGCGGACGCGACTTCATGGAGGGCACAGAGGAGGCGTTCCGTGTAGCCATAAAAGCACACATGAAGCACGGCACAACCTCTATATTCCCAACCCTCTCGTCTTCTACCGTGCCAATGATTGAGGCAGCTTGCGAGACCTGTCAGAAACTCATGGAAGAAGAGAATAGCCCCGTACTCGGACTCCATCTCGAAGGTCCATACTTCAACCCGAAGCAGGCTGGCGCACAGATACCCGAATGGATAAAGCCACCGGTGGCAGAGGAGTACGAGCCATTGCTCGACAAGTATCCATGTATCAAGCGTTGGGACGAAGCTCCGGAGCTGCCAGGTTCTGTGGAGTTCATACAGTCGTGTCGTAAGCACGGCGTAGTGGCATCTATCGGTCACACACGCGCCACATACGCAGATGTTGTAGCCGGACACAAGGCTGGCATGATGCACGCTACACACTTCTACAACGCAATGCCAGTGGTATATAAGGAACACGAGTTCAAGGTGCCGGGCACCGTGGAGAGCGTGTACGCCCTTCCGGATATGACCGTAGAGGTGATTGCCGACGGCATACATGTGCCACCAGTGATGCTCCGCGTGGTTTATCAGATAAAGGGCGTAGAGAAAACAGCCCTCATCACCGACTCGTTAGCATGTGCTGCAAGCGACGAGGGCGTAGCATTCGACCCGCGCGTGATACTTGAAGACGGCGTGTGCAAGCTTGCCGACCACTCAGCCCTCGCTGGTTCTATCGCCACAATGGATCGTCTCATCCGCACGTGTGTGCAGATGGCAAACATACCGATGGAGGACGCATGTCGTATGGCGAGCGAGACTCCTGCAAAGATTATGGGCGTGTTCGATCGTAAGGGCTCGCTCGAGGACGGTAAGGACGCTGATATCATGATGTTCGACAAAGACCTTAAACTCACCTACGTAATGCAGATGGGTAACGAGGTGACTAACGAACTCTAAAAAGAAATAATATGTTGAAACAATTTGTCAATGGTCGCATCCTAACACCTAAAGGATGGCTTGATGGCGGCTCCATAGTGACGGACGGCAACAAAATCAGAGCCGTCTCAAACATCGACTTGCATGTTGTGGGAGCTGAAATCATCGATGCCCAAGGAGGCTATATCGTCCCAGGCGGCATTGATATGCACGCTCATGGCGGAGGCGGTCGCGACTTCATTGAAGCCACGCAGGATGCTTTTCGTGCAGGTGTCAATGCTCATCTGAAGCATGGCACCACCGCAATATACCCAACATTATCGTCGTCGACAATACCTACCATTGAGGCTGCCTGCAACGTGTGTCAGAAACTCATGGCGGAGAAAGATAGCCCAGTGCTTGGATTGCACATCGAAGGTTCGTATATCAATAGAAAGCAAGCTGGTGCACAAAACCCAGTGTTGATAAAGGCACCTATTATATATGAATATGAGACGCTGCTCAAAAAGTATAAGTGCATCAAACGTTGGGATGAGGCACCAGAGCTGCCTGGCTCGGTTAGATTTATCAAAGAGCTACGTAAGCATGGCGTGCTTTCTGCTCTCACCTGCACACGCGCTACCTATGAGGATGTGGTGAAAGCGCATGATGCCGGAATGACACATGCCTCGCACTTCTACAACGCAATGCCCGTAGTGTACAAGGAGCACGAGTTCAAGGTGCCAGGCACCGTGGAGAGTGTTTATGCGCTGCAGGATATGACGGTAGAGGTGATTGCCGATGGTATACACGTGCCACCAGTGATGCTTAAGATTGTATATAAGATAAAAGGTGTAGAAAGAACAGCCCTCATCACCGACTCTTTGGCTTATGCAGCAAGCGAAGGTGATGTGTCTCCGGAGGCTCGTGTGATTATGGAGGATGGTGTGTGTAAACTCGCCGACCGCTCGGTGCTTGCCGGCTCCATTGCCACTATGGATGTGCTCATCCGCACATGTATACAAAAGGCTGAAATACCGATGATAGATGTGTTCCGCATGGCAAGCGAAACACCTGCAAAGATTATGGGCGTGTTCGACCGCAAAGGCTCAATAGAGGAGGGTAAGGATGCCGATATCGTTGTCTACGACAAGGATATAAACCTTACCTACGTAATGCAAATGGGCAAGGAAATTGTCAATAAATTATAGCTGCGAGTTTGCCACGCTACGGCAACATTGTTGTTGTGCTACCGAAACTTTATTGCCGTAGCGCGACAACAATGTTGCCGTAGCGTGGCAAACTCACAGCGTAATTTTGTGGATGTAATGTTGTCTATTCTTGCGTTGTGTCGTTGATGTTGTCTGTGTGCAGAATGACACTCGTAGCACCAATTGTGAACAATGTGCCGTCCTCGATAACGCGTTGCTCGCGGTCGCCAAGAATAACGTTGTCGACGAAGGTACCAGTGTAGCTCGGTCCGTCCTTAAGCACATACTTCAAGTCGCCCTTTTTATCGCGGCTTACTGTGATAGAACAATGGTTGATGTCGATGCTCGGGTCGTTTGTCTCGATAGCGCAGTTTACACCGCTATTCTTCATGTAGCGTCCGATGACGTTCACACCCATGTGTAGCGGAATGATCTGCTTGTAATGGAATACGTTTTCGATAACGGTGATGTAGCCACACTCGCTTCCTTCTGCATTTTCTTCAGGAATATCCTCTTTCTGCGTGTTGCGCAGTTTTGAAACACCAATGCGTATGCCGAATTGCTTGCCACAGTCGGGGCATTGGAATACTAACGACTGTCCTTCGGTGTATTTCTTCTCGTCGAATGTGATGAAGTTATCACATTTTGGGCATCTTACTCTTTTCATTTATTTTATTTCTGTTATCCAAGATCCTTCAAATTCGATGTTGTCTGTCAGCATGTTCTTTGCTTTGTTTGCCTCTTCGCGAGTGCTGAACTTGCGATATATCACCTTTACGTGGCCATTGGCACCTATATAGACACGAGCTTCTTTCATGCCTTTACGATGAAGTTTGCTTACGTACTCCTCTGCGTTCTTTTTTGCTACACGGCTTGCAAGCACAATGCTGAAGTATCGCTCTGATGTTTGCTCGTTGGTGTTGTTGATTATTGTTGCAACTTCTTTGTTCTCAGCGTTATTTGCTGTGTTCGCTTCAGTGTTTGTTGCGCCTTCTTCTGCCGCTTCGGTTGCTGTCATGTCGTTCAGTTTATCGGGCGTGCCACTGGTTATGTCTTTTGGCATAATCTCGTAGAACCAGTTTGCGTTTATAGCACTTTGGTTGATGTTGGGCTTGCTCGAATCGCCCAACTTGGCAGGCATTGTGAGCATGAAGATGATGGCAATGCAAGCTGCAGCCACATGTTTGATGTAGCGCAACGGAATGTGTACAGATAGTGTTTCGTCTGCCACGTCCTCTTCAGTCTCGGTCTGCTCGATAGTTTCGCTTACTTTTGCTGTAGCTATGGCTTTTTCCTCAACAGTATTTGCCACAGGGCGTATGTTGATAGCGTCAAGTCCGTAGAGCGCAGGAGTGATAATGCCAGTCTCTTCGGGGATGAACTCTAATGTGGAGCCGTTGATGACAAATTTACCGATTCTTAATAGCTCGTATATGTGCTCTTCTTCGATGTGACGTTTGAGACTTTCAACATCTGTTGCTATCTGTTTAAGTGCTTCAGGGAAACTGATGTCGTATGTGTTGACATATTCCTGGGCTAAGAGCGAGTCGTTCATGGTCAGCTGCGGATTGAAGCCAACAATGCGCATCGGAGGAATAAAAATGCAGTTCTCCTCGTCGTATTTGGCAGGAATATTGTGAGCCATAAATCCACCAAAGCCCGGAACAATGACACAATCATTGTTCAACAGTAACCTTGCTATATGTTTCTCCAAATATCTCATATCTGCAAATTTACGAATTTTTAATTATAACTTTGATATAAATGAATAAAAAGTGAATGGAAAAGATTAAAATATGCTTATTGTTTTGGTTTTCTTGCGAAATATGCTAACTTTGCAAGTGTTATGGCTGTGAAATCAGCATTGAGTAACGTGTAATAATTATGTATAAAAATATAGCAAAAACTTTATTTGTTCTGCTGCTTGTCCTCAAGGTAAGTGCGTGTGGAAATCGTCAGAATAAGGCGGTAGAGCCGACGGAAGATTTAACAGCAAAGCATGATTTGCAAGGAATATGGCTTGATGAGGATGGGGAAGATGTGGCTTTTCGTGTGAAGGGCGACTCTGTTTATTTCCCCGATTCGACCAGTGTACCTACGTATTTCCGCATCGAGAACCACTCGTTTGTGCTCATAGGAGGCAAGACTACTAAGTATAAGATAATGAAGCAGACACCAAATGTGTTCGAGTTTAAGAACCAAAGTGGTGAGACTGTGAAGCTTTACAAGACTAACGACGCGTCGTACATGGATGCTTTCGTGCCAAAAGCGGTGCAGAATATTAATCAAAAGAAAGTGGTGAAGCGCGATAGTGTTGTCTTCTTCAACGATGAGAAGTATCATTGCTACATACAGATTAATCCAACAACATATAAGGTGGTGAAGCCATCGGTTAATGATGACGGAGTAGAGGTGGACAATGTGTATTATGACAACATTGTTAACCTAACGGTATTCAATGGAAGTAAACGCTTATTCTCTGCCGATATGCGTAAGGAGGCGTTCGTCAATGAGGTGCCAGAACAGTTCCTAAAACAAGCAGTTTATAGCGATTTGTATTTTGATCGTATTGATGCGGAAGGTTTACATTTTTTCTCTGTTCTTGCTATGCCAGAGACATCAATAAGCTATATGGTAGAATCTATTGTAGAGTTTAATGGTAAACTTATAAAGCGGATTAAAAAGTGATTTAGTCCGCTTCACTATTTTTCGAGTTGTACTATCAAGAATATTTCATTTGGATATAAAACAAAAAACATAGATTGTCTCACGACAACCTATGCTTTCTTAACCTTAATAATCTAATACCATGAAAAACACGTTGCAAAGATAGTCTGAATTTATAATATAGACAAGTGTTGCTCTAAAATAACACATTGAAAATAATATAATTTAAGTAAACGGACGTACTTTGTATGGTGCTTTTAATATCGTTTTACAATATTTGTCTTATATTGGAAGTGTTATTTCCATTGTTTTTTATAGCCCCAACATAGTTCCTATTTGATAGACCACAGCCGAGACAATCCATGCTAATGCTGTTGTGTAAACAGCTGCGAATGATGCCCACTTCCAAGAACCAGTCTCGCCTTTTATTGCAGCAATGGTTGCGATGCAAGGGAAGTAGAGCAGAACAAACAGCAAGAAGCAATATGATGAGAGCGGAGTGATGCCGTCGGCTACCATCTGCTTGCGCAGATTAGAATAAGACTCTTCGCTTCCTTCCTCTACCACATCGTCGTTGTGATAGAGAATTCCCATGGAAGAGGCTACAATCTCCTTTGCACCGATGCCTGAAATAAGACCTACATCAAGCTTCCAGTCGAAGCCTTGTGGGCGGAAAACGGGTTCTATAGCGCGACCGATGCGTCCGATGTAGCTCTGCTCCTGCTGCTCTACGCGCGAAAGTTCTTCGTTGTGTGGAAAGTAGCCAAGAGCCCACACTATGATGCTTGCAACCAGGATGATGCCACCCATCTTCTTCAGATATTCTTTGCCTTTCTGCCAAGTGTGTCTGCCGATAGCTTTCGCTGTTGGGAAGCGATAAGGCGGAAGCTCCATAACGAACGGAGTGTCTTCACCTTTGAACAACGTCTTGCTGAAGAGGCGACTCATGAGTATAGCCATGATTATGCCTACGACGTAGAGAGACATCATCACACTGGAGCGATATTGCTGCGCAAACATCGTTCCTATAATCATTATATATATAGGGAAGCGTGCAGAACAGCTCATAAGTGGAAGTATCATCATGGTTATGAGTCGTGAGCGGCGACTTTCAATGGTGCGTGTAGCCATTACGGCTGGCACATTGCATCCAAAACCCATGATTAGTGGTATGAACGACTTGCCATGAAGCCCCATTTTGTGCATCAGTTTATCCATGATGAAAGCAGCACGAGCCATGTATCCACTGTCTTCCATGAAAGATATGAAGAAGTAGAGTATCAAGATTTGTGGCAAGAAGACAATCACCGAGCCAACACCGCCGATGACACCGTCGATGAGCATGTCCTTTAGAGGACCGTTTGGCATGGTGCCGGCTATTGTTGTTCCAATCCACTCAACACCACTCTCAATCCACCCCATAGGGTACTGACCCAAGGAGAATGTTGCTTCAAACATTATCCAAATCATAAGGATGAAGATGGGGAAACCAACGTATCTGTTGGTGATAATTTGATCTATGAGGTGTGTCAGCTGGTAGGTGTCCTTTTTGTTGCCAGTTTGGTAGCCTGCCTCTTGCAACGCACCGTGAATGAAGCCATACTTCGCGTCCATGATGACCGTTTCGCAGTCTTCATGGGTGTAGTTCTGTACATCAGCAACAGCCTTGTCGCGCACAGAGAATATCTCTTCTGCACGGCTTGTTGATGAAACGATGAGATGCTCGGTCTCCTTGTCTTTCTCCAAGAGTTTTATGGCGAGGTAGCGAGTGGAGTAGCGATGTCGCAAATCGTTCTCCTGCTTTAGTACGGCTTGTATAGCCTCAATACCTTCCTCTACGTATGGACCGTGGTTGATGTGGATATGACGGAACACATTGTGCTTAGGTTTTACACCGCTTGCAAAGTCCTCCTCGTGCTCTGCATCCTCCTTCTCCGATTTGCGGTATTGCTCGTGCCACTGTCGTATGCCCTCAGCTACTTCAGGGTCGAGATTGCCTTTGTCATCGAGGAAGTCGAGGCCCTCGTACATATTAATAATAATGTGGAAAAGCAGCTCGACACCTCTGCCAGTGGTGAACGTTGTGGGAATCATTGGCACACCAAAGAGTTCGCCGAGCTTCGCATAGTCGACATTGTCGCCACGCTTCTCTGTTTCGTCGAACATATTTAGAGCACAAACCATGCGTAAGTGCATGTCTATGAGTTGGGTTGTGAGGTAGAGATTGCGCTCAATGTTGCTTGCATCAATCACGTTGATAACAACATCAGGCGTGTGCTCAATAATCTCTTTGCGCACATAAAGCTCCTCTGGAGAATATGCAGAGAGCGAGTATGTTCCAGGCAAGTCGACTATATTGAAGTCGTAACCCTCAAAAGAGGCGTGTCCCGTCTTTGCGTCAACAGTAACTCCTGAATAATTGCCAACTCGCTCGTGAGCTCCAGAGGCAAAGTTGAACAACGATGTCTTTCCGCAATTCGGGTTGCCAACCAATGCTACGTTAATGGTGCGACGCTTTTTCATCGCGGCATCGCGTAGCTGTGTGTCGCTCAAGCTATCGCTTCCTTTCTCAAGTGGTTCTGAAATCTTGGGTCTATTCTTTTCTATCTCGGCTGCTTCTTCTACCGAAATCACTTCTATCATATCTGCTTCAGAGCGACGAAGAGAAACTTCGTAGCCCAGAATCTTGTATTTTACGGGGTCTTGCAGTGGCGCATTTAATAGCACGTCAACTACTTTTCCTTTGATAAATCCCATCTCGACGATACGTTTGCGAAAGCCTCCGTGTCCCATGACCTTCACAATTACTCCGCGTTCGCCAGTCTTTAATTCAGATAATTTCATATTGTTTCAATATTTGTTCGATGATATTATCCCTCTTGAAAGTGAATGTTATTAATATACGATGTCTTATAAGGGCACAAAAGTACACATAAAAATTGAAAAAGAAATAACTTCATGTCGTACATTTTTTTAAATACCTAAAAATGATTAATGGATGTGTTGTGTTCAAATACAAATTAAAATTGCTAACTTTGCATTTTGAAACAAGTAAAACAAATAAATAAGAAAATGGAAAATCATTTCTTTTATTATCTTTTATGTATATTGGCTGCAGTGGTCGGCTTTCTGGTAGTTAAGAAAATTACAAGTTGTATGATAAAAGTTGTAATAGCACTTGTAGTGTTAGCTGCTATAGCATTCATGTATTTCAAGTTTATTGCTTAACCCCAAAACATTTAGCTCTCAGATGAAGTTGATTGTAGACAGCGGAAGTACCAAGACAGACTGGTGCTTTGCGAAATCTTCCGATACATATATATTAGTGCAGACAGACGGAATAAATCCCATTGTGCAATCATTCGATGAGATCGTGTCTGTTGTGCAAGATCAAATGCTTACTTGCGCTAAGCTGCAATTTATAGATGTGGCATCTTTGGAGAATGTGTTCTTTTACGGAGCAGGTTGTACACCTGAGCATAGCCATATTGTGGAAGAGGCATTGCACTCGGCTCTTGGTGAAAGTGTTTCGGTTTATGTTGAGAGCGATTTGTTGGCAGCAGCACGTGCGCTTTGTGGTACGCATCCTGGTATAGCATGTATATTAGGAACCGGTTCTAATTCGTGCTACTTTGATGGTGATAAAATCAAAGAACATACACCTGCGTTAGGATATATCTTGGGTGACGAGGGTAGTGGTGCAGTTCTGGGACGCACTTTTATTAATGGTATATTGAAAGGCACTCTGCCACAAGAGTTGCGTGACGAGTTCTTTGAAGAGTATCATACAAGCCAAGCTGATATTATAAACAATGTGTATCATTCTGCTTTACCTAACCGTTTTCTTGCATCGCTTTCTAAGTTTATATTGCCACGCATTAGTAATGAAAAGTTGGAAGCACTTGTCGTTCGGAACTTTGAAAGTTTTATAATTAATAATGTTAAAAACTATGCGTATGCAGAGCCTGTAATAAATGCTATGGGTAGCGTGGCTTACCTATATCACAAACAATTGGAACAGGCTGCAAACAGACAGGGTTATCGATTGGGAAAAATATTAAAAAGTCCGCTTGAAGGCTTGCTTAAATATCATTTTGTAAATAATTAAATATAGGCAATGGGCTACAACGGCTATTTGCGTGCATAAAAAAGCAAATTGCTACTGATGTGTTTGCGTAAACAATATGAAATGCAACATAGAGTTAGCAAATTTAGCTGAAAAACTTTGGCGTTTTGCGAAATACAGATTATCTTTGCAGTTAGATAATGCAAACGTTCTCAATCGTATTGAAAACGATATGCAAACGCTTGCTTTGGCAGAAAGATATGATGTAATATCAAGAAAAAATATTAACGTTTTAGACATATAATTACTATTTATGAGCGAAAAAAGAGTTTATACTTTCGGTAATGGACAAGCCGAAGGTGATGCTTCAATGCGTGAGGTACTCGGTGGTAAGGGTGCAAACCTTGCCGAGATGAACCACATCGGTGTTCCTGTGCCTCCTGGTTTTACAATCACAACTGATACTTGTAACGAATATTATGAGGTAGGTCAGGATAAGATTGTTGAGCTGCTTACTGCTGAGGTTGACGCAGCTGTGGCTCACACTGAAGAACTGATGAATTGCAAGTTCGGTGACCCAAAGAATCCTCTGTTGGTTTCTGTACGTTCAGGTGCTCGTGCTTCTATGCCGGGTATGATGGATACCATCCTCAACCTTGGTTTGAACGATGAGGTTGCTGAGGGTATGGTTGAGAAGACTGGCAACCCACACTTCGTATATGATAGCTACCGCCGTTTTGTTCAGATGTATGGTGACGTTGTTCTTGGCATGAAGCCAGAGAATAAAGAGGATATTGATCCGTTCGAGGCTATCATTGAAAAGGTGAAGGAGGAGCAGGGCGTTGTTCTTGACAAGGACCTCTCTGTAGAGTCGCTGAAGAAGCTCGTTGAGCTCTTCAAAAAGGCTATCAAGGAGCAGACTGGTAGCGACTTCCCAACTGATCCGAAGGAGCAGCTTTGGGGCGCTATCTGCGCTGTGTTCCGCAGCTGGATGAACGAGCGTGCTATTCTCTATCGTAAGATGGAAGGAATTCCTGACGAGTGGGGTACAGCAGTTTCTGTTATGGCTATGGTGTTCGGCAATATGGGCGAGACATCTGCAACAGGTGTATGCTTCAGCCGCGACGCAGGTAACGGCGAGAACCTCTTCAACGGTGAGTACCTGATTAATGCTCAGGGCGAGGACGTTGTTGCAGGTATTCGTACTCCGCAGCAGATTACAAAGATTGGCTCACAGCGTTGGGCTGAGCGTGCTGGTATCTCAGAGGAAGAGCGCGTAGCAAATTATCCTTCAATGGAGGAAGCAATGCCAGAGCTCTACAAGGAACTCGATTCACTCCAGGATAAGCTCGAAAAGCACTATCGCGATATGCAGGACATGGAATTCACCGTTCAGGAGGGTAAGCTTTGGTTCCTCCAGACACGTAACGGTAAGCGTACTGGTACTGCTATGGTTAAGATTGCGATGGATCTTCTCCACGAAGGTATGATTGACGAGAAGACAGCCCTCTTGCGTTGTGAGCCGCAGAAGCTCGACGAGCTCTTGCATCCAGTATTCGATAAGTTGGCACTCTCAAGAGCTAAGGTTATTACACAGGGTCTTCCAGCTTCTCCAGGTGCAGCTTGCGGTCAGATTGTATTCCACGCTGACGATGCTGAGGTATGGCATGAGGATGGCAAGAAGGTCATCATGGTTCGTATAGAGACATCTCCTGAGGACCTCGCAGGTATGTCTGCAGCAGAGGGTATCCTTACAGCTCGTGGCGGTATGACTTCTCACGCTGCCGTTGTTGCTCGTGGTATGGGCAAATGCTGCGTTTCAGGTGCTGGCTCTATCAATGTTGATTACAAGACTAAGACCGTAGAGATTGAAGGAGTTGTGTACAAGGAGGGTGATTACATCTCTTTGAACGGTACAACAGGTCAGGTTTATGCAGGTCAGATTGAGACCAAGGCAGCTGAACTTTCAGGCGACTTCAAGGAACTCATGGACCTCTGCGATAAGTACACAAAGATGGAAATCCGTACCAACGCAGATACTCCGCACGATGCAAAGGTAGCTCGCACATTCGGTGCTAAGGGTATCGGCTTAACACGTACAGAGCACATGTTCTTCGATGATCAGAAGATTGTTGCTATGCGTGAGATGATTTTGGCAGACTCTGTAGAGGGTCGCGAGAAGGCTCTTGCTAAACTTCTCCCATATCAGAAGGCTGACTTCTACGGCATTTTGAAGGCTATGGATGGCTGCCACGTAAATATTCGTCTGCTTGACCCACCTCTCCATGAGTTCGTACCGCACGATAAGGCTGGTCAGGAAACAATGGCTAAGGAAATGGGCGTAAGCGTAGAGGAAATCAAGAAGCGCGTAAACTCTTTGGCTGAGAACAACCCAATGCTCGGTCACCGTGGTTGCCGTCTTGGTATCACATTCCCTGAGATTACAGCAATGCAGACTCGTGCTATCCTCGGTGCAGCTTGCCAGTTGAAGAAGGAAGGCTTCAATCCACGTCCTGAGATTATGGTGCCACTCATCGGTACAGTTCAGGAGCTCAAGCAGCAGAAGTCTATCATCCTTGCTACTGCTAAGGAGGTATTCGTTGAGTATGGTGTAGAGGTAGAGTTTGAGATTGGTACAATGATTGAGATTCCACGTGCTGCCCTTACTGCAGGCAAGATTGCAGAAGAGGCTCAGTACTTCTCATTCGGTACAAACGACTTGACACAGATGACCTTCGGTTATTCTCGTGACGATATTGCTTCATTCCTCCCTGCATACATGGAGAAGAAGATTCTGAAGGTTGACCCGTTCCAGGTTCTTGATCAGGAAGGTGTTGGTCAGCTTATCAAGATGGCTGTTGAGAATGGTCGCGCTACTCGTCCGAACCTCCGTACTGGTATTTGCGGTGAGCACGGTGGTGAGCCTTCATCAGTTAAGTTCTGCGCAAAGGTTGGTATGAACTACGCTTCATGCTCTCCATTCCGCGTGCCTATCGCACGTCTCGCAGCTGCGCAGGCTGCTGTAGAGGAATAATAAGATAAGCCCTCGTAACTAACGAGTTAGGCGGTAAGTCTCATAATAAAGAGACTTGCCGCCTAAATTGTTTTTGGTGGGTCTGTACGTTCTGTACACTAAGACAATTCGCTTCGCTCGTGAAATGAATAGACAAGTGCCCCCGAAATAAAGCGGTTGCTTTTTCGAGGGCACTTTTATAAGTGACAATCAGTTCGGAAGCTAACTGTTCGCCACTTACTGAACAATTAAAATTTAGCCTAACCTAAATACTTCATCAAAATTTTTGCGTTACCGCTATCGCGGAGTTTCGCAATGCTCTTCTCGCGAATTTGGCGTACACGCTCGCGTGTCAGACCGAGCTGGTCGCCGATCTCTTCAAGACCTTTCTCGTGGCAGCCGATGCCGAAGCACTCGCGAATGATTGTGATTTCGCGATCCTTGAGCACTTTGTTGAGCACCGAGTTAAGTTCTAATGCCATTGACTCGTGGTCGACTTGACGGTCTGTTCGGCTGTCTTCGCCACTCGGCATAACGTCGAGCATACAGTTGTCTTCGCCATCTTGGAAAGGAGCGTCGATACTTACGTGGTGTCCGTCTGCCATGAGGCTTTGACCGATTTTCTCTTCGTCTATGTTTGTAGCTTCAGAAAGTTCTGAAACAGATGGGTGTCGCTGGTTTTCCTGTTCAAACTTGTTAATCTCGTGGTTGATTTTATTCAATGAACCAACTTGGTTGAGTGGCAGACGTACGATGCGACTCTGTTCTGCAATGGCTTGAAGTATGCTCTGACGAATCCACCATACGGCGTATGAGATGAATTTGAAACCGCGAGTCTCGTCAAACTTCTGAGCAGCTTTTATCAGACCTATATTGCCTTCGTCGATAAGGTCGGTAAGGGTAAGTCCTTGGTGCTGGTATTGTTTGGCAACAGATACCACAAATCGCAGATTGGCTGTTACAAGTTTGTCCTTAGCGCGTTCGCCCTCCGGACCTCCTTTTTTGATTTTTTGCGCAAGCTCAATCTCTTCATCAATGGTTATCAGCGGAGCACGACCAATTTCGACAAGATATTTGTCAAGTGCTTCACTGGAACGGTTTGTAATACTTTTTTGAATTTTAAGTTGTCTCATCTTATATACCTAAACTTTCTTACGCGTAATAAACTGATGTCTGTTTTCGCAAAGGTTACGAAAACCCTGCAAAGGTACGATTTTTTGCCGATACACACAAATCTAAATATGCAAAACTTATGCGTGGCGTGTATTTTGTTCTTCATTCTTGTTGTATTTTTAAAAAAGATTGTACCTTTGCGAAATATACGGCTACGAATTGGGTCGTTAACCTCATAATCAGAAAACAAATACTATTACAATTATGAATATTAAAGTGCGTTTGGCATTAATGAACTTCTTGGAGTTCGCAGTTTGGGGTGCTTACCTCACTTGTATGGGTCAATATCTCGGAAATGCTGGTATGGGTGCCGAGATTTCTTGGTTCTATGCGATACAGGGTATCGTTTCGATTTTTATGCCTACCTTAATGGGTATTGTGGCTGACCGCCTTATACAACCTCAGCGTTTGCTTGGTTACTGTCATTTGCTTGCTGGTGTGTTTATGGTTGGTCTTTTTATGATGGGCATGAATAGTGCGGCTCCGGACAAGACGCTCTTTATGTCGTTGTACACGTTGAGTGTGGCTTTCTATATGCCTACGCTTGCGTTGTCTAACACAGCAGCTTTTGCTATTCTTACTAACCATGGTCTTGATACGGTTAAGGATTTTCCGCCGATACGTGTGTTTGGTACTGTTGGTTTTATCGCTACGATGTGGTTTGTGAATTGTGCTGTCGTAGATGGTGGCTCGTTTGGTTTGACACTTGCTGATAACGCTAATAAGTTTCAATATACTCATTTGCAGTTTCTTGTTTCGGGTGTGTTGAGCTTTGTGCTTTTTGTTTATTGTATGACGCTGCCGCAATGCAAGCTTCAGGCAAAGAAGGCGCAGTCGCTTGCGGAGGCGTTCGGCTTGAATGCTTTCAAGCTGTTCAAGACTAAGCGTATGGCTTTGTTCTTCATTTTCTCTGGTTTGCTCGGAATGTCGCTGCAAGTGACGAATGGTTATGCAACGCCGTTTATTACAAGTTTTAAGGGCATACCAGAGATGGCAGACTCTTTCGCTGCCAACAATGCTACGCTGCTCGTTTCGATCAGTCAGGTGGCAGAGGCTTTGTGTATTCTTCTTATTCCATTCTTTCTGCGTCGTTATGGCATAAAGATGGTTATGCTCATCGCGATGTTCGCCTGGGTGCTGCGCTTCGGTTTCTTCGGTTTGGGTAACCCGATGATGCCGGGTGTGCTGCTCTTCGTGTTGTCATGCGTGGTTTATGGTGTGGCGTTCGACTTCTTCAATGTGTCGGGCGGATTGTTTGTGAACGCGGAGTGTGATGAGAATGTGAAGGCTTCGGCGCAGGGTTTGTTCATGCTGATGACTAACGGTTTGGGCGCAACGGTCGGTACGCTCCTTGCTGGTCAGGTTATTAATCACTATTGCCATTGGACAGAGGGTGGTTATCTGCTGGGCGATTGGCAGACTTGTTGGTTCATTTTTGCTGGTTATGCACTTGTCGTGGCATTGCTGTTCCTTGTGATGTTCAGAACGAAGAAGGAGGTTAAGGCTTAGGGCATGAAGGAAATCAGATATTTCTATGTTCCCAATGCTGCGAGCGTTGGCGAGCTGCCGGAGGAGGAGGCGAAGCACGCTGTCAGGGTGCTTCGCCTACAAAGTGGCGACCGTATGGTGCTTGTAGATGGTGAGGGGGGATTGTTTGATGCTGAGGTTAGTGTGGCATCGGGCAAGCATTGCTTGTATAACATTCTGGAGACTCTGCCGTATGAGCGTGAGTGGCGTGGACGTATAAGTCTTGCCATTGCGCCTACAAAAATGATGGATCGTATGGAATGGATGGCGGAGAAGGCTACTGAGATTGGCTTCGACGAGATTAGCTTCTTGGATTGTAAGTTCTCTGAGCGCAAGACACTGCGTACAGACAGGGTGGAGCGTATCGTTGTCTCGGCAATGAAGCAGAGTCACAAGGCTTGTAAGCCTGTGGTGAACGAGATGTGTGGCTTCAGGGAGTTTGTTGCAAGGGAACGCGAGGGTCGTAAGTTTATTGCTCATTGTTATGAGGAGGTGGCGCGTCGGGATTTGTTTGACGAGCTTTCTGCGATGGACGCGGAGACGCCGGTCACGGTGCTTGTCGGTCCGGAGGGTGATTTCTCTATCGATGAGGTGAGGTTGGCTATGGAGCATGGCTACGAGTCGATATCGCTTGGCAGGAGTCGTTTGCGTACGGAGACTGCGGGTCTGAGTGCGGTGATGATGGCAAATCTTTCAAAGCGGAGGGGGTGAAGGAGTTAAGAAGTTAAGTAGTTAAGAAGTTAAGGAGTTAAGGAGTTAAGCCATTAGTGTTTTTGCTTGATTTACAGACCTTGAAAAGTTCGAGATTCTGGAGCAACAGAGTTAAGCCATTAGTGTTTTTGCTTGATTTACAGCATTAAAAGCATTTGGCTTAACTCCTTAACTCCTTAAACTTCTCTGAACTTTGTGAGGGTTTTATTCTTTATTGATGTATTGCAGTATCTGTTCGGCGTGAATCTTCGTCTTTATCTCTTTGGGTGTGAAGATTTTCTGGATGATGCCATTTTCGTCAACGAGGTATGTTGTGCGGAGAATACCGATGGTCTTTCTGCCGCAGGCTACTTTTTCGCCCCAGCAACCAAGTTGCTGCAAGAGTGTTGTCTCGGTGTCGGCGATGAGCGGGAACTGCAGTCCCTGAGTGTCGGCGAACTTCTTCTGCAGGGTCTGCTTGTCCTTGCTGACGCCTATTATGTCGTAGCCGGCAGCTGCCAACTCTTCTTTGTGTGCCTGGAGGGAACATGCCTCGGCTGTGCATCCGCTGGTGTTTGCCTTGGGATAGCTGTAAAGTACGATTTTGCGACCTTGATAGTCGCTTGCCTTGATTTCACGTCCGTCTTGGTCTATGCCAAGAATCTCGGGTATTTTGTCTCCTATGTTCATAATTGGGTTGTTTTGTTTTTATTTTTGTTTTTGTTTTATGTTGCAAAGATATGTATTCAATCTGAGATGAGCAAACTCTTTGCGCTCTTAATGTTGGATGTTTGCTGGTGGCATGGATTCTTGCTATTTCCCTTTTTGCAACATCTTACGCGACTTTTCTTTTGCGAAAGCCTGCATGTCCACAGCCACGTCATCCTCGTCCACAATCTCTACGCCGGTCATGGTTTCTATGATGTCTTCCATTGAGACCACGCCACGTAGGCAGCCGTATTCGTCGAGGATGATGGAAATGTGTTCGCGCTTCTCCAGCATCTTCTCCCATATTTGATATACCGAATCGTCTTCGTTGAAGGAAAGTATCGGGCGCATGAGGTCGGAGAGTTTTGTTTCAAATTTGTCGTCCGACAACTTCTTCAGCACCATGTCTTTCAGCACGTAGCCGATGATGTATTCCTTACTCTTGTCGTAGACGGGTATGCGTGAGAAATTCCATGTCTGCTGCTCGTAGAACTCCTTGATGGTAAGGTTCACGTTGGCAGATTCTACCACAATGGATGGTGTCATCACCTCGCGTGCCTTAACGGCAGCCAGACGGATGCAGCTTTTGATAATCTTGCTTTCTGACTCGCGGAAGATGCCCTCCGTGGTGCCTACGTCAACCATCGCCGACACTTCTTCGCGGCTCACGGAGGCTTGATGCGCCTTCGGGGTGAACACCTTTGTGATCAGCTCTGAGAGCAGAACGAGCGGGTAGGTGATGAAGATGAGCACGCGGATGATCTTGGTGGAAGGCATGGCGAGCGAACGCCAGTAGGATGCTCCGATGGTCTTGGGGATGATTTCGGAAAGCACAAGTATCAACAGCGTGAGAATGGCTGATATCAGTCCGAAGTATTCTTCGCCGAAGAGCTTCATTGACTCGGCGCCGACACCTGCCGAACCGATGGTGTGGGCAATGGTGTTGAGCGAGAGGATTGCGCCTACGGGACGGTCCACGTTGTTCTTGTACTGTTTCATCAAGGAGGCTGTCTTGCTGCCTTGACTCTCCTTCATCGAGATGAACGACATAGGAGTGGATAGGAGTACTGCCTCGAGGACGGAACATAAAAAGGATAGTGACAGAGCACCTAAGAAATATAATATGATTAAGCCCATTAAATGTATCATTTACTGCACAAAGATATCTATTTTGTGGGTATTTTTATTCCTTTGATGTCGGATGTTGGTATTCTTTAACTAAATGCCGTGGAATTTCTGTTTTGTTAGTATATTTCTTTTACCCCATCACTCCATCAAGCACCATTGTTGGCATAATACAGACAATATGCCATATCTACATTTGGGCGTTTTTAGTGAAATACCTATTTTTGATGACGCTCCGAATTTGGTGGTTTCTCTTATGATTACTATTTTTGCACTCGGAAAAGAATCGTATTTACACGACCGATAGTTGTGTTCATGCGGTTTATATAAAAGTTTTATAATTATAAAGATTATTGTATTATGATTATCGAAAATGTTCATGCAAGAGAGATCTTGGATTCTCGTGGCAATCCTACAGTAGAGGTTGAGGTGTCATTAAAGTCTGGTATCGTTGGTCGCGCATCAGTCCCGTCTGGTGCCTCAACAGGTGAGAATGAGGCTTTGGAACTTCGTGATGGCGACAAGAGCCGCTATTGTGGCAAGGGAGTATTAAAGGCTGTAGAGAATGTGAATAACGTGATTGCACCGGCTTTGGTCGGTTTCTCAGCCTTGGAGCAGCGTGCTGTCGACAATAAGATGTTGGAGCTGGATGGCACTAAGACCAAGTCAAACTTGGGTGCCAATGCTATTCTTGGCGTATCGCTTGCTGTGGCTCATGCAGCAGCCGAGTATCTCCATATCCCGTTGTATCGCTATATCGGTGGCTGCAACACTTACACCCTCCCCGTTCCTATGATGAACATCATCAACGGTGGTGCTCACTCTGATGCGCCCATCGCTTTCCAGGAGTTTATGATTCGTCCTGTGGGCGCTCCTAATGAGAAGGAGGCCATCCGTATGGGTGCAGAGGTGTTCCATGCCTTGGCAAAGCTCCTGAAGAGTCGCGGCCTTTCTACTGCCGTCGGCGACGAGGGCGGTTTCGCTCCTGCGCTTAATGGCATAGAGGATGCGCTTGAGAGCATCTGCCAGGCAATCAAGGATGCTGGTTATGAGCCGGGAAAGGATGTCAAGATAGCCATGGACTGCGCTGCCAGCGAGTTTGCTGTTCAGGAGAACGGAGAGTGGTATTATGATTATCGACAGCTGAAGGACGGTAAGAAAAAGGATCCTAACGGCAAGAAGCTCACGGCTGCAGAGCAGATAAAGTACTTGGAAGAACTGATTACCAAATATCCTATCGATTCCATCGAGGACGGTCTTGACGAGAACGATTGGGACAACTGGGTGAAGCTTACGTCTGCCATCGGTGACCGTTGCCAGTTGGTCGGCGACGACCTCTTTGTTACCAACGTGAAGTTCTTGGAGAAGGGCATCAGAATGGGTGCTGCTAACTCCATACTTATCAAGGTGAACCAGATTGGCTCGCTTACTGAGACTTTGGATGCTATAGAGATGGCTCATCGTCATGGCTACACAACTGTTACATCACACCGTTCTGGTGAAACAGAGGACACCACCATCGCTGATATCGCTGTGGCTACAAACTCTGGTCAAATCAAGACCGGTTCGATGAGCCGCACCGACCGTATGGCTAAGTATAACCAGCTTATCCGTATCGAAGAGCAGTTGGGAAATAACGCGGCTTACGGTTACAGAAAACTGAAATAGACGGGATTAATTATTGTTATTGAATAAATCATAATCGACATTAATGGGTATGAACAACCGTGATGGTTGGCCATGCCCATATTTTTATTTCCTTTTTTTAACAACACTCCGTTAATTCTAATGTAATCGTTTGAAAATAAGAGAGTTAATTAACATAATACAACTAATAAAATTTGATTAAGTGACTGATTATCAGCAACTTTATAAATCAAACCACGATATAACTTATCTGGAAATATATTTAGCACAGCTGAGCGTTGGAATACAATAACACTTCAGTACAATTATAAGAACTGGTATTTCTCTGCGACGGGAGTAAACTTGTTTACAAAACGAGGAAGTACAATTGAAAAAATTACCATTTCAGAAGTTCATCCCGAAAAATACATTCAGAATATCAGAAATAACGCAAATATGGTATTGCTGGGAGCAACCTACAGATTTGACTTTGGCAAGAGGCAGAAGAAGGTGAATCGCACATTGAATAATGACGGAGTGGAAAGAGGGGTAGATATTAACTATTAAATTTTTATTTTGGGAAAGATTAAACTTTGTTGGCAAATGGAAAGCACAGACTGTGGTCCAGCATGTCTGCAAATGGTCTGTGCATTTTATGGAAAATTCTCCATTTTCAATTAGTTTTGTGCCATTTCTCGACGGTTGTTTCCTCTTGATAATAGCACTCGTCAAAATATTCAAGCCATGAATCGAGCGTGGACTCTGTTATCTGACCTGAAATAATGTGGTCAATGATATATTTCATGCATCAAGATAATAGTCGAGTTCGTCGCAACTGCCTCCGCAACTATAATTGACATATTCATCGCAAAAATCTTTCTTTTCTGCCAGGTCATTGATAAAATCTTCGCCAAGCGGCTCATTGCATAAGTCGGAAAACACTTCTTCGATTGGATATTCGCCATAAAGAATTGCCTGCGCCTCCGCCGCCGTCAACGGCAAGGGCAAGGGCTCCTTCGCCTCGTCAATAGGGCAATTTTCACAACTGTCCTCCACGGTAAACCGAAACGTGTAATCGCCAGCTTCTATTCCCTTAATTTCTGCCCGAACCTCTGCCACTGCATCCTCATCTTCCACATCAAGAGCCTCCAGTTTCTCGGCAATGTCGCTCAGCTCTTTTGGAACGACATAATTGACCGACGTCACAAAGCCGTCAGGAAACGCCGCTTCGTATGCCAATTTGGAAGTTGTCATTCTTTCTCAACGGCAAATTTAAAACCCTTCAGTACAGCCTATATGCAGAGAAGGCGCATTCTTCAACAGAATGCGCCTTCTTTTTATTTATAAGTATATTTTCTTACTTGCCTTGCAGGGCGGCGATGCTTTCCTTGAGGGTTGCAATCTTCGCCTCGGCGTCGGCTTGCTTTTTACGTTCCATCTCAATAACCTTGGCAGGAGCGTTGTTTACGAATTTCTCGTTGCTGAGTTTCTTCAACACACTCTGGAGGAATCCTTCCTGATACTTAAGGTCAGCCTCAAGCTTCTTCAGTTCTTCCTCAACGTTGATGTTGTTGCCAAGAGGCACGGCATATTCCGTTGTGCCTACCATAAACGCCGCTGCAGTGGCATCTTTTTCCGACACATTTGCGACTGCCGACAGATTTGCAAGCTTCTTGATGATCGATTCTACCGGCACATTGCCCTCACCCATCACCTGCAACTCAAGTTCTTCCTTGTTGGGAATGTTTTTCTGCAAGCGCACAGTGCGGATACCGGCGATGATGTCCTTTGCAACGTCCATATCAGCAATTGTCTGCTCGCTGAACGCGCCTGCCTTAGGCAGCAATGCTGTCATTACGCTCTCGCCGTCTTTGCGCTCGGCGATGTGTTGCCAAAGTTCTTCGGTGATAAACGGCATGAACGGGTGCAGCAGACGGAGCAACGCATCGAAAAATCCGAGAGTCGCCTCATAAGTGGCACGGTCGACAGGCTTTCCATAGGCAGGCTTCACCATTTCAAGATACCACGAAGAGAATTCGTCCCAGAACAGTTTGTAGACAGCCATCAACGCCTCCGACAAGCGGAACTTGCCAAACAAGTCGTCGACCTCGGCAAGCGTTTTGTTGAGCACTGCCTCAAACCATTTCACAGCAGTTTTGGCATACTCCGGCTGCTCGATGTCGGCAACCTCCCATCCTTTCACAAGGCGGAAAGCATTCCAAATCTTATTGTTGAAGTTGCGTCCCTGCTCACAAAGAGAGTCATCATACAGAATGTCGTTTCCGGCAGGCGCTGCAAGCATCAAGCCCATACGCACTCCGTCGGCGCCGAACTTCTCGATAAGCATCAACGGGTCAGGCGAGTTGCCAAGCGATTTCGACATCTTACGTCCTAGCTTGTCGCGCACGATACCTGTAAAATACACATTGCGGAACGGCATATCGTTCTTGTATTCGTAGCCAGCCATAATCATACGTGCCACCCAGAAGAAGATGATATCCGGACCGGTAACGAGGTCGGCTGTTGGATAATAGTATTTTATTTCCTCATTGTCAGGATCAAGGATTCCGTTGAACAAAGAAATCGGCCACAACCAAGACGAGAACCAAGTGTCGAGCACGTCCTCATCCTGACGCAGGTCTTCAATCTTAAGCTCTTTGTTGCCTGTCTTTTCCTGAGCAAGGCGCAAAGCCTCCTCGACTGTCTCGGCAACCACATATCCGCCCTCCGGCAAGAAATATGCCGGGATGCGGTGTCCCCACCACAATTGGCGGGAGATACACCAATCCTTGATATTGGTCATCCAATGACGGTAAACGTTCTTGAACTTTGACGGATGGAACTTGATGTCGTCCTGCATCACAGCATCGAGAGCCGGCTTTGCAAGCGCGTCCATCTTAAGGAACCACTGCATCGACAGTTTCGGCTCGATCACAGAGTTTGTGCGTTCTGAGTGGCCCACCTTATTGGTGTAAGCCTCAACCTTCTCGAGCAGCCCTGCCTCGGCGAGATCTTTCTCAATCTGCTCGCGCACCGCAAAGCGGTCCATACCCACATAAAGTCCGGCAGCCTCGCTGATTGTTCCGTTGTCGTTGAAGATGTCGATGCTCTTCAAGTTGTGCTTCTCGCCGAGCATATAGTCGTTGACATCGTGAGCAGGAGTCACTTTCAAGCAACCCGTACCGAACTCAATATCGACATAGTCATCCTCAATCACAGGGATTTCACGTCCAACGAGGGGCACAATCACACGTTTGCCTTTAAGATGGGCGTTTTTCGGGTCGTTGGGATTGATACACATCGCCGTGTCGCCCATAATCGTTTCCGGACGTGTTGTGGCAACAATTGCATAGCCGTCCTCACCCACGATTTTATAACGCAGGTAGTAGAGCTTGCCATGCTCTTCCTTGTAGACCACCTCCTCGTCGCTGAGAGCTGTCTGCGCCGCAGGATCCCAATTGACCATACGCACGCCACGGTAAATCAAGCCTTTGTTGAAAAGGTCGACAAACACGTGAAGCACACTCTTCGAGCGCACCTCGTCCATCGTAAACGCCGTGCGGCTCCAATCGCACGAAGCGCCGAGTTTCTTCAGCTGCTCAAGGATGATGCCACCATGCTCCTCTTTCCATTCCCACGCATGTTTAAGGAACTCATCGCGTGTAAGGTCGGTCTTCTTTATGCCTTTCGAAGCAAGACGCGCCACCACCTTCGCCTCCGTTGCAATCGACGCATGGTCGGTTCCCGGCACCCAGAGAGCGTTCTTGCCCTCCATCCGCGCGCGGCGGATAAGGATGTCTTGGATTGTATTGTTGAGCATGTGTCCCATATGGAGCACACCAGTGACATTTGGCGGCGGGATAACGATTGTATACGGCTCCCGGCTGTCGGGAGTCGACTTAAACAAGTCGTGTTTCAGCCAATATTCGTACCATTTTCCCTCTACTTCCTCAGGGCTGTACTTCGACGCTAATTCGTTCATATTGTCAATAATTTTCAATTTCTATATAAGATGTGCAAAGTTACTCATCTTCGCCGAGAATTTCGATAAAGATTGTTATTATTTCGATTTTTTTGTCCGGTTTTGTCATCCCATGACTAACTTTGTATGAGCAAAACATATTTATGATGAAAAAAGTAGCAAAGATTTTTGTTTGCGGCTTGGCAATGACAGCAGTTTGCATGGCATCTGCCGAAGCCCAGGATTTGAAAGATTTATTAAACGGTCTTGGAGATGTGGTAAAAGAGACCGTGGCACAAAACAAAACAGTGACCGTAGCCGAGCTCAAAGGCACATGGAAGACAACCGGGCCGGCATTGGTGCTGAAATCAGGCAACATTGCCCAGCAGGCTGGCGGTTCGGCTATGACCACTGCAGCCGAAGCCAAACTCAAGCCCTACTACAAAAAGTTGGGACTGCTCAACACTTCCTGTGTTTTCGACTCCGAAGGAAATTTCACGCTCACTGTGAAGAAGGCACCCATCAAGGGCAAACTCACAGCCAACAGCGACGGCACGTTTAAAATGCAACTGCTCTCAACCATCGCCGGACTCACCAACGACGAGCACTCTATGACGGTCTACGTTCAGAAAGTGGGCAACGAGATGTCGATTTCCATGGATGTTAAGAAACTGATGACGATTGTGCAGGCGGTGGCAAAGAAAGGCGACCTGAAGACAATCAACACCGTGACGTCGATGCTGTCGAACTACGACCACATCTGCATCGGCTTCCGCATGAAAAAATAGCTTCCACACAAGCTTCTATGAAAAGAGTTTCCCAACGGAGACTCTTTTTTCTTTTTTTTGCCTATCTTCGCACATACAAACTGACGGATATGAAAAAACTGATACTGCTCATCGTGCTTGCCGCCGCCGCTTACGGAGGCTATAAAATATGGATTTCCGACGGCGAGGTGCTGAACGACTACATTGGCGAAGAGAATGTGACGAAGGCCAAGGAACACCTGTCGGCACTGACCGACAAGCCAGCGACTGCCGACACTGCCACAATTGCAGCCAACTGGTTTGCGACCGGACCTGCGGTCTACCTAAAGTCGGGCAATGCCGTGGGCAACCTCAGCGGGGAAGCCGTGGCCGCCATCGCCGAAAACCGACTGACACCCTACTATGAGCAACTGCAGCTCGATGACACTCATATTGAGTTTTCCGACGAAAACACCTTTGTCATCTTCGTGCGCGACGTGCCCGTGGAAGGACGCCTTGACAGGGTTTCAGGCAACAGTTACAACCTTTCGCTCCACTCATCGCAGGTACGCATTCCGGCTGCCTACAGCAACCAGAAGGCTTATCTGCAGAAAGACGGCAACCGCATGACGCTCACCGTCGACGTCAAACAACTTATCGGATTGGTGTCGGCGGTTGCCGACAACGCCGACAACGCCACGTTTAAAATGGCTATGCGGCTGACACGACAATACGACAACGTGTGCTTAGGATTCCACTTCAAGCGCGCCGAGCATCCCAGCAAATGAGCTGCAGCGCCTGCCGCCGACGCTGATGTCGGTGGCTGACACAACAGACACCTCCACCTTGCCGTCGTCACCCACAGCATAACCGCTGCGGAGCAACGCATTTGTTGCCCAATGACTCAACGACGGGTCGCTGCAACGCAATGCCACCGACCTATGTCCGGCAGGCAGCACCGCGGCAAACTCTCCTGTCAGCATATCGAAGGACACAGAGCGCGACAGAAACAGTTCATCCAACCGTCCCGAAAGCACCAAATCCTCCGTCTGCCCGTCAACGATTACGCCCCCTGGCAAAAGCAGCCACAAGCGGTCGCTGAGCGACAACGACAACGAGACGTCGTGCGACGACAGCAGTATGGCCTTGCCTTCGTTGTAAGCCAGACGGTGAAGCAGCTGCAACACGTCGACACGGCTCGCCACATCGAGAAACGATGTAGGCTCATCGAGCAGGATTACTGGTGTCTGCTGCGCCACAGCGCGCGCAATCATCGCTTTCTGGCGCTCGCCGTCGGAAAGTTCAGCGACAAATTTTTCAGCCTTATGGCTTATTCCCACCGCCTCCATCGCCTCTGCCACAATCTCACGGTCGCTGCTGTCAAGACGCCCGAGAAATCCCGTGTGAGGCTGACGCCCGAGTCCCACAAGTTCCTCAACAGTCAATCCGCCGGCTTGAGTGCGGTCGGTCGACACGACGCTCACCATCTTGGCCAACTCCTTGCGGCTCATTGTTTTCAACGATTTTCCATCGACAAACACCTCTCCCAGCAGCGGCCTCTGTGTCCCGGCAATGGTGCGCAGCAAGGTTGACTTGCCGGCTCCGTTTGCGCCAAGCATACTCACAAGCTGTCCGCCGCAAAGCGACAGGCATGCGTCAGCCACCACAACATTTGTCTTCTTGTCCACAACATATCCGGCAGACACATTTTTAATTTCGAGCAAGCGTTTCATCTCTGTCAGTTGAAATAGAATATCTTACGGCGGTTGATTATCACGTAAAGTATCACCGGCACACCGACAATCGGCGTGATTGCATTTATAGGAATCATACCATTGTCCATCGGCAACACACTAACCAGCGTGCACGCCATCGCCACAACCGCGCCGGCAAGGATAGCCACTGGAATCAACCGGTAGTGGTCGGACGTGCGGAGCAGCAGACGCGACACGTGGGGCACCACAAGTCCGATAAATCCTATAGGACCGCAGAATGCCGTGACAACGGCTGTAAGCAGTCCGGTGACCACAAGCAGCACATTGCGCGTGGAGCGAAGGTTGACGCCAAGGTTTTCAGCATAACGCCTGCCCAGCAGCAAGGCGTTGAGCGGCTTTATCAGCAGCAACGAGGCGGCAAGCCCCGCAACCACAACAGCGGCAAAAACCGGCAATTGGCGGAGCGTGACTCCGGAGAAATTGCCAAGTCCCCATATCACAAACGAATGCACGCCCTCTTCTGTGGCAAAGAAATTAAGCAACGAGATTGCCGACGAGGCGATATAACCTATCAAGATACCAACAATCAGCAACATCGTGCTGCTCTTCACAACGTTTGACATCACGAGCAGCAAAGCCATCACAACCATCGCTCCCACAAATGCGCCGGTAAGCGTGGCTACATATCCGCCAGCGGCGACACCAAGAACAGTGGCAAACGAGCTGCCGAACGCAAGCATAGCGCATCCGGCACCCAGACTTGCCCCCGTGGATATGCCAAGAATCGAGGGGTCGGCGAGCGTGTTGCCAAACAGGGTCTGCAACAGCAGTCCCGACACGGCGAGCGCACCTCCGGCAAGCGCAGCCGTGACGACAAGCGGCAGCCGACTTTCGAATATTATAAAATTCCACGGCTCATAGTCTGACGGACGACCGGTCAGAATGCGCCACACCTCAACAGCCGGCACATCGACTGTGCCCACAAGCAGAAGCGACAAAGCGAGAGCGATTATCGCAAAAACGAGCAAAGCCGTCACTATACGGAAACGTGCCATCTATCAATCCCCCATCGGTTTATAATATTGCAACGAGTAGTCAGGCAACAAGTCGGGATGAAACAGTTTCACGTATTCGCGAAGCAGACGCTCGGGGTGGAACGGTGTTTCCTCAAAAATCCCGCTTGTGGCGGAATCGACATAATAGACTCCATGATTGGAAAACGCGCTGAAACGGTCGTTGTGCGGATAAAGCGCAAGCATTGACTTGCGGTCAAGCGTCTGTCCGTAGACGGTGACAAGCCAGAAGTCGGCTTTCTGAGCCTTGTCGAGCACCTGCGGAAAGTCGAGCGACAACGATCCAGTCGACTGGTCGGCAGCCCATGGATATGCTGCGCCGGCATCGGCATAAAGCGAAGCCTTGTAGCTTTTGCCTCCTGGCACATACCATACTCCGTTGATGGCATATTCTGAAATCACCATGGGATGCTTGTCGGCTTTCTGAGCAACAGCCTTCACCGCGGCATAATCCTTAGCCACCTGCGCATAGACCTTCGCTGCCTGGCCGCTCTTGCCGAAGAGCAGTCCGATAAACTCAATCCAGCGTGCGCGGTTAAGGGGCGTGGACTCCATATAGTCTGCCATCTCAACAATAGGTATTCCCATATTGCCTATCGCTCCATAACCGCTGTTCTGCATCGGCGACAGGAATATGGCCTCCGGCGCGGCACTGACGATACGTTCAGTGGATGGCGACATCGACGAGCCGCAGTCGGATATCTTTCCGGATTTCAAACCGGCAACCACTTCGGGTGTCTTGAAATACTGTGCATCGAGTACTCCGACGATGGCATTTCCGCAGCCCAGCTCCACAATCGGACGGGCATACACATCACTGTAGACCACCGCCGAGCGCAACGGCACTTTTATCACCGTCGCATCGGGAAGCCCGTCGGGAAGCGGCTTGTCGCGTGGCACAAGCGCATAGCGGTGAAGTGTTTGTCCAGCCTTCCACGGATCGCGCACGGTCACCAGCGTATATCCGTCTTTCTCCTCTATGCCGAGCAGCTCCGACTCGATTTTTTTCTCTCTACCGCATCCTGCCAGCACGAGCACCGCCAGCAACAGCATAAATATCCTTGTTCTCATCGATTATATTTTTTCACTGATTAAAAAATAAGCAATACAAAGGTAGTCCAATGCCGACTACAAACAAAATATGCCTTTTGAAAATTTCACAATAAAAAAACATCCCAGAAACTTCACAGCCTCCGAGATGCCAAAATTCACACATGAAACAAATCTTATTTTCTTGCACTTGTAATGCCATTGTCAAGGACGGCCTCCGCCAAATGCAGTGCCTACTATACCGACACTGCCATACAATATAACGTATCGCCATCCATCGTAAAAAAAACATTTACGTATGTCGAAATGTTCACTTTCCAAACAGAGATTACACAACTCCTGCATTCCGCCATCAACACGAGTCATCACAAGCGAAGTTTCCGCCTGCGACGACACCGACATTGCCAGCAACAATGCTGGAACAACAAACATCCTTTTCATAATCAAAACTTAAAAATCTAAACCTAAAACCATTGTATCACCACAAAAGTAATACATACTCCTTGTAAAAACAATACTTTTGATATTTTAACTGCGTTTTTACCGACAAATTGACAGTTTTATCAGAAAAACCCCGAAAAACTTCGCAGCCTCCCGGGGATCATCACACATAAAACAAATCAATATGAAATAAAATTCTTTTAATCTATTCGCTTATCAAACCATGCCAATTGCCGACAAAACATCTGGAATTTGCCAGAGAAGCTTTGTCTGGACATTGCATCTATTTTTCAAACCTCCTTTTTCAAAATCTATATATCCTACCTCTTTTCGACGGCAAATTTATCACTTTGTAAACACAATTCCAAATAAATCCAACAAAATGTCACATTTTATCGACAAAAGATTGTCTTTTTCCATTTTTAAAGATTTGGATTCGTTTTTTTAGATTTCAAAATCAGAGAAATCCGGAGTGCCGGCAAGCAAAGAGGCGCAAAAAACCAGACGCGTATACACACAAAAAGAACCGTCATCGCAAGAATACGACAACGGAACTATTCGTTCTGCGTAACCCTATTAAAGTATTACTTATTGATAGAGTGAGAAACCGACAGACGTGCACGACCTTTAGCACGACGGCGAGCAAGCACCTTGCGTCCGTCGGCAGTCGACATTCTTAAACGGAAACCGTGTTTGTTCACTCTCTTTCTGTTCGAAGGTTGGAATGTTCTTTTCATTTTTGTATCTTATTTCGTTATTATTCAGTATTTCGGACTGCAAAAGTAACCATTAATTTCCTAAAAACAAAGCAATCAGTCCAAATATTTCAGAAATATTTTCACATCCTTCTGATTTTCAAACCGATACATTAGCGCAAACGGTCGCAATCGTGGATGATTTTATAGTCTTTTTGGATACGGCTCTTCGCCATCAGCGTGCAGGCAAGCGCAAGCACAGGCAGCGGAGCTGTCATCGTGAATCTCGGATCAACAACCGCCATAAAATATCCGCCAGCCACAACGGCAATTTCCGCCAACATGAGCAGAACACCTACAGAACACAGCATTTGCTGCATTTTCAGGTTTTTAAACTTAGTGATTGTGACAAGCAAAAACACTGCAATTGCGGCGGCAAGCACACGTGCCACCAAGACAGCGCCGCCCAATTCAACCACCGGCTGCGCAACACGCAACGGCTCGACCGCCGGGAATGCCGCCGCCAAAGCCATCGCTATCACTGAAATAAGCAGATAAACCGTCTGCCAACGTTGTAGTACCATATTCTATTTTTTCTGCAAATTTACTATTTCCTCCAAATCCTGACAACACCTCGCCAACTTTTGCAATGACTTATGGCAAGATTTTTGCTCTTTATTTGTATATTCGCAAATAAATTCAATATACGACAATGACCGACTTCCACAAAAAAAGCATTCAATCGCTGCTTTCCGAGAAACGCCTTGCTGAGGCGTTCGCCGAACTGCGACAGACGGCACAGACGCTGCAAAACTGGCAATTGAACAACCGGCTCGACGAGCTGGAGGAGTCATACAAATATATGATCCGCTATGTTGCTGACGGATGCAACGACCCTCAACGCGAGGAAATCCACAACGGCATCACCGCAAAACTGATGGAGCTTGCCGACATTACCGAACAAGAGCTGACAGTGCAGAACTCGCCTAAACTATACTACGAGACGCTGCGCATGGAGCGCAAGTACCCCAGAAGTCTGGAGGCGCTGCTCGAGGCATACCGCGAATGTGCCGACAAGACAGCATTGTTCTACGAGCTGCCGGCAGACAAACGCGACAGTGACCAGGAGAGGACACTGCTAATGGAGAAAGAAAAAGCCGCCAACGCTGTTTTCAAGCATATATGGGTCACTTTTCCCGTGACCGCTAACGAAGCCGGCACGCTTGACAAGCTGTTTGCCGACGCCGACGCCACGGCAGAAATAAAGGAATTGGCGATGGCGGCGACAATGCTCAGTCTGCTCGAGCACTACAGCGAGCACCTTCTGCTGTCGCTGCTCGACCTCTATGCCGCAAACGCTTTCAACGACGCATCGCTGTCAATGAAAGCGCTGTGCTGCGCGCTGATTGCCATGCACTGCCACCGCGAAACCATAAAGCACTCAAGCGCCATCTCTCTGCGTATTGCCAACATTGCCGACAGCGAGCGCGGACGCCGCGACATCATGACCGTGTTTCTGCAATTCATCCGCAGCCGCTCCACTGAGAGAATCAGTCAGAAGGTGCGCGACGAATTGGTGCCTAAACTGATGAAACTAAGTCCGGAGATGCGGCGCAAGATGCGCGACGGGTTTTCAGACGACATCGAAGAAATGGCAAAAAACCCCGACTGGCAGGAAATGCTCAACGAGTCGGGCATCACCGACAAGATGCAAGAGCTGAGCCGCATGCAGGCTGAAGGCAGCGACGTGTTTCTCAGTTCGTTCGCCAGGCTGAAGAGCTTTCCATTCTTCAACGACGTGGCGAATTGGTTTGTTCCGTTCACACCACGCCACTCGAGCATATTCCGCGTGTTTGCCGGCAACAGCGGCAGCATGTTGCTGTCGATGGTTGACCGCACAGGTGCATTCTGCGACAGCGACAAATTCTCATTCGCCCTGTCGGTAGCCACGATGCCCGACCAGCATCGCTCGATGATGATGGCACAATTCGACGAGCAGCAGGAGCAGGTCATCAACGAAATGGCAGACAGCCTCCCCAACCCCGACAAGCAGCGGGAGAACATCGCCAACAAATATGTGCAAAGCCTATACCGCTTCTTCAACCTGTTTCGCAGCCGCAACGATTTCTACAACCCGTTCTCGACAAGGCTCAACCTTATTGACGTGCCGTTTGTCAGCGACGCCCTTTCCGACACAAAAAGCCTGCGGCTGATTGCCGAGTTTTATTTCAGCATGCAATGCTACACCGACGCGCTGTCGACATTCGGCAAAGTGTTGAAACAAGACCCGCCTACAGCCTCCGACTATCAGAAGACTGGCTACTGCCACGAGCAACTGAAACAATACGTGCTTGCCACCGCCGACTATGAGAAAGTCGAGCTGCTCAAGCCCAACGATGTGTGGACCCTCAAGCATCTGGCTCTTTGCTACAGGGCCGTAAACGATACGGAGAAAGCCATCGCCAACTACAAACGCGCGGAAGCGCTGCAGCCCGACAATGTGGCGCTTGCCAACAATATTGCCAACTGTCTGCTTGAAGGCGGACGGATTGAGGAGGCGTTGAAATACTTCTTCAAAGTGGACTATCTGGCATCAAAAGGCGAACGGACAATGCGCCCCATCGCCTGGTGTTCGTTCCTGATTGGAAACTACAGCCAAAGTGTGGACTACTACAACCGCATCATCGCCAAGCAGCCCGGCGCAAACGACTACATCAACCGCGGACATGCCCTGCTGTGCAGCGGACAGGTGAAAGACGCCGTGGCAAGCTATATGGACGCCGTTGACAAATCAGGCGGCAGCGAGGTGCTGAAAACACTTGACGACGACCGCCACTACCTGCTCGACGCCGGTGTGGACAAACTCACCATCGCGCTGATATTCGACAAAATCCGATACAAAGGTTTGGGCACTTCGGAAAATATGTAGTAAATTTGCAAAAACATCAGTTATTATAAAAATATGAATTTCAAATCATTAATCATTCCATTATTATTTACAGCACCAATAATGACAAACGCTGAAAATATATTCTTTGAGGAATTCAAAACGACACACAACGTTGTGCCGTTCGACAGAATCGAGAAGAGTTTCTATGAGGAAGCAGTCGATTCAGGTATCAAACAAGCAGACCGCGAAATCGAGGTTATCGTCAACCAGCGCTCGCGCCCTACGTTTGAAAACACTATCGAGGCGCTTGAGAATGCCGGAGAGATGCTCAACCGCACGCTGCTCACATTCTATCCAATCCTGTCGGCCGACGGCGACGAGGAAATGAACCAAATTTCGCTGCGCATCGCCCCGAAACTGGCTGAACACAGCGCAAACATCTCTCTCAACGAGAAGTTGTGGCAACGCGTAAAGGAGGTCTACGAAAACCGCGACAAACTCGACCTCAACACTGAGCAGAAAACGCTGCTCAAAAACACCTACGACTCGTTTGCCCGCAGCGGTGCAAACCTTGAGGGCGCCGACCGCGACGCTTATCGCAAGCTTCAGGCGGAATTGTCGGAACTGACGCTCAAATTCGAGCAAAACACGGTGAAATGCACTGCCGCGTATGAATTGTGGCTCACAAAAGACGACCTTGCGGGTCTGCCGGAAAGCACGGTGGAGGCTGCCGCTCTTGCCGCCAAGGAAAAAGGCAAAGAGGGTCAGTATCTTATCACGCTGCAACAGCCCACATACATGGCGTTCATGAAATACTCCTCACGCCGCGACCTGCGCGAGAAGCTGTACAAGGCATACAACACGCAATGCGTCGGCGGAGAATTTGACAACACAAAAATCCTGAGCCGCATCGCCGAAGTGCGCTACGAGATCGCCAAACTGCTTGGCTACAACACGTATGCCGACTACAGCCTTGAGGACACCATGGCGCAAACTCCTGCCAACGTCTACAAATTGCTCAATCAACTGCGCGACGCCTACAAGCCGGCATGGAAAAAGGAGCTGAAAGAGCTGACCGACTATGCTCAGAAACTCGAAGGCAAGAAAATCCAGCTCCAGAACTGGGACTACTCATACTATGCCAACAAGCTGAAAAACGAGAAGTACTCTTACAATGACGAGGAACTCCGTCCTTACTTTGAGCTCAACAACGTAATCAAAGGTGTGTTCGGTCTTGCAACGCGTCTCTACGGCTTGCACTTCACCGAAAACCAGAACTATTCGGTATACCATCCGGAAGTAAAGTCGTTTGACGTGACCGACGCCGACGGCAACTTCGTCGGTGTGCTCTACACCGACTTCTTCCCACGCGACACCAAGCGTTCAGGCGCATGGATGACTGAATTCCGCCCGGAGCGCATCGTCGACGGCGTCAGCCAGCGTCCGCACGTAACTCTGACAATGAATTTCACAAAGCCTACAGAAACAAAGCCTTCCCTGCTTACGTTCTATGAGGTGGAAACGTTCATCCATGAGTTCGGACACGGCCTGCACAGCCTGCTCGCTCAGACTAAATATCAATCAATGTCGGGAACCAACGTGTACCGCGACTTTGTGGAAGTGCCGTCGCAATTCAACGAGAACTTCTTGACACAAAAAGAATTCCTCGACAGTTTCGCACGCCACTACCAGACAGGCGAGGCTATTCCTCAGGAGCTTGTCGACAAGGTGATCAAGTCATCACAATTCGGCGCGGCGTATGCCTGCCTGCGCCAGCTCAGCTTCGGCTACCTCGACATGGCATACCACACAACGACAGCGCCTGTGACCGATCCTATCGCGTTCGAACGCGAGGCGATGAAGCAAGTGCAGATGTTCCCGGCCGTTGACGGATGCATCATGGCTCCGCAGTTCAACCATATCTTCTCCGGAGGTTATGCAGCTGGCTACTACAGCTACAAATGGGCAGAGGTTATCGAGGCCGACGCTTTCCAATATTTCAAGGACAACGGCATCTTCAATCCTGAGATTGCCAAGTCATGGAAGGACAACGTGCTTAGCCGCGGCGGCACAGAAGCCCCTATGGTGCTCTACAAGCGTTTCCGCGGTCAGGAGCCTACAATCGACGCTCTGCTGATTCGCGACGGCATCAAAAAAGAAACTAAAAAGAAGAAATAATCAATATTTCTTCGCAATCCCACCAAAACGAAAAGGCGCCCAAACGGCGCCTTTTCTATTTTGTTTTTCTGAACTACGTTTTCAATCCACCTCGCCGTCAAGCATTTTCTGACATCCGGCTTTCATAGTCTCACGACAAATGCTCCACGCGCGACGTGTCCTTGCTGAACGTATATCCGTTTGCCTGATGGGTGGCAAGCACAAGCACTTCGGCAATCTGCACATGCTCTGGCGCGTTGGCGGCATACAGCACCACGTCGGCTATGTCGTCGCCGTTGAGCGGATGGATGCCGGCATAGACGCTGTCGGCTTTCGACTTGTCGCCACGGAAACGCGTGACGCTGAAATTGGTTTCCACAAGTCCGGGCTTCACGTTGGTGACGCGCACACAGGTGTCGACAAGATCAATGCGCAAGCCGTCGGAAAGAGCCTTCACTGCCGCCTTCGTGGCGCAATACACATTGCCTCCGGCATAAGCCTGGTCGCCCGCAACGCTGCCAATGTTGATTACGTGCCCGTGGTTGCGCTCCACCATGTGTGGCACAACGAGGCGCGTCATCGTAAGCAATCCCTTGATATTGGTGTCGATCATTGTTGACCATTCATCGATGTCGCCCTCAAATTCTTTGTCAAGGCCGAGAGCAAGCCCGGCGTTGTTGACCAGCACGTCAATGTCGCGCCAACGTCCAGTAAGGCTGTCGAGAGCCTCCTGCGCCGCCTTGCGGTCGCGCACGTCGAAAGCAAGCGTAGTCACCTCCACTCCTTCCAATTCAGCCTTCATAGCCTCCAACTTTTCCTTGTTGCGCCCGGTCAGCACCAAATCGTAGCCGCTGCCGGCGAATTTACGGGCACAAGCCTCTCCGATTCCGCTCGTAGCCCCCGTTATCAATGCTATTCTGTTCATTGTTGTCTAAGTTGTTTTTTCAAGGCAAAATTAGCAATAATCAGTAAAAAATGGCACCAACCCGCATTTTTTAATTCTTTTGTTGCCCACCAGAGCCATTGCCGCCACCCTTCATCACGTCGTCGTTGCTGATTGAGCGTTCCGTGCGTTTCACGTTTACATTCATACTGCCAAGCCTCCATGACAGGCTGACTCCGAAGCGGCATGCATAATCCTTGTAATGCGACGTCTGCCGATAAGTGTCGGTGACAGTTGTGCTTGAATATTTTTTCCATGCCGAAAAGAAATCGCTCGCAAAGAGAGATACCTCCATACGGTCTTCTTTGAGGAATGAGCGGTTGAGCGAAAGTCCGTAGAAATTATATGAGCCCGAACGGCCTTGCAGCGAGATGTAGGGCGCGCCGTATCCGCCGTAAGCCGTAAAATCCAGCTTCCACGGCAAACGTTGCTGCAGTTGTGCATAAAGATTGCCACCGAAACCACTGTTGCTTGAACCGAGTTCTTTGCTCCGCAAATCAACATAGCTGCCACTTGCCGACAACATGAAGCTTGTTTTATCAGTGATGTTCCAACTCATCCATACCGACAACGACGTGCGTTGCGTGCGCACATAGTTTCCATAAGTTGAGTTGCGCACGCCATCTTCGTCGACAAACGAATAGCCCGTCACGCCATTGTTGACAAAACTATAGCGCGCGTCGGCATTGAGGTTTACCTTCGAAGTGAAAATATTGTAACTCAAACTGATGCTATGGCTCTTCTCCGTCGACAAGTCCGGATTGCCGTAGCTGACATCGTTGGGCGTCGCCGAAATGCGGAACGGATTAAGAAACCCGATGCCCGGACGGTTCAAGCGCATATTGTAGCCGACGCGGATATTTGACATCTCCGAAAGCCCATAGCTTATGGCCGCCGACGGCACCACATCGTCAAAATTCTTGCTGAAGTTGCGGTCGGGATGACGTTCATATTCCACGTTCATAAACGTATGCTCATAGCGCACACCCGTCTTGAACCCGAATTTCTGTATTTTCAGATTATAATCCGCATATGCCGCCACAATGTTCTGACGCTGGCTGTAGTCAACCGAACTGTCTTCGTCGCCCGGCAAAGAGCCGTCAACCTGCTCCAGCAGCAGCGTCTGGCTGTCGCTGGCATTTTTGCGCGCAATGAACTTCATTCCCGCATCCACATAATGGTGTTCGTTAATGGGATTCACATAGTCGACCTGCACGGTGTGCTCCGCAGTGTGCGATTTGTTGTCCTGTCCCTGAGCGTATGTGATAAACGGCACCGATACCACATCGGAATACGTTGTTTCTGTCTGTGTCCGCTTCGGTGATTTGTCAAACTTATACGACACTGTCAGCAACTCGTCTTTCTTCTTGAACGAATGCTGATAGTCGACGCCTACCGAATGGCTGCCATATTTCGACAAGCTTTTGTCCAACGTATTGTAGGAATAGACCGGCACCTGTGCCGCATCAAGCATTACGAACGACGACGTGCCGTGGCTATTGTCGCGCCATGTGTAGAAATCATAACTGAACGTCACAAGATTGAGCGAGTCTGCCTCGTAACTGCCCGACAGCGATCCATAGTGCATCTGCGAGCGGCTGCCGTCAGCGCGGCTGACACTGCGTAATGTCTGTTTCACTCTTCCGTCGGAGTCATAGTCATCACGCTCATAGTCAGACGAAGAACTATTGTTGCGGCTTTCATAACTATACGAATAGTTGCCGCTCATCGTGAATTTCCCAACTTGGACCGAACCGTAGGCATAGGCCGACGGACCTTTGTTGCTGCCGGTCAGTCCGGCCGAAAGGTTATACCCCTGCATCCTTGTGCCCTGCGTGACGATGTTTATGATTCCGCCCACTCCCTCCGCGTCATATTTGGCACCGGGGTCGGTTATCACCTCTATCGACTTCACCGAACTTGCCGGCAGGCTGCGGAGCACCTCCTTCGGGTTGTTGCTCATCATCGTGTTTGGTTTGCCGTTGACATAGACCTTGAAATTCGACGAACCTTTCACCGTTATGTTGTCCTGACCGTCGACCGTCACCATAGGCACCTTGCGAAGCATCTGGATAGCCGTTTTCGACAACGCCTCGGGGTCGTCTTCAACGCGATATGTGACTTTATCGATATCCGCCTTCACCAAAGGCTTCTGCGCCACCACGCTGACCTCTTCAAGCTCAACGCCGGAAACAAGCGCCACGCGTCCGAGGTTGCACACACGCGCCGAGTCGCCCACCGCAAATTCAATGGAACGTTGACGCATACCTGTGCCGCTTACCGTCAGCGTATAAACTCCCGGCTCAGCCAGTTTCTCGTCAAACGCGCCGTCGACTCCGCTTATGCCGAGCGTCGGTTCTGTTCCTCCGTGCTTGTCTACACGAAGCGTAGCATACGGCACCGGCTCATTTTCCAACGAGTCGACAACCACTCCTACAACACTGAAATTTTTGGAATTACCTATCCCGACAAATGCCGCCAGTAACAACACTGCAACAAGAATCCGCTTCATCAAAATCTTTTGTTTTATATCATTGTGAATTATTGCGCAAAGATAGTGCAAGGTGAGTGGAAAAAAAAGAGCTTGCTCAATTTTCTTTCCCGAACCGCAGCCTATCTTATCAAAAGATAGTGCAAGGTGAGAGAAGAGCAAAACAAATTTATTTGATTTTGCGCTTCCGAACCTAAGGTTTAGCGTTTATTAAAGTGTTGATTGGAGCGTTTTCGGGAGACTCTCTGCTCTCCACTTCGCTCTTTCCTCTTGCCACGTGCATCTTACTTTTGGCGAGTATTTATATACGAGTCCCGACCCATATTACACCCCAGCGTTGAACATCTGACAGGTATAGATGTGTCGTCCGATTCTATTAGGCCGATGATGTCGAAAGGCATTTGATTCGTTCCGACCCTCAGCATATAGCAGTGGGTGTCAGAGAGGATAGTTTGCGTAATCTCACTGTCCTCCTTGAATACCGGCTTCGGCTCGGTGAAAGCAACCGAAGCGCGGGCGTTGGGTATGGTTTCTACCGAGCTATAAAGTAATTGCTCCATCTCTTTGCTTTTTCGGCAAAGGTATGGAGCAATCTATGCGGTGGGAAAGAGTGATTATAAGAACAGAATAGATTTATTAATACCTAAAATTGGGTTCTAATACATTCTTCCGATGTTATGTCCCCAAGCGCTTTCAAGAAACCTGACAAGTCGATTCCATGTATCTCTATTACCTTCAATCTTTATACTTGTTGTTACATCTTTCATCTGTGGGCCATACACTAATCGAATCTCACCATCTTTAAACAGGGCAAACATTGTGTTCCAATGCCCATTAGAAAGTAAGACAATAGATTCAACTATTTCTCGTTGACCGGTTATAAATTTGTTTCGACCCCAAGAATTCCTATTTATTTCATTTTGGGAACGACCGGAAAATGTGCTTGAAAGAATCATGCTTTGATAATTTTCAGAAGAATCGGAATATCCTATAATTTTTAATTGATAGGCGTTATTGTCTTCGTTTTCGAAAGTGTCGTAATAACGTAGAATAATTCTTAATTCTCCATAGGGATTAGGTCTTACATAATGATCATCCCCGTCTTTCTTATATTCGCTTATTGGAAATGAAATTTCATCAACAATCACAGATTTGCTCCAAGCAAGAAGAGTTGAAAGCGACATTAAAGTTACTATAAAAATTTTGTGAATTGTGACCATAATTATTTGATATTTTTTCTGCAAAATTAATGATTATCTTTGACGAAGATCAAACAAGCAAATGCAATATTACAAATAATTTCTGAATTAGCAAAATTCCGTCTGCTTTTTGCACTTCGAATTTTAATATAGGAAACAAAACACCACAAAAGTTAGCTGCAATACAAATCAATTCATAGCATTAAATATTCACTATATTATTGCTTACATACCGGCGTCAAAATCATACCGCCTGCTTGAAGGACTGAAATCCTACGACACGGCGGAGAACTGGCGAAACAATGCACCGAAAGCATCGCGCAACTCGCGTTTTTCCGCCAGCTGCTCGCTCAGTTGCTTCGCCTTCGAATAAATCACCTCGGCAAAACTCGTATCACCGTTGCTCATCGCCGTTGCAAAGTCGCAGCCAAGAGTGGCTCCGGCATTGCTGTACTCATAAAGCGTCCATAAGCGGTAGGCGGCATCGTCGCCTCTTTCAGCACGACATTTTTCCACAGCCATAAGCACGGCGTTGTCCACATCCGCCATTGCGGGCAGGTCGCCCGAAGCACATGCCGTCTGTCGAAGAAGAGCAAACAATTGTGCGTCGCCTTCAAGCGTGTCAGACTTCAGCGTGCGCTCACTCATTTCCTGCAAAATGGATTTATAAGTATTTTTCATTATCGGATTTATTAGAGTTAGATTTATCGTACATTGCAAATATATTAATTCAAATCTATTTCACGCAATAATTACAGCGTGCTTTTTTGTTAAAATTACCTAATCCAACACTCTTTTACCCAATGGTTTCATCACCTCGCCACGCCTTCTGATTAAAGATTGTTAATTACGCATCACGCGTCTTGGTCTATGCCGGAAACGTTGTAATTTTACTATTTAAAATGCTTATGAATATGAGAAATGCTATAATCGTAGGCGCCACTTCGGGTATCGGTCTTGAGGTGGCACGCATAATGCGGAGCGAGGGCGTCAACATAGGGGTGGCTGGCCGCAGAGAGGACAGGCTGCGCAAGTTTGCCGAAGAAGGCGGCAACGTTGTGTGGCAACGCATCGACGTGACCGACGAAAACGCAGGCGGGCTGCTCGTTGATTTGGCGGAGCGCATGGGCGGCGTCGACACCATCCTGCTCGTTTCTGGGATAGGAAGCCAGAACCGCGACCTCGACCCGGGCATAGAAATCGCAACGGCAGAAACAAACGTTGTGGGATTCACCCGTATGATCGATGCGGCATTCAACTATCTGAAAAGCAATGGTGGCGGACACATCGGCGCCGTAAGCTCGATTGCCGGGACTAAAGGACTGGGCATCGCCCCGGCATACTCTGCCACAAAACGCTTTCAAAACACTTACATACAATGCTTGGCGCAACTGTCGGCAATGACTCGCGCCAACATCACGTTCACCGACATCCGTCCGGGATTTGTCGACACCGACCTGCTGCGGTCGGGCAACTACCCGATGCTTATGCGCCCGGAAAAGACCGCACGGATGATTGTCGACGCCTTGCGCCGCAAAAAACGCGTGGCGACAATCGACTGGCGATACCGCTTGCTCGTGGCGGTATGGAGAATGATTCCCGACTGCATCTGGGAAAGAGCGGAAATTCAAACAAAACAATAAAATAATAGAAATGAAAAAACTTTTTGCAACAATCATCGTTGCGTCAACGGCTGCGGTGGGCTTTGCCGCCACTCCGTTGTGGATGCGCGATGTAAAAATCTCGCCCGACGGAAAGCAGATTGCATTCTGCTACAAGGGCGACATCTACAAAGTTGCCTCTACTGGAGGCTCTGCCGTGCGGCTCACATCACACGACTCCTATGAGTCGGTGCCTGTATGGTCGCCCGACGGAAAGCAGATTGCTTTTGCCAGCGACCGATACGGCAACAACGATGTGTTTATTATGAATGCCGACGGTGGTTCGGCAGTGCGTCTGACCACAAAGTCGGGAGGTGAAGCGCCTGAGGCTTTCTCGCCCGATGGAAAATATGTCTATTTCTCAGCCAACAATCAGAAACCTGCGGCAAGTGCGCTGTTCCCCGACGTGTTGCTTGAGCTGTACAAAGTGCCAGCCACTGGCGGACGTCAAGAGCAGGCTCTCCCTACTCCTGCCGAATGCCTGTCGTTTGCCAAAGACGGCAGTATGTTTGTCTATCAGGACCGCAAGGGTTATGAAGACGTTTGGCGCAAACATCACACGTCGTCCGTGACACGCGACATCTGGGCATACGACACCAAAACAGGCAAACACACCAACCTGACAGCTCATGCCGGAGAGGATTTGTGCCCGGCTTTGTCAGCCGACGGCAGCACGGTGTATTTCCTCAGTGAGCGCAATGGGGGCTCGATGAACGTATACTCTATGCCGCTCGCAAACCCGGCGGCATTGACAAAGATTTCCGACTTCAGCACTCACCCGGTGCGCTTCCTCAGCGTTGCCGACAACGGCACGATGTGCTACACCTACGACGGAGCCATCTACACTCAGCTAAACGGTGAGAAACCGGCGCTCGTCGACATCGACATTGTGCGCGACGACGTTGACCTGCCGTCAAGCCTGTCGTTCACAAACGGCGCTACTTCGGCAAGCGTGTCGCCCGATGGCAAGCAGGTGGCTTTCACCGTGCGCGGCAATGTGTTTGTGACATCGGTGGAATATGGCACAACAAAACAAATAACCAACACCGTGGAGGGCGAGGCCGACGTTGACTTCGGCGCCGACAACCGGTCGCTCGTATATGCCAGCGAACGCAACGGGCATTGGGGGCTTTACACGGCTCGCATAAAACGCTCCGACGACCTCAACTTCCCTAATGCAACTCTAATCGACGAGCAGCCGCTGCTCGCCGACTCTCTCGCCGACCGCCAGAATCCGAAATTCTCGCCCGACGGAAAAGAGGTGGCTTTCATCGAGGATGAATGCCGGCTTATGGTGGTCAACGTGGCCACTAAAGCTGTGAGGCAGGTGACCGACGGTTCGGAATGGTTTATGGGTGGCTTCAACTATGCCTGGTCGCCAGATGGAAAATGGTTCTCGCTTGAAATCATCGGCAACGGACACGACCCTTATTCCGACGTGGCTATCGTAAAGGCTGACGGATCGGAGAAGCCGGTAAACCTGACTGGCAGCGGATACTTCAGCTCGCAGCCAAGATGGGTGCTCGACGGAAACGCTGTGCTTTTCCTCACAGACCGCTACGGCATGCGCAGCCATGCTTCGTGGGGTTCGCTCAACGACGTGATGCTTGTGTTTATGAACAAGGATGCCTACGACAAATTCCGGCTTAGCAAGGAGGATTACGAATTGCAGAAGGAATTGGAAAAGGAGCAGAAGAAAAATGCCGAAAAGGCTGACACCGACAAGAAAAAAGGCAAAAAGAAAGACGACAAGAAGGCTGACAAGAAAGAAGAGAAAAAAGACATTGACGTGCAACTTGACGGCATCGAGGACCGTATTGTGCGCATCACGCCAAACTCTTCCGAAATTGCCGATGCCATCGTCGATGCCGATGGAGAAAGCCTGTACTACCTGTCGGCTTTCGAGGAGGGTTACGATCTTTGGAAACTCGACTTGCGCAAAAAGAGCACGGAATGCCTGAAGAAACTCGACACGTCGTCGGCTCAGTTCGACGTGCAGAAAGACGGCAAGTGCATTTTCATTCTCGGCTCACGCATAATGCAGAAACTCACCGTGGCTTCCGACAAGATGGAACGCATCAGCTACAAGGCTGAGATGAAGATGGATTTGGCAAAGGAACGCGAATATATGTTTGACCACGTTTGCCGCCAGGAGGCCCGCCATTTCTACCGCACTGACATGCACGGTGTGGACTGGCCGATGATGACAGCTGCATACCGCAAGTTCCTGCCTCACATCAACAACAACGCCGACTTTGCCGAGCTGCTCAGCGAAATGCTCGGTGAGCTAAACGTGTCGCACACGGGTGGCAGATACCGTGCCGGTGCCCGTGGAGATGCCACTGCCAACTTAGGTCTGTTCTACGACCTTTCGTATGAAGGAAAGGGCGTGAAAATCGACGAGGTGATTGCCGGAGGTCCTTTCGACAACGCGTCTTCAAAGGTGAAGAAGGGATGCATTATCGAGAAAATCAACGGACAGGAAATTTCTGCCGACACCGACTTCTATGCGCTGCTCGCCGGGCTGACCGGAGAGAAGGTGCTGATTTCGCTTTCCGATGGCGGCAAGCAGTGGGACGAGGTGGTGAAACCTATCTCTGACGGCGCTTGCGGTGCTTTGCTCTACCGCCGATGGATCAAACAACGCGCCGCCGACGTGGACCGCTGGTCAAACGGCCGCTTGGGATACGTACATATCGAATCGATGGACGACAACAGTTTCCGTACAGTGTACTCTGACGTGCTTGGTAAATACAACAAGAAGGAGGGAATCGTGATCGACACCCGTTTCAATGGTGGAGGTCGCTTGCACGAAGATATCGAAATCTTGTTCAGCGGAACAAAATATCTCACTCAGGTGTACCGCGGAAGAGAAGCGTGCGACATGCCGAGCCGCCGATGGAACAAACCTTCAATCATGGTGCAGGGCGAGGCCAACTATTCCAACGCTCACGGAACGCCTTGGGTATACAAACACATGCGTCTCGGCAAACTTGTCGGCGCTCCGGTGCCTGGCACCATGACAAGCGTTTGGTGGGAACGTCTGCAGGACTCTTCGCTGATTTTCGGCACTCCGGTCATCGGATACCGCACCGCGGAAGGAAATTACCTTGAGAACTCGCAACTGGAGCCCGACATCTATGTGCTGAACTCTCCTGAGGACGCTGCCAATGGTTTGGACGCACAACTGAAAGCTGCGGTCGACGAGCTTCTTCGCGAACTCGACGCAAAAAAATAAGCCCTAACACGGCTTGACTAAGACAAGCGGATGCGACACCTCTCGCATCCGCTTATCCTTTAATATTGCGAACGTTGCGACAAAAAAACTCCGTAAATGTTTGCCGTATGGAAAAATATGCGTACATTTGCACGCCATTACAGAAGTCGCCTTTACCAGCGGCGCGTAACTTTGTAATAATAAAAAAGATATAGAAATGAAAAAAGACATTCATCCATCAAACTATCGCGAGGTTGTTTTCAAAGATATGTCGAACGGCGAAACTTTCATCACTCGCTCGACTGTCGCTGCTAAGGAGACAATCGAAATCGACGGCGTTACTTACCCGCTCGTAAAACTCGAAATCACGAGTTCTTCTCACCCTTTCTTCACTGGTAAGCAGAAATTGGTCGACACAGCTGGCCGCGTAGACAAGTTCATGAGCCGCTACGGAAACCGTCTCAAGAAATAAGGTTCAGAAGAACATCAAAATATCCTCAAAACAAAACAACAAAGCAGGGACAGCCTCTTCGGCAGTCCCTGCTTTGTTGTCTAACGCACACTTATGCACACAAGATGCCCTATCCGTAAGGTCTGGCTGTTTTCATCATAAGCCAAGGTATGTTTTCAACGCCTCGACATATTCTTCAAAAGCCTTTCTTCCATCGTAAGTAATTGAGCATGTCGTCCTGGGACGCTTGCCCGACATTCCCTTTTCAATAGAAATATATCCCGCGGTAGACAGCTTTTCAAGCTGAACGCTGAGATTGCCGGCTGTAGATTCGGTTTTCTCCTTGAGATAAACGAAATCTGCCTCTTCAACATTCATCAGTATGGAAATTACAGCAAGACGGAGTTGCGAGTGCAGAAGCGGATTCAGTTCTTTCATTTTTCTTTTCGTGCCTTATGGTTGAGAATATGGCCGGGGATTATCATCATCGCCACAAACGCGATTATAAACAATGGCATATACCATGATGCATAAAGCTCTACATCCCCGGCGATGCATGCCTCCGTAAATAAGCCTGCAAACAATCCTATCGCACCTCCAACAATAAGCGTTGTCTCTTTGAAAACAATTCCCTGGGCAACCTCGGCGAAGGGAACGATTATCAGAGCGAACGCCAACATCATAGGCCATGCGTCAATTCCTTTGACAAGCAGAAATGCGAGGCAGATGGCTGTGGCGGCGATTGCACTGAAGCCGACTGTAGACCAAATGCGGGATGTGAGTGTGTCGGAATAATTTTTTACCCCTTTTTCAATCTGTTGTTTCTTTGCCTTTATCGGAGCAACGATGCCTCCAATAATCCAAACAAGAAACCATAGCCAGTTCCACACAGGATTTTGTGTAATCACGAGGAGTATCCATATCAACGCAGAAACGGCAACTGTCAGGTAGCCAAACAGCAGCAAAATGCGTCCATCGCCAATATAGCGTTGCTTCGTGAGTGCTATCATCGAAGTTATCACTTCGAGACTTTCTTTTTCGGGGAGTTTTCTGTCTTCCATTTTATGAAAAATTTGATGGTTAATACTTGGTTTATAAAATAAACCATTTGGCTTTGAAAAAAGAGCGGTCTCGCCTGTCCGCCCTTGAGTCGAGTGCAAATTTAATTTGGTTTATATTATAAACCAAATTTTTCAGAGAAAATTCATTGACAGTGCGCCTATTCCCAGCTTGTGTGGCAGAGGCGCACTGCAACCTTCTTCATCTATGCATTAACCTTATTCCACTATGATTTTCCGAACGTTTGACGGATTAGCGTTCAGAACAGGACGCAAAATATATATTCCAGGCATCAAACCAGAGATTTCCGCTTCTTGCATATTCGTCCGTATGCAGACGCCCATAATATCAAAGACATCATAATTTGTGTCGCCATCAGAAACGACATCTTCCACACCACTGTCATCACCGACAACAAACGTTCCCTCAAACAACGAAATCAAGCCTTCCGTATCCGATGCCGCTCGGATTCTATAGCGGTAACTGCCGTCATCCAGCGATGAGACATCAAAACCTATGCGTTTGGTTGCTGCCTCTCTATTTGCACTGGCTGTTCTTATACTCTTTATGAGTGAAAGAGTCTGCGACTTAACTACTTCTCCATTTTTAAAAGCCTCAAACTCATAGTAGTCGGCACTCTCATCCACTGGAAGCGTAAGCACTCGTTCGCGGCCCTCTGTATACACTTTCACAAAAGCCTCCACTGCCTCATCCTCGACAATCTCAAATTTATTCCAAGCTTCCGACTCTTCATAATACTTCTTGGCGCCAACCGGCACACGGATTCGCGGATTGCTTTTTGTTATAAACACATCATTCGGCAGCATTTTTGGCGGACAAATCCAATGTGCGGTCACTTCTGTCAGTGCTCCGTTCACAAATGTATATGCTCCAATATAAGAAACCGAACCTGGGATATCGATGGTCTTGAGTCCGTCAAGATACATCATGGAATTTCCGTAAAGCACCTGCAATGATGGCGGAAAAACGAATTCAGTCAATTTCGGACACCCCTCCATCGCGCTGAAAAATCTCAATCGCGAATTTTCAGGGAATGTCACGGTCTGCAGTTCCATGCAATATTTAAAATCATCAACCACATATTTTACAGAGGATGGGAAGGCTACCGAAACAACTTTCGAGTTGTTAAACGCGCCTTCAGTTCTGACCAACTTATATTCTTTCCCATTATAACTAACCGTTTCAGGCAATACTATATCTCCTGAATATTGTCCCTCGCTTGGTGGTAGCAGAACGGCTTTGTTGCCGCGCAATCGATACCGCAGTCCTGCAATATCGGCATAAATGGTTGCCTCTTCAACCGGCATCTCATCCAATGAGAAAAAACACCACGGCTTTGTCAATCTATAGGTGGGGAGGGAGCCTGACGGCACGTGTATCTCTACAGGTGTCGGACACATGGAGCCTTTATAATCCACATCGTTATAACCCGACAACTCCAAGATATTCAACGGAGTATTGACTGGTCTTTCCCACTTCAAAAACAAATCCTTGATATTCGTTGCAAGTGACAAATCTCCCATACGCCACACTGTCGACGGTATCACAAGATCTGCAAATGCTCCACAAAATGCCCTCACTCCGATTTCCTGCAAACCTTCAGGCAACCGGAAATGATCCGGGACTACCTGTCCTCTATTTTTGCAGAAGAACATAAACCCATAATCCTCTATCACTTTCAATTGTGAGTCTTCTTCTATTTCAATATCGTCAATTACTGCCGATTCGAATGCTCTTTTTTCTACCACTTCAACGGTTTTGGGTATAAACACCTTGTCCAATTCCATGCAGGCGGCAAACGCTCTCCTTCCTATCGACTTGACTGTATATTCTCTTCCGTCCACTTTTATAGACGACGGTATGATTATACGTCCTTGGTATGTAGAATTAAGTTCGTTTTTGGCAACTACCCTTGCTGCCATGGCTCCAGGGTCGAGAACGTAATATATCCCGTCAACACATATTACTCCATCATCGACCTGATCATCCAAGCCTCCTGTGCCGGTGACTTCAACATTTGTCTGATTTCCTTCTCTATCACAAAGCGCAGCCAGCATGTCGTCCGGTTTTTGCATTCTCCCGACTGCACAGTCACTTGCTTGTTCTTTTGAGTTCGGATTTACAGCTGCTGCCTCCATATAACAAGACAACATCAGCATCGCCAACAGCATTGCCGGCAATAGTCTTCTTCTGTGGTACTTACTGGTAATCATAATTACTTGTACTATGTGTTAAATGAAATCCTTAAAAGATTATTATGTCTAAGCAAAATATCCACTACGTTTACAAATTTAAAGTCACAAACCACCTTTTACAAATGTTTTGTTAGTTAAAATTCATTAAATGTGTTTTTAAACATACTTTTTCTATTCTTTATATCTCACTGAGACACAACGCAATGACAATGATATAAAAAACAATTACAGAATCAAGCAAACCGCTATCGAAGAGCGATTCCTTACGCACAACAAACATTGCGAGGGAGCATGTGGTTACCGACATGCCCCCTCGCAATATGTTTCGTGGATGCGTTACTCTCCCCACCTTTTCGGTTGCCATACGGAACCTTCGCGGAAGTGCTGGATGGGTAGGTCTTGAGTGGTGTAAACCACATAGAAGCGATTATGCCTTACCAATCCACCCTCGTAGAAAACCCAGCTTTTGCCTGACCGGTCGCCGGCATACCAGTTCCAATTCTTCTTATCCCAAAACTGGTTGAACTTGTTTTCTTCCGTTTCTGTAGCATTCAAGCGCAGCTCACTTCCGCCAGTCGATGAGATAATCACGTCGTGGTTGTCGATATTGGCGAAACCTATGGCGGTAATCTTCTTCGACGGGTCGATGTCTACGCCCTCGTCATAGTACTTCACAAAAAGATAGTTGTTGTCGAGCGCTCCATCCATATCATGATCAGCATGCACGCCTCGCGGAATGTAGTATTTTCCACCGTTGAAGTCTTTGGCTGTTCCCTCTTGACAGAACACAGCATCCACGATGCCTAAGCATTTGTCGCTTGGCGCCAACGCATAATAGATATACTTGTCGTCATTGTCTGTAGCGTCTATATAATGGTGGCAAGTCGGCTCGAATGCATATCCATTTTCACACGGAGCATTGGCGTTTGCCATGACTGGATAGTAAGTCAAGTAGTTGTTCTGATCGTTCGGGTCTTGCGCAACAAAGGGTGTTGGTTCTCCATTCTTATGCCCGTTCGAGCCGCTCTTGATCATAATGTCTGCCAACACCAATCTCGACTTTGCCCGCTGCACCACCTGTTTAGAGTCAAGGTAGTCGTCTTTGGCGTTGAGCAACTCGCTGTAGTTGTTCAGCAGACGGGTGACTGCCTCTATGTCGGCTTCTGTTTTATCCGTAACCACTTGGTCGTAGGTAAACGCTATCTGGCCAACCAACTCTTCGATAGGATACAGACGGCAGAGGGTGTTGTCTTTATCATCGCTGCTTACGTTGTAGCCAATGAGCGCCCACTTACTGTCGGAACCGTCGGTATTGAAGCCGTCGAGCCACTTCTGCGGATCGTCGATGGCAAGGTCGCCTCCGGTAGAGGTTTGCAGGGATACTGCCTTGCTGGCTTTCTCGTAGTTCTCGTTTTGGTAAGCCACGTCGAAATGTCCCTCCGCATAGTCGCTATGGGCATTCGCATAGATATCTTTCCACGTCTTGCCGGTGCTTGTTGGTTTGCTGCGCGAGAGGCTGCCCTGCGCGTCAAAGCCAACGCTATATTCATAAACGTTCTCCTGACGGCCGTAGATATAGATGTTGTAGCCGCCAAACGAGCCTTGCGTGATAATGTCGGTGCCCCAATCATCGTAGAATGCGGTCGTATTGATGTTGTCTACGTTCAAAGCTCTGACAAAGGTGGGCGAAAGCAGTGCCAGCAAGGCGGGGTCTTTCTTCTCCTGTTCGAAGGCCGACATATTCATGCGCACCTCCGACATCTTCACGCGATACAGATTCAGATAGTATTCGTATGACTCGCTTGTGGAGAGGCTTCCGCTCACTCCAAGGTCAAACGAGCCTGTCCAGACATAGGAGGGCTTCTTTTTCAGCATAGAGGTCAATTGTCTTTCATATTCCGCGTCTCCCAGAAAATCCTTAATATCCTTCAATATGCCTTTTTCTGAAGATGTCAGACCTTTCTTTCGTGTCTTCTTAAACGATGCTCCCACATTGACCGACCAGTCCTCCATAGTCTTCTCGTAACTATCGCCCGAGAATTCAAGCATCGAGAACTGTTTTTGCGTGGTGTTGGCGGTCAGATACTCCTCGCCAAGCTTGCTGATTTGGTCATAAAGGAGCACGCTGCCAAGCGTATTGCCTACCGGACCGTAGCAGCGGGTTCCCTTGCCCAACACTTCACTGTAAACGGAGGTGATGGCATCTCCAGATTTGGTCGTGGCGCCTTTCTGTCGGAGCACCATCAACACGGTGCGTGCCTTCTCTGGAAACTCTTTGGGTATAATCTTTACCGGAATGACCTCAAATGGCTTGTCGAGTGCTTTCTGTATTTGGGCAACGGCACACCACTTGCCGTCTTTGCGTTGCTCGCAGTTGAATTTAACGTACTCGTTCTGCGCTGTCTCTATGTCCACCATGCGCAAAACGCTCAACGGCAAGGCTCGACTGTCCTCGTCACCCTCTTCTATTATATGTATAAGCACACTGCCGGCCACATCATTTGTCCCTTGCGGCACATATTCTTCGATTCCTACCTCTCCTTTCAGGACTCCATCATCCTGGCATCCAGTCAAGCAAAATAGTCCACTTAGAATCGACAGCGATGCCACCGAATTTTTCAGATACTTTATTCGCATAATTCTGTTTTTTAGTATTGATAAATAGTGCGTGAAAGTATATAAAAAAAGCATCGGAGACGTGCTAAAACCACAAAATCAGGTGTCAATTCTACAATTCAGACGTTTTCGAACGGTTTGCGGCTACCTTCATCAGGTATTCGCTGGGCAAAGAGCCTGTGTATTTCTTGAAGCTTCTCAATGCAGTTTCTTTCGACCGGAAGCCAACGAGGAAGAAAGCGTCCTGCACACTCTTCACCTTGCCATCTTCCGCAATGCAACAGAAAGCCTGCACTCTGTGGCGGTTAATCAGATCGGCAAAGTTGACGTAGCCTGCCTCCTGTATGGCTTGGGCAAGATAACTGCGGTTGGTGCCCAACATCTGAGCCAGACTGGCAACGGTGAGGTCTGGGTTTTTCCACACTTTCTCCTCTTCAAGCAAATGGTTTAGCCGAATGACAAGAGGATTTTCTTCTTCCTCCGACAGCGAGCTTGACTTTACAGGTTCTACTGGCAATTCGGTGTGACAATCCGATGGGAGGCAAAAGCGGGCGAACAGTTCCTCATAAGTCACTATCATAGCCAGCGTGAGGCAAACAAACAGATGCACCACACTGACCGATGCACTGCGAGTCAGCATAAACACGGCATAGAGAGCGGAAATCAGCAGAATGGTGTACGTATAATGCCTTATCCAACGCAAACGAACGCGGCTCTTCATCCAGTTATAGGGGATGACGTGGAGCAGCAGGGCGGATGGAAGAATGATTCCGAAAAGAAGAATAAGACGCCAATAGACATTCGGCTCGCCGATGTGGGCAAGTATATCGCCAAACGTCTGCAACTGACGGAGCTTAATTCCTGACAGATAAAAAATGACTCCAATTAATATGGCTGGCAACAACAGCATGAACAAACGCCGTGCATTGAGCCATCCCGGACGAATCACCTCTATAGGATATAAACAAAGCAGCGTCACCATAAGCAATCCACCAACCAAATTCACAGGCGGAAGTACTCCCGACGGCACCAACTGCCCATCCACAAAGGCGCGGCTGGAGAACAACAACGCCAAAAACATCCATACAAAACTGAGGGTAAGCCGCGACCGGTCGCCATCGCACCGGCGCATCCATAGAATAAAAGCACATAATGCAAACGCACACGAAGCACTGCCTAACACAAATTGCATTAGCGCCATTTTTCGGCTCCTCCTGTCGCCTGTAGTGAAGGTGTTAATTCATAGTTCATCATTTAGCTCCTTTTCAAGGCAAAGATAAGTATTTTTTCCAACGAAACAAGCTATCCCCAAGGAAAACCGCCGAAGTGCGGTTGTAGAAATGCCATCGCCACATCGGCATCGTCGCGGAGCGACGGCTCTTTTCCGTAACCCGGTACGCGGAGCGAAGCGGATGCGTGCCGGGATTCTGCGCATCCTTCCCATCTCGCGTGCCGGAGGTACGCCACTACCTATGGCGGGACGGCTGACTCAACTTGCTAAAATTATTTTCCGTGATTTATACAACCGCTCTTCGGCGTTAGATTAATTCTTTCGCAACTGACCCCAGGTAGGCAAGCCAACCTGGGGCTATGATTATACAACCGTCCTTCGGCGGTTGCCTTCGTCATCGAATTGCCATCCCCTTTGATAAAAACCGTCCTTCGGCGGTTGCCTGCACCGTGACACAGGCGATGCCGATAAAAAGAAAGCGCCCCTCGGATTGCTCCAAGGGGCGCTTCGTAAGGGGGCGGCTACCTACTCTCCCGGGTTACCAGTACCATCGGCGTGGCGGGGCTTAACTTCCCTGTTCGGAATGGGGAGGGGTGGAACCCCCGCGCTATGACCGCCTTACTTTTTCTTTTATACGTCTCCGGGACTCTTGCGCCGCCTCCGCGACGTCCCCCAGACGTTGTGCTTAAAAATCATTGATCGGAAGCAAACTCACTGTCGAGTCTGTATTTTTTTTGTCCCCGCCCGACTCCCCTTGCGGGAAGCCGGCGGCTATGAAAGCTTTCGGGCAATTAGTACTGCTCGGCTTTGCCATCACTGACTTTACACCTGCAGCCTATCGACGTCGTCGTCTTCGACGGCCCTGTATGGAGATCTTATCTTGAGGTTGGCTTCGTGCTTAGATGCTTTCAGCACTTATCCGTCCCCGACGCGGCTACCCGGCCGTGCACCTGGCGGTACAACCGGCTCACCGGAGGTCGGTCCAACACGGTCCTCTCGTACTAGTGTCGGATCCCCGCAAATCTCCCGCGCCCACAACAGATAGAGACCGAACTGTCTCACGACGTTCTGAACCCAGCTCGCGTGCCACTTTA